>ERZ827168.1530-NODE-1530-length-31245-cov-4.855691_pt1 | contig 31245 bp, 26 predicted proteins | sample MGYA00519868_ERZ827168 | MGnify/ENA primary metagenome ERZ827168 (study PRJEB31778, sample SAMEA3449271) | human gut metagenome | biome: human gut; feature: human-associated habitat; material: faeces | place: United Kingdom | collected 2010/2012 ...
GGGCGATTCTTCGCAAGTTATAACTTCGCTTGCGGGCGTAACGGTTATATTTTTTTTGGAAAAACCGTTTTCGGCGAAAATTCTGTCTATTTCGTCCTTTTTCCCGACGAGCGATATTTCACACTCGCCGCCTTCTTCAACGTATTTAACCGCACCTTTTATCGCTTCGAGCGGTGTGTTATCGCCGCCGAACGCGTCAAGTAATATTCTCATAAATCTCCTGCACCGCCGCTACTTAGCGGCGTACGATTGAATTTTTTGCCGTTTATAAGGCTTTTCGGCGGGCAGCCGTTTAATAATCGCGGGCATCCGTTTAATAATCAAGGTTAGAAACCGTTCTCGGGAAAGGTATAACGTCGCGGATGTTTTGTATACCCGTCAAATACATTATAAGCCTTTCAAAGCCTAAGCCGAAGCCCGCGTGTTTGGTGCCGCCGTATTTACGAAGGTTGATGTACCAGTCGTAATCGCTCGGTTTAAGCCCCATTTCGCGCATACGGGTAATAAGCACGTCTTCGCGCTCTTCTCTTTGAGAGCCTCCTACGAGTTCGCCTATCCCGGGGACGAGTAAGTCCGCCGCCGCAACCGTCTTTTTATCGTCGTTTAAGCGCATGTAAAACGCTTTTATTTCCTTAGGATAGTCGGTTAAAAACACGGGTTTTTTAAAAACCTGTTCGGTTATAAAGCGTTCGTGCTCGCTCTGAAGGTCGCACCCCCAGAAAACGGGATATTCGAATTTGTCTTTAACCGGCTCGAGAACTTTTATCGCTTCGGTATAAGGCAATCTCACGAAGTCGCTCGTCATAACGTGCGTAAGCCTGTCGATAAGCCCCTTATCCACGAAGTTGTTGAGAAATTCGAGTTCGGCGGGACAGGTTTTCATAACGTGCGAAATGACGTGCTTAACCATCGCTTCCGCAACGTCCATATCGTCCGCAAGGTCGGCGAAAGCCATTTCCGGCTCGATCATCCAGAATTCCGCGGCGTGGCGCGCCGTGTTTGAACGTTCCGCTCTGAACGTGGGGCCGAACGTGTAAACGTTTCCGAACGCCATAGCGTATGCCTCGGCGGAAAGTTGCCCCGAAACGGTAAGGCTCGCCTGTTTTTTGAAGAAATCCTGCGCGTAGTCAACCTTGCCGTCCTTTTTGGGAACGTCGTTAAGGTCGAGCGTGGTTACCTGAAACATCGCGCCTGCGCCCTCGCAGTCGCTGCCGGTGATGAGCGGAGTGTGAACGTAAACGAAGCCCCTCGCGTTGAAAAATTCGTGAATGGCGAAAGCCGCTTCGCTTCTTATTCTGAACACCGCCGAAAAAGTGTTGGTGCGCGGTCTTAAATAAGCGATTTCGCGAAGATATTCGAGAGAATGGCGTTTCTTCTGCAACGGATAATCGGGCGAAGAAGTTCCTTCCACCGTTATTTTTTCCGCTTTGATTTCAAAAGGCTGTTTCGCTTCCGGAGTTAAAACGAGCGTGCCGTCCACGATGAGCGACGCGCCGACGTTCTGCCTGGCGATTTCGTCGTAATTATCGATTTTTTCACGCTCGAAAACGACCTGAACGTTCCTGAAACAACTGCCGTCGTTGATTTCGATAAATCCGAAGGCTTTGGAATCTCTGATGGTTCTCGTCCAGCCCATAACGGTGACTTTTTTGTCGCCGAAACTCTTTACGTCCGCATAAATATCTTTTAAAAGTACTCTCTTCCGCATAAACGTCCGCTCCTGAACATAATTTAAAAATATATATTATATAATAGCATAAACGTTGTCAAAACACAACAATTTCGGCGTAAAAAAAACGCGCCGCGGCGGAAAATTTTTCCGCCGCGGCGTTATGCCAACCAAGAACAGCGCGACACCTGCCAAAACACCGCGATTTCCGCGCTTTTTGTCAAATTCTCGCTTGAAGTACGTATAGTACGTCTGCGTTCGCCTTTACCAAAAATCATCGTAAATATCGGCGTTTTGGTCGCTTGCGAGTCTGACGGCGAACTCTAAACTAAGACAAGGCGTAAACGGGTTAATACTTGACGTATAAGCCGCAAACATAACGAAACTTTAGTCAAAAATACGCCGTCAGACCACGGTTCGCGTTGTTCTTGGTTGGCATGTCGTTCAATTAAAATGCAGTCATTGTCGAAACCGCCCGAATTTCCCGGTCGGCAATATCCGGCAATAATATGTTACGATATTTCCTTATTGCGATATTTCCTTTTCAAAAGTGGCGCGGCGTTTTATCTCCTCGTGCTCCACCCATTTCCATTGCGTCAATATTCCCGCGTTGGTCGTGAGCATCGGATTGCACACCACGTTCTTTATTCCGTTTTTCATAATGTTACGGTGAATTCTCGTTATGATCATCGCGTTGACGCCCGAGTTTCTGTATTCGGGAGCGACGCCGATAAGCGTAAGTTCCAGCGCGTCGGGCTTTTTTTTCGCTTTCAGAAGAGGAATCGCGCTCGCGAGAAGATTGCCGTTATGTTTCTTTATTATCTTGCCTATCGCGGGAATAACCACGCCGAACGCGGCGATTTTACCCGTTTTCGGATCGAGAATACAAGAGAAATAATCCTGATTTATCACGGTTGCAAACTGCGCGATGACGTTCTGCTTTACTTTTCCTTTAAGTTCCACGTAGCAATCGAGGTCTTTATACGCCTCGTTATAACAATCGAAAAACAAATCCCCGTACTCTCTGATAATGCGTTTTATCGGGTATTTATCGTTCAGTTCGACAAAACCGTATCGTTTCTGCACGAAATCCGCCGCCTTGTAAATTTTCGGATCGAGAGTTCCGGGATATATGGCAAACTCCACCCATTCGCTTTCTTTTTTAAACCCGAGTTTCCGCACGACGTCGGCGTAATACTCGTAATTATAGTTGGTAGCGTAAGTGGCGGGGCGGTCGAAGCCGCTCGTGAGCATACCCTCTCTGTCGGTATCGTTAAAACCCCACGGACCGTGAATCACGGTCATTCCGCGTTCCTTTCCGAACTCGACGACCTTGCTTAAAAGAGCTTCGGCAACGTCCTCGTCGCCGTTGAAATCGAACCTCGAAAATCTTATCTTCTTTTCGCCGAATTTCCTGTTGCTTTCCGCAACGATTACGCCCGCGATTCTGCCGACGATCCTGCCGTTTTTTTCGGCGAGATAGCACTTCACTTCGCATCCTTCGGCGGCGTAATTTTTCTTAGGGTTTTTTATGTTCTTTTCATCGCTCGTGAAACACGGGACGTAATAATCGCAGTCCTTATAAAGTTCCAGAGGATATCGGGCGAAAGCCCTCATTTGCGCAGACGTGACCGCCTCGACGATTTTAACCATTCATTCTCCTTGTCCGGAGCGTTTACGTCGTCATTTTCCCGCTCCGTTTGAATTATACAACAAACGACGAAAAAAAACAAGGGGTTTTCGTTAAACGATCTCTTCCGGCCCGATAAATTACGGCAGAAACCGTCTTACTTCGGCGAAAAACGTCGATCTTCGGGAACGACCGCCTCCGCGGGCTTCTCGTCTTTTAGCGACATAACGTAATTCTGATAGTCTTTTTCGGTCATTTTTTTAACGGGATGCTTCTTTTTTCTGCTCATAACGCGCTCTCCTTTTCTGAAAAAATTATCCGTCGCGGATTCATTCCGCAATCACCATGATTATGCCGCTCCGCGGCGAAAATTATACTCCCGACGTAAGCCCTTTCCGCGTCGGGACAAAAAAACGCCCCGCAAGGGGGCGTTCGTCGGTTACGTTGAAAATTATTGGAGTTCCTCTATGGTGTGAGCGAAGAAATTGATATGGTCGCCCGCTCTTTCGAGATTGGAAACGAGGTTGATGAAAACCGCGCTGTTTTTTGGCGAACACGCGCCGGCGTTGAGCCTTGCGATATGCTCGTCGATAAGCACTTTCCTCATCGAGTCCACCTCGTTTTCGATTTTTTCCAAAGACGCGAAACCGTCCTTGTTTTTAGTTTCGAAAATCGCGGCGGCGAGTTTATACATTTCGCTCAAATCCTCGTACATCGTTTTGAGTTTTTCTATTATCTGTTCGGAAAATACGAGATTTTTTTCCACGCTCGTGGTCGTATACTTGGCAACGTTATCCGAAATTTCGGAAATACGCAGAAGGTCGGCGAGCGCGTGATAAAGAATGGAAATTCTCTGGTCGTCGTGAACGGACACGTCCTCTCCGGACACCTTCACGAGATAATCGGTTATCTGTTTGGATATTATCGTTATTTCGTCGTTCTCGGAATGAACGGCTTCGATTGCGGAAACGTCCCTTTCAACAAACGCCGTAAACGCGGCGTGAAGATTGTTCATACATCTGTCGCCCATAGCCACCGTTTCTTTCTGAAGTTGCGCTATCGCAACGGTGGGCGTGGAAAGCATACGTTCGTCCATAAACGTGATGCGGATTTCTTCCTCGGTATTTTTGTCGCGTATTATAATTTCCGTCGTCTTTACGATAAGACTCGTGAGCGGAAGGAAAATGAGCGTACAGATCGAGTTGAACGCAAGGTGGAAAAACGCCAACTGCATTTCGGCGGAGTGGATAATCTGCGTCCAGAAATCATCCATAAAGCCATTCCAGATCATAAGTACGACAAGGAAAATCACCGAGCCGAAGAAGTTGAACAGGAAGTGAATGAGCGCGGAACGCTTGGCGTTCGTCGTCGCGCCGATGGAACTTATAAGCGCGGTGACGCACGTTCCGATATTCGTGCCGAGAACTATGTAAAGAATGGCGTTGCCGCCGCTGCCTATCTGAATACCCGCCGAAACGAGCGAAAGCAAAATAGCGTTGACCGCCGTGCTGGACTGCATGATAGCCGTTATGAGCGCGCCGATGAACATAAGAACGATCGGCTCGATAAACGACGGCTCTATACTGCTGCTGAGCAGGTTTTTTATCGTTTCGTTATCCTTGAACCCGTTGCTGCACGCGGAAATAATCGTAAGACCGAAAAACACCAGACCGAAGCCGGCGAGCGTAAGACTCCAACTCTTCGCCTTACCTTGCTTTAAAAGCATCGAAAGGAAAATGCCGACGAACGAGAAAACCATAAAGTATTTTCCGACGCTCGTCACGCCGAACGCTATGAGAATGGTGGTTATCGTCGTTCCGATATTCGCGCCCATAATCACGGCAGTCGCCTGATAAAGACTCATCATTCCGGCGTTGACGAAACCGATAACCATAACGGTCGTCGCGCCCGAACTCTGCATAAGAACCGTTGAGCCGATACCTATTCCGACGCCCGCAATTTTACTTTTCGAGGTTTTGTCGAAAAGTTTTCGTAAGCCTTTGTTCGCGACTTTCTGCAAGTTTTCCGACAGCAATTTGAAGCCGATCAGAAACGCGCCGAGCGCGGCGACAAGGTACAAAGCGATTAAAAAATTGTCCGTAAACTCCATAAACAGTTTTCCCGGGTGAAAATCCTCTCTTTTCATTCCCTTTCGTTTTCGCGTTCGTCTTACGCAAGCGAAAGGCTCTTTTGTCAATTCTCCACTTATATCCATTATTCATAATAACTGTTTGACGGACAAAAAGCAAGCGATTTCTCGCAGAATTGTTTCCGGTATCTAAAAAAAGTCGCCCGTAAGGCAAGCAAAAAAGTCTGCCGGCAAGCGAAAAGTCGCCCGAAAAGCAAACAAAAAGTCCGCGGAAAAACCGCGGACGCTCTGTCAATCGGACGATTCGTTATTGTTTTTCGGTTCGGATCTCTCTGGGCTATCGTTGAGATTCATAGTCTCGTAAAACCGGCCGAAATCGGTTTTGAAAAAGGCAAAAACTATCGCGGCGGCTAAAATTACCGACAAAACCGCCGTTAAAATCACGTTGCCCGTCGTCCATAACGTTCCGGCGCAGAACCCCGAATCGGTAAGAAACCCGCCGACGTCGAAAAGGGCGTGGATTATTATCGGAACGATTATGTTTCCTGAAAAAAGCAACGCCGTAGCGCACATGCAACCTATAAGGAAAGAATACCCCACCTGAAGAAAAACCATTGGCGAAAAACCGCCGAAGAGATTTAAAAGATGCATCGCGCCGAATATCGCGGACGAAGCCGCCACCGCCCAAAAAGCGCCTTTCTTATCGTGTCGGAACTTATATAAAAACAGCGGGAAAATCGTTCCGCGGAATATCGTTTCCTCCAGGATTCCTATCGACAAGCAATAGAGAACGTAAGGGAAAAGTCCGCCTATAGCGCCGTTAAACACCAAATCTCCGCAAATAAGCGGCAGAAAAGGAAAATTGTCGAGCGCGACCAGAAACGCGGGGACACAAAGCAGAAAACCTTTGATTCCGCCGCCGGAACCGGTAACGGCTTTTTTAAAACCGAACTGAAACATAAGATATACCGGCAGAATCGAACAGATTGTTTTGAACGCGAAAGCGAGATACCATTCGAGTTGCGGTCCGCCGCCGAGCCATTCCGCAACTTTTACGTAAGGAGCGGAAACCGCGCCCACGGCGTAAAGAATAAGCGTTAAAATCATACCGACGGTGTCGTTTTTCGCGCTTTTTTCAAGCGCGGTCATCTTTCTTGTCATATCTTTTTTTCTTCGCGGACGGTTATATCGTCACCGCAGGCTTTCTCTTCGCGGGCGATTATATCTTCGCGGGCGATTATATCTTCACCGACGGATTTCTCTTCGCGGCGCGCCTTTTCCGCTTTATACCAAAGCAGGGCGATCAGCGTTTTTCCGTCCTTTATTTCGCCGTTTTCAATCATTTCAAACACTTTTTCTTCCGGAATCCACCCGGAAGTTATATCCTCGTCCTCATCGAAATGCAGAACGCCTTTTTTCAGCCCCTCGGCTTTGAAAATCCCTATAACTTCGTTCGTGTAACCGGGCGTGGGATAAATCTCGAACAATTTTACGAGTTTTTCGGCTATGTAACCCGTTTCTTCCTCGAGTTCGCGCTTCGCCGTTTCGGCATAATCTTCGCCTTTATCGCGTTTTCCGGCAGGGATCTCCCACAGAATTTCGCCGTAAGGATAACGGAACTGCCGTTCGAGCAGAATTTTTCCGTTTTTAACGACAAGCACCGCCGCCCCGCCGCCGTGCGAAACGACCTCGCGCGATTGTTTTACGCCTTTTTCGGTTATTATTTCGTCTTTTCTTAAACTTATTATTCTTCCGTCGTAAATTTTCTCCGACGACAGCGTTGTTTCTTTCATTTCCGCACCTTATCTGTCGTTTTTATCCATTTCGGCCGCGATTCCGTCGGACACTTTCCGCAAATCGATTTTGAGTTTTTTCTCGACGGCAACAAGATATTTGAGCGCGATAAACGCAATCGTAACGCCCTCGTAATCGTGTTTTTTCAACGCTCTTCCGAGAGTGTTGAGGACGTAATCCGCTTCTTCGGCCGGCTCGCGCAATCGAGATTTTTTCACGGCGGCAAGTTTTCTCCGTTCCTCTTCGATAAAATCGAATTTGTCTTTTCCCGTCCGGTTATCGCGAGCGTTGCCGTCCGCGTTTGCATAAGCGGGCGAACCCTCATTTTTTTTCGCGTTTTTACCGTTATTCTTGCCGTCGCCGTTGCCGAAAAACTCGGCGTTAAAGTCGTTCCCATCGCCCGATTCGTCGTCGTTCTCGTCGCGTTTTTGCGAATTAATCAACTTATTGACCACTTTTTCGGTAGTAATCGAAAAAGGAATGACCACCGCGAGAACGAATTGAGAATACTTGCCCTGAGCCGAATTGCCGGACGAGAAATACTCGTCGCAAAGTTCGTCGAGCGAAATTCTGCCGCCGTCTATTTCGACGAGAAGCAAAAAACAAAGCGCGAGAAGATCCTCGTCCTTTTTGGGAAGTTTCACCGCGTTGCCCTTGGAAAAGCAAACCGACTTGAACGTTTCGTAATCGAAACCGTCGGTTACGTATTCGAAGAGTTCGTATAACATTCTCGAGCCTGCGATGACTTTTAAGACCTCGCTTATTTCTCTTTCAGCGAAAAGATACTTCGAATTGACGAGAGCGTCGGTTTTTTCCTTGAATTTTGCGAGCGATTCGTTTATCGTACTCATAACAGCCGCCTTTTTGTTGTTCGTTTTACGTTCGCGCCGCGTCCGCCGAGAAATCTCCGCCGAAAAATCTTCGTCGAAAAATTCCCGTTGAAAAATCTTCGCCGAGAAATCTCCGCCGAAAAATTCCCGCAGACGCCGAGCGTAAAAAAATTATATCACATAAAATAAATTTAGACAATAAATTTGTTATAAAACTATTGATTTTTTTGAAATAATTGGTTATAATATACGCGCGGCTCGGTCAAACCGAACCCGCATGCGTCAGAACGCAAATAAAGGAGGAACAAAAATAATGAAATCAGTTCGTATATCTCTTCAGATGGCAAGTCAGGTCAAAGCATTCGTTTCGGTCGTTCAGAAATACGCTTACGAAATCGACCTCAGAAGCGACAGATACGTCGTTGACGCCAAATCTATCCTCGGTATTTTCAGCCTCGATCTTTCGAAGCCGCTGAACGTCGAAATTCATTCGGATAATTGCGACGATCTTATCGCAGAACTTAAACAATTCGCCGCGTAAGCGATAGGGTTTTATCCCGGATCGCTCATAGAAGCGGTTTTAGTCTTTTTACGTCGGAGGAATCGTCATGCAGGTCAAGGGCGACGCGCTTGTGAACAAGTTAATACTTCTGTTCGTCTTTGACAAGATGGAAGTTCCGCTTTCGGAGAACACCGTGCTGGATATGTGTTGCTCTTCGAACGCATGGATCTCGTATATGGATTGCAAGCCGCTTTTAAGCACTTTGCTCGACCATTCGTTTATTTACAACGTTTCCGATCAAGGCGAGCCGCTTTACGGCATCACCCCCGACGGAAGAGTTTGTCTTGCGGATTTTTACGTTAAGATTCCTTCTTCGCTTCGCGAGGAGATTTCGCTTTTCGTTAAAAACAACAGGACGAAATACAAAAAACGTCAGGAATGCAACGCGGATTACTATATGAACAAAGACGGAACTTATACCGTTTTTCTGAAAATAGTCGAACCGTCGCAACCTCTGCTCGAACTCAAACTCGTTGTTCCGAACAGACAAACGGCAAAGAATATATACAAAAAATGGGAAGAAAAAGCAGGCAACGTTTACGCTACCGTATACGACTGCCTCGTCGATTAGTTTTTTCTCTCGCTTAAGGAGGCGTAATTCAATATGGAAACATACAATACGAAAGGAACATGCAGCAGACAGATTCTTTTTGACGTTACGGAGGACGGCAAGGTCACGAACGTTAAATTCATCGGCGGTTGCAGCGGCAATCTGCAAGGAATCGCAAAACTCGTTAAGGATCGTCCGTTGGACGAAGTTATCGAAACGCTCAAAGGTATCAAATGCAGAGCCAACACTTCCTGCCCCGACCAACTCGCCTGCGCGCTTACCGAGTATAAAGCGAAACATCCGGAACTTCAATAATTTTCCGCGCCGAGTTTTCCGGGCGGAGTTTCCTGTACGGTTTTTTTTTGTGGAGTTTTCCTGCGGAGTTTCCTGTACGGATTTTTTGCGGAGTTTTCCGGGCGGAGTTCGGAATAAGCAATAATTTAAATTATCGTATATAGGGCGGCGTCCCGCAAAACAAATTTTGCGGGACGCCGCTTTTCGTTTCTTTTTAATTGCTTTTCACACAGGCTGTATATAAAATATTAGACTTTGAAAACCGTTTTTGCTATAATATATTATATTTTGATTAGCACGCGAGGCAAGACGAATGTCATTCATAAGTTTGCAGAACATCACAAAGAAATACGGCTCCGGCGAAACCGAAATCACCGCTCTCGACGGCGTGAATTTAACCATTGACAAAGGTGAATTCGTGGTCATTCTCGGTTCGAGCGGCGCGGGCAAATCCACCCTTTTGAACATTATCGGCGGAATGGACTCGGCGAGCAGCGGAAAATACTACGTGAACGACATAGACGTGACATCTCTTTCCGACAAGGACCTTACCCTTTTCCGCAGGCACGAAGTGGGGTTTGTTTTTCAGTTTTACAACCTGATGCCCAACCTTACCGCAAAAGAAAACGTGGAACTTTCCACGCGCGGAGTGAAGAACGCAATCGACGCCGAGGAATCGCTCGGACTTGTCGGACTCGGCAAAAGAACCGACAACTTCCCTTACGGGTTAAGCGGCGGCGAGCAGCAACGCGTTTCTATAGCGCGCGCGATCGCCAAACGTCCGTCCATTCTCCTCTGCGACGAACCGACCGGCGCGCTCGACTCCAAAACGGGCAAAAACATTCTTATACTGCTTAAAGATCTCTGCGAAAAAGACGGTCAGACGGTTATCATCGTCACGCACAACGCGAATATCGCGCTTATCGCCGAAAGAGTTATCAGGCTCAGCGACGGCAAAATCGTTTCGGACGAAAAAAATCCCGCGCCGAAGGAGATCGACGATATAGAATGGTAAAGGTAAAAACGGACGTTCTGAAAGTCAAAGTTGTCCGCGAAATAAAGAGCAACTTCAAAAGTTATCTCTCCGTAATTCTTATCGCCGCGCTTGCCGTCACCCTTTTCACGGGTATCTGGGCGAATTACAGAGATTTTCAGGACAAACTCAACGAAATTTATACCGTCTCTTCCATGTGCGACGGAATGATAACGATGAACTCCGCCGACGAGGACGTGGAAAATTTTCTTAAAGAAAAATCGGTCACTTATCAAAAACGTATTTTCGCCACGGCGAAAGTTGACGGAAAAAGCGTTTACATAGCCACCTTTTCCGCCGACGATAAACTCGATCTTCCCTATTCTTCGTCCGTAAAAGTGAACGAATACGGCGTTTATGCCGACGAAAATTTTGCAAAAAACCACAAATGCGGCGAGGATTTCAGCGTAACGACGGATATCTCTCTCGCGGAGAACGTCACTCTCAATCTCACGGGTACGATCGTTCACCCCGAATCGCTCGGCAATTCCGTTTATAACCCGTCGTTCATTTACGTCGGTAAAAAGGCTCTCGTAAAATCTCTCGCAATCTCGCTTGACAAATATAAAACTCTTTTCGGCTATACCGACGAGGCTTTCGAAAAGTTCATCGAGGGATATCTTGCCGATTACGAAAATCAATATCTGATCAAGTCTGCCGACGCGACGAGCCTTATCGATGAGGCGAAAACGAAATTTTCGGGCAAAGAATCGTTCGTTTACGCGTTGAAAAGAAGCAACTTGCCCACGAACGTTACGATAGAAGCGGACGTTACGCAGGCGAAGCAACTGCTCTATATCTTCCCGGTGATTTTCTATCTCGTGGCCCTTCTGATAATTCTCACTTCCGTTTCGCAACTTATCAACCGCGAGCAGAAAAACATCGGTATTTTAAAGGCTCTCGGCTACTCGAAAATCGAGATTTTATGGCATTATACCGACGTTTTCATCGTTCTCGGGCTTATCGGCTCGGCAATGGGGATTCTGCTCGGCCCCGCGATAATCCCGAAAGTAATGGGCGTGAAATACGGCATACTTTATCAGTTGCCGAAAATCAGAACGGCGTTTTTCAGGTGGGAATATCTCGCGAGCCTTGCGATTCTGGTCGTAATCATTCTTCTGACGAGCGTTTTCGCCTGTCTGGATTCGATAAACAAAGTTCCCGCGGTGAGTTTGCGCGGCGATAACTCTGTTAAAATGACTCTGACTTCGCTGTCGAAATTCAAAATTTTCGGTAAGGTTTCACTGTCGGTGAGAATGGCTTTCAGAAACATGCGCAGAAAAATCAGCCGTTCTCTGATGGTTATCCTCGGCGTTGCGGGCTGTTCGGCTCTGCTGCTGTGCGGTTTCGGCGTTGAAAACACTATCAATTACGGGCTTGACCTCGAATTAGGACATTACACGCCTTACGACGTAACCGTTTCTTATTCCGACGGTTTATCTCACTTTGACGACGTAACCGCTCTTGACGGCGTCGTCGCCGTGGACGAATACGCGAAGTATTCCGTTACGGCGCAGGGCGAAAAAGTTCTTTCGTCTTACGTTTACGTTATGCCGTCCGTCCCGAAAATAATCGATTTCGGTTACGATGACAATTCCGTTCTCGTTTCTTCAAAACTCGCCAAAGACATAGGCGTTTCGGCGGGCGATAACGTTTCGTTCGTTTACGAAGGAGTAACTTTCACCGCAAAAGTTACCGGGATAATCGACCTTTGCATAACGCAAGGGATAATCATTTCGGAATATCTCTTTGCGGAAACCTACTTCCCGCCGACGGGGGCGTTCGTTAAAACGAAATCGGGATTCGCGGCGGCGACTGCGGAAAGCATCGCGGGCGAAAAAGGAATTCTCTCGGCAACCACTATGAGCGATATGCGCCTGCGCGCCGACGAAGTTCTCTCGTCAATACGAGTTATGACGATGACGATAAGAATTTTCGCTATTCTTCTCGCCGTGGTCGTTCTCTATAATCTCGCGCTTTTAAACTTCAAAGAGCGGACGAAAGACATCGCCACGCTGAAAGTTCTCGGTTTTTCCAGATTCGAGATCGCGTCGTCGTTCATCATCGAGATAATCGCGCTGACGTTCTTCGGCTCGCTTATCGGCTTAACGCTCGGCTACCCGCTTTTATACGCCGTGCTTTCGATAAACGAAACGCCGCTCATCTGTTACATTTATCACATCGCCTCGAATTCGTATTTATACACCGTGTTGTTAACGTGCGGAACGAGTTTCGCGATAAACCTCTTCTTCGCTTTTCTGACGAACAAAGTCAGAATGGTGGAATCCTTAAAATCGGTTGAATAAGTCGCGAATTCACTCCGATCAAGAGCAATAAGCGCGGCTATAAGTCGATTAATAAAAACATTTTAATTATGACGGCTATTTTGTAGACGGCGCAAAAAGGGTTGAAAATGGAAAATAAATTTATAAGATCGGATATGTTGTTTGGCGAAGGTTCGTCCGATGTTCTCAAAACGAAAAAAGTAGCCGTTTTCGGCATAGGCGGAGTGGGCGGCATCTGCGCGGAAGCGCTCGTGCGCTCGGGCGTGGGGACAATCGAAGTTATCGATAACGACACGGTGAGCGTTTCTAACATCAATCGCCAGATCGTGGCTACCGAAAAGACGGTGGGCATGCTCAAAACGGCGGCGTTCGCCGCGCGGGCGAAAGAAATTAACGGCGAGGCGAAAATCATCGAAAGAAACGAATTTTTCCTTCCCGAAACCGCGGATCGGTTCGATTTTGATTCTTATGATTACGTTGTGGACGCTATCGACACCGTTTCGGGAAAACTCGGCTTAGCGGAAATTTGCTATAAAACCGGCGTACCGATCATCAGTTCCATGGGCGCGGGGAACAAACTTCATCCCGAGCTTTTCAAGGTCGCGGATATTTACGAAACGTCGGTTTGCCCGCTCGCGAAAACCATGCGACGCGAACTTAAAAAACGCGGGGTTGAAAAACTTAAAGTCGTTTATTCGGAAGAGCAGCCGATAACGCCGCATTTTCAGCCGCAAAGCGAAGTATGCTCAAAAAGGCAGACTCCCGCAAGTTGCGCGTTCGTCCCGGGAGTTGCGGGGCTTATCATCGCCGGCGAAGTGATTAAAGATTTGTTGAAAATCGAATAAAGAAAGCGGCGGCAGACCGAAATCGAAAAGGTCTGCTGCCGCTATTGAACATAAAGCCCGGGCGGTTTGCTTTCTGCAAACCGCCCGGGCTTTATTACATCACATTATGATTTCGGAGTGATGCTGTAAATCGAAAATTCGTCGCGAGTGTAAGTGAGATAACTCAGATCGCCCGTTTCGAGATTAAATTCGAACGTCATCGAATACGTCCTTCCCCACATCATTAGCGGTCTGTTAAACGAAATGAACAGTCTGTCCTCGTAAGAATACGCGCCGCATACGTCCGCAATAACGCCGCCGTCTTTAACGTCGAAATAAGCGCAGAACAAATCGATAAACTTTTTGTTATTTTTCTCGGCGTAACTGCTGCTCACCGAATAAAGAGTATTGCCCTCTTTATCCTCTACCTCGATCGTATTATTCCCATAATAATAGTAATAATCTTTTCCGTTCACGGTAACGACTTCTCTACGGTCGGTTTCCCCCTGTGATTCTTCTCTTTCCTGCGCTTCGCGCTCCTCTTCCTCTTTGATGAGGTTATCCGCAAATTCCGCCCCGAGGTCTGCTCCCGTAGCAAGGTCGAAACAGTTGAAACCCTTTCTGCGTCCGTCCACATATCTGGCTGTGTAAACGTAACCGCCGTTTCTATTCACGAAAGTGTAATGCTTTATGCCCGCATTCGTATAATAATGCACGCTGTCTTCGTCCACGTTAAACGTGTGGTCGACGATTCTTCCGTCCCTGTATTCCGCGTACCTCACAACGCCGTCGCCCGCGTAATAGTAAAAATCGCAATACAACTCGCCGACTTTGACACTGTCCAAAGTGAGGTCTTCGCTTATCGCACGGTCTTCGTCGTAAAAATCAATTGTCTGCGTAACGGTTTCCGTGCTTAAATCGAAAAGCATCAGGTCGCCTTTATAAAAGAAAAATATCGATTTTTCGTCTATGAAACGGCAAACGTTGTAAGGATATTTAACGTTAATTCCTATCGGTCTCACGTCCTTGAAATCGTAAATAACGGTGGTTTCAGCCGTTTCCACGTTTGTTTTGAGCAACGCGACGTTCCATTTCCGATTGTTTTTGCCGCTCGGCAAAAGCGAATTGCTCTCGGAATAAGTATACTGAAAGTATATGTATTTTCCGATAACGTCCTTGCCCGTGAAAATCGGTCTGTCGGTGGCTTTCTTTTTGAAAATGTTGTAAGCGAGGTCCTCGAGATCGTAATGAGTTCCGTTGATGACAAGTTCCTCCCCGAAATTGTAAGTAAGGACGAAATCGTAATCGACGTCCGGAGCGATTTTTTTGAGTTTTGCCTCAGCGTTCAGAGAGCAAGACGAAAAGCAAAGCGTTGAAACAATTAAAATCGCGAGTATCAGCGTTTTCTGCAAAAATTTTCCCATAATTTCCTCCTTATTATAGCCGTTTTGGGGGGATAATCCCCGTTATTTATTTTGCGGCGAGTTTATAAAACTCGAAATTACCATATATATAAGTTACGTATTTCAGATCGTTCGCCGCCGGATCTAACTCGAATATAAAGTTCGGTAACCTGAGCAAAAACGCGTTGCGGCTGAAAATCACGAACAATCTGTTGTCGAAAACCTTAAAACGGAAGTCTGCGTGAAGCCCGTTCTCGCAGTTGAAAAATACGTCGAAAAGTTGCGTGATTTTTTCGTTGTTCTTCGTTGCGTATTCTTCGTCTATCGTGAAAACGGTTTCGCCCGCCTCGTTGATTATTTTAAGTTCGCCGTCCGAGCGTTCTTGCACGCGATAAACCTTGCCGCCCACCGTAATTTTGCTTCTCTCTTCTCTTAACCGAATCTCCTGTTCAAGTCTTTCTCTTTCGGTTATATCCTTTTCCTGTTCTTCCCGCTTTTTGATGAGTTCGGTCAAAAAAACGTGATCCTTTGCTTCTTCGGTGGCAAGGTCGTAACAGTTATAATACGCGTTTCCTTCGCTCGCGCCGATAAAACTGTAAGTGTAAACGTAATTCCCGAATCTGTCAACGTAAAAAGTTTTTTCGTCTGCGGCGAAATCGTGTTTAACGTACTCTTTACTTTCGGATTTATACTCGGCGTAACTCAACGTTCCGCCCGAAACGTAATAAAAATCGTTGAATTTGTTGACTTTTAATTTTACGTCGTTATCTTCGGCGACGAACGCTTCTTTATCGTAAAAGTCGATTGTTTGCGTTATTTCCTCGGTTTGAACGTCGAAAACGGAGATTTTGCCGTTATAAATAAACGCGAACGTATCTTTGTCTATCGCCTGCATGACGTGCGGCGTTGCGCGTTCGTTATGATGCGGGTAAACGTTCTTAAAATCGTAAATAAGTTCCGTTTCGGCGTTTTCGAGTTTGGTTTTAAGCAACGCAACGCCGAATCTGTACCGATTGCCCGACGAACTTCCGTCCGAAACCGTCGTGGAACTTGCAGAACCGTTATCCTTTTTAGCGGAGTACTGATACAGATAGTACATATTTCCGCCGCAAACGGTCGCGCCGTAAACTTCCTGAGAGCCGTCTTTTTCTTTCACGACGTCATAGGCGAGTTTTTCCAACTCGTAATGCGCGCCGTCGACAACGAGATACCGATTGTTATAAATCGAAAAACCGTAATCCGCGTCGGGCGCGATAAGGTCGAGTTTCTCGGTGAAATTCAACTGTTCGCAAGCCGAGAGAGAAAACGAAAAAACGGCGAGAACAACGAGCAAAATTGTCTTAAAAAGCCTTCTTTTCATCAATTACAACTCCTTTTTTCGATATTTTATTTGTTTTTACAATTCCATTGAGAGCGTTTTCTCGGTGTCGAAATACTTCCACGGAATTAAATCCGCCGGCGGCTGAATTTTGAAACACAGTCTTTCCTTGGACACGGGGTGGGTGAACGAAAGCGAAACCGCCCAGAGCGCGAGTTTGCCTTTTTTCGCTTTTTCGCCGCCGTAACGCATATCGCCGTAAACGGGCGCGCCGACGTTAGCCATTTGCACTCTTATCTGATGACTTCTCCCCGTGTGGAGTTTTATGAGCGCGAGCGTAAGTCCGCTTTTCTCTTCCAGAACGTCGTATTCGAGTTCGGCGAACTTCGCCCCTTCCGTAACCGGCGGACAGACGTAAACCATATTGTTTATCGGGTTTTTCTTAAGGTAATTGGTAAGCGTAGCCCTTTTGGTTTTCAACTCTCCCGCAAGCACGGCGGCGTATTTTTTCTCGAAATCGCCGTTCTGCATCTGTTCGGAAAGCCTTGCCGCCGCCTTGGAACTCTTCGCGTAAACCATTACGCCGCCGGTAGGACGGTCCAGCCTGTGAACAAGCCCCACGTAAACGTTGCCCTGCTTGTTTTCTTTTTCCTTTATATGCTCTTTTATTACGGTGAGCAAGTCCTTATCTTTCGTTTCGTCCTCGCAGGAAGGAACGTTCTGCGGTTTTAAAACGACTATAACGTGATTGTCCTCATACAAGACGATAAGGTCGTCTTTTTGCATTTGTTCTGCCATATTTACTCCTTAATTTTACTTTCTCGTCTACGCCCGCTTTCAATCGTCCGTTTTGTCGGCGTCCGTTTGAGCGTTTTCGTTGTTTTTCCCGTTTTCGCCGATGAAAAGTCCGCTCGCGCCGCAAGGGAGATCTATCCCCTCTTCCGTTTTTATGCCGACTTCGTAAGCGTCCACTTCGCCCCGGAACTTCGAGCCGACGGCGAGTTTGAGAATGTTTTTAAGCACCATAGGCTGAAGCCCTGTGGTGTAACTGTTTATCAGGAAGAACAGCGGATTATCCGAGAGCGCGGAAACGCAAAGTTCCACGAGCGGATAAAGTTCGCTCTCTATTTTCCACATTTCGCCGTTAGGACCTCTGCCGTAACTCGGCGGGTCCATTATGATCGCGTCGTATTTTCTGCCGCGGCGGATTTCGCGTTGAACGAACTTTTTGCAGTCGTCCACGATAAACCTCACCGGCTTATCCGCCAAGCCAGAAAGGCGAACGTTTTCGCCCGCTCTTTCCACCATGCCTTTGCTCGCGTCCACGTGACAGACGCTTGCGCCGGCGGCAAGACACGCAACGGTAGCCCCGCCCGTGTATGCGAAAAGATTAAGCACGTTTATCGGTCTGCCCGCGCCGCGGATCATCTCAGCCATTTTGTCCCAGTTTACGGCTTGCTCGGGGAAAAGCCCCGTGTGTTTGAACCCCATCGGCTTGACGAGAAATTTAAGATCGCCGTAACCGATCGTCCATTCCTGCGGCATTTTTTTGAGTATTTTCCAACCGCCGCCGCCGTTTTCGCTGCGGTGATATATCGCGTTAAGCGACTTATAGCCCGACATATCCGCTTTTTGCGGCCATATCACCTGCGGATCGGGGCGCAGGAGATAAACGCTCCCCCAACGCTCAAGTTTCATTCCGTCGCCCGTGGCTATTATGGAATAATCTTTCCACTTATCCGCGATTCTCATATCTTTTTAACGCCGAGCGTGACGCTCTCTCCGTTGATGTCGAAGTCTTTAACGAATCCGTCGGGCGTTTCGGTTATCTCTTCCGCAAGGACGTCGGACTTAATCTCGTCGGCTTTTTCGCGGAGAACTTTTCCCGAAATTCCGTCGGCTTTGAAACCGAGAATTATTCTGTCGGTAACTTCGAAACCCGCTTCCTTTCTCATGTTCTGAATACGCGATACGAGTTCTCTCACAGCGCCCTCGAGTTTAAGTTCTTCCGTAAGATGAACGTCTAAAACGACGGTAAGTCCGTCCGAACTTTCCGAAACGAAACCTTCGGCGGGTTCGGAAGAAATGAGCAGGTCGTCGAGAGAGAATTCAACGTGAGTTTCTCCGAGGTCTACGGCGTAAATTTTGCCTGCTTTGACGGTGGAAACCACTTCCGCGGCGTTGCACGTATCGAGGAAATTTCTGATCGCGCCGAGCGCTTTGCCGTATTTCGGACCGAGCGTTTTGAGTTGCGGTTTGAGTTTATACGAAACGAATCTCGAAGCGTCGTGAAGTATCTCGAATTCCTTTATGTTCAATTCGTCTTTCGCGATGTTCAGAAGCCCTTCGGAAAGATTGACCTTTCTGTCGGTGGCGATATAAAGTTTCTGAAGCGGCTGACGATTTTTGATGTTGCTGCCGTTTCTCGCCGCTCTGCCGAGAGCGACTATTTCAAGCACGTCCTCCATGCCTTTTTCGAGTTCGGCATCCACAAAACTTTCGTCGCAGACGGGGAACGAACAAAGGTGAACGGAAATCGGCGCGTCCTTGAAAAATTGCGGAACGAGATTGCCGTACATACTCTCCGCCATAAACGGAACGTAAGGCGCGATGACCTTGGAAAGCGTGACGAGAACGGTGTAAAGCGTGGTGTATGCCGCCGCCTTGTCGTCCGTCATTTCCTTGCCCCAGTACCTCTCTCTGCCGCGACGGACGTACCAGTTGGAAAGTTCGTCAACGTAATCCTGAATATATCTCGCCGTTTCAAACGTTTTGTATTCGGCAAGTCCTTCGTCCACCGTTTTAACCAGCGTGTTGAGTTTGGAAAGCGCCCACTTATCCATGAGCGAAAGTTTGCACTTCTTTACGTCGTACTTCGACGGATCGTATTTATCGATATCGGCGTAAAGAACGAAGAACGCGTAAGTGTTCCAGAGCGTACCCATAAACTTACGCTGACCTTCGGAAACCGCCTCGGCGGAAAATCTCGAAGGAAGCCACGGCGCGCTGCCGGTGTAAAAATACCATCTCACGGCGTCCGCGCCCTGTTTGTCGAGAACGGACCACGGGTCGACGACGTTGCCGATATGTTTGGACATTTTAATACCGTTTTTATCGTTCACGTGACCTAAAACGATGCAGTTTTTGAACGGCGATTTTCCGAAAAGAAGCGTGGAAATCGTAAGAAGCGTGTAGAACCAGCCTCTCGTCTGATCGACGGCTTCGGAGATGAAATCCGCCGGGAAATGCTTTTCGAAAAGGTCTTTGTTTTCAAACGGATAATGGAACTGAGCGAACGGCATCGAACCGGAATCGAACCAGCAGTCGATAACTTCCTTGACTCTCTTCATTTTACCGCCGCACTTGCCGCACTTGCACGTCGGGGCGTCGATATACGGGCGATGAAGTTCGATATCGCCCTCGATTCCGCACATTTCTTTGAGTTCCTTTTTGGAACCCATAACGTGAATTTCGCCGCAGTCCTCGCAAACCCAGATCGGAAGCGGAGTTCCCCAGTATCTCTCGCGGGAAAGCCCCCAGTCGATAACGTTCTCGAGGAAGTTGCCCATTCTGCCCGTGCCTATGGTTTCGGGCATCCAGTTCACCGTTTTGTTGGAGGCGATGAGTTGCTCTTTTATCGCGGTGGTTTTGATGAACCAACTCGATCTCGCGTAATATAAAAGCGGAGTGTTACATCTCCAGCAGAAAGGATAACTATGTTCGAAAAGTACGTCCTTGAACAGTTTTCCGCTTTCTTTAAGGTCTTTGATGATGAGTTTATCCGCGTCTTTAACGAACATTCCCTTATACGGCTCTACCGCGTCCACGAATCTGCCGCGGTCGTTTACCATCTGAACGAAAGGCAGATCGTATTTTCTGCCCACGTTCGCGTCGTCCTCGCCGAACGCAGGGGCGATATGAACTATTCCCGTGCCGTCGGTCAGGGTAACGTAATCGTCGTTGGTGACGTAAAACGCTTTTTGTCTGAACGTTCCGAGCGCGTAAGGGAACATAGGCTCGTATTCGACGTATTCGTAATCCTTGCCTTTCTTTTTCGAAACGACTTCGTAGTCCTCGAAGAGCGAGGGAACGAGAGCCTCGGCAAGAACGTAAATTTCGTCGCCGACCTTGATTTCGACGTAATCGAAACCGGCGTTCATACAGAGCGCGACGTTGGAGGGCAAAGTCCAGGGAGTGGTTGTCCACACGAGAAAATAAGCGTTATCTCTGCCCTTGATTTTAAATTTCACGTAAACGGATTTTTCCTTTACGTCTTTGTAGCCCTGCGCCACTTCGTGCGAAGAAAGCGCCGTTCCGCAACGCGGACAATAAGGAACGATTTTATGTCCCTTATAAAGCAAACCTTTTTCGGAAATGGTTTTGAGCGCCCACCACACCGATTCGATATAATCGTCGTGATAGGTGACGTAAGGATGCTCCATATCCACCCAGTAACCGAGGCGGTCGCTCATCTTTTTCCATTCGTCGGTATATTTCCAGACGGACTGCTTGCATTCCTTTATGAACGGTTCGATACCGTATTTTTCGATATCCTGTTTGCCGTCGAGCCCGAGTTTCTTTTCGATTTCGAGTTCTACGGGAAGTCCGTGAGTATCCCAGCCCGCTTTTCTCAGAACGTGCTTACCCTTCATCGTCTGATATCTCGGAATAATATCCTTCATAACGCGCGTTAAAACGTGACCGATATGCGGCTTTCCGTTCGCCGTCGGCGGTCCGTCGTAAAAGGTGAATTCACTATGTCCTTCGTTGTTTTTGATGCTTCTTTCGAATACGTCGTTTTCGTTCCAGAAATCGAGAACTTCCTGCTCTCTCTTCAAAAAATTGAGCGACGCGTCAACTTTTTTATACATAACTCCTCCGTTGTCGCGAAACGTACCTTTAGTTTTCGTTCCGCGCGTTATTTATCCGTGTTTTTGTTTTCTTTCGTTTATCGCGTGCGCACGCCGCGCGCGTACGTAATGTTACGAAATATGCTTCTATATAATAGCAAAAATATTAAATAAAGTAAAGAGTTTTCGGGGCAATCGTGGTTTAGTTTTTTAAATATCGGTTATCAGCGGTTTGCCGACAAAAATTTTTCGACATTTTTTCGGTGTTAAAAATTAAAAAAATTTTTCGGGCGGCGATATTTCCTTGCTTTTTTTTAAAATTTAGGTTAAAATGGTTACACTGCGCTGAGCGGGGAGATAGCGGTGCCCTGTACTTGCAATCCGCTACAGCAAGGCTGATCGTTCCCCTCGGCTCGTCGTATGGTTGGCTGCGTGCGGTAAGGCGTGATGATGTCAAGGTCTTATGCAACGCAAAGCCGCGAACCGCGTCAGGATAGGGATATAGCAGCGCTAAACGGTCGATTGCGTGTGCCATAAGGTTGCTTTGACGGAGCGACCTGCCGCGCTAACGCTTCGGTTCGGCTTGTCAAAGGGAACTGCGCAGTAAAAAGAACGCAAAGCCGCCGATAAAGCGGCTTTTGTTATTTAATTTGTTATTTTGCCGGATTTTGTTCGGGCAGCCGCAAATAAAAATTTCGGGGTTTCGGGAGAAAAATGGCTGATATCGAAAAAAACTTAAAAGAGATATTTTCCGAAATTTCCGCCGGGAACGACCGCGGAGAAAAAATTGCTCTGCTCGGCGCGACGAAGTTCGTCCCTACGGAGAAAATTAACGAAGCGGTTGCCGCGGGACTCGAATATATCGGCGAAAATCACGCGCAGGAATTCCGCGACAAATTCGCCTTTTATCCGCCTTGCGAAAAACACTTTATCGGCACGCTTCAGAAGAACAAACTCAAATACGTAGTCGGCAAAGCCGACGTAATCGATTCCGTTTCAAACGCAGAAATCGCGGAAGCGATAAACGAAAAGGCGGCAACGCTCGGCATTGTTCAAAGCGTTATGCTCGAAATCAACGCAGGCGACGAAAAAACCAAAACGGGCTCGTCAATCGACACTGCAAAAGCCCTCTATAAGTCGATTATCAACTTAAATCATCTTAAACTTATCGGGATAATGGCAATGCTTCCGGCAGGCAAAACGGATGACGAACTTGCTTATCTATGCGAAAAAGTAAGGGATTTTTACGAGGAAATAAGGCTCTCTTCGCCCGACGTGAAAACGCTTTCCATGGGGATGAGCGGCGATTATAAAACGGCGATAAAGCACGGGAGCAACATGATAAGGCTCGGCAGGGCGATTTTCGGCGAACGCTCGCAGAATATCACGCAAGAACAAACGGTCACATAATTTTTTACGGAATACTTATCGGAGAGAAACACGCGAATGGGAATTTTTGATTTTATTACAAAGAGCAACAAAAAAGATAATAAAAAACAGAATAGCGCGCAGGCGACGGGCGCGCGGGCGCAGACAAAGGAAAACGATTACTCGGGCAGCGGCTCGATAAACCGTTATCGCCCGAAGTCGTTCGACGACGTTGCCGCGATTATAGACAGACTTCTGAACGGAGAACCCGTCATTGTGGACGTTTCCGCCGTAAGTCCGCAAACGGCCCAGCGGGTTGTGGACCTTATGTCTGGCGCTATTTACGCAATAGACGGAAACATGGGCGAACTTACGAAAGACGTTTACGTTTTTACTCCGCGCGGGGTAGCCGCAAATACCTGAGCAGGATAATCCTATTATAAATTGCGAAGCGAATCGCCGCGGGAAGTCGGTCAACCGACTTCCCGCGGTTTTTATATTCATATGCCGTGTTCGTCATAATTCCGCAAATTTCGGTTTCGACCTTTATCGACGAAATCTCCCTTTTTATTAACAAATAATATCCTTAATTCGATTTAATTTTACTTTTTTTTGTGCTAAAATTAAAGAAAAAAAAGGAGAAGACGACAATGGATAAACACGGAATAGCGATACTTGCGGATAACCCGCCGAAATCGGAAGAGATTGCAAAGGCTTTTGAAGACAGCGGCAGATTTACTATAATCGGAAAAACCACGGACGGCGAAGAAGGCGTTAATATGATACTCAAAAACGACGCGGAATTTTGCGTGACAGACCTTATCCTTTCGGGGCTGGACGGACTCGGCGTTCTGGACAGGCTGAAAGCCTACGGCTCAAAAACCAAGATAATCGTTTACAGTTCTCTCTCGAGCGAAGAGGTCGTGGAAACGTGTATTTCCAAAGGCGCGAGTTTTTACGCGGCTAAGCCATGTCCGCCGGAAACCCTCGTTAATCGTGTTATAGACCTGTTTTTGAATGGTAATCGCGAAAAACTACCCGACAATATGCGCGCCGCGAAAACGACTTCTCTCGACGAACGGATAAGCAAAATTTTCATCTCGGTCGGTATTCCTCCGCACATAAAAGGTTATGGCTATCTCAGAGAAGGTATAAAAATTGCCGTTTGCGATCCGGACGTTATCAACAATATAACCAAAAAACTTTACCCGATGATCGGCGAAAGATACGCGACCACGCCGAGCAAGGTTGAAAGAGCCATCCGCCACGCGATAGAAGTCGCCTGGGCAAGGGGGAGAATCGGCAACATAAACGATTTGTTCGGCGTTCAGACTTATCTTTCCGGCGAAAAACCGACAAACGGAGAATTCATCGCCCTCATCGCCGACAAAATGTTGCTCGAGGGCGCGTAAAACAACGCAAAAAACATAAAAATCGCCATTTCCCGGGCGAAAATAACATTTTCCGGCAGCCAACGTCCGCCCGAAAATGTTAAAAAATTTAAAAAAAACAAATTTTCGCTCAAAAACAGTTTACAAATTCATATAATATGATATAATTACACCGCGTTGTTTTTTCGGATCGTTTTTAACGGAAGAAAAACCGCGAAGAAATTTACGAACCCGTATTTGCGGATTAACAGCGGAGGCGCGTTATATGAAATACGTAAAATGTCCGAGGTGCGACCTCAATTATATGCCCGAAACCGAAAAATATTGCGACGTTTGCAAAGCCGAACTTAAACTCGGCCCGACGATGAAATTCGTGTCGTTCGGCGACGACGAAGATTCCGATCAGATTCTCTGCCCCGTTTGCAAACGTAATTATATCGATCCGGGCGAGGAAATGTGCGCGGAATGTAAAGAGGAAAAAAGCGAAAAGGCGGCAATCGAACCCGAACAGGACGTGGACCCGGACTGCGACGAAGAATGGAGAAATTACCTCGACGAAGACGAGAAAGAGGCGATAAGCAACAAGGTTGAAGACGGCGAAGAAATCCTTTCTCTCGACAAACTCGGCGAGGACGAAGCCAAAGAACTCTTTGACGACGAAGAGGAAGAAGATTCCGACTACTATGACAACGAACCCAAAGAGGACGAAGAGGACGACTTCGATTATCCCGACGCCGACGAATCCGACTTTGAAGACTTCGACGAATCGGAAGACGACGAAGATGAAGAGGACGACGAGGAAGATTTCTGATCTCCCGAAATTCTGTCCGTTATCGCAAACCGTTTCGGTAAAATCACGTCGTTTCGGCTGAATCGTCGTTTCGGCTAAATCAGCGTTTCAGTTGAATCGTCGTTTCGGCTGAACCATGGTTTTGACTGAACCACACCGTTTCGGTTGACCTGATAAAAAATATTTGATATAATCGGATTACAATTTTAAATCGTTGCGAAAAAGAGTAACGCTTTCGGGTTATCCCGTTGTTCTCCGCTCTGCTTACGTTACGTTCGCCGACGGAAAAACGAGATTACCGCGGTTACAGAGAGAATACGGTCGGTGCGAGTATTCACCGCAAAAGCGCGAAGTGCGTTTCGCTGTCAAGAGGGGTTAACAGCCTTCGGCTCTCCGCCGTTAACGGAGTAATAAGGAAGCATTGCAAAGGCGTTTTGAAAAAACAACCGCCGCGCAGGGCTTTGAAGAAAAGTGGAACCACGTTACAGACGTCTTTTCGTATTTTACGGAAAGGCGTCTTTTTTTAGTCGCGACGCAATCATCTGCAACCTGCCGTCTGCGATTGCAACCGGCAATCGAGAGCAACCGAAAACCAAACATTGACAGGAGAATCAGTGATGTTTTTTAAGGCTTTGCGCGAGGATATCGACTTTGCGAAAAAGAACGACCCCGCCGCGAGATCAAAATTCGAAATATGGCTCACATACCCGGGCGTTAAAGCGTTGTCGCGTCACAGAGTGGCAAACTTTTTCTATCGTCATCATATGAAACTGCTCGCAAGCATGATAAGCAAGTTCGCGCGGTTTTTAACGGGCATAGAAATTCACCCGGCGGCTGAAATCGCGCCCGGCGTTTTCATCGATCACGGCGCGGGCGTGGTTATAGGCGAAACCGCGGTGGTCGAAAAAGGCGTGCTTATTTATCAATGCGTAACGCTCGGCGGCACGGGTAAAGACACCGGTCACCGCAGACACCCCGTGATAAAAGAAGGTTGCGTGCTTTCCTGCGGGGCAAAAGTTCTCGGCGGAATAACCATCGGGGAATATTCAAAAATCGGCGCGGGAAGCGTTGTTCTTAAAGACGTTCCGCCCCACTCTACGGTTGTCGGCGTGCCGGGGCGCGTGGTAAGAATAAAGGGCGAAAAAATACCCGACAACACGCCCGACAAGTGCGACCCTATCTTAGAAGAACTCTGCAATCTGCGGGCGCGCGTGGACGAACTCGAAAGAAAACTCGGCAAATAATACATAATATACATAATATACAGAATTTCACAATACACAGAATTTCACACCAAAGGAGAACGAACAATGAGAATTTACAACACCCTTTCCGGAACTAAGGAGGAATTCGTACCCTTACGCGGCAACAAGGTGAACATGTACGCCTGCGGCATCACCGTTTCGGGCGAGGCGCATATCGGACACGCGTATCAGGCGTTGATTTACGATATTATCCGCAAATTTTTAATCAAACAGGGTTACGACGTGACCTATGCGAGAAACTACACGGACGTGGACGACAAAATCATCGCCCGCGCGAAAGAAGCGGGAATCCCTGCCGACGCCTACGCGAAAATGATGATTAAAAAAATCGACAAAGCAATGCGCGAAATGGCTATCGACGATCCCGATATCTGGCTTAAAGCGACGGACAACATCGGCAACATAATCGATTTCGTATCCGAACTCATCAACAAAGGGCATGCTTACCCCACTTCCAAGGGCGACGTTTATTTTTCGGTGGAATCGTTCGCGCCTTACGGCAGACTTTCTCACAGAAATCTCGAGGACGCGCTCAACGGCGTGAGAATCGAAAACGACGACGAAAAGAAAAATCCGCTCGATTTTGCTCTCTGGAAGAGCGCGAAAGAAGGCGAAATCTGCTGGGATTCCCCCTGGGGAAAAGGCAGACCGGGCTGGCATATAGAATGTTCGGCGATGAACAGAAAAGCGTTCGGCGAACAGATCGACATTCACGGCGGCGGCAGAGATCTCATCTTCCCGCACCACGAAAACGAAATCGCTCAGACCGAGGCGTTGACGGGCAAACAATTCGTTAAATACTGGGTTCACAACGGACTTATCAAGGTAAACGGGCAGAAAATGAGCAAGTCGCTCGGCAACAGCCTGCTTTTGTCCGACCTGCTGAAAGAATATTCCAACGAAGCCATTAAATTCGCTCTGCTCTCCACAAACTACCGCAACGACATAAACATTACGCCCGACCTCTTCCCCGAAGCCGAAAAGCACCTCGCGGATTTTTACAGGGCGTTCGTCGAAGCGGAAAAAGCGGGCGTAAAAATCGAGGGAGAATATCCGGAAATCGATAAAAATTTCGACGAGGCTATGAGCGACGACTTCAACACCGCGCTCGCGCTTTCCGAACTTTACGCGTATTTCAAGCAAATCCGCGTGCTCACCGCGAAGAAAGATCCGACGGCGGGGCAGATGCTTTCGCAGATAAAAAAGACTTACTCTCTTTTAGGGCTTTTTGCGAAGAACGCGGATGAATTCGTGAAGAATTACGACAAGACGCACGAAGAACCCGTCCCCGACGACGTTAAAGCGCTGGCGGAAAAAATGCAGGCGGCAAGGGCGGAAAAGAACTACGCGTTATCGGACGAACTGCGCGCCGAAATTCTCGCGAAGGGTTACACCGTTATGATATCGAAAGACGGCGTTGCCGTAAAGAAAGCGTAACGACGCCGCAAAATCAAGCCGGAAAATTTAAAGATTGCCCTTTAATCGATCTATAGACGTATATTTCCGCATTGATTACGCATATTGTCGTTATGGACAAGGAAGAAGAAATTATCAGAATAACGGACAAGTTAAACCGCTCCGAACCTTCGGAAGTGGGCGCGCTGTTGAAACAATTGTTTTATTTAATCGGAAAATTTTAAATTTTAATTTGCCCCGGGCGGTTGCGTTTTCACGCAACCGCCCGGGGCTTTTTTATTGCTCAAAATCTCCGTTTCGAAAAAACAACAGCAACCTGAATTCGGGGTTAAAGCCCCCTTAAAAAACAAAAAAAGGGATTTTCGTTTTTTGATTGAATAATAAATTCGCAACGCGTTTAAGGAGAATTTTATGAGCCTTGTTTTATTCGACACAAGTTAGATAACGGTTTTTCCATTATTATTTTCAGGAGGATATTCGGAATACAAGGTAAACACCATAAAGACGGTTATTGACGTAATTCGCAATTCAAAAATGGGCAATGCCGCAAGAGCGGAAGTTTTTAATCTTATCGAGGAAGAAACACAACTCTGCGACAGCGGAGTCAGCGACCTTCCGACGCACATCAAAAAAATGGCGGAAATCACAACGCTGCTGTCCGACGGTAAATTTCTTTTTTCCGCGGAAGAAAAAGCGCAGATTGAATCGGAACTCGAAGCATTGAAAAAACGCATCGCAATCGTAACTCATCCGGAAAATCCGGAAAATATTGCAAAAGAAAGAACAATCAACGTAATACAAAAGGAGAACGATATGAAAAAAAACAAAACAATAATCAAAAACTTCGCATTCGACGATTACAAAGAAACGCCCTATGTAAACCCTATCGGCACAGTGATCGACGACAATTCCTTTTCGACTGCAGCGTATTGGCTGTATTTTGACTTTTTGATAAAGAAACCCGAAGAAATCGATAAACAAACCGAAAGCATCTTCAAATTAATGGCTGAGTGTTATAATTTGCTGAACAGTTTCAACGATGACGCCAGCGACGAAGAAAAGGAAAAAATCATTCAAAAATCGCTTGCCATTATCGACGACGTTGAAAAAAGAAAACCGCTCGACGTTGACTGTACGATATATTCAAAAGACGACAAGTATTTCAAATGGCTTCGGGAATATTCTTTTGCAAATTACGCCCACGCCCTGTTGCTCGCCTATTTTAACAAAACCGTAGAAGCCGTCTACTATTATCTGAAAGGATTTAAAGCGCAAGGCTTTGGATCACGTAGTTTATTCTGCGATTATATGACCTATCTGACAAATAAAATACCGGCGTTTGCGGACGGAGAATATTTCAGAACGGATATCGCGGGGTTTTCTGAAGAAAACCCGATAGGCGAAGAATACGGAAATATGAACAATTTCGATATGCTCGAAATAGCCATAAACTATCTTGAATTTACAAACGGAGATACAATAGCGGCTACTGTCAGTAAACATGGCAAAATAGGATTTTTAACACGCACGGGAAGCGCGCCATCGACAAACGAAAAATTTCCTCGCCCCGTGGATATGTACGATACGTTTGTCATCACTTCCGACTTTAAGGTTAAAAAAGCGCGACTTTTCGTTTACGAATACTCGACATATACGCAGCCGAACGGCATTTATATCAACGACGGATACAGATTAACCATAGACCCGAGAAGGATAATACAAAGAAGAACTCTGATTTAATCGACTTATAGGCGCACTTGTTGTTTAAATTCGCCCCGGGCGGTTGCGCGAAAGCGCAACCGCCCGGGGCTTTGTTTTTACGTTTTTATTTAATAAGGCAATACAAAATCTATTTCCGCCTCGCCCAACGCGTGCGTGCCGGGAGTTACGTTACGCGACTGAACTCTGACGACTTTTTTAGTTTTCATATCGAACCTGTAGATAGCGTTCGCGCTGAACCAACTGCCTTCGTCGGCAATATAATATAAATCCCCGCATTTAACGCCGTAAGTCGTAAACCTCTCCTCTTCCGTCATCTTCGGAACTTTAACCTTTTTTATTTCGCGGGTTTCCGGATTAAGAACTTTTTCGGTTTCCCAGGTAGCAGAATAACCCCAATGAATATTTCCGTCTTCTTCTAAACTGAAATATTCCTTCTCCTTGTTCGGGAAAAGGTTTGCAAGATATTCTACGTTTCCGTTTTCGTCGAATTTGTAAATTCTCGCATTTCTTTTCGCTAAATATTTCTCTGTCACATAATTCCCGGAGTCGTCTTTCACGCGTTTTTCAGCCTCGTAAACGTCCTCTTCCACAAAAAGTTTTTCGTTTATAAAAGAATAAACTTTCGTGTCGGACGGATTCCGCGGAGTAAGATTATATATTTTATCCGTTTCTATATCGTAAACGTATATCGACGACATAAGCGCGTATTCCTGATAACCGTATCTGTCCTGATATTTTTTGCTTTTCCACGAATCGATATAAATTTTGCCGTTTTCAATTCCCCGGTTATCGAAATAAACGCTTTCATCCGTCGGAATAGAAAGAATTTTTTTCTCAGAGCCGTCTACGACGGATCTTATAGTCACGTCGCCGCCGTCTTCCTTTAACCGATATCCGTTCGAAAACGCCGTGCTTGTTTTTACCTTCTCGTCGATTAAAAACGTTTCTCCCGTAATTTTGTTGCAGGAATAATATTTGTCGGCGCTTTCAAAAACAAAATAATCCCCGTAATCATAAGTAAAATACAATCCTCCGCCGCCTGTCGCGCCTTCGTTTTTTCTGGTATAATACGAACTAAGCGAATTTGCTTGCGGATCGTACGACATTAAAACCGAAAGACGTTTTTCGCCGCTTTCGAACGAAGCGGGAAAATATAATTTATCCTGTCTGAGCGAAAGTGAGCCGATCCAGGACAACCCGTAGGTTTCGCCCTCGAATTCGGTATCGTAACACAACACCTCGTGAGTGTTATCTTCTATCGAATATTTTATAAAAAACACTTGCCTGCGTTCTTCGTCGTCTATGAAAGTTACGTCTAAAAACAACGTTTTTCCGATATAAATATAATCGCTGACGTGATCGTATTTATAGGTTTTGCCGTCTGCAACCACTTCGTCGACAAGCAATTCCTGGTCCTCGCCGTTAGTTTTGCACTTATATATACTGCTATAAATGTAATTTCCGTCCCACACGGTGTCAATCGGTTCTTCGTTGCAACCCGTAAGAGCAGTCAAAGCAAATCCGATGATTAAAAGCGCCGCCGACAAGCGTAAAGATTTTCTCATCATATTCTCCTTTGTTAAATAATAACAAAAAATCGGCGGAATTTCAATAGTTTCCGCCGAAATTTTTTACCGATATTTAATTTATTTAAAAATCCGTTCGTTTTATCCTAAAATAACGTTCATCGCGTCGGTAAGATAATTTCCGACGTTTTCGATTTCGCCTTTGTCCGTAAGTTCGGAAAGTTCCGAAGTTATCGGAAGTCTGCCAAGAATCGGCAACGAATACTCCGCCGCGACTTCTTCGAGTTTGCTTTTCCCGAACGGGTAAATTTTCGTTTTGCAGTCCGGACATTCGACGTAACTCATATTTTCGATTATCCCGAGAATCTTTATGTTCATCATCTCGGCCATTTTCACGGCTTTGCCCACAATCATCGAAACGAGATCCTGCGGGGTGGTGACTATTACGATTCCGTCCACGGGAAGCGACTGAAACACCGTGAGCGGAACGTCGCCCGTTCCCGGCGGCATATCGACGTACATAAAGTCCACGTTATCCCAGTAAACGTCCGTAAAAAACTGTTTCACCGCGCCGCTTATAACCGGGCCTCTCCACACCACGGGATCGTTATCCTCGGGCAGAAGCAGGTTCATCGA
>ERZ827168.1532-NODE-1532-length-31235-cov-9.750128_pt1 | contig 31235 bp, 29 predicted proteins | sample MGYA00519868_ERZ827168 | MGnify/ENA primary metagenome ERZ827168 (study PRJEB31778, sample SAMEA3449271) | human gut metagenome | biome: human gut; feature: human-associated habitat; material: faeces | place: United Kingdom | collected 2010/2012 ...
TCTCGTTGCGACTTACACATATTACCACCTATTCTCTCCTTTGTCAACAGGTTTTTCGGATTTTTTTACGTATTTTATGATATTGACATAAATTTATAACAAAATTCAACATTTATGTGCACATTTTACTACAATTTGATACTATATGATGTAAACGGTATCATTTTGTAACATTTCAAGGTACATATTGTATTTTTAAATAGCACAAGATATACGATTAGCCTATTAATATATAGTATTGAATTAATAAATAATTGTTACAGATAATATTAATATACATTATTATAGATATTGAAATTTGCGTTAAGTTTTGTTATAATGTATAAACGCTTAAAGAAAGGGGCTGATATTATGCCAATTCGTATTGACGATGAATTGCCGGCTAAGCAAAACTTGGAAATAGAGAATATATTTGTTATGAGCAAGTCAAGGGCTAATATGCAGGATATCAGACCTTTGAAAATCATTATACTTAACCTAATGCCGACAAAACTTGAAACGGAAACACAGCTTTTGAGATTGCTAAGTAATTCTCCTTTGCAGCTTGATATTGATTTTCTTCAAGTTAAAAGCCATAAGGCAAAAAATGTTTCAAGAATACACATGGCAAAATTCTATAATACATTTGATGATATAAAAGACAACAAGTATGACGGAATGATTATTACGGGAGCACCCGTTGAGCATCTTGAATTTGAACAAGTTGACTATTGGGACGAGCTTTGTATGATTATGGAATGGAGCAAAAAAAATGTTTACTCCACCTTTCATATTTGCTGGGGTGCTCAAGCCGGACTTTACTATCATTACGGTATTAAGAAATATCCGCTAAAAAAGAAAATGTTTGGCGTATTCCCTCACAAGTCGCTTGACATTACCCATCCGCTTATGAGAGGACTTGATGATGTTTACTATGTTCCTCATTCAAGGCATACAGAGACGAGGCTTCAGGATATTGCGCTTGTTAAACAGCTTCAGGTTATTTCATACAGCGAAATATCGGGCGTTCATATTATATCCGATATGGATTGCAGGCAATTTTTTGTAACAGGTCACAGCGAATATGACAGAGACACACTTGCCAAAGAATATTTTAGGGATAAGGAAAAAGGTCTTGATATTGACGTGCCTTATAATTATTTTCCTAATGATGATGACAAGTCCGTTCCGATTATGAGTTGGAAAAGTTCGGCGAATATAATATTCAGCAATTGGCTTAATTATTTTGTTTATCAAAAAACGCCGTATGATTTGGCGCAGTTATAATATCATATACAGTAATACCCCCGACACAATCAAGCGTCGGGGGTATTTTTTACTTTGTTTTAACCGTCTTAACCTTTGACCAAGAGGAATAAACTTTCTTACCGTTCACTGTTTTATATGTGCGGATACGGACATAATATTTTTTCTTAGCCTTAAGTTTTTTAATAGTAACTTTCGTCGTTTTCTGTTTTTTAACGGTTGCGGTTTTCTTATTCTTCTTGAATTTCTTATCTGTCGCAACCTGAACTTGATAACCCTTTACACCGCTTACCTTTTTCCACTCAACAGATACTGCCTTTTTGGCCGCTTTTACCTTTTTAAATTTAGCTGATTTTGGCTTAGCTACAGCTTTTGCCACTGTAGTCGGGGTGGTTGTAGTAGGCTGAGGCTGAGTTGGGGTTGGTGTTGGACTTGGCTGAGGTCTTGGTTGTGGTTGAGGGGTAGGTACTTTTTCATTTATTGTACCATCAATACAATGAATAGTTGCTTTTTTTAAGACATCGTTTGTATTTGTTATTTCAATTTTATTCCAATCACTTATAGTAGAAAGATAATATACATCTTTTAAGTACGTACAACAATAGAATGCATATTGCCCAATCTTTGTCACGCTACTTGGCATTGTTAAACTTTTTAGATTTGTACATTCGAGAAATGCATAATCACCAATGCTGTTAATTTTAAATGCATATCCTTCATAAGAAACGCTTTCAGGAATTGTTAATATTTCAGGATTTCCGGGATATTTATTTATTTGAGCTGTATAATCATTATAAATATTATATACAACATTATCTATTATAACTTCGTTCCCGTTTCCTAAAATTCCATCTGTACATTTTATAATAGCTTTCGTCAAGTTTGAATTATTAGAATCTACACTAATTGCTTTCCATTGAGCAACTGTTCCGTTGTAATTAACTTCATATAGTTGCTCACAATTAAGAAATGCACAGCTGTCTATGTAATTAACACCATTGCCCATTGTCAAAGTTACAAGTTTACATTCAAAAAATGCGTGATCACCGATACTTGTTACACTATCAGGTATTGTTATGTTTTTTAAACTTGAACACCTGTAAAATACTTCATCGCCAATACTTGTTACGCTGTTTGGTATTGTTACATTTGTTAAATTTTCACAATAACTAAATGTTCCATATTCAATACTTGTTACACTATTAGGTATTGTTACGCTTGTTAAACTTGAACAATCACTAAACGCCGCAGCACCGATACTCGTTACATTATTTCCTATTGTTACACTTGATAAACTTGTGCATTCAGAAAATGCAGAATTTCCAATTTCAGTTGACCTTTTTTCTGCCGAATCATTATTTCCAATTGTCACATTTGCCAAGCTTTTGCAACAATTAAATGCACCCTCGCCAATACTTGCAACACTAGCAGGTATTGAAAGATTTATTAATCTTGTGCCATAAAAAGCATAATTATCAATACTTGTTACACTATGAGGTATTGAAATACTTGTTAAGCTTGTGCACTCATAAAATGCATGATCACAGATACTTGTTACACTATCAGGTATTGTTATGTTTTCCAAGCTTGAGCACCTACAGAAAGTGTCAGGGCCTATCATTGTTATACTATTAGGAATTGTTACATTTGTTAGGCTTTTACAATTATAAAATGCACCATCTCCAATACCTGTAACACTATCAGGAATTGTTACACTTGTTAAGCTTGTGCAATCATAAAATGCTTCACGTCCAATACTTGTTATGCTGTTTGGTATTGTTACACTTGTTAGGCTTTTGCAGCCATAAAATGCACAATTGCGAATACTCGTAACTGTTTTACCAACAATAGTGGACGGTATATTAATTGAAGTTGCAGAACCGGTACAACCTGTTATTTCAATAGTTCCGTCTTCCTTTTCTTCATAATAAATATTTCCGTATTGTGAAGAATCTGCATACGCTGTTAAATTCAATCCTGAGGTTATGGTTAATAACATTGCTAAGGATAGAATCAAACTAAAAATCTTTTTCATTTTTCTGTACCTCTTTAATAAAATTTTTACAATATTAAAATTTTATCATACGCATATTAAAAGTTCAATATGTTACCGAAGTGTAGAGTGATTTTTACACAAGTCGTTCACACCGTTAAATTCACATAAAAAAATAAAGGCACTATGTTTGAAAAAAGCATAGTGTCTTATTTTACTCTACATATTTACGAAGCTTTTGGAGGAGGGATTTTTCTTTGCGGGAAACCTGCACCTGAGAAATGCCGAGTGCGGCAGCAGTTTTGGCTTGAGTAAAGCCCTTATAATAGCGCATATCAACTATCGCCTTTTCCGTATCGTCAAGAAATTTAAAAAGTCGGTGAACAATTAAGCGATTAAAAATCTCATCACTCTCATCAACTGGTACATCTATAGTATATTCACCGTCATCGCTTGAAGTGCTGAGTGATACCATAGGAGCAATAACACCCAAAATTTCAGGTATTTCCTCAGGCGGACAATCAAGAAGATTAGACAATTCTGTGACAGTCGGCTCTCGCATTTTATCATTAATAAATTTTTCACGAAGTGACTGAGCCTTAATAGCCTTTTCCTTTAAACTTCGGCTGACTTTCACTGCGCCGCCGTCACGAAAAATACGTTTAATTTCGCCCATTATTACGGGAACGGCATAAGTTGAAAAAGCAAAGCCACGGCTTTCGTCAAAATTATCAACTGCTTTAATCAAGCCTACGCAACCGCTTTGGAATAAATCGTCATAGTCCACCCCTCTGCCCTTAAAGCGATTGGCGATAGAATGAACCAAGCCGATATTATTCTCAATCATTTTATCACGGTCTGTTACCATTTTGATTTGCCCTCAATTTTTTTAGAAAGGGTTACGGTTGTGCCAAAGGTCAGCTTAGACTTAACGTTTATTTTATCGCAAAAGCTTTCCATAACAGTAAAGCCGAGACCTGCACGGTCACCCTCACCTGTTGTAAAAAGCGGAGTCATTGCCTGAGAAACATCTACGATTCCGCAACCCTTGTCCCTTATTACAATTTTTACTGTATTGTCGTCAAAAAGTTTTCCCGATATAAATATTTTGCCGTATGTATCCTTATAAGCATGGACTATGCAGTTTGTCACCGCCTCGCTGACTGCCGTTTTTAAATCTGCGATTTCCTCAAGTGTTGGGTCAAGAGGGGTTACAAATGCGGAAACGGCAACACGTGCGAAGGCTTCATTTACACTTTTACTGTCGATTGTAAGTTTAAATTCATTAATTAGCTTTTTTGTATTCATTTTCATTCTCCTTAATTTTTGCAATTGATGAAAGACCTGCAAGTTCCATAATTTTTTTAGTTTGCAGGGTTACGTTTTTAATTTCGATTTGGCAAGCGGGATTAATGCTTTGAAGCAATCTGTATCTGCCCATAACAAGACCTATTCCGGAGGAGTCCATAAAGCTGACATTTTTAAAATCGAGAATTAAAGTCTTCGGCTTTACGAACATAAGGGTATCATCTATTTTTTCCCTAACCTCGCCTGCCGTATGGTGGTCTATTTCGCCGATAAGATAAGCAATAACAACACTACCGCTGCTTTCAATCGTAACGTTCATATTTGTCACTCCAATAAAAAAATACCAATCTGCGATAATACTAACAGATTGGTATTGAATAATTTATCAAAATTTGTAATTAATTTAATTCTTTTCTAATTTGCCGATAAAGATAAAACGAGCCGCATACAAGCGAGAGATTATTTTGCTTAGCAAGCGTGATTGCTTTTTCGGCATTATCGACCGTAAAAACATTATCACAATATTTTTTTGCAACCAAAGCAAGCTCACTTGCACTCATTGAGCGAACGTTATCAACCTGCGTTGCATAAATCGCTTTACACTTAGGTGCAATTAATGATAAATAAGCATCAACATTTTTATCTTTCATCATTGCAACAACGGCAACTTCATTATTAATTTTAGGTGCAAGAGCACGTGCCGCATCCTCATTATGACCGCCGTCAACAAGGATATTGCCGACTTTACTTTGCCTTGCAGGAAGGTTTGGATTTTTAGCCTCAATATCTAAGCCGATTTCATTTAAAGCTGCCTGGGCACAAGCAATATCATTTTTCAAAACATCGCCAAAATCATTGATTTTAATAAGTTTTGTATTATTATCACTGCACACTTTTTCAAAAATGCGCTCACATTTAGGGTTGGGATAAAGAATACAAACTGAATCAGGCTTAATAATTCCGGATTTTTCAGCCGCAATTTTATCAAGAGTGTTGCCGAGAAAGGCTGTATGGTCAATTGCAACCGATGTTATAATCGAAATATTCTTTTTCTCAACATTTGTAGCGTCGCCCTTACCGCCCATTCCACATTCTACAACGGCAAAATCCACATTTTCGTCTGCAAAATATTTATACATAATAGCAGTTACAAGTTCAAATTCGGTAGCATCGCAATTGATATATTTTTCTACATAGAATGAAAATTCTTCCTCGGTAATCATATTGCCGTTAATTTTTATTTGCTCACGGTAATCTTCAGTCCAAGGAGAAGTAAAAAGACCGACCTTTTTGCCTGATTTGATAAGTGCATTTGAAAGTGCGGCGGCAGTAGTGCCCTTTCCGTTAGTACCTGCAATATGAATAATATTTATCTTATCCTGAGGATTATCCATTTTTTTCAAAAGCTCATAAATACGAGTAAGCCCCGGTTTAATACCGAGGCTTTGCTTTTGAAGTATTAAATTCAAAGCGTTATCGTAATTCATTTATTTACCCAAAGAATCAATAGAATTTTTAATATTTGCAATCTTATCCTCAAGCTTTGCGGCATCCTCTTTGTTTTGATTAACTACCTTTTCGGGCGCTTTATTAACAAATCCCGGATTAGAAAGCTTTTTATTGATAAAGTCGAGCTTATCCTGCGCCTGAGCAAGTTCTTTTTCAAGACGCTTACGCTCTGCCTCAAAATCGACAAGGTCGCCCATTGGAATATAAATCTTGGCGTTATCGGTAACGATTGTTACGGTATTGCCGAGATTGTCAAAGCTTGATTTAACCTCAACATCATTTGAAGAAGCAAGACGTTTAATAAAGTCAACACCGGCAGAGAAAAGTTCTGTTTGCTCAGTTTCAACATAAACCTTAGCTTTTTTGCTTGGAGGAATATTCATCTCTGCTCTACGGTTACGAATAGCACGGATAGCACTCATAAGAATTTCCATCTTAGCCTCATTTTCGGCAAAGCAAAGGCTTTCGTCATATTCTACCCACTTTGAAATCATAATCGATTCGCAATCGTGAGGAATAGCCTGATATATTTCTTCGGTAATAAACGGCATAAACGGATGAAGAAGTTTAAGAATATCGGTGAGTACATAAACAAGAACACTTTTAGCAGTATCCTTTGCCTTTTCATCATCACCCTGAAGTCTGATTTTTGCAATTTCGATATACCAATCGCAGAAAACGTCCCAAATGAAATCATAAAGCTTTTGAATAGCAATTCCAAGCTCATATTTTTCAAGGTTATCGGTAACATCTTTAGCAAGGGTATTAACCTTAGATACAATCCATTCGTCCTCAACTGCAAGGTCACTTGGAAGTCCGTTATATTTGAAATCATCTGTAAGATACATCAATACAAAACGAGCAGCATTCCAAAGTTTATTTGCAAAGTTACGTGACGCCTTAACCTTTTCGTCTGAAAAACGCATATCGTTACCCGGTGAATTACCTGTTGCAAGAGTAAATCTCAATGCATCTGCGCCGTATTCATCAATAACCTCAAGCGGGTCAATACCGTTGCCGAGAGATTTGGACATCTTTCTGCCCTGAGCATCACGTACAAGACCGTGAATAAGAACGGTATCAAACGGTGCTTTATCGGTATAAGCGAGACCTGAAAAAATCATACGGGAAACCCAAAAGCCGATAATATCATAGCCTGTAACAAGGGTATTAGTAGGATAATAATGTTCTAAATCTTCTGTCTTATCAGGCCAACCGAGAGTTGAGAACGGCCAAAGAGCAGATGAAAACCAAGTATCCAATGTGTCGGAGTCTTGATGAATATTTTCACTGCCGCAATGCGAGCACTTGCAAGGGTCCTCTTTGGAAACGGTTGTAGCGCCGCAGTCATCACAGTACCAAGCAGGAATTCTGTGACCCCACCAAAGTTGACGTGAAATGCACCAATCACGAGAGCCACGCATCCAGCTCATATAATTTTTCTTAAATCTTTCAGGAACGAATTTAATATCTCCGTTTTCAACAGCGTCGATAGCCGGACCTGCAAGAGGGTCCATTTTAACAAACCACTGCTTTGAAACCATAGGTTCAATATTAGTGTGGCATCTGTAGCAAGTACCTACATCGTGTTTAAGCGGCTCAATTTCTTTAATATATCCGCCTGCTTCAAGGTCTGCAAGAATAGCCTTTCTTGCTTCAAGAGTAGTCATACCTGCATATTTGCCGCAATCGAGTACCTCAGGCTCGTTTTGAGTAGCCTTACCGCTTTTAATAATTTCATCGGCAGCCTCTTTATCAGCCTTGCCTGTCATATGACCGTCATAAGTGAATGTACGGATAATAGGAAGGTTATGACGAAGACCTACCTCAAAGTCGTTAGGGTCATGAGCAGGAGTAATTTTAACAACACCTGTACCCTTAGTCATATCTGCATGCTCGTCACATACAATAGGAATTTCCTTATTTAAAAGCGGAAGAATAACGTGACAGCCGTGGAGATGCTTATATCTTGGGTCGTCACCGTTAATTGCAACTGCGGTATCGCCGAGCATAGTTTCAGGACGTGTAGTTGCGAGTTCAAGCTTTTCGCCTGTTTCCTTAACTTCATAAAGAAGATGCCAAAAATTAGAGTCCTTTTCCTCATATTCAACCTCGGCATCTGAAATAGATGTATTACAATGAGGACACCAATTTACCATACGGTTACCACGATAAATAAGGTCCTTTTCATAAAGGCCTACAAATACTTCTCTTACAGCCTTACTGCAACCCTCGTCAAGAGTGAAGCGTTCTCTGTCCCAATCGCAGGACGAGCCCATTTTTTTCAATTGTTCAATAATTCTGCCGCCGTATTGTTTTTTCCAATCCCATGCACGTTCAAGAAATTTTTCACGTCCGAGGTCATCCTTAGTAATGCCCTCTTTACGCATAGCCTCAACAATCTTAGCCTCTGTTGCGATAGAAGCATGGTCGGTGCCGGGAAGCCACAATGTATCGTAGCCTGCCATTCTGTGATAACGGATAAGAATATCCTGAAGCGTATTATCAAGTGCATGGCCCATATGAAGCTGGCCTGTAATATTAGGAGGCGGAATAACTATTGTATAAGTCTTTTTGCCTTTTTCTCTTTTAGCGTGAAAATACTTTTTATCACACCAAAACTGATAGGTACGGTCCTCAACTTCGCTTGGGTCGTACTGCTTTGCAAGTTCTTTTGCCATAACGTTCTCCTTTATAATATGGTATAATTTTATAAAAAAATAGCTTCCGCCTCAAATTGAGACGAAAGCGAAAAATTCCGTGGTACCACTCAAATTGCATTAATTAAACATAATGCCACTCAAATCCTTAACGCAGATATACGGACAAGACTACTTAGTTTCACCTTGCCGGCTCAAAAGCTACCTTCACCTACCGCATCTGCACTCTTCCACCAAACGAGCACTCTCTGAAAGAATAAGCAAGCTACTCCTCTTTTTCACAGCCGTTACAATATGCAAATATATTAGCAAAAAAAGCATTAAATGTCAAGCAGTGCATATAAAAAACGGATAAGGAAAATCCCTATCCGTTTTATTCTATCCTAAAAAATATTATCTATCCTCACGGAAGTATGAAAGACCAAGCGATGCAGGTGGCTGGTCCTCCCTCTTCTTTCTTACGCTTACGATTACAAGAACAATTATAGTTACAATGTAAGGAAGCATTTTGAAAAGTTCCTGAGTGCTCATTTTAAGACCGGGAATAAATAGGTAAACAATATAAAGTCCACCAAAAAGAATTGAACCTAAAATACCGAAATCAGGCTTCCAAATTGCAAAGATAACAAGTGCGATTGCAAGCCATCCTCTGTCGCCGAAGCCCTCGTTTGACCAAACACCGTTAGCATAATCCATTACATAAAACAGACCGCCGATACCTGCGATAACGCTGCCGATTGAGGTAGCAAGATATTTAGACTTAGAAACGTCAATACCTGCTGCATCTGCTGTTGCAGGATTTTCACCTACAGCACGAAGATGAAGTCCGCCACGTTTTTTCTTAAGGAAGAACGCAACCAAAAGAGCAATTACAATAGCGGCGTAGGTTAAAAAGCCATAGTCGAGGAATATTTTTCCAAACCAACCGGTAGTTGAAGCGATAGGAAGTTTTTTAGTGAAAAATGCACTTGTTCTTGTAAGGGCAACAGACGGAATATCACTTCCTGTAATTTTAACAAGTGATGAGCCGAAAAAGTTACCGAAACCGACACCGAAAGTCGTAATTGCAAGACCGGTAACATTTTGGTTTGCACGAAGAGTTACCGTTAAGAAGCAGTAAATAAGACCTGTTAAAAGAGAGCCGATAATTGTGCAAAGAAGCGGAATTAAAACTGCAAGGAACGGGTTAAGGTCATTTGCGCCCATTGACTCCTCATAAAGAAAAGCACCGATAACACCGCTGATACCGCCGACATACATAATACCCGGAATACCGAGGTTAAGGTTACCTGACTTTTCAGTAAGGATTTCACCTGTCGAACCGTAAAGAAGCGGAATACCCTGCATAATCGCACGTTGGATAAAAGTAATTAATGTAGTCATATTATTTACCCTCCTTATGCGCTTTGCGGAAATTAATCTTATAGTTAATAAAGAACTCACTGCCGATAATAAAGAAAAGGATTATGCCGGTAATGATTTCACTAAATGATTCATTAAGTCTGTATACGGTTGCAATCTCTGTTGCACCCTTATCAAAAAACACAAGCAAAAGAGAAGTAAGCACCATATAAATAGGGTTAAACTTAGCAAGCCAAGATACCATAATAGCAGTAAATCCCCTGTTATCTGCAGTAGTGGTTGTGATAGTATGGTCAGTACCGCCTACAAGGAGAAGACCTGCGATACCGCACATTGCGCCTGAAAGGAGCATTGTTCTGATAATTACCTTCTTAACATTAATGCCGATATATTTAGCGGTATTTTCACTTTCACCTACAACAGAAAGCTCATAGCCGTGCTTGCTGTATTTAAGATAAATATACATAAAGATTGTGAGTGCAAGAACAATAAGAATATTAAGCAAATATTCTTGATTTCCAAGCTGAGGCAACCATCCGGCGTGACTCATTTGGTTAATAATACCTATCTTACCCGAACCTTTAGGAACTTCCCACACCATAACAAAGTATGATACAAGCTGAATACCTACATAGTTCATCATAAGGGTAAAGAGCGTTTCGTTAGTATTAAACTGAGCCTTAAAGATAGCAGGAATAACAGCCCAAATTGCACCTGCAAGCATACTTGATATAATCATTACGATAATAAGAAGCGCATTAGGAATTTTACCGCCGAGGCAAATCATACAAGCCGCAGTAGCAAGACCGCCGACAAGCACCTGGCCCTCACCGCCGATATTCCAAAATCGCATCTTAAATGCCGGTGTCAACGCAAGCGCAACGCAAAGAAGAATTGCAAGGCTTTGGAGAAGATTCCAAACACGTCTTGAAGTACCAAACGCACCGTCAACCATAGTGGCATAAACGCTGATAGGGTTTTGATGGGTTAAAAGCATTGTTACAACACCGCTTACGATAAGAGCGGCAAGAATTGAGACAAGGCGAATAAGCCATGAATAATACCAAGGCATAGACGCTCTCTTGCTTATATGAAAGAGAGGCTCGTGAACCTTTTGTTTATTGCTCATATTATGAATCCTCCCTTTCTGTCTTAGTCATTAATAATCCGATTTCCTCTTTAGTAGCATTTCTGCCGTCGAGCATACCGGTAATTTTACCTGAATTTATAACCATAATTCTGTCGCAAAGCTCAACAAGAACGTCAAGGTCCTCGCCTACAAATACAACGGCAACGCCGTTTTCCTTTTGCTTTGTAAGAAGATTATAAATTGTGTAAGAAGAGTTAATATCAAGACCTCTTACAGGGTAAGCCGCCATAAGTACCTTTGGATTAGCGGCAATCTCACGGCCTACAAGTACCTTTTGAACGTTACCGCCCGAAAGACGTCTTACAGGAGTGGTAGCGCCCGGTGTAACTACCTCAAGGCTTTCAATAATTTTTTCGGCAAGTTTCTTAGGATTTTTTCTGTCAAGAAAAGCGGAATTGCCCTTCTTATATGAACGAAGCATCATATTATCGATAATGTCCATATTTCCTACAAGGCCCATACCGAGTCTATCCTCAGGAACAAACGAAAGCCTTACGCCGAGTTCTTTGATTTGAGTAGGGGTTTTAGCCTTAAGGTCAACCGTTTCGCCCTCAGGGGAATGATAAAAAATCTCACCGCTTTCAGGCTTTTGAAGACCTGCTATGGTTTCAAGCAGTTCTCTTTGACCGCTTCCGGCAATACCGGCGATGCCGAGAATTTCACCGCTTCTGATATCAAATGAAATATCATCAACAGCCTTAACTCCCTCTGCATTAAGAGTAGTTACATTCTTAAGTTCAATTCTGTTTTGCGGATTAACAGGAGCCGTTCTTTCTATATTAAGTGATACCTTTTTACCAACCATCATTTCGGTAAGCGATTGCTCGGTAGCAGATTTAGTATCCACAGTTCCGATATATTCGCCCTTACGCAAAACCGCAACTCTGTCGGTAAGAGACATAACCTCGTGGAGCTTATGTGTAATTATAATAATTGATTTTCCGTCTTTTTTCATACGACGTAAAACATCAAACAATTTTTCAGTTTCTTGAGGTGTAAGAACAGCGGTAGGCTCGTCAAGAATAAGAGTCTGCGCACCCCTGTAAAGCACCTTAACAATTTCAACAGTCTGCTTTTCAGAAACAGACATTTCATAAACCTTGCTGTCAAGATTAATATCAAAACCGTATTTGTCGGTAATTTCTTTTACACGTTGTTCAGCTTTCTTTAAGCTGTATTTTTCTTTATCTTTAATACCGAGAACTATATTCTCGGTAGCAGTAAATACATCAACAAGCTTAAAATGCTGATGTACCATACCAATGCCGTATTTAAACGCATCTTTCGGTGATTTAATAACTACTTCTTCACCGTTTACAAAAATTTGACCCTCATCAGGGAAATAAATGCCGGAAAGCATATTCATAAGAGTGGTTTTACCACTGCCATTTTCGCCCAAAATGGCTAAAATTTCACCTTTTTTAACCTGCAGATTAACGTCCTTATTAGCAACAATCTGCCCGAAAACCTTGGTGACGCCTTTTAATTCAATTGCAAAAGTATCACTCATATTTTCCTCCGCAAAAATTTAATATCACTTAAAACAATACTACCGTGACCGTACTTTTTAGGGTACGGCCACGGGTTTAATTATAAAATATAACTAAGATTTATTTAATTACATTTTTTCGTTAAGAAGCTTAATACCGTCAATCTTAACGTCAAAATATGGAGCTGAACGGAACTTTGATTCCTTGAATGCGCCATCTTTAATAACTTCTGTATCAGGTGTGTACTTATCATCTGTATCAACATCAGCCTTATAAGAATCAAGCTTTTTGCCGTCAACAGTAAATGTTGAAGTATCAAATACCTGAAGAGAACCGTCTTCAAGCTTAGCTTTAGCTTCATCAATAGCCTTCTGAGTGCCAGGAGCAGCAGCCTTTTCGTTTACATCTGTAAGAAGAACCGAATTAGTAGCAAGAGTACCTGTCCAGTCAGCATCAATCTTATCGCCGTTCATAACAGCCTTGATTGCATATTCATAGTAAGGAGCCCAGTTAACTCTTGAAGAAACAATAAATGTGTTAGGGCAAGCGCTTACTGTTGAGCCGTTGTAAGAAACGTTAGGAACACCTGCTGTTTCACAAGCTGTAGGAGCACCCATTGAGTCAGCATGCTGGCTGATAAGCTTACAGCCGTTAGCAATAAGGGTATTTGCAGCTTCCTTTTCAGCAGCTTCATCATACCATGAACCTGTGAACTGAACTTCCATAGTAGCGCTTGGGCATACTGAACGAGCACCAAGGAAGAATGAAGTATAACCTGAAATAACCTCAGCATAGGTGTATGCACCTACATAACCGATTTTAGCATCTTTAGCTTCAAATTTGCCGTCTTTAATCATTTGATTAAGTTTCATACCTGCAGCAATACCTGCAAGATATCTGCCTTCGTAAATTGAAGCGAATGCATTGTGATAGTTGTCAAGACCTTCTGTATGAGCTCTTGTACCTGTTGAATGGCAGAACTGAACTTCAGGATGCTTCTTAGCAACTTCAATAATGTAAGGCTCGTGACCGAAGCTGTCGGCAAAGATGATTGAGCATCCCTTGTCAACAAGGTCTAAAGCAGCCTCTGTGCATTCCTGACCTTCAGGAACATTAGTCTTGTAAATCTTGTTTTCATCAGCAATTCCGAGAGTCTTACAAGCTTCGTCAGCAGCTGTGATGAAGTTCTTATCGTAAGTTGAGTTCTCATCGTGAAGGAAAATAAATCCTACCTTCATGTCTGATGATGCAGATGCCTTAGTTGTTGTATCCTTTGTATTTGCGTCTTTTGAAGAACAACCGGCAAATACGCCTACAACAAAGAGAACTGAAAGAACAACTGCAAGAATTTTCTTTGTAAGTTTCATTTGTCTTACCTCCGTACAAATAAATCAATTTATTATAAGGTGATGACACCGAATAACCAAAACAAAAAAACGATTAATCTCTGAAATAAACCTTGCCTGTTTCATGGTCCATACTTTCAACAATAGCAAGAGATTCAACCTTAATACCGTTGCTCCTGAGTTTATCGCCGCCGTGCTGGAAACCTTTTTCAATAACAACACCGCAACCTGCAAGTGATGCACCGCTATCATTAACAAGTGCGATAAGACCGTTGAGCGCATTGCCGATTGCAAGAAAATCATCAACAATGAGGACCTTATCGTTTTCATCGAGAAATCGTTTTGACACAATAATATCGTATGTAGTGCCGTGAGTGAAGCTCTCAACCTTAGAGGTATACACATCGCCGGCAATATTTTTAGTTTTTGTTTTCTTTGCGAAAACAAGCGGACAGCCAAATTCCTCGGCAACAAGCGCACCGATAGCTATGCCCGACGCTTCGATAGTAAGGATTTTGTTAACGCCGTCGTCCTTAAACAAACGGTGAAATTCCTTTGCGATTTCCCTCATAAACGGAATATCAATTCTGTGATTTAAAAAACCGTCTACCTTAAGAATATTGCCCTCGTAAACTTCGCCTTCATTTAATATCTTCTGCTTTAAAGAATCCATACTTTGTACCACCGAAAATAATGTTTAATAATAATGTGTGTATATATTATTACTAAATTACAAATTTTGCAACTATTCTTTTAAATTTGACACCAAATTTTAATATTTTCTTTGTTTATATTAAAAACAAGGCATATATTAGGTATGATATTTGTATATATTGCATATATGTAAAGCAAAGCACTTTACACAAAGATATAGACTAATCGGGAAATATATGATAATATAAGCAAGGTGATATTATGGAAAATAAAAAAATCGCAATAATTGTAAGCATATTTATAGTTATATTTTTACTTTTGGCGGGGTTAATCGGCTTAGCGGGTAAAATCCCCTTTCTTTCAAAGCCGTTAGTATTCATCTTTGCAATAATATTAGTGTTATTTGTTTTAGGATTTTTTATAATTATAAGCAAAAGGAGAAAAAAATGAAAATTCTTGTAAGTGCCTGTCTGCTTGGAGAAAACTGTAAATATAACGGTTGCAACAATAAAAATGAAAATGTTATAAAACTTGGGAAAAAGCACACATTAATTCCTATTTGTCCTGAAACTTTTGCTTGCCTGCCCACTCCGAGAGTACCAAGCGAAATCAGGGACGGCAGGGTATATTCAAAAAACGGTGAGGATTTAACCGAAGCGTTTTATGACGGAGCGGAAAAAGCCCTTTACGTTGCAGAGGAAACCGGATGTCAAACAGCAATTTTGAAAGAAAGAAGTCCGTCGTGCGGTTTCGGTAAAATATATGACGGAACGTTTTCAGGCACGCTTACATACGGCAACGGCATAGCTGCGCAAATGCTTTTTGAACACGGCATTAAGATTTATGGTGAAAGCGATATAAAAAGAATTGCTTTTTTAGATGAAGAAACGTGAAATCCAAATTAATTTTTAAATTTAAATGAAATCATTTAATAACATAAGGCGCTTAACCTAATAGCAGGTTAAGCGCCTCGAATCATTTTATATTAACTTTTAAATCTTATAATTGATTAGTACATTGGTCTATACCTCGTATATTTAATGACCTATTCTAAAATACCTATATTAATTTTAAGCATTTAGATTAACTTACTAACCCATTGGACTGTACCTCGTTAAATTATTTTATAATGTAGCTTTCGCTACAGATTATCGGCAGGATAATCAAATATATACCTTTACTATTTAGTTTTTCGCACCCGATAGTAATTAACCAATTCTGCCGAATAACTATTTTAATAATCCTTCATAAAGTTTGTACCCGTAAGCAATTCCGTTTTGCTTCTGTCGATACATTAGTTTCCGTTATTTTATTGGGTTACTTCTCGGGTGCTTGTCTGACCTGGTTCTAAATCCATTGGACAAGCCTCCTTTCGTATTCTAAACAAGTTAAGCGATAGAGATTTTTGGCTTTTCCTTACCTCAAGTCCTTTCACTCTCAAGCCTTTGTGTCTATCTCTTTTGTTCATCTACATAATAGCACGCTTATTGTTAATTGTCAATAGTTTTTTTATATTTTTTTGTATTTTTTTAGTAATATTAAACAATTGTTAAATCTTTGCCTATACTATTGACTAAACGAGAAAAAGTATATATAATATTATAGGTAATTTGATTTAGGAGGTTAATTTATGGCTGAAAACGAAGAATATTACGAGCCTGACATTATCAGCGTAACTGATGATGACGGCAACGAGCTTCTTTTTGAACTATTGGAAAGATATGAAACTGACAACGATGTTTATGTTGCCATTACAAAATATAATGAGACTGACGAGGACATTGTTGACGGCGACTATGAGGTAATCACTCTCAAGGTTGAAACTGACGACAACGGCGACGAATATCTTGTTGAAATTGAAGATGAAATGGAATACGAGCAAATTTCCGATATACTTATGCAAAAGATTGAGGAAAAATTTGACGTTGAATATTTTGAGCCGGAGCAGTAATAATAATTTATAGAATCTGCCCTTCTCGACAACCGTCAGCTTTAGTAACCCGAACACGTTTTTTTAGGGATTTGACTTCTTTGAAACGGGAATGCAGACCTCCCTTATTTATAAGGACGTTGGTAGCACAAAGTGATGAGAGCATAACCCACCTGCTAAGAGAGCAGGTTATTGTCAGCAGGCGGCGGCTGGGTGGATTTTTATATAGAAAAAGAAGCGAAAGTTTTCATGCTTTCGCTTCTTTTTTTATTTATTATTCTTTAGGTTTCATTGCATTGTATGAGGTTAAAACCGCTTCGTCCGAAATATTGCATCCAAGGTCATAAATAGGAATTTTTGAAAAAATCTGTTCAAGCACATCAAAAAGCTTTTCCATATTTACTGCATCAAGCTTACGAACAGTTTGAGAAAAAATATTAAAAACAGCTTTACTTGTTTCAGCCTTCTTTATCCAATTGTTTTCGCTTCTTTGAAGAAAGCAAATTCCGGCAAGTTCAACCACTTGAGGTGTTGAATAGTCATACTTACCACTCCAAGGAGTGCCACAGGCATAAACCTTGCCGTCGATAAGCCTAATAGCCGGTTTATCATCGTTGAGCATATATGCCCTTTTGCCGAAATGCTTAAGCCAAAGCTCGGTATGGGTTGACTTGCCTGTACCGCTGTCGGCAGAAAAAGCATAAGCCACATTATCAACAACTATGCAAGAAGAATGAAGCAAAAAGCCGTTATACTTAATAAGTTGCGTATAAAAGTCAGAACCCGTAAGCATATATTCCCAATCATCCTGAACAAGTTCGGGATGCGCTTTCATAGCGTTTTGCACTCTTTTTTCATCAACATTAATTGTTATATCAATATTTTTTTCTTCCTGATTTTTTGCAAGATAAGGAATTGCCTGTTTTTTTGTTCTGCCTTTTTCGTTCTTTATTTCTACTTTAAGATTTGCGATATCATAAATCATATTTTCACCTTAATAATTTATTCCTACAACAATAAAAAGTATAACTTAATAATCAATTTACGTCAAGTGACAAAATGCGGACTTTAGAAAAAGCGTTCTTGACATTATAGAACATTTGTTTTATTATGTAGTTATTAGAACAAGTGTTCTAATATTTTAAATATCAAGGACAATTATATTATGGAAAAACAAATACTTCATATTGACTGCAACAAATTTTATGCAAGTGTAGAATGTCTTTTACATCCTGAATTAAAAGGAAAGCCGGTTGCAGTAGGAGGAAACGAGGAAAGCAGGCACGGAATTATACTTACAAAAAACGAAATCGCTTCAAAATACGGCCTTGTTGTTGGCGAGCCGTTATGGAAAGCGAAGCAAAAGTGCAGAAATTTAATAATCGTACCGCCAAACTTCCCTGTTTACATTGAATTTTCAAAAAAAGTAAGAAAAATTTTAGAAGATTATACAGATTTGATAGAACCGTTCGGTCTTGACGAAAGCTGGATTGACGTCACGGGTGATTGGTTAAAAAACGGACGGGAAATCGGCTTTGAAATAAAAGAGAGAATAAGAAAAGAAATAGGAATTACCGTAAGTGTGGGCGTAAGCTATAACAAGGTGTTTGCAAAGCTTGGCTCAGACTACAAAAAGCCGAATGCCATGACCGTCATAACAAAAAAGAATTACCAAAAAATCGTTTGGCCGCTTAAGTGCAGCGATATGATTATGGTCGGTACCGCAACGACGAAAAAGCTTAATAATTACGGAATATATACAATAGGCGACATTGCAAAAAGCGATGAGAAATTTATAAAAAGCATACTCGGCAAAAACGGAATTTTGCTAAGGCAATATGCACGTGGAGAGGATAAAACTCCTGTCCGGCACAAAGACATTGAGCGTGATATAAAAAGCATAGGAAACGCAACAACCACGTCGAGAGATTTGGTGAACAACAATGATGTGAAAATAATATTTACCGTTTTGGCGGAAAGTGTTTCAAGACGAATGAGAAATCTCGGTTTAAAAGGAACAACCCTTTCAATCTACGTCAGGGACAAAAAACTCGGCAGCTTTGTAAGGCAATGCAAATTAGAAAGCGCAACAAACGTAAGCGGTGAAATTATCAAGAGCGCAATGGCTTTATTTGTTATAAACTATGATTGGAAAATGCCGATAAGAAGTTTAGGCTTAAGCGTTACGGATTTTGATTTTGATTATTGTTCGCAATTTGATTTTTCAAAAACGGTTGAAAAAAGAGAAAAGCTTGAAAAAATCGACACCGCCGTTGACGCTTTAAAAGACAGATACGGAAACTACTGCATCGGACGTGGAACGGTATTATTTGATACAAAGCTTTCGCATTTCAGCCCATATGACGACCACAACATTCACCCTGTATCGCCGCTTTAATGGTAAAACTTGCTTTGGAATAATTTATGATTTTTGTTTGCAATTTTCTTTTTTGTTTGATATAATCACCTCGCACATTAGGTGTTAAATTAATTTTAGGAGTTGTTATAAATGATTAGAAGAATCATTCATATAGACGAAAGCAAATGCAACGGCTGCGGCGCTTGCGCAAATGCGTGCCATGAGGGTGCAATAGGAATGGTAAACGGCAAAGCTAAACTTTTGAGAGATGACTATTGCGACGGACTCGGTGATTGCTTGCCCACATGCCCTACCGGTGCTATCACCTTTGTTGAAAGAGAAGCGCTTGAATATGACAGAGAAGCAGTTGAAAAGAATATGAAAGCAAAGGCAGAAAAGAAGGAAGTATTCCACGGTTGTCCGTCAAGCAGAATGCATACCTTTAACAGAACGTCCGAAAGCATTGAGCAAATGCCTGCAGTCAACAAATCACAGCTCGGTCAATGGCCGTGTCAAATTAAGCTTGTGCCGATTAATGCGCCGTATTTTAACAATGCAGAGCTGCTTATTGCGGCAGACTGCACGGCTTACGCTTACGCAAATATGCATAATGAATTTATGAGGGGTAAAATTACAATTATCGGCTGTCCTAAGCTTGACGATATAGATTACAGCGAAAAGCTGACAGAAATTATCAGGCAAAACGATATTAAAAGCGTTACGATTGTCCGTATGGAAGTTCCTTGCTGCGGCGGTCTTGAACATGCGGCAAAAGAAGCAATCAAAAAAAGCGGAAAATTCTTACCGTGGCAAGTTGTAACAATCAGCATCGACGGCAAAAAGCTTTAAATCAAGAAAAGTTAATATATATAAAAAAATCACCGTGAAAGAAACGGTGATTTTTTTCTTTAGGTAAAAACGCATCAACATATCAATATGAAATTTCGATTTTATTTATGCCGTAATTTGATTTAAACTTTTGCACGCCCTTATTCGGAACATATATTTGCGTTTCGGCAAGAACATAATCATCAGAAACATTATATTCCATAAAGAATTTTCTTTCGTTAGAATCGGTACGATAGCTTATTATATCGCCGCAAACAGCAATGGGATACGGTCTGTTCATTAAACGGACAAATTCGTCATTTTCAAAATAATAATTCCAATAAAGGCTTGACCATTGATTTTGCTCTATCAATGAATAAACAAAATCAATATGAGAAAACCAATCCGTTTTCTTCGGGCACAATCCTCCCCACTCACCCATTACTACAGGCACGTTCATATTAAGTTGATTTTTTCTTACATTATCAAAAATATACCGAACTCGCTCGTTACTTGAATACTTGTTATAAAGCGGCGAATCTATAAACAAATCATAGACGTGGGGAGAATAAATCGAATTATCGGGTGGCTCAATACTAAAAGGAATACCGAGGTTTGAATAATAGCTATGTTCAAAAAAGTCAAAGCCGTTTTTGCACGAACATTGAGAAGTAATTTTATTAATAAAGGGCTGATAATATTTTTCGTCAAATTCTTTAACATATTTCTGTGCGCCGTCAATCACCTTATCAAATGCGTTATAATCATCTAAATTTTTCAAAAGCAGCTTCAATCGTCCAACGGTTTTGATTTTAGAAAACACAGCCAAAGCCATTCTAAAAAAACCTAATCTTTCAAATTTAGCGCCAAAGTATTTTTGTGCATCAAAATCAACATTTAAGCCCTGCTTTAAAGCATTATTTATCAAAAGGCAAAAAATCTTATTTGAATTATCGTTTATCATAGGCTCGTTGAAATAATCGTACGCAACAACATTATCAAAGCCTTTAAATTCATCATCAAGCCTTTTCCACATTGTGATAAATTCATCCTGCATACCGTTTTTATTTCGCCAAAAATCATTAAAAGCTCTTTGAACGTCTTGCATATAAAAATAACCTTCAGCCCAAATTGCAAGCGGTTGCTTTTCTTTATAATCACGAGTTATCCATTTCGGTGCGCCGTCACCGTGCTTGCCGTTGCTGTAAAACAAGTCCTGATGAAGGTCTAAAACAATATAAATATTTCTTTTTTGACATTCATCAACAAAAAGTTTTAAATATGAAATTATTTTTTCATCAAATTGATTTTTCTTTGGCTCAAGCATTGCCCAAGTAAAGCCGAGTCTAATCAAATTCACTCCGTTTGAAGTAAGCATATCATACTGCTCATCACGAAAGTTTTTATCATTTTCAAACTTATCAAAAAACTCATAAATCTCGTGTTGATTTTCCCTGCCCTTAAAGCAAATATTTACGCCTTTGAAAATTCGCTGACGGTTATATTCATCACGAATTGTCATATCTTTAATCGTAAAGCTCATAAAAACCCCATTAAAAATAATATAAATTATCAGTTAAATTAACAGTAGCATAAAGCCGACTTAAAATTAATTTTTAACAAATATAAACAACAACATTACAAAAAACAAGGGATACCGATAATAATTATCAGTATCCCTTTCAGCATATAAGTAAATATTAAACTTCCTTGCCGTTATCGAACTTTTCAAGAGCCTTAACGCTGATTGCAAAACAATCCGCAAGACCTTTAAGGTTCATATTATCATAAGTATCACGTCTTGTATGATAATAATCTTCAAGCTTATGGTTAAGGCCTGTAACACCTGTTGCACGGAAGCCTGCCTGAGCAAAAGCGGCAGAGTCGGTAGCACCTCCGAGAGGCGGAACCCAACCCTTTTTACAAGGAATATTAAGGTCAGCGGCAGATTCCATAAATAAATCCGAAACTGCCTTATCTGCTTTAACAGTACCATTGAGATCACGATAATTAGTCATAAGATATTTAGGGTCGTGAATTGTGTCGTAAGAAAGAATGATTGTAGGAACATCGTCAAACTCGCCCTTATGAGCTTCGCACCAAGCTTTAGCACCTCTAAGACCTGCTTCCTCACTGCCTGAAAGAATAACGCCAACCTCTGTATTTTCAAGAGTAATGCCTTGGTCATGAAGAGCCTTAAGAACAGCGATACCCATATAACATCCTGAAAGATTATCATTAGCGCCGTCAACAATTCTGTTCTTATTCCACATCCAATAAAGACCGATAAGGAAAGGAACAAAGATAAGACCCCAAAGAGCCATTTTGAAAAGTGTTACATCATGACTAATCATACCGAATGCGCCGTATTTAACAGTTGAAATAATAGAAATAACAAGATAATAAACTGCGCCGATGCCACAGATAACAGCGTGACCTTCAAATCCAACGCCGCCCAAAGCATAGTTTACCGGCCATTCCCAAGCAGCGTCAGGGTGACCGTTAAAGAATATACGGCGCTTAACTTCGCCTGAACACTTCTTTACAGCGGTTACGTTATGACCTGTTTTTTCAGGGAAAAATCTGTCAACGCATTTTTTATAAAAACCAAACTGAAGCAAAACAATTGTAAGACCCGCTACAATAAGTATCGCCGAAACAATCGGACAGAAGAAGAAAAGAACAATTGCCGCTAAAACGAATGTGATTGTGAAATAAATCCAGCCAAAGAATGATCCGGGATTTTCCTTAAAGCTTTCAACGTCTGCTCTTTCACAGCCGCAATCTTTTTTTAATACGTCAGCCATATACTCGCAAGCCTGCTTTTCGCCCGGTGAGCCGGGGTCACGCTTATCCATATCTTTGCAAATATGGGTAATCTCTTCGAGCATATAATCGGCATAGTCGCTTTTTTTGTCAATAATGTTTTTTAAATCCATCCTTATACCTCCTGTGTATGTTTTAATTACGCTTAGTAAAACATATTTATATTAAAGCATAAATATAATCATTCGTCAACAATTAACATAAATTTGCATAACTTTGTATTTATTTTGTAATATTCATACATCAAGTGCATTATTTAAAAATGCTTTAAGCTTATCGCTTTTTGGATTTTCAAAAAGCTGTTTAGGCTCGCCGTATTCCTCAATAACGCCGTCAGCCATAAATATTACCTTATCGGAAACATTCTTTGCAAAATCCATTTCGTGAGTAACAACAATCATAGTGCTGTTGCCGGTTTTAAGACTCTTGATAACTTTAAGAACCTCCCCTGTAAGTTCGGGGTCAAGTGCAGATGTAGGCTCATCAAAACAAAGAATATCAGGCTTAAGCATAAGCGCTCTTGCAATTGCAACACGTTGCTTTTGACCGCCTGAAAGCTGACAGGGATAATGATTAATTCTATCCTCAAGACCTACTTTTTTAATAATTTCTCTCGCCCCAACTTCAAGTTCCTCTTTAGTTCCCATTTTAAGCAAGGACGGTGCAAGAGTAAGATTTTGAAGAACGTCGTATTGAGGAAACAGATTAAAATCCTGAAAAACAAGACCAAAGTGAAGTCTTTTCTTTCTCAAATCCTTTTCCTTAATTTTTTTATCAACAACTCCGTCATAAATCATTTCGCCGTTTACGGTAATCGTACCCGATTCGGCAAATTCAAGAAAGTTTATGCAACGAAGAAGCGTTGTTTTGCCTGAGCCGGATGAGCCGATAATGGAAAGCACCTCACCCTTTTGAAGGTCAAAGCTTATGCCCTTTAGTATTTCGTTTTTGCCAAAGCTTTTTTTAATATCATTAACCTCTAAAAATGCCATAAAGCCCAACCTCCTTAAGAATTAAAATAACTGAGTTTCTTTTCAATTTGACCGAAAAGAAGAGTAAGAATTCCGCAGAATACAAGATAAAATGCGCCTGTGTAGAAGAGCGGCCAGAAAAGACCCGCACCTGTAATATAATCCTCACCGACACGAATAACCTCAATAATTGCAATAGTTCTTGCAAGAGATGTATCCTTAACAAGAGTAATAATTTCATTACTCATAGGCGGGACAATATTTTTAACCACCTGCAAAAGCGTAACCTTAAAGAAAATTTGCGATTTAGTCATACCGAGTACAAGACCTGCCTCCTGCTGACCCTTCGGTATACTTTCAATACCGCCACGATAAATTTCCGAAAAATAGCAAGAATAGTTAATAATAAACGCAATTAACGCCGCTTTAAAACGATAATCATTTCCGACCTGCATTCCGAAAAGAAGCCCCGGGCCGTAAAAAACGACAATAATTTGAAGCATAAGCGGAGTGCCTCGAATAATCCAAACGAGCACCTTAACAAGATATTTAAGAGGCTTAAATTTCGACATAGAGCCAAAGCTCAAAATAAGCCCCAAAGGCAAAGCGCAAAGAAGAGTGATACCGAAAAGCTTAAAGTTTATCCAAAAGCCCTTAAAAAGCTCAAGCGTTATCGCCCAAAACGATGTGTCCATACATATTTCCTCCAATAATCATAAAAACCAAAGCTGTCTATTCAGCAAATTAGGCAGAGAGCACTTTAGATGCTCTCTGCCTGATAAATATTATAATGTTTAAAATATAAGTTCCTTATTTAGCGAGGTTAACACCGTACTTTTCAGAAAGCTTGTCCATTGTTCCGTCTGTTTTAAGTTCTGCAAGAATTCTGTTTACCTCAGCAGTAAGGTCTGAACCCTTTCTGAAGCCTGCGGCATATTCCTCAGTTGTAAGAGAAATTGAATAACCGAGATTTGAAAAGTCCGTACCCTCTTTAGTCATTGAATTAGCCATTGTTGAATCAATAATACAAGCGTCTGCCGTTCCTGACTTAACCTCTTTAAGTGCATCTGACTGGGCTGAAAGAGAAACAACATTATTTGAAAGTTTCTTTGCCTCTGCTTCACCTGCAGAGCCTTTTTCAACAGCAATTGTTAAATTAGCAGCTTTGACAGCATCCTTATCTTTATACTTTGAAAGAGCATCCTTTTTCATAACAACAACTTGGCTGTTACCTGCATAAGCATCTGAAATATCACAATTTTTCTTAACCGAATCAGAAACAGTCATACCGTTCCAAATGCAGTCAATTGTGCCTGAATTAAGTTCAATAAACTTATTATCCCAATTGATAACAACAAATTCAACTTTAATGCCCATCTTATCTGCAACTGCTCTTACAAGGTCTGCATCAAAGCCGACCCACTCGTCGCTTCCTTTAACCTTATAATCGATAGGCTCATAATCTGTAATGCCAACAACGATTTTATTAGCATCCTTAACTTTATCAAGGTCTGCAACTGTTTTAACAGTCGTATCACCCTTACTTGATGAATAAGGCACAACCTCATCATCTTTTCCTGATTTTGAGCAACCTGCAAATCCTGCTACTACACAAGCAATCATAGCAAGTGCCAAAAATACCGATAAAAATTTTTTCATTTTTAATTCCTACTTTCACGATTTTTCACATTAGCGCTTTGCCACGCTAAATCGATGATTTAATTATATCAAACGATTATCAAAAATGCAAGAACTTTTTTCGAAATTAAAGATTATATATTATTTTGCACAAATATTTGCTCATATCTGTTTTAAAAATCTTACGATATGCTGTGCATATTCGGCATAATCTACATCTTTTGAGAAATTAGCATATCTATCTTTTTGTTGAATTTCTCTTCCGTCGGTTGAGTTTTCAAAATATCTTGAATCTCGTTGACTTGACTCGGTGAGCGAACGAAATCCGCCACTTTTAGTATCGTATTTTTCGAGTACATATCCATAATACTCAATATTAACTTTGAGTAACCTAATGATTTCTTCATTGCTATATCCACGCTCCTCTGCCTTCGCAATTATTCGTGCTGATAAATTATTGTTCCATCATCATTTAACAGTCTATATATTGCCGTAATAACTGGGCTTTTACTGTTTCCATTATAACAAATCAATTTAGTATTATCAATCTTACTTTCATTAATAATGACAGCCGAGTTATTAATTATTTTTCCATTTTCTTTATTGTCAAGTATTGAATAAAATTGTCTAAATTCAGCCTTACTCAACGCATTAGAAAAATTACGCCTACTATCCATATTAACATCACGAGAAAATTTTGCATCAGTATTGTTGACATTTGAAGCATTATTTGCTATATTATCTGTGCGAGACAAGTCGTAACTATTTAAACCTCTGGGTATTTTATCCTTTGCGTTCAGTGAGACTGTCTCGTTTTTATTTTGCAAATTCATATTGTGAATATAAAATTTATTTTCTGCGACACTTTTTATTACAAAAAGTAAAACACCCTCGGCATAGTCTACATCACGAGAAAACAATTGTTGACACAATCGAGCAAATTGGATATACTAATTGTAGGACCAGTAGGAGGTGTCGAAACCTCCGGGGATTTAGAACTCCCAGCTGGTTCTTTTTTTGCATTTACATCATATAATACGTCTATGGACTGTATTTCATTAGTATGTTTATTCACTATAAACGAAACAACAAACGGCGTTATTGACATTTGAAGCATTATTTGCTATATTATCTGTGCGAGACAGTTCGTTGTTATTATGAGCTCTGGATATTTTGTCCTATGCGTTTAATGCGACTGTCTCGTTTTTATTTTACGTGGCAAAGAAAAATATCGCTTTTCTGTTGATAAAGTTCCTTTGCTTTGAAAAAATGTTCATAACCGTCGTATTGCCATAATTGGGCATTTCTTAATCGTTTGAGAATCTGCCAACGTCAAGTAAAAACTTTGTATCGGTATTATTGACATTTTGCAACTTATTGAGTAAACTATATATAGAAGATGAAGCATTGCTGGGTGTCATCTTTTGACTATTCCCAGTCTTGAACAATGTTTCATCTTCTTTTTTATTTAAAATAGCCACTTCGTGTAAATAAGTGAGTTGATGACTTTTTCTTTAAGTAATAAAAAAAGTCGTCACGAACGATATGAAGTCCGTGACGACGATGGCGCAGATGTGGGGATTTCGCCCATTGAAAGCTAAAGCTTTCTTCGGCACGCCCGCGGGCACCGAAACAGTCCACCGGACTGTTTCTATCCTTTGGATTGCCCTGTTCGAATCCCGTTCTTTACAGCAAAAATAAAAAGCCGCAAAAGCGGCTCTTCATTTTTGGCGCAGATGTGGGGATTCGAACCCCAGAAGCCTCGTTAAAGACTTACACGATTTCCAATCGTGCTCCTTCGGCCAGCTCGGACACATCTGCATATTTAATGCTTTGATATTATAACTTATCAAAGCAAAAAAATCAATGTTTATTTTTCATTATTTTTAATTTTAAGTTCATTTGCAAAATAAAGTGAGCGTGAATCAAATGCAAAATCAATATTCATACTCTCGGCAAGAGCCTTAACGTCGCAATTGAATTTCGTTTTAAAATCGAAAAATTCAGCAAGAGGTACAATATCGGCATAAAAGAACACCTCTATATCAAGCGATGAATCGGAATAATTTGCAAAATTAACACGGATATCCGTTTTATCGACCTCTTTATAAGAATTGATAAGACTTCTTAATTTGTTACAAAAAGCGTCAATTTCCTTTGCGGAATGTTTATATTCAATGCCCAAGGTTTCGTTTACAAGGCGGTGCGACATACGGGAAAGATTAATAATAGCGCTATTGGCAACCGTAGTATTAGGATAAATCTTTTGACTGCCGTCAGTCATTCTAAGCCTCGTAGTACGGATTTTGATTTCCTCAACCTGACCGACCTCATTGTCAATCTTAATAAAATCATCTACTTCAAACGGCTTATCATAAATAATAATGAAGCCCGAAAGGAGATTTTCAACAGCATCCTTGCAAGCAAAAGCAACGGCAACGCCGCCGATACCCAAAGCTGCAAAAACTCTTGTAGCGCTGATACCGAACTGTTCAAGCATAAGAAGCGCCGAAATAATAACAACAATAATTTTAATTATATTCGAAATAAAATTAACTGCGGTCTTTTTTGTTTTGGAGTCATCATCCTTTAAAACGAACGAAAAATCGCTATTGATAAAATTAATCAAAAACCAAGCGATTGAGAAAATAATTCCAAGTTTAAAAATCAGCAAAACAGGACTGCGAATTTCTCCGCTTGGGGCAATAATTTCTGTACCGATATAAATTCCTAATACTAAAACAAAGAATGAAAGCGGAGTTGAAAGAGCGTCAACAAGCGCTTTTTGTGCAAGTTCGCTTTTTCTTGCCAAAGTTTTTGTGCAAAGCCAAACAACAGCCTTTGAAATTTGCTTTTTGAACACAGCAAGCAACAAAAATACTGCCAAGCCTATAATGAGTCTCAGCAGCATTTCCCTTTCGTTCTTAACACCTTCAATGGACGTTACAAGCTTTGACAGAACTTTATTTAAACTGTCACTCATAATTAACCTCTCTAAAATCAATCAAGAACCTGATAATATGCTGAAAATTTATTCAGCTTTTCTTCAAATTTATCCTTAGGCTGTTCCTTAGGAACTTCGATAGGATATTTACCCGTAAAACAACCGTCGCAATAATCAAAATCTGTATTTTCGGCAAGCTTATGTGTAGCCTCAACAGAAAGATAGCCGAGTGAATCAACGCCGATTTCCTCAGCGATTTCCTCAACAGTATCAAACTTACATGCAATAAGATTTTCCTGACTGTCAACATCGGTACCGAAGAAGCAAGGATATTTAAAAGGAGGCGATGATATTCTCATATGTACCTCTTTAGCGCCGGCTTCTCTCAAAAGGCCTACAATTCTTGCACAGGTTGTGCCACGAACAATTGAGTCATCAATCATAATTACTCGCTTGCCCTTAATATTTTCCTTAACAACATTAAGCTTGATTCTTACTGCATCACGGCGCTGACCTTGAGTAGGTTGAATAAAACTTCTGCCGATATATCTGTTTTTAATAAACCCAATGCCGTAAGGAATACCGCTTGCATTTGCATAGCCGAGTGCCGCATCAAGACCTGAATCAGGAACACCGATAACAATATCCGCATCAACGGGATGTTCCTCAGCAAGGAACTTACCTGCCCTCATTCTTGCGTGCTGAACAGACGAGCCTTCAATAACCGAATCAGGACGTGCAAAGTAAATGTATTCAAATACGCAAATATGGCCTTTTTTGGTGCAATGAGTATCAATTGACTTAACACCGTCGGTACTGATTACAACAATTTCACCGGGTCTTATATCACGAACAAACTCAGCGCCCAAGGTATCAAGCGCACAGCTTTCCGACGATACAATCCATGCGCCACCCTCTGTTTTACCGAGGCAAAGAGGACGAAAACCATTAGGGTCACGAAAAGCAATAAGCTTTGTAGCAGTCATTACAACGCAAGAATAAGCGCCTTTAAGGGTAGGCATTATCTTTTCAATAGCCTCCTCAGTGCTCTTACTTGTAAGACGGGCTGAAACAATAGAATAAGCAATAGACTCGGTATCTGACGTGCCGTGAAAAATTCCGCCATTAAGTTCAAAGGTCTTTCTCAAATCAGGCGCATTAACAAGATTGCCGTTATGCGCAACAGCGAGATTACCCTTAATATGGCGAATAACAAGAGGCTGAATGTTATTAACATTTTTTCCGCCTGTGGTTGAATATCTTACGTGACCGATTGCCATATTGCCCGTACCGAGCGCATCAAGCTTATCACTTGTAAATACATCCGGAACAAGACCGTCGCCTCTGTGATGCCTAAACACACCGTCATCATTTACAGCAATACCGCAACTTTCCTGCCCCCTGTGCTGAAGTGCATAAAGCGCAAGATAAGCTGAATGAGCCACATAAGTTGTTTTGTTTTCAAAAATGCCGAATACACCGCATTCCTCGTGAAGACTGTTAAACATTAACCCTACTCCCAAAAGTATAATTTTTTCCGTTTTGCGTATTATATCACAATAAAAAACTACTTGCAATATTATAAACAAAAAAGTTGCGCCAATAGATAAAACTCAGAAAGTTTAAACCCATATATTTTTTATATAGTGCGTCACAATCTGATTTATTTCTTTTTATTTATTCGAGCATTGTGATTATTTTCGGCAAAGCTTGAACAACGGAATACAAAACCGTAAACAAAATAACTTTTTGGCATAAACTTTTCGTCAATCCGTTTTCCTTAAGATATTTTGCAGATTTCACTATATAAGTGATATATAAAATCAAAAATGCTATCGTGGAAATAATAAAATACCAACCCCAAACTTCCAAATCGGGAAAAAGATATGTAGCGCTGTCAAGCATACCAAAAAACGAATCGTTATAGAAATATCTAAAAATCTCTCCTAATGAAACATCAATGAATATAAAAAACGAATAAATTGTATTCCACAAAAAAGATACAATTAAAACCAACCAACCGAGTACCTTTTTCTGCTTATCGTTCAAATTTTTCAATGTAAGAACTCCAAAAACAGTTATTATATATTATATCATTTTGAGATTTATGTTTCAACGCCTTCTTATTGCTTAAAGCATTTATTTATGTTATTATAATATTAAGTATAACTACATTTTTAGGATGATACATTATGGATGATTATTATAATCACATAAGCGATAAGCAGGCAAAACTTTATATTATTTCAATTGCAGGCGTTATAGTATCAATTGTTTTGGGAATCATTTTGTATCCCCTTTTTGCCGTAACATCGCTTGACGGAGCTTTGGGTTTCAGCGACTTTTTGTTTTACATACTTTTAAGAATTATTACGAGTTTGATTTATATAATTGTTCAAATTTTAATGATTAATAACTGCCGTGACATAAAAAAGCACGATAAAAACAATGCTGAAAAATTCATAAAAGAAACAAAGCAAATGTCTTTAAAAGTGTTTTTGATATGGTTATTATTTTTTATAATCGGTTGTATAAGAATTTACAACATTATTTGGTGACAAAACTTTTTGGTGAGCTTATGAACGACAAGTTTAAAAAGATAAGCATATTTTTATTTATATTAACTGTAATTTGCTTTATATGCGGCTTTGGATTTTTGCTCAGCGCAGCAATAACAGCACCTTTATTTACTTTAGATTCAGGAGCAATAAACTTATTTGAATTTCTCAGCGACTACGGTTTAAAATTTATTTTAATATCCGTTCCCTATTATGCGTTTGCACTTTTGTTTATACACAGTCAAAAAAGACTTTCCGAAAGCGAAAAAGCAAGCAGTCGATTTTATATAATCAGCAAAAAGGCAAATAAATTTCTTATAGTAATTTACACTTTAATAATGATTTTAATTTTGATTTATATTTACAGCATTTCATAACAACAGCGAGCCGAATTTTTGGATTTGGCTCGTTCAGCGTGTAGAAAAAGTCCAATTACAAATTTCTACACGCTGTAAGACTTCGAG
>ERZ827168.1540-NODE-1540-length-31112-cov-4.468300_pt1 | contig 31112 bp, 27 predicted proteins | sample MGYA00519868_ERZ827168 | MGnify/ENA primary metagenome ERZ827168 (study PRJEB31778, sample SAMEA3449271) | human gut metagenome | biome: human gut; feature: human-associated habitat; material: faeces | place: United Kingdom | collected 2010/2012 ...
CCCTTCTATGGAAGCGGCACTGCCGCCCCCTTCAATGGAAGTGCGCCTCGCACCCTTCAATGGCTGGCGCGCCCCGTGACTGGTCGGCGCGCCTTGCGCCTGGCTGACACTGGCATTGGCGTTAGTCGAATTTTTTCAGTTCGGAGAGCTTTACGGTTGTCGAGAAGAGCTGGGCACCTTTGGAATCGAAGAAGGAGAATGTTGCCGCGCGGTCGTTTTCCGGACCGTCGATTTTTACTATCGCAAACGACCGCTTTGTGATAGTGCTGCTTGGCACGCGGAAATAGTTCATTTCCGCAACTTCTTCTATCGGGCGGCCGGTGAGCGGGCCGGCGGTGAGGTCGTATATCGGGTATCCTCCCGCGCGCACGAGGCGGGTGAGCTCGCCGAACGGCTTGTTTGCCGACAAAAAGACTATGCCGGAGATTTTCGAGAACACGAGAAATTCGGAGAGCCTTTTGCGCTCGTCGGCGGAGAATGCGAAATTGTCGCGCGAATTTGCGGGGTTCGCGAACGGCGAGTTCATCACCACGAATTTGAAGTTTGCCTTTGAGTTTTGCAGCGCGCCCATCAGCCATTCGAGCTGTCTGCCGCCGAGGTATGCCGGACGGGAGTTGCGGTAGTCGAGGTATGAGCGGTTGGAGCAGTCGTCGAGCACGAAAAATTCCGCGTCGGCGTACTGGAAAGAGTAGGATTTTGCGCCGCCCGCTCCGCTTGGGGGATTTGCCCAGAGCATGTCGAACGCGGCGGAGGCATCGGCGGCGCCCGCGGAGTTGGAGTCGCCGGACTTCCCGTAGTAGGAGCCGCGCGCCGCCACGCCGTAGTTTGCGCGCTTGGAGAGCAATGCGGAAATTTCGGGGATTTCCCTCGCCGCTGCCCCCCTCAAAAACTTCGCGGAGAGTGAATCTTCGTCGGCGTTGCGGAGGGTGTTCATGCCGTCCGCCCATATGGAGAATGCGGGGTTTTTTGCGTCGGCCGCCGCGTAGATTTCGTATTCGCCGCCGGGCGTCTTATAGGGAGGGTCGAACCGCTTGTCGTTTAGGTAGTTTTCGCCGAACACTGCAAAGGAGAAGTCGGGCGGCGGAGTGCGGTCTTTGTAGTCCGGTTTGGTCTTGAAAGAACCCTTTGCGATCTCCGCGCCGTCGGCGGATTTTACGAAATATTCGTATTTGGCGTCGGGCTTCAAGTCCGAAAATATTATTGTGGAAATCCCGCCGTTTTGGGGATTTTGAACGATGGCGGGAGGATTGTCGGCCTTTTCTTCGTCGGAGCATGCCGCGGTTATTTCTTTTGCGGGGCCGGCGTTGACCCACACGCGGGCTTCGCGGGTCCCGACGTCGCCAACCATTGAGGGGGCGGCGAGGCTCGCGGCGGATAAGAGAAGTGCGGGGATAAGCGGGGCAATCTTTGCGGTCGTCATAAATTGTTGGGTTTGGCGGCGGACTCTTCGGCGAGATTCAGGCAGAGTTGGCGCAGGTCGAATACTATGGCGTTTATGCGCCTCATGCGCTCCGCCCCCTGTGTCGAGGTGGGAGTCTCGATTTCCGAGAGTTTTGCCATTATCTCGTTGAGTTTTACGGCCGCCATTTTGTAGTTGCACCGCGCGAGCAGGTCTTCGCTCAAATCGGTGGAATTTGCGCCGAGCGCCATGAAAAACGACGTTTCCCCTATGGTCTTTGAGATGTCCCAGACGAGGGCCGGCGAGATTTGCGTTTCGGCGATGACGCGGCCGAGATGTTCTTGCAGGCAGCGCATAAGCCCGCGGGTTATTATGTAGACGGGGTGGTTGAGGAGCGTCCACGGCTCGTCGGAGAACTCGGCGTCGGATTCCTCGAAATATTCGTCGCCGGCCTTCGGAATCGGCCAGCCGGCGATTGTCGCGATTTCGTCGAGATTCTTGCCGCGCAGCCTGTTTACGGAGTAAACGGACGCGAATTTGGATATTTCCCTCTCCGACTTTTTCAGATAGTCGAACCAGTCGCGCTCCGACCAGCCGATGGGCGCGTTGCCGTCAAAAAAGTTGTCCGAGTAAAATTCGTCCATTTGAAAAGCGAAGTTTATTTTTTTATCTCCGCGATTTTTTTCAAGCATAAAGGGGGGTATATGGGCGCAAAAAAACCCCGCGTTTGGGCGGGGTTTTCCGGATTGTCAGGGGCGCGTTCAGAAGCCCTTGACCTTGAAGAGCGAAGTCACAGACATATTGTTGTGTATGCGCAGTATGGCTTCCGTGAGCAGGTGCCCTACGGGCAGAACCGTGATAGGATATTCCTTGTAGCGCTCGTCCGGAGGGGTGGAGTCGGTTATGATGAGCTCGTCGAGCCAGTGTTCCGAGAGCCTGTCGTAGGCGGTTTCGGTCAGAATCGCGTGCGTGACGGCGGCCCTCACGGTTTTCGCCCCCTTGGATTTGAGTATCTTGGCGGCGGCGGTGAGGGTACCTGCGGTCTCGGTCATGTCGTCTACTATGAGTATGTCGCGGCCCTCAACTTCGCCGACGAGGCTCGTGGCCTCCACGACTTCCGCGCTGATTCTGCGCTTGGCGATGAATCCAAGCGGGCAGTCGAAAAGCGTCGCGTAGCTCTGCGCGCGTTTGAGCCCGCCGACGTCCGGCGAGAAAACGGTGAGGTTGCCGACGTAGGACTGCCCCTCCAAATAGTCGTATATGACGGGGGAGGCGTAGAGGTGGTCGCAGGGAATATCGAAAAAGCCCTGGATCTGTGTGGCGTGCAGGTCAAGGGTGAGCACCCTGTTGGCTCCCGCCGCCACGAGCAGGTTTGCGATGAGCTTGGCGGTGATCGGCACGCGCGGCTGGTCCTTTCTGTCCTGGCGGGCGTACCCGAAGAACGGGAGCACGGCCGTGATGCGCTTTGCGGAGGCGCGGCGGGCGGCGTCTATCATTATGAGCAGCTCCATTACGCTCTCGTTGGAGGGCTTGCTCGTGGGTTGTATGATGAACACGTCGTCGCCGCGGATGTGGTCGATTATTTTCACGAAGGTTTCGCTGTCGGGAAAGGATTCCACGACGGCGTTGCCTATTGGCATCGACAGTTCTTTGCAGATGGACTGCGCGAGGGCGGGGTGGGCTCTGCCGGTAAATATTTTGAGGTTATCGATTTTCATGCGGAAAAAAGTCTATTATCCATAAAAGTATCGCGCGTTCGCAGTCAGTCAAGGCAATTCGCCGGAAGGGCGCATGCGCAAAACCGCGTATTTGCCGGCTATTCCGCGCCGTATCCGAGATTTTCCGAAATTTCCGCCGCGGACGCTTTCACAATCCCTCCGAGCCCGGGGAAGTCTTTCGGGTCGATTCTCCCTGCGGGGGCGGTTATCCACAGGGCGGCGGCCGGAAACCCGTGCCGGTCGAATATTGCGGCGGACACGCAATTTACGCCGTCCACGGCCTCCGACTCGTCTGTGGAATACCCGTTTTTTTCGCATTCGCCGAGCGCGCGCAGGAGCTCGGCGGAATCGGTAATCGTGTTTTTCGCAAGTTTTTCGAGTTTCAGTCCCGCTACGGTTTTCAGCCTTTCTCCTTTGGACATTGCGGCGAGAATCGCCTTGCCCGGGGCGGAGGCGTGGAGCGGGGAGGTCATGCCGAGTTTGCCCATGAAGTTGAACGGGTGTTCTCCGCTCTCCTGGCTTATCATCACGCATTCGCCGTTTAGATATGCGCCGAGCATCACGGTTTCCCCCGTAGTGTCGCGGATTCTGCGCATTACGGGCAGGCTTTCCTCGACGAGGTTGGCGTCGCAGAGGCTCGAATACGCCAGCGGCAGGATTTTTTTCGTTATCGAGTATGTCCCGGTCTCCCTGTTCTTTCTTATGTAGCCGATTTTTTCGAGGGTGAGCACTATCCTGAAAAGGGAGGTTTTGTTGCACGCGACTTTTTCGAGCAGCTGCGGAAATGCGAGACCCGCGCGCGCGGCGGCCAAGGCTTCGAGGACGGCGAACGCCTTTTCGAGGTTCGGTATTCTGTACGTTTTTGTTTCTTCGCGCTTTGCCATGGGTGTTTTTGGCGGCGAGCATTGCGGAATTTATAAGACTTGACAACATTTTTGTTGTTTTTGAAACTTCGTTCCGAGTTTGTTGCAGCACGCTTATGGTTAAATGGGGGAGATTTTTACGCGCCGCGGCTGTCGTCTGCGCGTTTCTCGCGCAGGTTTCGGGAGCGCGGACTTTTTCGGAAAAATATTACAAAAACATATCCGTCGGAATAGCGGGCGGCAACGGCGGTGTGCGGGCGCTTCCCCCGTTCGGGGCGGGGCTTTGGCTGATTCCTGCGCGAGGCGGGGCGGAAATTCTCGTTTCGGGCGCGGACGACTCCCAGCCGTATTTGAGGTTCAGATGTTCGGATTCTCCGGACTGGGGGATATTCCATTCGCCGGACGGAAAATTCGGCATTTCGATTTCCGCGCCGCAGCCGGTTCGCGGCGCGGGCGGAGAGCCGCCGTCTGAAACAGCCGAATTTTTCGCCGAGGTTCCGGCTTATTCCGAGCTCGCGCAGTACCGCAATCTTGCGCCCGTCTCCCGCGGTTTTCGGGTGAAGGCGGGCGTCTATCCCCGCGCGGAAATGTCGAACGGAAGCGGCGGGGAAAAATCTCTGAAAATAGATTTTGGGCGGGAGGTCGAAATAGGCAGGCTCGCCGTCCGCGGCGCGGAAGGTTCCGCCGGCGGAGAAATTTTGACTTCCTTCAAACTCGAGTTCTCCGGCGCGGAGCCGATGCCCGTATCCTTTAAGGAGGAGGCCGGCGCGCGGGTTTTCGATTTCCCGAAGCGGAGGGTTTCGGTCGTAAAAATATCGTTTGCGGATTCGCCGGCCAACCGGAGCGCCGCCCGCGGAATGGAGGTGTGGGGCAGGGACGTTCTCCCGTTTGAGGCGTTCGGGGAGGGCGGACGGAAACTGCCGTTTGAAAGGGCGGCCGCCGCGCTGCGCCGCCCGCGGAATAAGACCCTCAACCGCTGGACTTGGCGCATGTTGGAGGAAATCTACCCCGTTGAGAGCGACTGGCTCATGCGCGACGCGGGCTTCGACCTGTCGGAGTTTCCCGAAGGCGCGGAGGGGAGGGCGGAGTTTTTTGCGCGGCTTTGCCGCAAGGCGTTGAAATACGCCGGCGGCGGTTTGGCGAAGTCCGCGGAATCCCGCCTTGCGGCGAATCCGTCCGCGGCGGAGGCGGCTAAACTCTATGTCGAAATATGCTCCGCCGCGCGCTCGGAGTTCATATCCCGAATGGGCGGCGGCAGGTTCGTCTATGTAGAGAGATACCCAATCGCCCCGTCGTTCTACGGGTATACGGAAGGGCTTTCGGACGCGCGCGGAGAGTGCATTTTCGCCCCCGACTCCGCGCTGTGCCTCCTATCGGTTTCGGAGGGCGGCGATATCTCGCGCGAAGTTCTGCTGTCCGACCCCGACGGCACGATACGCGACCCCGACGTGTCCTACGACGGAAAGAAAATCCTGTTCTCGTGGAAAAAGGACGCCGCCGACGACTACCATATTTACGAGATGGATTTCGCCTCGCGGGAAATCCGGCAGATTACTTCCGGCAAGTGCGCCGACATCGAGCCCAAATATCTGCCAACGGGCGAAATCGTGTTCAACTCCACGCGCTGCGAGCAGGCGACCGACTGCTGGGTGACGGAAGTCAGCAACCTCTACATCATGCGTTCCGACGGCTCCTTTATGCGCAGGGTCGGGTTCGACCAGGTGTGCACCACGTATCCGACCGTCACGGAGGACGGGAATGTGGTATATACCCGCTGGGACTACAACGACAGGGGGCAGACTTTCCCCCAGGGGCTGTTTTCGATGAAGCCCGACGGTTCGTTCCAGACGGAGCTTTACGGCAACAAGTCGTGGTACCCTACGGTAATCGGCCACGCGCGGCAGATCCCGGGCACGGGCAAATTCATCGCGGTTCTCCACGGGCACCACACCGCCCAGCGCGGCAAGCTTGCGGAAATCGACCCCTCGAAGGGCAGGCAGGAAAACTCCGGCGTCGAGCTGCTCGCGCCGCGCAGAAAGGAAAAGGCGGTGCGGATTGACTGCTACGGGCAGCATGGCGGGCAGTTCCAGTACCCGTTCCCGCTCTCCGAGGACTTGTTCCTCGTGACGTTCGAGCCCGCCCCGTCTTCAAACCGCTCCTATCCGTCGCCCTACGGCCTTTACCTCATGTCGCCTGACGGGCGGCGGGAACTGCTCGTCTCCCACCCGTACCTCGACTGCAAGCAGGCTGTCGCGCTCGCGCCGCGCGCGGTTCCGAAGCTCGAAAAATCGCGCCTCGACTATTCCAAAAATACGGGAACCCTGTTTATCCGCAACATCTACTTCGGCGACGGGGTGGCCGGCGTTAAAAAGGGGTCTATAAAAAAGGTGCGGGTCGTGAAAATCGGCTACCGCCGCGCCCCCGTCGGCAGAATGGAGAGCGAAAACGACGAGGGCGGCGTGAAAGTCGGCGCCATGAACTGCACGCCGATCGCTCTCGGCGGAGGTGCGTGGGATACAAAGGAAATTCTCGGTGAAGTCGACGTGGCGCCCGACGGCAGCGTCTACTTTGAGATTCCCGCGCGGACTCCCGTCTACTTCCAGCCGATAGACGAAAACGGCTGCGCCGTCACCACCATGCGCTCATGGACGGCCATGCAGCCGAACGAGTTTTATTCGTGCCTCGGCTGCCACGGAGACCGCGACACGCCGAACCCCGTGCCGCTCAACATCGCAAAGGACAGAAAGCCCGAAAAGCTCCGCCCGTTCTACGACGTGAAGGGGGGATTTTCCTTCCGCAAGCACATACAGCCGATTCTCGACAGGCACTGCGTGTCGTGCCACAACGACCGCTCCAAGGCGCGCATAATCTCCGCCGACGGTTCCAAAAAAATAAGCGTCGCAGACCTCGTCCCAACAGATGGCGAGAGGTGGAAGGAACTCGAGAGGAAAAACGCGCAAAACGCCGTCCGCGCTTTCAGCCTGCTCGACTATCCCGTAAAAAATCCGCAGGCGAAGCGGTTCTTCAACGACGCGTACTACAATCTGTTGCAGCCGCGGATGAGCTGGGGAGGGCCGTCGTACGCCGACTTCAAGAACCCGCTTCTCAACTGGCCCGGGGCGCAGTCGGTTCCGACGCTTCTTCCGCCCTACTTCCGCGGCTCCGCCAAAAGCGGCATTATGGACATGCTGAGAACCGGACACGGCAAGGCGAAGCTCTCGCGCGAGGAAATAGACAAATTTGCCGCATGGATAGACCTGTACGTCCCCTACGCGGGAGACTATTACGAGGACAACGCGTGGAGCGAATCCGAAATGAAATTCTACAAGTATTACGAAAATAAAGGAAGGGCCAATGAAGCCCTTGATTTGGCGAATGCTTTTGGCGCGGGGCTCCGTTAAGAAAGCCTTTAAGACCGCTCGCGTATGTCAAATACGCCACGCGCCCTTAAAGGCTTTCTTATACTCGCCCCGCATCCAAAATCATTACGCCAAATCGGGGAACTGGGGTTTTTCGGAACGAACTCTGGAAGCGTGTACGAACCTTTCATGGGAGGTTCGTTTATTGCGGGAACGGGGAGGGGATAGAAGCATTGGCAAAGCCAATCTTCGTAAGGGGCGTTAGCCCCTTCAATGGAAGTGCGCCTTGCACCCTTCAATGGAAGCGGCACTGCCGCCCCCTTCAATGGCCGGCGCGTTCAGCGCCTGGCTGGCGTACTCTGCGCGCACCCCATACCTGGCTGGCGCACCTTGCGCCCGCTTCGCACTGGCACTGCCGCTTCTTTTATGGCCGATATATTTCGCGTCCCGCGCGTTTTGCGCTTTATGAGATGAACCTTTCGGACATTATTCTCACGCCGAGGTATTTGTCGAGGAGCCTTTCCCTTTCGGGGCGGAACGCGGTCATGTATGGTTTTATGCGGTGCTCTTGGTAGGCGTTTTCGTCGGCGTATTCCTCAAAAAAGTAAAATGTCTGTCTGTCGAAAACGTCTTGGAGAAGTTCATATTTGACGCAGCCGGGTTCTTTTCTCGTCTCTTCCACTACGGAGGCTGCCAGCTTTATGAATTCGTCGGCCGTTCCGTCTTTGACGCGCAGGCCGGCGTGCACTATTACGGGTTTTGCGGTTGTCATTTCTCTTTCGGATTTTCTATTTGTCTGAATTTTGCAAGCGCGTCAGTTCCCTTGAAAAATACGAGTTCCCCGCCGGACAGCGATATCCTGTCGGTCTGCGCGAGGGCAGAGAGGAATTTGCCTTCGTAGTCAATGAAAGGTCCCATGCGGCGCGTCGAGAACATTTGCGAGAATTCAGCAGCTCCGTCGCCGCCTATTTTGCACGAGCCCCCGAAGAAGTTTACGCCCGACATTCCGTTTACCCTGCCGTCGGCGCCGAAGGTGATGAATACCGGCCCCCATCCGTCGTCGGAGGCGGCGGGGCATTTCGCGTCGCCTTGGTTTTTCAGGAAGGTCGGCGTCCAGGAGGTGCCTGCGAGCCGTTTGTCCAATCCGGTTGCGGCATCCGCGGCGGAGGTTTTTGAGGCCGCTGCGGGGCATTGGGCGGACTGGGTGTCGGTTTCGCAGTTTATGCAGCCTGCGCATGCGAGGACTGCTATTGATATTGCGCAATTCAATATTTTCATAAATTTTCTTTTTTAGAACGATATTTTCGGATAATGTTCAAACTTCTTTTTAACCGGCAATAGTAGATGAAAGAGTATATGAAAAAAATTTCCGTGGACGGGGTGTCTTGCGATGCTTATGAAATACCGACTTCCAACGCCTCGCTGCTCGCGATACGCTCGGGTTCGGGAATGCTCGCGTGCGGGTATCTGAAAATCGAGACGGCCGAAAAGCTCGGCGACGCCCTCGCGATAGTGACCGGCGTGAACGATTTTGAACAGATGCTCGAAAAGCCCGTTGTTGCGGCGAGTTCCGCGGCGGCGGCTCTCGGGGTTTGCGCGGGCATGTCGGGGCGCGAGGCTTTGATTTGCATGAAATAGGTTTTTTGCGCCCGTTTTCCATCACTTGGCGTTCTGTGAGCGGTTTTGCCGCGCCGCCTATTTCTTTATTATGGAGGAGGGCGACAGGTTGGATTCGTAGTCGGGAAGGTTTTTATCGGCTCCGGAGCGTTTCAACCTTCCGATTTCCTCTTTCGTCATTTCGCGCAGGGTGTAGTCTTTGGGGGTGGAGACCGAAGGATTGTCGAAAGGCGTGGAGATTCCGGTGGCGAGTTCTATTGTCTCTTCGGCGGTCTTCCCGTCGAGGCGCTTCATCGTTTCCTCCTCCTTTTTGCCCGCTTTCTGGTTGTCGTACATCACCTTTGCTACGGCCTCCGAAAACGCCGCCTGCTTTTCGGGGGGCAGCGACACGAGTATTTCCGCGACGCTTCTGCCGAACGAGTCGCGGCTCGAACCGTCTATGATTTTCGTGTTCTGTTTTATTCCCGGGAAGAGCCTGCGCGACAGGGCTATTATTTCCTCGGCGGTCTTTCCGTCTATGGCCTTTCCCATTTCCGCATTTCCGCCCCTGCGGACGTCCTGCATGTAATATACGCCGATAGTCGCCATGGCAGCGGCAAATTTTTGCTGCGTTGCCCCGTCGAGCGACGACAGCATTTTCATGAAACTGTCCTGCATCTTTTTCGCGTCGGAGGCGTCGAGGCGCAGTTCGGCGACGGACGGACTGGCGGATTCCCCGTCCGCAAAAACCGGAAGCGCGGTGGCGATGGCCGCGATTGCGCAAGACAATATTCTTTTCATGCGCCATGTTATCGGAAATTTTTGCGCGCCGCTCAACAATATTCGCCGCGCGGGTTTTCTCCGGAATTTCCTCCGGCGGGCGCGCGATTTTGGCGGCGAAAAAGGGGTTGACAGAATCTTTCCGCCGCACAATATTAAGAATAAGAAAAATGGGACTCTCCGTGTCGGTGGGCTTTTGCCCGCTTTTTTTGTCAGTGCGCAAAGGAGCTCGGAGTACGCCCGCACCATATATTTAAAGGAAAAAACTATGAGCAACAGCAGCGAAATATTGGCGATTCTCGAATACATGGAAAAAGAGAAGCAGATAAGCCGCGCCGACATGATAGAATCCATCGCTTCGGCGATTCGCAACGCGGCCTCAAAGGGCGCGCAGGCGGGGTACAATCTGAAGATAGACATAAACCCCAAGACGGGTGCTTTGAAGTCGTGGGCGCTGCTGACGGTCACCGACAGCGTCGCCGACCCCGCCACCGAAATCCATCTCGACAAGGCCAAGCTCTATCTCGACAATCCGCGCGTCGGCGATGTCGTCGAGCGCGAAATCGACCTCTCCAACCTCGGGCGAATCGCCGCAAAGAACGTCTACCAGAGCATAATCCAGAAAGTGCGCCAGTTTGAGAAGGACAGGATTTTCGACGAGTACAAAGGTGACGTCGGAAACATCGTCACCGGCGTAGTGCGCCGCCGCGAAAAGGGGACAACCATAGTCGACCTCGGCAAGGCGGAAGCCCTGCTGCCGCGCCGCGAGTCCGTCCCCGGCGAGGATTACGCGCAGGGCGAGCGCATACGCTGCCTGTTGCTTGAAATCGAGACCACGCCGCGCGGCCCGGAAATCATACTCAGCCGCGCCAGCTACAAATTCGTCAAAAAGCTCTTCGAGCTCGAGGTGTCGGAAATCGCCGAGGGCTCGGTAAAAATCGAGGCCATGGCGCGCGAGCCCGGGTACCGCACGAAGATTGCGGTTTCGAGTTCCGATTCGCGCATCGACCCCGTTGGCGCGTGCGTTGGCGCGGGCGGCTCGCGCGTCAAGAGCATAGTGCGCGAGCTCGGCGGCGAGAAAATCGACGTGATAAAATTCTCGCCCGACCCGCATTCGCTCCTCGAAGAGTGCATAAAGCCCGCCGTCGCCAAAAATGTCAAAGTGGACGCCCGCGAGAGGAAAATTTCCTTCGAGGTCTCCGAAGCGGACCTCTCAATCGTCATAGGCAAGCGCGGCTCCAACGCCAAGCTCACCTCCCGCCTTTTGGGCTGGAAGCTCGAAATCGCCAAGGAGGAGTCCGGCGAGGTCGGCCTGCGCGAAAAGGTCGCCCAGGCCGCCGGCAGCCTCGGGCAGATTCTCCCCAACCTCACCGAGCAGCAGGCCGCGATTTTGGCGAACAACGGCATCAACAGTTCCGACGCCTTCGAGGGCGTCGAGCTCTCCGACCTCGTCGGAATGGGATTCTCCGAGGACGAGGCGGCGTCGATACTCGCGCAGATAGGCGAGTACAGGCAGTAGGCTTCCCGCGCCGTGGCGGCGCGACCAGTTTTCACAACAAGCAACCGCGTTTTCATGAGCATTAGAATTCACGCATTGGCAAAAGAGCTCAACGTCCAGAGCAAGGAGCTGATTGATTTCATCAACAAGCGCCAGGACATATACCATCTGGAAATAAAAACTCCCTCCAACGCAATCGACCCGTTCACGGCCGAGGCGATTGGCAAGGATTTCGCCGCGCACGCGGCGGGCGCGAAAGAGGCTCAGGACGCTTCGGGCTCTCCGGAGGCGGCTGTTGCGGAAAAGGCGGAACCCGCCGTCCCCGCGCCGGAGGAAAAGCCCGCCAAGGCGGAGGAAGGGCCTGCGGAGAAGTCCAAGCCCATTCCCGAGCCCGTTAAATCTTCCGAGAAGAAACCGGAACCGCTCGCGCCGCCGCCCCTTGCCAAAAAGCCCGCTCCGCTCGTCCCGCCCGTTCGGGCAAAAGCTCCTGCGGCTCCGTCGGCGCCTGCGGGCAAGGTTCCCGCGCCGCTCGTTCCGCCCGCGGTCTCAAAGGCGGCGCGGGCCGTCCCGCCGCCTCTTCCCCCGCGCCCGAAAATCGCGATGCCGGAGGTCAGGCCGCCGCAGCCGGCCAAGCGCGAAGTCCAGCCGGAAGTCGTCATAAAGTTCGGGCAGAAATCCGAAGCGCAGAGGGAGGCGCCGCGCAAGCCAGCCCCCCTGACGCCTCCCATCCCCGGCGGCAGGGCGCCCGCGCCGCTCGTTCCACCCGCGGCCTCAAAGGCGGCTCCGCTCGTCCCGCCGATGCCCGGCAGGGCGCCTGCGGCTGCGGCCCAGCCGCAGTCTGCGGAAAAGAAGGAATTTAAAACCATACAGCTCAAAGCCCCCATCATCGTGCGCGAGTTCGCGAAGGCGATGGACTTGAAGCCGTTCAGGCTCATTTCCGAACTCATGGACATGGGCATATTCGCCTCCATGAACCAGTCGCTCGAAGACGCAACGGCGATAGTAATCGCCAGAAAGCACGGCTTTGACCTCGACATCAGGCACAGGGGCGAACAGCAGCAGCCCAAGAAAAAGGAGGCCGCCAAAAAGCCCGAGGACGACATCAAAAACTATGTCCCGCGCCCGCCCATCGTCTGCATACTCGGCCACGTCGACCACGGCAAGACCACTTTGCTCGACACCATCCGCAACACGAATGTCGTCGCGGGCGAGGCCGGAGGGATCACGCAGCATACTGCGGCTTACCAGGTTTCCTGCAACGGCAAAAAAATCACTTTCCTCGACACCCCCGGGCACGCGGCGTTCTCCAAGATGCGCGAGAGGGGCGCCAACGTCACCGACATCGCCATTCTCGTAGTGGCGGCGGACGACGGTTTCATGCCGCAGACCGACGAGGCGCTGAGCTTCGCGCAGAAGGCGGGCGTGCCGATAGTTGTTGCCATAAATAAAATGGACGCCAAGGGCGCGAATGTCGACCGCGTGAAGCAGCAGATGCAGAAGCGCGGGATAACCTCCGAAGACTGGGGCGGCGAAGTGCTGTGCACGCCGGTTTCCGCGCTCAAAGGCGAAAACATCGACAAGCTTTTGGAGCTCGTCCTGTTGCAGGCCGAAATAATGGAGCTGAAAGCCAATCCGAAGGCCTCCGTGGAGGGCGTCATCATCGAAAGCCAGCTCGAACAGGGCAGGGGGGCGACTTCCACCGTCATCGTAAGGCAGGGCACGCTCAAAACGGGCGATGTCATCGTCTGCGGCGAAAACTGGTGCAAGGTGCGCGCGATGATGGACGACAGGGGCGGGCGCATGAAGGAGGCTCTGCCGTCGACCCCCGCGCTCGTCATGGGCTGGACCGGGGCGCCGGAAGCCGGAGACGCGTTCGAGCGCGCCGAAAACGACAGGGAGGCGAAGCGCATAACCGAGGAGGTAGTGCGCCAGCGCAAGCTGCGCGAGTCCGCCGAAGTCGAGGCTCCGCCCGCGAGCATCGAGGAGCTCATGGCAGCCATCGAGAACAAGGACCACAAGGTCTATAAATGCGTCGTGAAAAGCGATGTCTCCGGAACGGTCGAGGCGCTCGTCGCCTGCCTCAAAGACATCAAGAGCGACAAGGTTGGCCTTGAAGTCATTGCCGACTCCGTCGGACAGATAACCAAAAACGATGTCGATTTTGCCGCCACGGCGGGAGCGTCGATAGTGGCGTTCAACGTAAAGCAGGAAAACGGCGTTGCGGGGCTCGCCAAGCACAAGGGCGTGGAAATCGTCTCCCACAACATAATTTACGAGCTCATAAATACCGTCAAGGACGCCATGAAAAACCTACTCGACCCCGAACTGCGCGAGAACAAACTCGGCGCGGCGGAGGTCAGGCAGCTCTTCAACATTTCCAAGGGCGGAAAGGTCGCCGGCTGCATGGTCACCGAGGGAATCGTCAAGAACGGCAAATTTGCGCGCGTGTTCCGCAAGGGCAAGGAGATTTCCAAGGGCCGGGTCGCCGAAATCAAGAGGTTCAAGGACGACGTCGCGGAGGTTCGCGCAGGCTACGAGTGCGGCATAACGCTCAACAACTTCTCGGATTTCGAGCCGGGCGACGTAATAGAGTGTTTCGAGATACTCGAAATCCGACCGGAGCTCTGACGCGGAAGCATCGGTACGGCGGTAAATCCTGCTTTACGGAATTAAAAAAATGGGCGAACGCAAAATAAGGGTCGGCGAGCTCGTCAAGAGGGAGCTTAGCGGGATAATACACGGCAGGTGGCGCTCGGAGGCGGTGCGCATCACGCTCACCGAGGCCGACGTGTCGCCCGACTTGAAGAAGGCGCGCATATACTATTCCGTCCTCGGCGGGCGCGAGGAAGCCGCGAAGGCCGCAAAGTTCCTCATGTCAAAGCGCGGGGAGCTGCGGAGAATGCTCGGCAAAAACGTGGTTCTGAAATATACTCCGGAGCTCGAATTCGCCTACGACCCGTCCATTGAGCGCGGCATGAAAATCCTTTCCGTAATCGACGGGCTCGACGCCGAAGGGGCTCGGGAGGGCGCGGCGCGCGGTTAGCTCCCGCGCTTTTCCCGCGCGGACTACATCGGTTGGCTGATGACCGGCTACAACCGGCGCGTGGGCGTGGCGGGGATGCACGGCAAAAGCACCTGTACTTCCATGTGTGCGCAGGTGTTTCTGGATGCAGCCGCCAACCCGACGGTGTTGATCGGTGCGGACTACCCCCCCATCGGCGGGGCATTCCGGCTGGGGGGGCGGGAGATGTTCCTCTTTGAGGCGTGCGAGTATATGGACTCCTTTCTGGACTTCCGCCCGACCGTGGCGGTCCTGCTCAACGCGGAGCTGGAGCACGTGGATTACTTCCGCGATCTTTCGCAGATTGAGGACTCCTTTTTCCGTTTCGCGTCGCTGACGGGGCGTGACGGCGTAACGGTCTGCAACGCGGATGACGCCTGCGTCAGCCGCGCGGCGGCGCGGGCGCTGGCAACAGGCGGCACGGGGCGTGTTGTTACATTTTCGGCACAGGGCACAGCGGCGGACGTGTGTGCCCACGGCGTGCAGCTGGAGCGGGGACTGCCGACCTTTACACTGGTGGTGGACGGCGAAGCATGGGGGGAGGTCTGCCTGCGCGTGCCGGGCATCCATCAGGTATGTGACGCGCTGGCAGCGGTCGCGGCAGCGTGGGTCTGCGGACTGGCGCGGGCGGATATTCTGCGGGGGCTTGCCGATTTTACCGGCGTTGCCCGTCGGATGGAGTTTCGCGGCGAGGTACGGGGCGGGCTCGTGTTTGACGACTACGGGCATCATCCGACCGAGATCCGTGCCACACTGGCGGGGGCGGCGGCACTGGTCGGAACACACCCGGACGGAACGCCGGGACGCCTGCTTTGCGTGTTCCAGCCGCATACATACAGCCGTACAGCGCGCCTGTATGATAACTTCCGCACTGCATTTGATGCCGCTGACCGGCTGATCCTGCTGGATGTGTACGCCGCGCGGGAGACCGATACGCAGGGCGTATCCTCCGCGGGATTGGCGGAGGATATCCGGGCGCGGGGACGGGACGCGCAGTACGCGCCGTCGCCTGCGGACGCCGCCGCCGCCGTACAGGCGTTTCTCTGTCCCGGCGATGTCGCCGTAATCATGGGAGCGGGGGACGTGACGCGGGTCAGCGATCTGCTCTGCCCGCGAACGAAGTAAAGGAAAGAAGAAGCATGGTTTTTTCGTCACCCGTATTTCTGTTTGCCTACCTGCCCCTGACGCTGGCGGTTTACTATCTCATGCCGTTGCGTTGGCGCAATCTGGCGCTGTTCCTTCTGAGCCTTGTCTTTTACGGCTGGGACAAGCCGATCTATATCCCGGTGATGCTGTTCTCGGTCACGGTCAGCTATCTTTGCGGATTTCCCATCGGGAAATACCGGGACCGTGACCGGCACCGGGCGCGGGTGTGGCTGGTGGTCTCGCTGGTGCTCAACCTGTCGGTGCTGGTATTCTTCAAGTACACAAACTTCATCATCGAAAACCTGCGGCTGATCCCGCCGCTCGTCGGCATCCTGCATCCGTTGGAGTGGTTGGAGCTGCCCATCGGCATATCCTTCTACACGTTTCAGATCATGTCCTATTCGATTGATCTGTACCGTGGGGAGAACGAGACGCAACGCAGTTATATCGCCTTCGGCACCTATGTGGCGCTGTTCCCGCAGCTCATTGCGGGACCTATCGTGCGCTACCGCGATGTGGACAGGCAGCTCCTGTCCCGCACGCACACGGTGGATCGGTTTGCCTCGGGCGTCCGGCGGTTTGCGGTCGGCTTTGGCAAGAAGATACTGCTGGGCGATGCGCTGGCGGCGGTGTATGCCTACCTGTCAACGGCGGCGGACTTTGAATTCACCGTACTGTCCGGCTGGCTGATGGTGGCAACGTATACCCTGCATATTTACTTTGATTTCTCCGGATATTCGGATATGGCAATCGGACTGGGGCGTATGTTCGGCTTTGAGTTCCCGGAGAACTTCCGCTACCCCTATATGGCGTCCAGCATCACGGATTTCTGGCGGCGCTGGCACATCACGCTGTCCACCTGGTTCCGGGAGTACGTGTACATCCCACTCGGCGGCAACCGCCGCGGACGGGCACGTCAGTACTTCAACCTTGCCGTTGTATGGCTGCTGACGGGACTGTGGCACGGGGCTTCGTGGAATTTTGTCCTGTGGGGCTTGTTTTATCTGATCCTGCTCGTCGCGGAGAAGGCGTTCCTGCTCCGCCTGCTGGAGCGGAACCGCCTGACGCGCGTGCTGGGGCATATCGGGGCACTTCTGCTGGTGGGCATCGGCTGGATGATCTTTGACCACACCGACCTCGGCGAAGCCTTCCGCATCATCGGGGGGCTGTTCGGCATCGGGACGGCTGGCTTTGCCGCCGCCACCGTGAGCTGGCAGGCACTGCGCCTGCTCCCGCTGCTGGCGGTTTCGGTCGCGGCGGCAACGCCGTATCCGGCGCGGCTCTGGAACCGGCTTACCGGACGCCGCCCGGCTCTGACAGTGCTGGAGCCTGTTCTGTTGGTGGCAGTGCTGGCGCTTTCCGTTGCCTGCGCGGTGCGGAGCGATTACAGCCCGTTCCTGTATTTCAATTTCTGAGGGGTGCGAACGTGAAACGAAAGCTGAATATTCTGATCTGCGTGCTGTTCGTGGGACTTCTGTCCGGCTTCTGCATCGCCTTCTGGGTACTGCCAGACCGTGCCGTGTCCGAGAACGAGAACCGGACGCTCCGACAGCTGCCGACTCCGACGCTCTCCGGCTGTCTGAACGGCTCCTTCACTGCCGCCTTCACGGATTACTGCTCCGACCAGTTCCCCCTGCGGGACGAGTGCATCCGCCTTGCGGCAACGCTGGATCTGGCGCTGGGGCGCGGGGAAAGCGGCGGCGTGCTGTACGGGCGCAACGGCCAGCAGGTGCGGCGGTTGTTCAACGCCTACCGGAGCCGCACCGAGCGGGCGGAGAACACGGATTACTACGATGAAGCGCACGTCGCGGCAAGTCTGACGGCGCTGTCGGCTCTGCGTGAGCGGCTGGAGGCGCAGGGGATCCCGCTGACGGTTCTGCTTGCCCCCCGGACGGTGGACGTAGCGACGGCGGCAGGCTATCCGTCCGTACTGTCGGACAGACTGCATGAGCAGGTCGAGACGGGGCTTGCAACCGTCCCGCACATGGACATGACGCCGGATTTCCGCGCGCGCTTTGCGGCGGGGGAGTACGTCATGTACCGCACCGACCACCACTGGACGACCGGGGGGGCATACCTGGCGTACCGCGCGCTGATGGAGGCGTGGGGGCGCGGGGATGAGGCGTTGTCTGCCGGTCTGTTCACGGTGCGCCGTGTGGAGGGCTTTGCGGGAACGACAGCGGCACGTTCCGGGTTCCCGGTGCAGAACCCGGATGTCCTGGAGTTATGGGAAACGCCGTGGGATACCGCTTACACCGTCTGCACCGTAACAGACGGCAAGCAAAAGCCGTTGCTCTCCGGTTTTGTAAACGAGGCGTACCTGACGACACGGGACAAGTACGGCGCCTTTCTGGACGGGACGCATCGCGTCATCACGGTAGAGCTGACCGATGCCGACCCGCTTGCCTCCGCATCCCGTCCGCGGCTTCTGCTGGCGCGGGACTCCTATGCCAGTGCGCTGATTCCCTTTCTTGCACGGCATTTTGACATTGTTGCCGTGGATCTTTCCGGCGGCATGACCGATTTGTCCTCTCTTGCCGCGGCATACGACTGCACTTCCGTTCTCATTCTCTGCAATCTGGAGAATCTTGTGACCTCCGACTGCCTGCGGAACGTAAAGTAAGCGGAGCGTTTGAGCAAGTTCTCTCAGGCGGTTTGAATTGCCGTCCTGCATTGCGCGGACGACGCCTTAACATCCGTTGACAAACCACCGCAAATGTGGTACAATAAGCGGACAAAGAAACAAGGCTGCCTTTGAACAATCCGCCTATTCGCCGTGCGATGGGTATTCAGAGGTGCCCACAAGGAGCAGTGCCATGCTGAAACGTTTCATTTCCTACTATCGCCCGCATAGGCGGCTGTTTATACTGGATATGCTCGCCTCCCTTGCCGTATCCCTGGTGGGAATCCTGTATCCCATCATCACGCGCCTCATGCTCAATGATCTGATCCCGGAAAAGCGTTACCGCACAATCATTCTCTGCGGAGCGGGACTGCTGCTCCTGTACATCGTCCGGATGCTGCTGAATTACTTCATCCAGTTCTACGGTCATGTCATGGGTGTCCGGATGCAGGCGCAGATGCGCTCGGATATGTTCCGCCATCTGGAACGCCTGCCGTACAGCTTCTATGACAACCACGAAACGGGAAAGATCATGTCCCGCATGACCAACGACCTGCAGGACATCAGCGAGCTGGCGCACCACGGACCGGAAAATCTCATTACCTCCACCGTTTCGGTCATTGTCTCCTTCACCTACCTCTGCACGATTAACTGGAAACTGACGCTGACAATTTTTATCTGCATCCCCTTCCTGCTGGCGGCGGCACTGGTTCTGCGCAGAAAAATGCGGGAGGCGTTCAGGCAGAGCCGGATCTCGATTGCGCAGATCAACGCCGCGCTGGAAAGCAGTATTTCCGGCATCCGCGTGACCAAGGCGTTCACCAATCAGGCAAAGGAAGAGGAAAAATTCGAGGAGGGAAACCGCTCCTATATCAAGGCGCGCTCCGAAGCATACCGCGCCATGGGACAGTTCCACTCTACAACCTCCTTTATCACCGATGTGTTTAACGTCATCGTGCTGGTTGCGGGGGGACTGATCCTGTTCGGCGCGTTTGGCGGCGAGGTCATGCAGCTGGGAGACTATACCGCCTTTGTCACGTCCATCAGCCTGTTCATCACGCCTGTCATGACGCTTATCAATTTCATGGAGCAGTACCAGACCGGCGTCACCGGCTTTGAGCGCTTTGTCGAGATCATGGACGAGCCGGTGGAGCAGGACGCTCCCGACGCCACCCCCATCGAAGCCGTGCGCGGGCACATTGAATTCCGGGATCTCACCTATGGCTACGAGGACGGGAAACCCGTGCTGGATCGGATCAGTCTGGATATCCGCCCCGGCGAAACCTTTGCACTTGTGGGCCCCTCCGGCGGCGGCAAAACCACCATCTGCCACCTGATCCCGCATTTCTATGACTACACGGACGGCGGCATATACATCGACGGGCGGGAGCTGCACAGCATCACCGCCGAGTCCCTGCGCCGCAATATCGGCATTGTCCAGCAGGATATCTACCTGTTCAACGCTTCCATCCGGGACAACATTCTGTACGGACGGCTGGACGCAACGCAGGCTGAGGTCGAGGAGGCAGCCCGCCGCGCCAATATTCACGATTACATCATGACGCTGGAGCAAGGGTATGACACGGTCATCGGCGAGCGCGGCGTGCGGCTGTCCGGCGGGCAGAAGCAGCGGCTGAGCATCGCACGGGTGTTCCTCAAGAATCCGCCCATCCTGATCCTGGATGAGGCGACCAGCGCATTGGACAACACGACCGAGATCCTGATCCAGCAGGCGTTGGATGAACTGTGCCGCGGGCGCACGACGATCGTTGTGGCGCACCGCCTGTCCACCATCAAGAACGCGGACGAGATTGCCGTAATCGCGGACGGGCGCGTGCAGGAGCTGGGCGATCACGACGCACTCATGAAGCAGAACGGTCTCTACCGCGCGCTGTACGACCTGCAGTTCCGGGTGGATTCCGGTTGCCGGTAACGGCAGGGGAGCCGACCGCCCCCGATCTGTGCCTGCCCGAAAAAAAGGAACCTGCGAACAGGTTCCTTTTCAGGTATGTGACAGTACGGCATCAGCCCTTTGCGCAGATCATGTGCTTGAACAGCAGGCACCACAAGAGATCCAGCCAGCCGAAGCCGAACCCGAAGAATGTAACAAGAATCGCAAAGATCAGTGCCAGCACACTCTTGGTGTGGATAAAAGAAGACCACCGAACCAGTATCTCAATGACCCAGTTCACACCCGGAATCAGCAGCAGAATGAGCTGCGCAAGACGTGGCAGGCTATTGAACCATCCGACAACACCGTTTTTTGACATAGCTTCTCCTCCGAAACAGTAAGGCAACAGTAAGGCAATAGTAAGGCAATACCGCGAATAATCCCGGCGGCGCACCTGTGCCGCCGCCATGGTGCGGTATTCCCTGAAAATTTGCATGGCGAGCCCTGCCGCCCGGTCGCCCTCCGGTGATCGGCATCGGTAAACTGTATGCGGCTTCCGCAGCCGGTATGCATCGCGCCCGTCAAGTATACACCTTTTTCAAACGTCAGTCAAGTATTTCTTTCATGGTAAGAGGGGACAGATCCCCGCCGTCTCAGCGCCTTGCCAGCCGCTTGGCATCCAGAAACAGCTTGTTCTCCGCCGCCTCGCGCTCGGCACCGTCCGGCACACTGTTCGGAATGTGCGTTTCCAGCGACAGGGAGCCTTCAAAGCCGATTTCCTCCAGCGCATTGGAGAAATCGTCCCAGTCAATGACACCGGTATAAGGCAGCCAGTGACGGTCGCCGTGCCCGTCGTTGTCATGTACGTGCAGGACGCGCAGAAGCTCCTTGCCCGTCATGCGCACCGCATCGCCAACAGACAGACCGAACACAGCGCAGTGCCCGGTGTCCAGGCAGATCTTGAAATTCGGGTGATTCAGCGTCCGGACAAATTTCAGGATCGCCTCCGGCGTGGAGTTGGACAGCGCCAGCATAGGCATATTTTCATGGCATACAATGACACCGTACTCCCGTCCCGCGTCCGCCAGACGCCCCATGAACTCGTAATTCATGCTCCAGAGCCGCTCCGGATCGGGGTCCTTGTCATCTCCGAAGGGCATGATGGAGTGGATGACCATGTAGGGACACCCCAGTATGGCGGTTCCGCGGATGGCTTTGACCATTTTCTCAAACCGCTCCGCACGCTGTTCCTCGGTGTAGTCCTGCGGCGGCCAGCGCCACGGACCGTGCGTCTGGCTGATTTCAATCCCGGCGGCAGCGCATTCGTTCCGCACCTCGATCAGCTTTTTTGTGTATTCCGCCTCGGAACAGGTATAGAGCGACGTTTCGGTGTCCGCCAGCGTTTGGTAGTCCAGCGTCTCGTAGCCCTGCGCCTTCATGCGGCGCAACCCTTCCCGAAGCCCGTAGTGCTCGATATATCCGGCACTTTCGATCCCGATTTTCATCATAGCAACGCCTCCCTTATTGACAGTTACTGTCGACGCCCTTTATTATAAACCGTGCAGCCTGCGCTTGTCAAGCGGTGCAGGCAAAATTGTCCGAAAAAGCGGCAATTACATCAACCTGCATCCGCAAATCAAACGCCCGGAGGTATGCATCATGAACAGCAACTGGCTGACCGGAAAAACCGTGGTCATTACAGGCGGAAGCGGCGGGTTGGGACTGGCGCTGGCACAACGCCTGATCCACCGGTGGGGGTGCCATGTCATCGCCACAGGTCGCAGTCCGGAACGGCTGGAAGCGGCACGCGCCGCAATCGGGGAAACGCCGGACGGTTCCTACACCTGTCGGGCGTTTGACGTAACGGATCGCGCCGCATGGGCGGATTTTTCCGCCGACCTTGCCAAGCGCGGCGTTTCAGTGGACGTGCTGATTAACAATGCCGGGTTCATGCTCCCCTTCACGCGGCTGGAAAAGCTGTGCGACGGCGACATTGACAGGATACTGGAAACCAATCTGCGTGCCTATCTGACCGCCTTTCGCGCCCTGTATCCCTTGATGCCGACAGGACGCGGGAAAAGCCGCCCGGCTGTCATCCATATCGTCAGTGCAGGCGGTCTTTGCCCGGTGGTGGGACAGGGGATGTACTGCGCCACCAAGTATGCCCTGCGGGGCGTGACCGATGCCCTGCGGGCGGAGCATCCCGATCTGTACGTCTGCGGGGTGTATCCGGGCTTTATCCGCACCGATATTCTGGCGCATCAGACGGTGGACACGGCGGCGCCAACGCGGGAAAACCGCCGCATCCGGCGTCTGATGCTCCCGGCAGACGTTGCCGCACGCCGCATCCTCCGGCGGGTATCGCGGCACCGGCGGCAGATCGTCGTAGGCGCGGACGGACATCTTCTGTCGGTCGCCGGTCGTTGGTTCCCACGTGCCACCGCCGGACTGATCCGGGGCGTTCTGCACGCCAGCCGCCTGTCCCTGTTCCGGGATGTGTTTGAGGGGCTGTAGGCAGGGAACACGCAGGTTCGGGGCAACGCCGCGCAACGCACAGCTGAAGCCTATGCGGCACATCCGGGGTATCATCCCGGGTGCCGGAGCGGCATTTTCCGGGAACTTTGCCCGCCTGCGCGGCATATGCTGTCGTAGGCTCCCCGAAAGGAAGGTGTGTTCCGTGAAAATAATCCTGATCCGCACGCCGGGCATCCTGTCGCCGCTGTTGCGTCGGCTGTTCGGAATCCGCAGACAAAAGCCGGGACGCTGACACTGCCCGGCGGATAAGCAAAAAGCCCGGCGTGCGGATACATATCCGCCGCCGGGCTACCTTTGCAACAGGATCGGTTACAGGCAATACCATGCATTGCACGGCCGTGCGTCGCACGGGATTGTGTTGCCTTACAGCTCGGGATCCTCCACGATGAAGCACTTCAGGCTGTTCATCAGAGCCTCCGCCTTCTCGCTGTCGTGGAACGTCAGCTTGACCGGCTTACGCAGATCCAGGCTGAAAATACCCAGCAGGGACTTGCCGTCCACCTTGTAGCGACCGGATTCCAGATCGACCTCGCCGTCGTAGGACACCAGTGTGTTGACCAAGGCGTACACATCGTTGATCTCATTGAGTTTGATGTACACGGATTTCATATGCAGTACCATCCTTTCTCTTGCCCGCGCCTGCGGGCGCACGCAACTTTTGCACTTTTCACAAACACATTATATCCTCTTTTTCTTAATTATGCAAGATGTCATACTGCCGAAAATAATCATTTTTTGAAATAATTTTTTGTTCATATATACATATGCACAGCCGCCGGCAGAAGTTGTCTTTTCCACAAACGCACCGGGAACTTTTCCACAGCCTGTGGAAAGTCGTGTGGAGAAGGACATCGCGGCGGTCGGATACGCACGGCGGACAAGCGGTTTCGCGCTATGCCGACCGTATCCGCGCGCCGTCGGGGGTGTGGAAAACGCCGGAACCGTCCCCAAAAGATTTTGCCCGGGGTTCATAAATCTGCATCCTGACTCATAGACTCTACCAGTCCACAGCAGAAACGGGAGGATACAGGTATGTTTATCTATTCGCTGAAAGCCAGCACCATACGGTTTTTCGGGATCGTCTGCGTTGCGCTTGCCGCGCTGATCGCACTGGTCGCCTTTGTCCCGACCTACGTAAGCGGGAACGGGAACGCAGATGCCCCCGCCGCGCACCTGCCGGAGGAGACGTCCGCCCCCGGTGGACAGACGCCGGGCGGCGCGGAGAGCGTGACCTATCGGTATGACAAGGTGCGATCCGCCGATGACGCAGCCGCCTTTCTGGGGCAATTCGGTTGGGTGGTGGACGCCGGGTCTGCCGAAACGGCGCAGGTAACCATTCCCGCCGAATTTGACAAGGTGTTTGCCGGGTACAATGAGTTGCAGAAGCAGCAGGGGCTGGATCTGTCCAAATACCGGAACCGGTCCGTCACCCGCTACACGTTTGCCGTTACCAACTATGACGGCTGGCAAGGCTCCGTATACGCCAACGTGCTGGTGTACCGGAACCGGGTCATCGGTGGCGATATCTGCTCAGCGGATGTCAGCGGCTTTATCCACGGCTTCGAGATGCCTGCGCAGGGGGAGTGAATCTGTCCCCTTCTCTGCCCCGGACAAAGGGCGTGCACTGAGCGGGTGCCGCTTACGCAGGCGCTTCCTCGGGGAAAATTTCGTTTATTTTTCAAAAAGGTATTGCATTCCGCCCCGGTTTGTGCTATAATACAACGGTGTCGGGGAAAGATCCCCGGCTATGTATCTACCCGTGGCACAGCTGGATAGCGCGTCAGACTCCGACTCTGAAGGTCGAAGGTTCGAATCCTTTCGGGTAGGCCATCAAGACACACGCAAAGGGAGCGTATAAAGCTCTGTTGCGTGTGTCTTTTTCTATGCAGAGCAGGGATCATTGCCGTTTTTGTGGCAGTATATCCTTTTTGTTGTTTCTTCGCATATCGCCGTATGGATTTGTTCTTCTCTCGCTTCGGAAAATCGCAAACCTTTAACGATTGGACAAAAAGGATTTTTACACGGTAAGGAGCGTATGATTCTCATTGACTTAAGGAACCACTAATTTATTCGGCGGCACATCTTCGACACATCTTTTCCCGCCTGCTTCTTGCCGAAAAACTCGATGTACATCCAGTACATCTTGAGTTTTTCGCAATCGCAGACGAAAAAATCTGTACCGAATATGCACCACCTCATTAAATCAGCGTTTCCTTAATCAACGAAAAAGCGACCGACTGCACTCTTACGAACGCAGTCGGTCGTTTGCTTACAAGGTTTCTCTTATGATCGATGATGGATTGCTCATGCATCACCCAGCAAAAAATTATGTTTTCATAAGCGCTGCATTGGCTGATTGTTGTTTTGCCCGATGCCCATTGTCCCGCCGATTATATATTGACTTCACCTTATTTTATAATAGTTCGTGTAAATTCCGTTATGTGATGAGTCTGCGCTTTCAATAAACAGTTTGAATTTGTATCTATCGGAATCGGTATCGAATTCATAGCGAATTTCAAAAATCCAGACCGAGCCTTTTGCAAAATAGCCGTTATCCAAAGTGTTGTTTCTTACGTAATAGAACTTATATAATTTGCTTGGATTATCATCAAAATAGTCGGACAAATCGCCCTTTTGTTCAATAATATACCAATTTTCGTTTGTATCCATGCTGATTTTTTCGCTTCTCGGTTTGCCGAACACACCGTCATAATGCGTTTTTAAATACGAAAAATATGTTTCTGCATTCGTCTTGAACGTCTCTTCGTCCGGACAAAGCTGCGAAAACGAGTATCCGTCGTTATACCATGCATCGCTTGAATTCATCTCTCCGGATAATCCTGTTGGCGCAGTCAATCCTGCAAGCCCTTTTGCCGACAGTTCTTCTTCGGTAAACCATTTCGTGCTGTCGTGGAGCGGTTTTTGAGTTTCTCCGCCACCATTGTCATTTCCGCACGCAACAAAACCGACGCAAGTTATCGCTAAAAGCACCGAACAAATAATCATAGATAATCGCTTTTTAAACATAGTATTTATGACCTCCAAAAATGTCATCTTAATATTATTCTTATTGCTCATCACTATTTTTCAAGTTATCCGACATTTCGTCTATAATGCGCCCACAATAGAACACACGGGAAATAGCGACTTCTTGCGTTTGTTCGTTGGGCGGAATATTTCATTTCAAAGGGGATTTCCCTTTGAAATGAAATTGGACGAAAATAAAAATCCATAGCCGTTGCCATAGATGTTCCCAATTGATCCAATACGGTTTCGGCTTGCGCTTTATAGTGAAAAATGGCGCAACACTCAACAAAAATAAATCAGTTCAAATCCCCGTGAACGCCTGCCCCCTGTTCGGCTTAAAAAGACGCTCCTTTTTTCTGCCTTCCGGAAGCACCGCGCCGGGATTGCGGTGCAGATGCACCGCCAGCCTTGCGCGGTATTGTCGTTACTGTTTTGCGGTATCGGTCAACGCCGCCAGCGTGGCGCATACCAGTTCATACGTGCGGCGGGTGGAATCCACGCTCAGCATCTCGCGCGGCGTGTGGATGTCCCGCATATCGGGACCGACAGAGATCATATCCATGCCGGGACGCTTACCGCACAGAATACCGCACTCCAGCCCGGCGTGAATGACCTCTACGGTAGGAGTCACACCGAACAGGCGCTGGCTTTCCCGCGTCCAGACCTCCCGCAGGCGGGAAACCGGCGCATAATCCCATCCGGGATAGCGGGCATGATGGCTTGCCGTGCCGCCCACCAATGCCGCCAGCCGTTCCAGCTCGCGCTGGGTGCGATCCAGCTGATGCTCGGACGCCGACCGGGAGGAAAAGGACAGCACGACGCGCGAGGCATTCCCTGCCGCGTCGGATTCGGTGGTCAGAATACCGAGGTTGCGCGAGAAGGCGGTCAGCCCCGGCACGTAGGCACTCATGGCAATCACGCCGCTGCGCACCAGTGTCAGGGCATCCAGCACCCGGCGGGTGGAATCCGCATCCATGCGGCGGGCTGATGCCGTTCCGCACAGGGAAACGGTGCAGACAAAGTCCCGATCCTCCGCCACGACGGACGGCTCGCCCCGGAACAGTTCGGCTTCCGCCAGTGCGGCGGCGCGGAAGGCATCGGCTTCCCCGGCGGGCAGGGACAGCCGGGCACGCGCGGCGCGCGGAATGGCGTTGTCCTTTCCGCCGCCGGACAGGTCGATCAGGCGCAGAGCAAAGCGCCCCGCCAAACTGTCCAGCATCTGTCCCAGCACCTGCACGGCGTTGGAGCGTCCCTTGTGTATCTCGGCGCCGGAATGACCGCCGGCAAAGCCGTCCAGAACCAGCTCTGCGACCGTGCCGCTGTCCGGCTCGGTTGTCACAGGCAGGGAAATGTCCGTGCGCACCCCGCCGGAGCAGCCCGCCGTGATGATACCCTCGGACTCGCTGTCCAGATTGATGAGCGTGCGGGCGGTCAGTCCTGCCGCATCGGGGTCAAATGCCCACGCGCCGTCCATGCCGGTCTCCTCGGACACCGTGAACAGGCACTCCAGTGCCGGATGCGGTGCCGGCGCGCCGTCCAGCAATGCCAGCATCATGGCGACTGCCACGCCGTCATCGCCGCCCAGCGTGGTGCGGTCGGCGCGGATCCAGCCGTCCTCCACCGACAGCGTCAGCCCGTCGGTCAGAAAGTTGTGCGTGGATCCGGCGTCCTTCTCGGGCACCATATCCATGTGTCCCTGCAACAGAACCGGCTCGGCACCCTCGCACCCGGCGCTGGCAGGCAGGCGCAGCAGCAGGTTGTCTGCCGCGTCCCGGACGTAGGACAGCCCGCGAGCCTTGGCGAACTCCTCCACGTAGTCAGCCACGGCACCCTCATGCCCGGACGGATGCGGGATGGCGCAGATATCCTCAAAGAAGCGGAACACCGCCTGCGGCTCGCAGGCGGAAAGAACATGACGGTTCATAGGAAACCCTCCTCAAATTATATGCAAAACATACCTGTTTTTACAGCTTTACTGCCGCCGACTGCCGCCGCCATTGCGGTTGCCGTTACCATTGTAGCGGTCGTAATCCCGGCTCCCCCGGCTGTCTCTGCTGCCGCTGTCGTAGCTGTTGTAGCGGTTGTAACTGTTGCCACGGTCGGAACGGGGATGGTCCCGGCGGTCACGGTCAGCACGGGGATAGTCGCGGTCGGAACGGGGGTGATCGCGGTCAGGGCGTGCCGTTTCGCGCGATGCGGTCGGGCGCATGGGGATGTCTATCATGCCTTCCGGCATCCCGTTGAGATCGCGCAGCAGCCTGCCGGCTCCCAGCACGGCTGCCTTGACCGGCTGATCTGCCACGCGGGTTGGGATCCCCGTTACCTTTTCGATCAGCTGATCCAATCCGCGCAAAAGGCTTCCGCCGCCGGTCATGGTAATGCCGCCCTGCTCCAGAATATCACCGACCAGCGCGGGCGGCGTTCGCTCGACCACCCCGACAACCGAGTCCAGAATGGAGGTGATCGGCTCCGCCAGCGCCTCAATCATTTCCTTGGAGGAGAGGAGTATTTCACGCGGCAACCCCTCGGCGAGTGAGCGTCCGCAAACCCGCATATACAGCGGGCGTTCGTGGCGGAACACGTGCCCGATCTGAATTTTGATATCCTCCGCCGTGCGTTCCCCGATGAGAACGCCGTAGCGGCGGCGGACGTAGTTCATGATCGCCTGGTCGAACCGATCCCCCCCGACGGGAATATTGTCCGACACAACCACGCCGCCCATGGACAGGACGGCAACATTGCTGATACCGCCGCCGATATTGACAATCATGTGTCCGACGGGGGATCGGAACTTCAGCCGTGCGCCCAGCGCCGCCGCGCGCGGCTCGTCGATAAGGTAGGTGCGGCGCGCGCCCGCCTCCCGCGAGGCATCCATGATGGCGCGCATCTGCACCTCGCTGATACCGGTCGGGACGCAGATGATGACGCGCGGGGGAATCCACACCCGCCCGCAGGCGCGGCGGATGAAGTATTTGAGCATCTGGAGCGTGACCTCATACTGAGTCATGGTTCCGTCCGCCAGCGGGCGGGTCGCCTCGATATGCTCCGGCGTGCGCCCCAGCATCTCCATGGCGCTTCTGCCGACCTTCACAACCCGGTCGGTTGTCGTGTCTACGGCGACGACGGACGGCTCATTGAGCACGATTCCCTTTCCCTCAACGAACACCAGCACGCTCGCCGTGCCGAGATCCATGGCGATATCCCGGCTCCAGTTCTCCGGTTTCAGCTTTGCAAGACTGAATCCCATACCGCCATTTCCCTCCTTTTTGTGCCTGTTCCGCGCCACGCGATCCGCGGTGCGCTATACTGTAAAGTATAGCACAAGCCGGGGAGGATGTCAAGCGTTTTTATTGCGCATGACGCGGCAACGGAACGACGGTATTGGCTTATTTTTTGCCGGTCCGGACGGCAGGAATACGGATTTTACTGAATAAACAGCGCACTCCTTGCCCATGATGAAGCTGTACAGAGTACCGATTGAAGGAAAAGGCACTCACATACTTCATCCGACAAGGGGGTTTTTCTATGCCGAAACGATTTTACACAGCGCTTGCCATTCTGTTGGCGGCAGTGATGGCGCTCAGCTTCCTGCCCATCCACGGGGAAACGGAAATATACGACACCGTGGTGCGACTGCACGTGCTTGCCAACTCGGATTCCGAGGAGGATCAGGCGCTCAAGCTGACGGTGCGCGACGCGGTACTGGAAATCACAACACCGCTGCTCCGCGACTGTCCCGACCGCGCCACTGCGGCGGCACGGATTGAGGACAACCGGGAAGCCATACGCACTGCCGCCGAGGCGGTCATTGCCACCGCAGGGCGGGACGATCTGTCCGGCACAGTGACCGTGGAACTGGGGGAGGAAACATACCCCCGCCGCAGGTACGCGGACTGCACGCTCCCTGCCGGGCGGTACCTGTCCCTGCGCATCGGCATCGGGGAGGCGGCGGGACACAACTGGTGGTGCGTCCTGTTTCCGCCGCTGTGTATGTCGGCGGCGTCCGCCGGGACAGGCTCAGCCGAGGATGCCTTTGTATCGGTCGGGCTGACCAAGGATCAGTACGGCGTCATCACCGAGACCGGCAAAACAAAATACAGGATGCGTTTCCGCATCCTGGAGCTGTGGGAAAAGTGGTTCGGGGACTGACGCGTTTCAGAGGGTATTCCGCAGTACGCCATAGCCCAGTGCAAGCACCAGCAGTATGATATGCACCGCGACCGGGCGTGCCGGAAGCATGGCTTTCCCGGCACGGATATACCGCCGCGCGGTCGAAACCGTCAGCCAGCCGCAGTAGGCACCGTACACCGGGAACAGCGCGTTGCAGGCAAACGCCGTCCGGATATCCAGCCGGAGCAAGGCAACGACCGCGTGCGTCATGCCGCAGCCGGGGCACTGCCATCCGGTCAGCGTGCGGAACAGGCAGGGCATCCCCCATCCCCGGCGCATCGCGATTGCCGCGTACCCCGCGACGGCAACTGCCAGCGCGACAATCATGACCGCCGCCGTGACAGCCCGGCGTGCCGCGCCGCGGGTATTTTCTGCTTTTCTTCCCATAGTTTCCCTCCCCGCCGCGCATAGTGACGGCAACGGGTCGGCATCGCGCCATGCGTGCCGACCCGTTGCTGCTCTCTGCTGTCTCTCTCTCTGCAAAGTGTTTCTGTGACGGATTATGGAGATGCCGTCAGTGACTGTCCATTTTCTCCAGATCCTCGTTGATTTTCTGCAGCCTCTTCGGCACACTTCTGCCCCAGCTCCGCATCTGGGAAGAAACCGTGTTGCGGTTGCCGCTCATGATCGGGCGCATCATATCACGCAGGCAGCTGCCGGACAGAATATTGGAGCAGGTCTGCGAGAAGTCAAAGGACAGCGACTTGAAAATAAGGTTCAGAATCTCCTCGGACTGCGGATCCTGCATATACCGGGTGGACAGCGTATTGGTATAGTATGCCGGCCGCACGATATTATAGCTGTGGTACGCCATGGCTTCCAGCACGGCAGCCAGCTCCTCCGAGCGGTCATCCCCGCCGACACCGGCAGAGATTCCGAAGGAACTGACCTGATCCTGCACGTAGGACCGATACTCCTGCGTCTTGCTGAACTTCGGGATCGGCGCAATGCCGTAGGTCAGCGTCGCCAGCTGGTCAATGTTGTGCTCCATGTTCCAGAACATGAGCGTTGCCATCATGGATTTTCCCTTGGCGAACGCCTCCACGATGTAGTTTTTGCCCACGTCGTCCTTGTCGGCAGTCTTGAACAGGTAGGTTCCCTCATCGTGAACCAGCTTCTGCACTGCATCCACGACCTCCGTCAGCTCCTTCTGCGCATCGGCGTTGAAGGTCAGCTCCCGCGTTTCCGCGTCCTTGGTAATCAGCGGTACCCCGGTGGACACCATGTAGGGATCCATGCTGATGGTGTCGCCGGTGATAAAGCCGTAGGTGTCGTCATCGGTGCGCTTATTGTCGCCGGAATCAACGTACATACCCTTAATCAGGTTATACTGATAGTCCAGCGTCCACTCGCCCCGCATCACGACATCATACAGATCCTCCTTCTTGTTGTTATCCATAACCGTCCGGTTATAGATCGTGAGGAACATGAGGCGGAACATGGAGA
>ERZ827168.1553-NODE-1553-length-30959-cov-4.081025_pt1 | contig 30959 bp, 23 predicted proteins | sample MGYA00519868_ERZ827168 | MGnify/ENA primary metagenome ERZ827168 (study PRJEB31778, sample SAMEA3449271) | human gut metagenome | biome: human gut; feature: human-associated habitat; material: faeces | place: United Kingdom | collected 2010/2012 ...
TCATTTGCGGAAAGGGCTATTCTCCCCCTTCGGGGGGAGAATAGCTTTTTGTCTATAGTCCGGCTTTGCTCTTAAGGCGGTCGAATTCGACCACTTTGAAATCGAGGTTATACATGACTTTTCACCAACTTTTGTGTTTAGAAGAATGACCTACCGTTTCTTCTTTTGTTCCGCTACAATGCCCATGGCGTATATGCACAATAAAGAAAGGCGGAACAGGAAATGGCAAATCGGATATTTGGTTACATTCGTGTATCGAGCATGGATCAAAACGAGGACAGGCAGCGAATCGCGATGCGGGAGATGGGCGTTGCGCCCAAGAATATCTTTGTGGATAAGCAATCCGGTAAGAATTTTGAAAGGCCGGCTTATCAGGCAATGCTCAAGAAGATAAGACGCGGCGATCTGCTGTATATCGTCAGCATCGACCGGCTTGGGCGCAATTATGAAGAGGTACAGCGTCAATGGCGCGTACTGACCAAGGAAATCGGCGCGGATATCTGCGTGCTGGACATGGAACTGCTGGACACAAGACGGGAAAAGAACCTGCTGGGCACGTTTATCGCGGATCTGGTGCTGCAAATTCTATCGTTTGTGGCAGAAAGCGAACGAAACAGCATCCGAAAAAGGCAGGCGGAGGGCATCGTGGCAGCCAAGGAACGCGGCGTTCGTTTTGGGCGGCCACTCCTTTTATTGCCGGAGAATTTTGAAAATGCGGCCGAGGCGTGGAATGAAAAACAGATTTCATTGCAGCAGGCGGCGAAACTTTGCCGGATGAGCGTTTCGACGTTTTATCGAAAGGCAAAGGCCGTGCGGAAATGCAATGAAACCGTTTCATAAGGCGTACTTTTTGAAAGCTATATTTACCCATGTTCATTATAGACTGCCAATTCATATTTTTCAATGATTTCCATGTGGAAGAAGGATGCTTTTTGCGTCCTTTTTTTGCTTTCAAAAAGTACACATTTTGATAACGGAGGGACGCATGAGCGGGATATATGACGGCGCCTTGACGCGGGAACAATTTATGTTTTTGGAAATGCGCAAGGTGGCGCAGATGACGATCCAGGGCATGACGGAAGAGGAAATCCTGAGCAGGGTTTACGACGATAACCTGTTTCAATACCCGACGCAGCGGGAAATCAAAAGCAAATGCCGCGCATGCCTGAAGCGCGTGGCGCAAATCAAAGACATGCCGCGCATGATGGAAGCCCTGGCGGAAGGGCTGGCGGCGGATGGAAGGCTGGCGGCGCTGATTGCGTTGATGCTGCAAAACAGGCTGGTGGCGGAATTCATGGTCGGCGTGGTGGGGGAGAAATACCGCACGCTGGATTATTCGCTGACCCGGAAGGACATGAATCTGTTTTTGATGCGGTTGGCCGAACAGGATGAGAACGTTGCGGGATGGAGCGAGCAGACGGTGAAGCGCATCCGCGGCGTGCTGCATCGGTGCCTGACGGAGACGGGGTATCTGGATGACATGCGCACGGAAAAACTGAATCCCGTTCTGCTGCCGATGGAGATGGAAAACGAGCTGCGGGAGAACGGCCTTCGCGCGTTTCTGCCCGCGTTCAATATTTTGGATTGACGGAGGCGCGCATGAGTGAAATCGGAACGAGGCTGGACGCGCTGCGGGCAATGTTTGACGACGAAGGCTTTTTGCAAAATAAAGGGCTATCCAACGAGGTTGGGCTGTATATTTTTGCCTATCCGCCGGAGGAAGAGATGGCGGTTCGCGCGTTTGTGCGCGAGATCCGCGCGGAATATGCGGGCGAACAGGATAAATGCCGTGTGATTATTTACGATTTATATGAGATTCTGCTGGATATTTGCAGGGAACGGCGGATTCTTGACCGCATCGGGCAGATGGAAAAGCAGCGCGGTCAGGAATTTATGCGCCAGCAGATTCAGCGCATCGCGCCGCCGCAGGCCTACGTGGACAAAATGAAATACGAACCGCATCGGGCGGGCGACGTGGTCATCATCGGCGGTGTGGGGCGGGTCTATCCCTACATGCGCAGCCACAACGTGCTCAACAATTTGCAGCATGTGTTCGACGACGTGCCGGTGGTGCTGCTGTATCCGGGCGAATATTCGGGACAGAGCCTGACGCTGTTCGGCGAATTTGAGGACGACAATTATTACCGCGCATTTAACATCGTGAAAGGATGACATGCAAATGAAGATTTACGACATGTTTCAAAAGGACATCGACAGGCAAATCAACGGCGTGATTAAGGTCATGCAGACGGACGACGAAAACCGTCGGCAGGAGCTGGAGGAATATGTCATCACGCGCGAACTGCGCAAGCATTTCGGATCGTTTTACGACCACTATGAGCAAAGCGTGGACGGCGCGACCGACCAGATGGGCGTATGGATCAGCGGCTTTTTCGGAAGCGGCAAATCGCATTTCCTCAAGATCTTATCGTATCTGCTGGCCAACGAGGAAATCGGCGGGAAGCGCGCCATCGACTATTTTGAGGATAAATTCAGCTTTGATCCGCTGCGCTACGCGATGATGCGCCGGGTGAGCGAAGTGCCGACGGAGACGATTCTGTTCAACATCGACGCGAAATCGCCGATGGGCAAGGATCAGGACGCCATTCTGCGGGTATTTACGAAGGTGTTTTACGAGCATTGCGGCTATTACGGCGACGACATGAAGGTTGCGGCGCTGGAACGCTTTCTGGATAGGCAGGGCAGACTGGAGGCGTTCAAGGCGGCGTTTGAGGCTGTCAACACCGAGCCGTGGGCAACCGCGCGGGAAGCCTTCGCGTTTTGGGAGGACGACGTGGTCGCCGCGCTGACCCGGACGGCGGGCATGAGCGAGAACGCTGCGCGCAACTGGTTCAACGGCGAAGAGACCGCCGAGATGAGCATCGAGCGGCTGGGGCGCGAAATTGCGGAATATGTGGACGGCAAAGCGCCGAATTTCCATCTCGTGTTCCTGGTCGATGAAATCGGGCAATACATCGGCGACAATTCCGGCATGATGCTCAACTTGCAGACGCTGGTGGAGGAGCTGGGTTCGCGCTGCAAGGGCAAGGTGTGGGTCATCGTCACCAGTCAGGAGGACATCGACGCGGTGACGCACGTTAAGGGCAACGATTTTTCCAAGATACAGGGGCGCTTCAACACGCGGCTGAGCCTGTCCTCCGCCTCGGTGGACGAGGTCATCAAGCGGCGTATTCTGGCGAAAAACGACGCGGCGGCGGAGCTGCTTCGGATGACCTATCATCAGAATGCTTCGGTGATGCGCAACCTGTTCAGCTTCGCCAAGGACACGCCCGCGGATATGAAGGGTTACGGCGCGGAAGAGGAGTTTGTGGAGGCCTATCCGTTTGTGCCGTATCAATTCCGCCTGCTTCAGGATGTGCTGGTGCAGGTGCGAAAGAGCGGCTCTTCCGGCAAGCATCTCTCCGGCGGCGAACGCTCCATGCTCTCCGCGTTTCAGGAGGCGGCGCAGAGCATGCAGGGCTGCGACGAGCGCGCGTTCGTCCCGTTCTATCGCTTTTACGACACGGTACACACGTTTTTGGATGGCGCTGTCCGCCGCGTGATCGACAGGGCGGAGCGCGACGCGGCGGCGGGCGACGGCCTGAAGCGCGGGGACGTGGATATCCTCAAGCTGCTGTTTCTCATCCGCTATGTGGACGGCATGGCGGGCAATCTGGAAAACCTCTGCACGCTGATGATATCTGACGTACACGACGACAAAATTACCATGCGCCGCGACATTCAGCAGGCGCTTGACAGGCTGGTGCATGAAAACTACGTCTCCCGCAACGGCGAAATCTATCTCTTCCTGACCGACGAGGAGCAGGAAATCAACAACGACATCTGCCGCACGCTCGTCGATCCGACCGAAATCATCGGCAAAATCGGCGAAACGGTGTTCGGCGACCTTTACCCCGGCAAAAAATACCGCTACAAGAACCGCTACGATTTCACCTACGACCAGATGGTGGACAACGGCATCCGCGGCCAGCAGATCGGCGGCATCCGCCTGCGCATCGTGACCGCCGAATCCGATTTGGCGGAGAGCGGCGACAGCAGCCTGCGCCTGCAATCCCGCGCGAACAGCGAGGCCATCGTGCTGCTGGACGGCAACGGCTATTACAACGAAATCGCCGAGGCGCTGCGCATCGCGAAATACGTCAAGAGCCGCAACGTCAGCCAGCTCCCCGAGGCCATCCGCAAGATCATTCAGGCGCGGCAGAGCGAGGCGCGCGAGCGCGAGAGAACCGCCGCGACGCTGCTCCGCGAGGCCATCGTCAAGGGCGCGTTCTACATCGCGGGCGAGCGGATGAACATCCGCGCGCAGAACGTCAAGGACGCGCTGGATCAGGCGATGGGCTACCTGATCGAGGACGTTTACAGCAAGCTGAACTTTGTGACCGCGTTTGCGCAGGGCGATGAGGACATCCGCCGCATCCTCACCGGCGAAAACCAGCAGGAAACCATGCTCGGCGTGGACGCGCCCAACGCGCAGGCGCTCGACGAGATCCGCCAGTTTATGGAGGTGCGCGAACGGCAGCACATCGCCGTCACCGTCGGCGAAATACAGCGGCGCTATCAGGCCGCGCCCTACGGCTGGCGGGAAATCGACGTCGCGGCGCTGATCGCGGCGCTGATGCGCGCGCAGAAATTGCAGCTCATCCGCGATAATCTGGCGATTCCCTACGCCGAGCGCCGCGCGGTGGACTGCCTGAGAAGGCGCGCCGATATGGATAAGACCATCGTTCGGCTGCGTGTCACCCCGTCCGACGCGCTGATGAAAAAGGCGCGCGCAGGCGGTCGAGCTGTTTGACACGATGGATATCAAGCAGGACGAGGAAAACCTCTGCGGGCAGATCGTCTCGCTGCTGAGCGAGCGAAAGAAACAGTGCGGCGCGCTGCTGGCGCAGTATCAGGGCGCGACCCCCTATCCGGGCAAGGCCGTCGTGGAGCAGGGCATGACGCTGATCGGCGGCATCCTCGACCGGCGCGGCGACAACGTGGCGATGCTCGAAGCCTTCACCCGCGCGGAAGACGAGCTGCTCGACTGGAAGGAGGACTTCGCGGAGGTCGATTTCTTCTTCAAAAATCAGGCGGGCGTGTTCCGCGACGCGGTTCGCCTGAGCGAACAGGCCGAGCGCGACAGCCATTATTTCGCAGACGAGCCGCAGGCGGTGGAAGCCGCAAAGGCCATCCGCGCCATCATCCAGATGCAGCGCCCCTATCGCGAGGTCAGGCGGCTGCCCGAGCTGAAAGCCGCCGTTCAGCAGGCCTACGCGCGCATCAGCGACGCGCGCCGCGCCCGCGTGGAGGAAACCGTCGTTCAGGCGCGCGGCGACGTGCATACCCTCGCCGGGGACGAGCCGGAGCTGCGCGGCGACATCCGCAAAATCGACGAGCAGCTCGAAGCCTTCAAGGTGCGCGCGCTGGAAGCGGAAAGCCCCGTCGAGCTGGACGCGATCATCACCCAGATTTTCACCTATCGCGACGGCCAGTGCAGGCGGCTGGAGCAGCTTTTGGCGGGGCTGCACGGGCAGAGCACGCCGAGCCTGCGCGTCAAGACCATCCGCCGCTACGACGTGCTGCCGCAGAAGCGGCTGAGCAGCGCGGCGGAGATCGAGGCCTATGTGGAGCAGCTAAAACAGAAGCTCTTGCAGGAGCTTGCGGAGAACGACGCGATTCAGATGAATTGACGAACTCCTTCCGTCGCCTGCGGCGACACCTCCCTCGGGGAGGAAGGCAGGGATGATTGAAATCGACACCGAGGAGGATGTATCCATGAACAAGACCCAGCTCAAAAATTTCGCCGTCGCCGCGCGCGTGGCGCTCATCGAGCGCGTGAAGGATCGCGCGCGGGGGTTCGGCATTGACGAAAAGACCTGCGCGGGCGGCGCGGTCATCCCCTCCAAAATGGTTCAGACGCTCGGCGGGGCGCTGCTCTCGCAGACGGAAATCAACCAGCGCGACGCGCTGCTGGCGCGCATCCAAAGCCGCGGCTACGATCAGGTGATGGAAGAAACCGCCTACACATGGTTCAACCGCTTCATCGCGCTGCGCTATATGCAGGAGCATAACCTGCTGCCCGTCTCCATGCGCGTGCTGCCGGACGCGCCCGGCGCGCTGCCTGAATTGGTGCGGCAGGCGCAGAACGTCGAGCTGGACGGCGTGGATTTTTCCCACGTCGTCGAGCTGCTGGAGGGCAACCGAACCGAAACGCTCTATACCGAACTGCTGATCGCGCTGTGCAATCAGCTTTCGGACGTGCTGCCGCAGATGTTTGAGCCCATCAGCGATTACACGGAACTGCTCTTCCCCGACGGGTTGCTGCGGGAGGATTCCGTGCTGGCGATGCTGGCGGCGGTGGACGCGGAAAATTGGGCGGATATTCAGGTGATCGGATGGCTGTATCAGTATTACAACACCGAACTCAAGAACGAAACCTTTGAGCTGCTGAAAAAGAACGTCAAGATCACCAAGGAGCGCATCGGCGCGGCGACCCAGCTTTTCACGCCCGAATGGATCGTCCGCTACATGGTGGAGAACAGCCTCGGCCGTCTCTGGCTGGAGGGGCACGACGACCCTGCGCTTCGCCGGCGCTGGCGCTATTACATGGATGAAGCCGAGCAGGAGCCGCAGGTCGCCGTGCAGCTTGCGCAGATTCGCGCGCAGGAGAGCCGAATCCAGCCCGAAGAGATCCGCCTGCTCGACCCCTGCATGGGTTCGGGGCATATCCTCGTGTATGCGTTTGATGTGCTGATGGAGATTTACCGCACGCAGGGCTATACAGACCGCGACGCGGTGAGCGCCATCATCGAAAACAACCTCTACGGGCTGGATATCGACGACCGCGCCGCTCAACTGGCGTATTTTGCGCTGATGATGAAGGCCTGCGAACATGACCGCCGCTTCCTCCGCCGCGGCGTTCAGCCGCACGTCTGCGCCGTCGCCGAATGGAACGGAAACCCCAACGACAGCCCCGCGTGGAGCGACGGACAGCGCCGCGCCGCGCGGATGCTCCGCGAAACGTTTAAGGACGCCAAGGAGTATGGCTCGATCCTCTCGATTCCCAAGCCGCTGGCCGATGCGCTGGATGCACTCGGCGAAAATCCGTTCGGCGGGGAAACCGCGCTCGGCGTGGACGCGGAGAATTTGCAAAGGCTCGCTGCGCAGGCGAAAATCATGGCGCGGAAATATGACGTTGTGGTGACGAATCCGCCGTATATGGGTTCCAGCGGCATGGGCGCAAAGCTGGCGGAGTTTGTGAAAAAGCAGTATCCCGATAGCAAGAGCGATATGAGCACCGTTTTTATGCAGAAATGTATGGATTACTGCACAGAAAGCGGATACATGTCGATGATAAATATTCCGGTATGGATGTTCTTGTCGAGCTATGAAAAACTGAGAAAAGATATAATTGAGAAGAAAACGATTGTAAGCATGGCTCATTTTGGACGAGGAATATTTGGGTCGGATTTCGGAACAACGAGTTTTGTTATTTCTAATAAGCATGTATCGAAATATTTAGGAAGCTATCGACGCTTGTTTGAAAAACAAGGCGCGGTTGATTCAGTCGAACAAAAGGAAGAATGGTATTTAGAGGGAAAAGGAAGATTTGTTGCGCGGCAGGATAATTTTGAGAAGATTCCGGGGGCACCGGTGGCGTATTGGGTGAGCGAAAATGTAAGAAAATGCTTTGAAGCATCAGAAAAAATAGGAACGTATGCAAGCCCTAGACAAGGATTGGCAACGGGAAACAATGAAGTTTTTCTCAAATTATGGTTTGAAGTAAATGCGAATGATATAAATATAAATGCGTGTAATTACGAAATGTTTGTAAAAAGAAATATATACCATATAACAAGGGCGGCGCATTTAGAAAATGGTTTGCTTTTTTAGATTGTGTAATTCGTTTTGATAAAGAAAGTTACGAGATACTTAGTACAACCGGAAATCATCTTCCATCACGAGAACTTTATTTTCATGAGGCAATATCTTGGTCGAAAGTGACATCTGGAAGCCTTTCAATGAGATATGTACCAACTGGATCTGCTTTTGATGTGGCAGGATGTTCGATTTTCTCGAAAGAAAATTTGGACTATCTCCTTGGATTTACTAATTCGAATGTTATGTTATATTTAATGAATACATTAAGCCAAACCTTAAATTACGAAGTTGGAAACATAAAGCAAATGCCTTTGATATTTCAAAATTTGTCATATGTTGAGCAAATAACAAGAAAAAATAAAGATATATCACATTGTGATATCGAGAGTTTTGAAACAAGTTGGGATTTTAGGAAACACCCGATGATATGAGAAAGGGCGAAGTATTATGGGATACAAGCGGGATACAGTAAAATGTGAATTTTGCGGGACAACATTTGACTGTACATGGCGGATATTAAAAAATGACGAGATTTGGAGCGGAGAGTATCCGAAAAATGTTATATATGGGGAAGGTAAGAAAATTAATGAAAGATACTGTGTCTTTGTGAATTGCCCAAAATGTAGGAAAAGAAATCGATATTTACTCAATGAAAAAGGAGAGGTAGAGAAAGCGGAAGATGGAAAACTCAAAAATATCTGAGATTATAATAAGTGCATTTATATCTGCTATTACAACGATTTTGACATTGCATCTGAATCGGAAAAAGGAAATAAAAGCCCATATTTACAATAGGCGCGAAGAAGTCTATTTGAGCGTTTTTGAATCTTTTGAGAAACTGTTGGATGATAAATGGAAAATATTCCAAGGCGCGTTGAATCAATTAAAAGAAAATAAAGCAAAAATCCATCTTTATGCTTCCAATAAGGTGATTGAAAACTATGATAAGCTGTTAGATGTTTTAACGGGGATTGCTGATGATTTTAGCACTTATAGTATGAACCAATCAGACTATGACCTCAATATAAATGAAAAAGATGAAGAAGCAATAACGAATATCATTGCGAATCATGAGGATGAACTTGGAATGAAAGTAACGGATTTGATGTACAGTCTGATTCGACAAATGCGAAAAGAAATGAAAATATAAGAAACGGAGTTGACCCCACATGTCCCGCCTGATTTCCGACAAATACCGCGAATACCAGCAAACCTGCCAAAACCGCTTTGATACCCTCAAATCCAACGAAGAAGAACTCAACCGCATTTTTATCGACATTTACGGCTTGCAGGAAGAGCTGACGCCCGACGTGGCCGATAAGGATGTGACGGTTTACCGCATCATCGACGAGCCGAGCGACGAAGAACGCAAAATGCGCTATGTGCTTTCGATGCGCGATGAGATCGTCAGCCTGCTGTCGTATATCGTCGGCTGTATCCTCGGCCGCTACTCGCCCTATGTGGACGGCCTGCTTTTCGCGGGCGGCGAATGGGACGACGCGCGGATTCGCGCGCGCATCGAGGAAGGCGCGAAGGCCTGCGATTTCGCCGACCCATCGCTCGGGCTTTTCTACCCGGACAGCGACGGCATTGTGCCGATCACCGACGAGGCGTATTTTTCGGACGATATCGCGGAGCGCACCGTCGAGTTTATCCGGAAGGTCTACGGCGCGGAAACGCTGGAAGAAAACCTTGCGTTTGTCGCGTCCGCCCTCGGCGGCAGGGGCGAAACCCCGCGCGAGGTCATCCGCAATTATTACCTGAACGATTTTTACGCCGACCACCTCAAAACCTATCAAAAGCGGCCGATTTACTGGCTTTGCGACAGCGGCAAGGCGGGGGCTTTCCGCGCGCTGTTTTATCTGCACCGCTATGACCGCGATACCGTCGGGCGCATCCGCATGGATTATGTGCATGAATTGCAGGATCGCCTGCGCGTGCAGCTCGACGACGCGCGCCGCGCGCAGGAGAGCGGCGAGGGGCGCGCCAAGGCGCAGGCGGGCAAGCGCGCGCAGAAGCTGGAAAAGCAGCTCATCGAGCTGGGGCAGTATGAGGAACAGGTGCACCATCTGGCGGATATGCGCATCCCGCTCGACCTTGACGACGGCGTGAAGGTCAATTACGCCAAGCTCGGCGCGATACTCGGCAAAATCAAGTGACGGAGGGGAAGACGATGGATGTACGGCAGGAATTGCTGCGGCGGTTTGCCGCGCCCCTTCCGGAATACTACACGCGGCGCATCGTCGTGTTCGAGGATGACCAGGGCGGTTTCGCCGCCGACGTGGAGCAGATGGAGCTGCCCGGCGTGCGCATCCTCGTCATGCGGGAGGACGAGTGGTTCACCCTGCGGCGGCAGATCGAGAGCGATTACGCGGCGGAGGACATTCTGCTCTACTGCCCGAAGACGTTTGCGCGCTGGCAGGATAACTGGCTGGCGGATGTGTTCAAATACAGCGAGATATTCCGCGCGGATTACTGGTCGCTGCTCTTTGAGGAACTGCACATCGCCGACGGCGTGGATATGCGGCGCTATGCGCGGAAGGTGGGGCGCTTTTTCGCCAGCCGGGACCGCGTAGCGAAGCTGGGCGCGCTCGGGAAGGATTACCGCAGCGAGCAGGAGCTGGAAATCGGCGTGATGAGCGTGCTCTGCGGGCTGAAAAGCGCGTCGCTTTCGGGCGTGCTCGGCGCGGCGGTGCTCGGCGCGCACGAGGAAGAAAACGAGAAGCTGAAAGCCATCGAAAAGTTCTGCGGGGCGGACGCATTTTGGCTGCTGGCCGAAAAGGCGATCGGCTATACCGGCAATCGGGACGCGGCGGAGCTGGCCTGCTATCTGCTGACGAGCGCGGCGCTGCTGAACGCGCCGGAGGATGCGTTTGCGGGGCTGCCGGGCGCGGCGGCCTACGCGCAGCAGGCGTATGCGCTGGTCAGCAAGTGGCTGCACGAGGACAGAGAAGCCATGCTGGAAACCTGCCGCGCGGTGGAGGAACGCTACCCCGTCGCGGCGCGGCTGCAAAAGCTCGACCGGGCAGCGCTGCTGCGCGTGCCGGTCTACCCCTGCGCGGACGCGCTGCTGATCCGCGCGGCGCTGACGGCGTTCGCGCGGGACAGCATGAACGTGGACGAGGTGCAGGGCATGATGCAGGCGCGGCGGGAGCTGCCGTGGTGGGGGCTGTACGCGCCGTATGCGGATGCGCTGGGCGCGCTGTGCGAGATGCAGCTCTTCATCCGGGCGTATCGGGACGGCTTCCATTTCACCGACGCGGAGGAGATGTTCGCGGCGTATGCCTCGCGCCTGTGCCGGATGGATACGGCGTATCGCCACCTGTGCGCGGCGGCGGATCGGGCGCTGGCACTGGGGCTGTTCGCGCTGGAGGACGAATTGAAAGCGGCCGTGCAGGCGGCGGAGCGGCTGTATAAAAACGGCTGCCTCGCGCCGCTGGGCGTGTGCTGGTCGGCACTGCTGGCGGGGCAGACGCTGGAAACCGCGCTGGCGATTGTGCCGCGGCAGGAGCGGTTTTACGCGGATCATGTGCGCGGGGAGGACGCGCGCACGTTCGTCATCGTCTCCGACGCGCTGCGCTACGAGGTCGCGCAGGAGCTGACCGAGCGGCTGCACGGCAGGCTTTCGGGCAACACGGTCTGCACGGCGATGGTCGGCACGATCCCGACGATCACGCCGGTGGGCATGGCGGCGCTTCTGCCGCACAAAAAGCTGACGCTCACGGAGGAGCTGAGCGTGCTCTGCGACGGCATGCGCACCGACGCGAGCCAGCGCGAGGCCGTTTTGCGGGCGGCATGCCCGCAGAGCGCCGCGCTGGAGCTGGGCGTGTTTCGGCGGATGACGCGCGCCCAGCGGCAGGAAATCGCGCGGGAGGCGAAGGTCGTCTATCTCTATCAGGATGTGATCGACCGCGCGGGCGAAAGCGACGGCGACGTGTTCGCCGCGTGCGAAACCGCGATGAGCGAAATCGAGCAGGCGATGCGCATGCTGGTCAGCGAGCTGAGCGCCGCGTGCATCTATGTCACGGCGGATCACGGGTTCATCTACACCCGCTCGCCGCTGGAGGAGACGGATAAGGCGGAGCGGGAGCTTGCGGCGGGCGACGTGCTCTGCTATAAGCGGCGCTATGCGATTGTGCGGGAGAACGTCAGCGACGAGCGGACGCTTTCCATGCCGCTGACGATGCTCGGCCGGCCGGAATGGGCCTGCGTCACGCCGCGCGGCGATCTGCGCTTTAAGCAGCAGGGCGGCGCGTCGCCGTATATGCACGGCGGGCTTTCCCTTCAGGAGCTGGTCGTTCCGCTCATCGCGTATCGCAACAGGAAGGCGGGGCAGAAGGGCTACCGCGCGATCACCAAGGCGGACATTGTGCTGCTCGGCGAGAATCGAACCATCAGCAACGGCATTTTCACGCTGGTGTTTTATCAGCAGGAGGCCTGCGGCGGCAAGGTGCAGCCGCGCACGGTCAACGCGCGCTTTGTGGATCGGCGCGGGCAGCCCGTCAGCGACAGCCACCGCATCATCGGCGACAGCGCCGCGGCGGAGAACAACGACCGCACAACGCGCGTCACCTTCCGCCTGCTGGGCAGCAATTACGATAAAAACGAACGTTATGACCTCGTGCTGACCGATGAAGACGATCGAACCGAACTCGCGCGGGTTCCGTTTACCATCGACATCGTGTTCGGCATGGACTTTGATTTTTAAGGAGGCGGGAACATGGATGCACTGGATCGAAAGATCAACGAGGTGTTTCCGGGAAAGGTCGTCCGAAAGGATTTGACGGCGCTGCTTCGCCGCGGCGCGAACGTGCCGACCTTCGTGCTGGAATATCTGCTCGGCATGTATTGCGCGACCGACGATGAAACGGCCATCGCCGAGGGCGTGGAAAAAATCCGCAAAATTCTCGCGGAAAACTATGTCCGCCCGGAAGAAAGCGAAAAGGTGAAATCGCTCATCCGCGAGCGCGGGGAATACACCGTCATCGACAAGGTCAGCGCCGTGCTGGATGAATACAAGGATATCTACGTCGCGCGGTTTTCCAATCTGGAAATCGAGCCGTTCGTCCTGCAAAGCGATTACGCCGTGAAATACACTAAAATCTTGATGGGCGGCATCTGGTGCATCGCGCGCATCGGCTATACCTATCAGCAGGATTCGATGGAGGACGAGAAGAAGCGCCGCAAAAAGCGCGGGCCGGAGGATTCGCCTTTCCGTATTCTCGGCCTCAAGCCGATTCAGCTCCCCAACCTCGACGCGGCGGAGATGATCGACAAGCGGAAGGAATTTACCACCGAGGAATGGATCGCGATGCTGCTCCGCTCGGAGGGCATGGAGCCGGACGCGCTGAGCGAAAAAGAAAAGCTGCATTTTATCGAGCGCATGGTGCCGCTGGCCGAGCACAACTACAACCTTTGCGAACTTGGCCCGCGCGGCACGGGCAAGAGCCATCTGTATAAAGAGATTTCGCCATATTCCATTCTGATGAGCGGCGGACAGACGACCACGGCGAACCTGTTCTACTCCATGTCGGCGCACAGGGTCGGGCTGGTCGGCCATTGGGACTGCGTGGCCTTTGACGAGGTGGCGGGCATGCGTTTCCGCGATCTGGACGCGATTCAGATTATGAAGGATTACATGGCCTCCGGCTCGTTTGCCCGTGGGCGGGACATGATTAACGCAGATGCGTCGATGGTCTTTGTCGGCAACATCAACGACAGCGTGCAGAATCTGCTCAAGGTTGCGCATCTGTTTGAGCCGTTCCCGCCCGAATTCAACAACGACAGCGCGTTTTTTGACCGGATTCATTATTACCTGCCCGGCTGGGAAATTCCGAAAATGCGTTCGGAGCTGCTGACGGAAAAATACGGCCTGATTACGGATTGTCTGGCCGAGCTGACGCGGGAGCTGCGCAAAAAGGACTGCACGCATCTGCTCGACGCCTATTTCCGCCTGAATAACAAATTCAACAAGCGCGACGAAATCGCCGTGCGCAAGACCATGTCCGGCCTGATTAAGCTGATTTTCCCGGATGAAAACGTGACGGAAGACGAGATGCGCCGACTGCTGGAATACGCGATTGAGGGACGGCGGCGCGTGAAGGAACAGCTCAAGCTCATGGCCGGGGTGGAATTTGCGGACGTCGCGCTGGGCTATGTGGATGAATACGGCAGCGAAACCGTCGTCTCCGTGCCGGAACAGGCTTCCAATACGCTGATTCCCGCCGAGAAGCTTCCGGCAGGTCATGTGTTTGCGCTCGGCGCAAATCAGATTGACGGCGAAGTGGCGGTCTATCGGCTGGAAAACAAGGTCATTCGCGGCAACGGCAAGATGGAGACGCAGGGCATCGGCGGCAATCGCGCCGTGAACGAATGTGTTGACGCGGCCTGGTATTATTTCATGGACAAGGCGAGAAGCATCCTGCCCGGCACGACGCTTTCGGATCACGATTATCTGCTCTATTATGCCGATCCGCAGAGCAAGGGGCTGAGCACGGAGGTATCCGTGGCGGAATTGGTCGGCCTTTGCAGCGCGGTGGCGAACCGCCCCGTGATGGAGGCGACGGCGGTAATCGGCGAAATCAAGCTGTCCGGCACGATGGGTGAAATCAAAAATCTGGAGAACATCGTCCGCGTGGCGAAGAACGCGGGCGCGAAGCAGCTATTGCTCCCGATTCAAAGCATGCAGGAGCTGATGCACGTTCCGGGCGAGCTGCTGACGGCGGTTCAGCCGATTTTTTACAGCGATCCGATTGAAGCCGTGAAAAAGGCGATTGAGCTGGCATAAAACGGGGAGGGAGAAACGATGCGCTTTATCTGCGCCGCGTGTGGAAAAACGCTGAATTTGCAAGGGGAAGAAGCGAGGTTTTGCCCGTTTTGCGGCAGGGCATACGCCGCGGCTGTCATGGAGGGCGCGCGGGCGGACGCTGTGCAGGCCAAGTATTGGCAGATGACGCGGGCGGCTTATGGGGCGGCCCTGCGCGATATGGCGGACTTTCAGGGCAGACAAAGCCCAAAAAAGGGCTTTCGCCTTGAGCGGCTGACGGGCGCGTCGAGCAAGAATCAAGCCCGGCAGGAAATCGAGCGCTGTCTGGCGATGCTGGCCAAGCGGCTGGACGCGCCGAGGGAGACGGAACAGCGCGCGCCGGCCGATGCAATCGATACGTTTGGCGGGCAGTTGGCGCGGATTTTGGGCGGGAAAATTCCCGAAAGTGCGCCGCCTAAAGAGGACGAAAAGCCGGAAGAAAAGAAAAAGCAATACGACGAAGCCAAAAAACTGCTCGATGCGCTGACGCGAACGCAGGCGACGCTCAACCGGCTGATGGATGAAAACGGCACATTTATTTTTGCCGATGCGGCGGAGGCGAAAAAGGCGAAGCAGCCGATGAACGAGCAGGCTGAGAAGCTGATTGCGCTTGCGCAGAAGGATTACGATCCGATTTTCGGCGAATCGTGTGAGCTGTTTGTCGCCGCATATATGCAGGCCATGGCGGCTGTCGCCGAGCTGGTTCGGCCGAAAGAGAAGGACGCATCCGCCGACGCGAAGGCGTGGGTGGAAAAACTCGACTTCTTGCTCGATCAGGCGTATCAAAATCGGAAGGACATGATGGCCGTCTGGCGGGAGACGGACGCGGTATGCGTCGCATTTGAAAAACGGCTGGAGGAAGAACGGGAAAAGGACGAGTGAGACGGGGGAGGAAAAGAGATGGATATGCCGTTTGCGTTTGACGATAAACTGCTGTTTAATCTGCCGGAAGGATACGAAGGAATTTGGGAATCGGATGAATCGGAAGAAAACGATGACGACATTGAACCGGTCGAATGGAAAGAACCTGTCTGTAAGATTGTTCTTTCTGATTATGAACGCGGCAAGCGGGAGTATCAGTTTTCGTGCAGCGTCAATCATATTGAACGGGATATTTCCGATTATCCGGATGATGTGAATGAAAGCAATTTTCTTGAATATGAAGCGGAGCGAGAGCAAAACACATATATCGAAGTTTGCAGCCAGCCCAAGATTCTTGTAGAGTACAGCGGGAAGATTGCCGAAATATTTGGTATAAAAATGTGTTTTCAGTTTCTGCAGGCATATATTGCCGAAGAAGGATATGCGTTTTATTCGGTCAGGGCTAGTATCGACAACACCTCCCCGGAAACGGAAAAGAGAACATATGAGCAATTCTGCGATGTGCTGAAAAGTATGGAGTATAACTACGACAGCACGTTGTTGTTCTGGCTGACCACGGATGAACTATATGAAAAACTGGGCGGAAAATGCGTTTACAAAGAACAAATTACTCGGGCAAACGATATGACCCGAAATGTTCAAACAAAAATCAACGTTCGCCCAAGGGAAGAACAGTATCCGCACCTGAAAGAGCTTCAGGGGATGCGGAGCGTTTTGCAGGGGATGACTGAGGGAACAGGGGCTTCTTTCACGATTAATGCAACCGGCATGGAGTACCAGTTTATCCCTTTGGAGGCCTTAAAGGATGAAAATGACGAGGACTGGGATGCTGATGAATCTGATGAGGAAGAAGAAAACGATGAGCAGCGGGAAGTGCTTGAACGCATCATTTGCGCGGATACGCCGGATGACGACCTGTATCAAAAGGCCGAAGAAATCAGACCCATGTTCCGCGTGAGTCCGGATGACTTTGATCCCAATTCGGATCAGGAATGTGAAATCAAAGAAGGCTATATCCATTCGGTGCGCATCTTTCATGCGCTTCGCTCGTTTGCGTGGACGTTGTGCTGCTATGCGGAGTTAAAGGGATGTCAGCCGGAAGAAATGACGGACATGGCCGATGTAGAGGCTGTGGTCAAGTTGATTTTGTCGAGAAATTTTTTGAATTATGGGGATAACTATTGCCATGGCCTTTGCGCGGGCAGCGATTTGCACGTGTATTATGTGCCGGATAAAGCACTTCAGGCGGATAAAGACTGGCTCGATGAAACCCAAAAGGCATACAGCCCGAACTCGATTCGCAACAGCGTCTGCTCGCTGGATGAATTGAGAAGCGATTTGCGGAGAATTTATCCGGCGATACAGACGCTGGTGAACCATGAAAAGCCCCAAAGGCATGAGCACCCGCGCTGGGAAACCGTTGGCGGCTGGATTGTTTATGCGTGGTGCGTTTTGGCCAGAGCGGCAAGAGAGCCGTTTTATATAGAGGATGGGCCGGGCTTCTGCCAGTTTACGCAGATCACGGACGAACAGGATTTTACAATCCGAAACGGTGTGTTGGAGAGATACGCAGGCGATGATAGAATAGTTGCGATTCCGGAGGGCGTGACGTGTATAGGAGAAGGCGCATTTTGGGGATGCAGCAAATTGAGACGCGTAACCATTCCGGAGAGCGTGACGAGTATTGGGAAGAACGCATTTTGGGGATGCAGCAGCTTGAAGGATATCAATATACCGGAGGGCGTGACGAGCATACCGGCAAGTGCGTTCATGAATTGCCCTAACTTAACGGATATCGGCATCATAGAAGAAGTGGAGCTTGTCGGGACGCAGTATGAAGGGCGCATAGAGCGCATTGAGCATGTTCAAAAGGGAGACGCGGTTACTTTAGTGCGAGAACGTGACAACCCCTATGACGCCAATGCAATCGATGTTCGCAGCGCAGAAGGCTCTTTGGGGCATATAGGCGGTGAATTCACAGCCAGATATGCGCAGCTCCTTGAAAGCGGCAAGATAAAGAGCGAGGGACAAATTGCCGAAGTAACGCCGCTGTCGAAGCGCTCTGCAAGGTGCAAAAATGCCTTGGTGACAATCAGCGTGTATCCGCAGACGCTGTCTATGCGCCCGAAGACCGTTCAGACGCCCAAAACTGTTACAAAACCGACGCCCGACGCGGCTGTAAAATCGGTTCCCCAAGCGGCAGCAAGACCGAAATGGGCGAATGAGTACAAAACCCTGATTGAAAAAGATCCCCAAATCACATTTCGGGGCAAGGTATTCACCATTCCGATTACGGTGAAAACGATCAAACAGGAAGGCGACGAAATCAACCTCGAAGGGGCAGTCCACCAGTTGGGCGGAAAGGTTCAGGGCAGGGTAACGGACAAAACAGATTATCTGGTTTACGATTATGCGTGCAGCAGCGCGGCTCCGGTGAAATCGGCTGCAGCACAAAAGGAGAATGGGCGGGATATACGGATCATCCTGCTGGAGGATTTTCTGAAGGCGATTCGGGCAAGCGGCTATCAGAAGCCGAAGCCGGTTATTCCGACGATTCCGTCTATTCCCAGACCGATTGTCGAAGACCCCAAGCCGCCGGAGAGGTTTGTCATTGAAAATGGGGATACGCTTGTCAAATACAACGGCGACGAGAAAATCGTTGTGGTTCCGGCGGGAATCAGAAAAATCGGGTTTGAAGCGTTTGGAAAAAGCGAACCGGGGCAAAGCAAGCTGGAAAGGGTCGTTCTTCCTGAAGGATTGGAGGAAATCGAGCTGTTTGCGTTTTCCTGCTGCGATCAACTGCAATTTGTGAATCTGCCCGATTCACTGATAAAAATTGGAGAAAACGCGTTTTGGAACTGCAAAAAGCTGACCGAGATTCGGATTCCGGAAAGTGTGGAGTATATCGGGGAGAGTGTATTTGAAAGCTGCGAGGCACTGCTGGATATTTACACGCCCGACTATATAGAAAAAGTCGAACCATTTGCTTTTGATACGGGCAATATCGCGACGAAACTTCATGCGAGGCCGGGCAGCATCATGGATATGGTGTATCAGCCGAATCAGGAGCTGAAAAAGAAATTGGCAGAGCAGCAGAACGAGCCCGCAAAGCGAAGACGAGCGGTCCAAACGAATGAAGCGCAGGCTGCGCCCGAAGCGCCTAAGAAAAAGGAAGGCTGCTATATTGCGACGGCGGTCTACGGTTCGTATGACGCGCCGGAAGTGCGGACATTGCGGCGCTTCCGCGACGAAACGCTGAAAAAGTCAGCTGCGGGAAGAATGTTTATCCGTGTATACTATCGTTTTAGCCCGCCGATTGCACAGCGGTTGAAGCACGCGACGAAAGTTAACCGTTTGGTTCGCAGGATGCTGGATGGGTTTGTCGAAAAATTGAATGAAAAGAAATCCTGACAAACAGGATAATGCCTCGAGCCGGGCAGACGGTGTTCTACGGGTTAAAACAAGGGTCATCCTCCGCAAATCGGAAGATGACCCTTGCCCTATTGGTTAGGAATGGTGCTTTGCACTCTCCCGCGCATGGGGCGCTCGGCCTGCTCGATCGGGCGCTTCAGCATATGGATTGCATGTTCATTGTGTTTCTCGCTTTCTTGTGGTGTCGGTTATAAAGTACTTTCTGCAACTATCGGAATGATTCCGATCTGTCTCCTTTCATTTGTTTTGCTTATCACACCACAATACTTGAGATAAAAAGAAGAAATCCGAACCCATCCCCAATCGGGATGATGTTCGGATTTCTTGGGTTTGGTGGAGCATAGGAGATTCGAACTCCTGACCCCAACACTGCCAGTGTTGTGCGCTACCAACTGCGCTAATGCCCCGTCAACGTTGCATATTATATCGCAGAATTTTGCCTGCGTCAAGCCCCCTTTTTCAACTTTTTTGCATGAAACGGCAAAAAATGCATCGCATGGGCTGACCTCAAAGGGGAAGCGCTTGCTTTTGGTTTGCGAAATGGGTATAATAACGAAAAAAGACAGGCGCGGAGGGATGACATGGCTCAAAAATATACGCGAAACATGATTCGCAACGTGTTTATCGAAATGCTGGATGAACGCCCCTTCGACGAGATCACCGTGACCGATCTGGTGACGCGGTGCGAGATCAACCGCAAGACGTTTTACTATTATTATCAGGATTTATATGCCGTGCTGACGGAGATTTTCGAATCGGAGCTGGAAACCGTGCTCGGCGGCGTGAAGGAGCATGTCACGTGGGAGGAGGGCATCGCACAGGCGATGCAGATTGCCCTGCGGCATAAGCGCGCCGTCTACCACGTGTATCACTCCATGCAGCGCGAATCGCTGGAAAAATACCTCTACAACGTCGCGGGCGAGGTCATGCGCCGCTATGTCGAGCGGCAGAGCGAGGGGATTCACGCCAGTCAGGGGGATAAGGATATCATCGCCCAGTTTTATCAGAGCGCGCTGACCGAAATGGTGCTCAACTGGATCGGGCAGGGCATGAAGGAGGACGGGCTAGAGATGATTACCCGCATCGGCCAGCTCTTCGACGGCAATATCCGCGCGTCGCTCAAGCGCAGCGAGAATCTGCCGGTTCGCCCGTGGAAGGGCGGCATCAATGCGTAAGAGCCTTTATATGATGTAATCAAACCCCGCGTCGTCGCTTTTCATCAAATCCGCGAGGGTATAGCTATCCAGATAGTCGCAGATCAGCTTGCTGAGCCCCTGCCACATGGGGTAGGTTCGGCAGTTCGCCATCCTCGCGCAGGGCTCGTGCGGCTCGCACAGGCAGGCCACCGGCGCAAGCGAGCCCTCCGTGATTTCCAGAATCCGGCGGACGGTGAATTGATCCGGCGTGCCGTTCAGGCGATAACCGCCGCCCTTGCCGCGCACGCCGATGAGCACGTTATTCTGCACGAGCAGCTTGACGATGCTTTCCAGATATTTTTCGGAAATCTCCTGTCGGGCGGCGATCTCTTTGAGGGGCACGTAGCCGCCCCCGCGCTCGTGCTCGGCCATATCCACCAGCATGCGCAGCGCATAGCGGCCTTTGGTTGAAATCATCATCGGGTTGTGTGCCTCCTTCGTCCCCGGCCATGTGCGGTCGGGGGCGTTTTTTGATGGATGGGAATTGCATAAAATCGCCCGCGTCTGCATGGCTTCGATGCTTTGCAGACTTCGGCGGAGAGGAAGGCGGGCTCAGCCCGCTTTTGATTACCCATTATACCACGGGGTAAATAAAAAATTCAAGAAAAGGGTGCAAAAACGCTTGACATCTGCCGAATATGAGATTATAATTCCGCCAACCGACCGGAAAGGTGGGTTGTAAACGCCAAAAGGAGGAATTTGCCATGAGCAGGATCTATACCGGCGCCGATCAACTGATCGGCCACACCCCGCTGCTGGAGCTGACCCACATCGAGAAGAAGGAGGGGCTGAACGCCCGAATCCTCGCCAAGCTGGAATATTTCAACCCCGCCGGTTCCGTGAAGGATCGGATCGCGAAGGGGATGATTGACGATGCGGAAGCCGCGGGTGCGCTGAAACCCGGCAGCGTCATCATCGAGCCGACGTCGGGCAACACCGGCATCGGACTGGCTTCCGTCGCGGCGGCGCGCGGTTACCGCATCATCATCGTCATGCCGGAGACGATGAGCGTCGAGCGCCGCCAACTGATGAAGGCGTATGGCGCGGAGCTGGTGCTCAGCGACGGCGCGAAGGGCATGAAGGGCGCGATTGCCAAGGCGAACGAGCTGGCGGCGGAAATTCCGAACAGCTTCATCCCCGGTCAGTTTGTGAACCCGGCGAACCCGGCGGTGCACAGGGCGAGCACCGGCCCGGAAATCTGGGCGGATACCGACGGCGCGGTGGATATCTTCGTGGCGGGCGTCGGCACGGGCGGCACGATCACCGGCGTGGGCGAATACCTCAAGGCGCAGAATCCGAACGTGCGGGTGGTTGCGGTGGAACCGGCGTCCTCCCCGGTGTTGAGCCGCGGCGTTGCGGGCGCGCACAAGATTCAGGGCATCGGCGCGGGCTTTGTGCCGGAGGTGCTGAACACGAAGGTCTACGACGAGGTAATCGCGGTGGAGAACGAGGATGCGTTCGCGACCGGCCGCGAGATTGGCCGCAGCGAGGGCGTGCTGGTGGGCATTTCCTCCGGCGCGGCGGCCTGGGCGGCCATTGAGCTGGCCAAGCGGCCGGAAAACGAGGGTAAGACCATCGTCGTCCTCCTGCCGGACACCGGCGACCGGTATCTGTCCACGCCGTTGTTCGCGGACTGACGCCATGATGATATCGACCCGTGGCCGCTATGCCCTGCGGGTGCTGGCGGATCTGGCGGAGCATCGGTCAGAGGGCTATGTTCCCATGAAGGATGTGGCCGCCCGGCAGGAGATCTCCCTGAAATACATGGAGAAGATCCTGCCCGTGCTGACGAAGAACCACATCGTGGACGGCATTCAGGGCAAGGGCGGCGGCTACCGCCTGAGCCGGGAGCCGAGAGAATACACGCTGGGCGAGATCCTGCGGCTGACGGAAGGATCCCTTGCGCCGGTAGCCTGCTTAGAGTGCGGCGCGAAGCCCTGTCCCCGGGCGGCGAGCTGCCCAACGCTGCCGGTCTGGGGCGAGCTGGACAAACGCATCAGCGGGTACTTAGACAGCGTGACGCTGGCCGATTTGGTGAAAAAGTAAAAGAGAGACCCCGGCGGCGCAGTATCTGCGCCGCCGGGGCATTTTGCTGTATGTGGTGCTTTCGCACGGGGAGTTTTGCTGCTTATTTTAACCGTAATACGACCCCCAAATGTCGGATGCTCTGTCCAACATCTGGGGGCCTTACCATTTGCTCTGTGGGTTTATATGGGATCAGATATCCCATTTACTTCTTCTGCCACTATCCGAAGGGCGAAGTGGTCCTTCGCATATTGTTCCGGATACCCTGCCCTGATCGCCAGATCGTACATTCCTTCGGCCATTTTCTCCGCTTCCGGCAGCTTCTCACGGAGGATCGTTTTCCGCGTTCCGTTGAACTCTACCAGTACCCACTCCATTTTCTGCATCCCTGTCAATCAGCTCGCCGCTTCCGCCTTCTGGGCTTCCAGAATTTCCGCGGCGTTCAGGGAACGGATAACGCTGTAGCTATCAAACCGGGTGTCGTTGGTGGCGGCCATGAAGACCAGCTGCGCCTTGATGTCGGGAACATCGACCAGCGTTGCCTTGGCCTCGACGTTGGCTGCGTCCACGTCTTCCAGATACAGCCGGCAGCGCCCCTCAGGCAGCTTAAAGGCAGGGTCGGCCACGCCGAAGGACAGGGTGAAATTATCGCCGCCGCAGGTGCCCATCAGCTTGGAAGCCGCATCCTGAAGCGCCGCGTCCTTGTCGCCGTTGAAGATATACTGGTCGGAGTTGGGGAAGCGGAAATCCGCCAGCATGACCTCGTTGAAGCCCATTTCCTTCAGCTCCAGCACCACGGAAGTGATCCACGTCAGGGTGGTGGCGTTGGTGGGGTCCAGCCAGAAATAGCCCTGATCCAGCCACAGACCCGCCCGGGAAAGCATATACAGGCCGCAGGTGACGTGCTCGTTGCCGAAATTCCAGTCCCGCAGGGAGCAGACCCGGGCGATGGTGTAGAATTTCTTGTTCATCAGGGTGTCCACCAGCGCCGCGACGGCGTCCACGTCTGTGGAGGCGGAATGCACTGCGCCGTCCAGATGAGAGGGATAGAAGAACGAGCCGTAGGGACCTTTCATGTCGATCATGATGGGGGTGCCCGCGGGGAGACGTTCGATCTTGTCCAGAACGCCGTTGATGTCGTTTTGCAGCATGTTGCTGGAAATGAAGTAGCCGTTGATCTGGGTCAGCTCGTTGCCGGTGTCCAGAGCGTCGCTGCCTTCATTATAATAAATGGAAATGTTCTGCTGCGCCACGGGGGGCGTGGCGACCTCGCCGATGATGTCCTGAGCGGAATGCTCAAAATCCAGACTCGCGCCGTCGGCGGTATAGACGACGTACCGCTCCAGCCAGACGACCCAGCACAGCCAGGCGATCACGCCCACCAGCAGAAAAATCATAAGCACAATGCCCAGACGGTTCAGCACCCGCCGGGTACGATAGGGGATACTCATAATACGCTCCTTAGATGTATTTACGGATTGCGGTGACGCAGCGCCAGTCGTCCTTCGCTTTCGTGGCGGTGACGGTCAGCCCGGCGGCGGTCAGGGCGTCCAGCACGTCGGAAAGCCGGGTGTCCAGAATGCCGGAGCAGATCAGGGTGCTGCTTTCATTGAGGAAATGGGGCAGCACCGGCGCAAGGCCGATAATGACGTCCGCCACGATGTTCACCAGCACCAGATCATACCGATTGGCGGCTAATGTATCCATCAGCGCGGTATCTTCGGTAACGTTGCCGGTGAGGGCGGTGAAGGCCGGGGCGGCGAAACCGTTGTAGGCGGCGTTCTCCCGGGCAATGTCCTCCGCTTTGGGGTCAATGTCAATGCCAATGGCGGTCTCTGCTCCCAGACGCAGGGCGGCGATGGACAGTATCCCGCTGCCGCTGCCCAGATCGAGGCAGTGGAAGCCGGGCTTTACCGCATTCTCCATGACCTCCATCACCATCTGGGTGGAGGGGTGCGCGCCGGTGCCGAAGGTCAGGCCGGGGTCGAGAATGACTTTGAGCCGGTCGGTGGATTCCTCCGCCAGCCAGTAAGGCAGCACCACGATGCGATCGCCGATCTCCTGAGGCGGGTAATTGTCCTTCCAGCTTTCCTCCCAGTTGGTTTCGGGGAGGGGGGCGGCGGTCATGGTCAGCCCCAGCTCCTTTACCGCCGCGTCCAGACGCTTCCGACCGTTATCGTCGGTGTCCTCCAGATACAGCTTGATGCGGGAAAGCCCTTCCAGCTTTTTTTGCAGCCCCTCGTCGATGTAATCCCAGTACGCCCGGTTTTCCTCTAAAAACGTCTCGAATTCCGACTGGTCTTCGATGACCAGATCGGAAAATCCCCGTGCGCTGAGGGCGGTGACGGCAGAGTCGATGCTCTGGGGCGTGGTTTCAATGGTAAATTCCAGCCATGCCATGGCGGAGTCCTCCTAATTTACACAAGTCCACGTTACATTCTACCGCAAACAGAGGAAAATGACAACCAATATTCTCTGAATTTTTTGTGTATTGACTTCCTATTTTGGGAAAAGTGGTATATAATACTCTTTACAATATCGCGGGCAGGAAAATCCCTCGCTTTTCCACCGCAACTTTCTTTCATCAGGAGTCTGACATGATCGAAACAAAAACACTGCTCCCCGGCGTGACCCTGCGTTCCTGCCGGGACGACCGGTTCAAGCAGGGGTGTCTCAGCTTTCAGCTGGTGCGCCCCATGGCGAAAGAGGAATCCGCAAAAAATGTGCTGATCCCCTCCGTGCTGCTCCGGGGTACCAAACGCTGCCCCGACCTTCGCGCCATTACGGAGAACTTAGACGAGCTGTATGGCGCTTCCGTCAGCCCGCTGGTGCGCCGGGTGGGGGACTACCAGACCACCGGCCTTTACTGCGGCTTTATGGACGACCGGTTTGCCCTGCCCGGCGACCGGGTGCTTGCCCCTATGCTCCGCTTTCTGGAGGAAATCCTTCTGGACTTCCCCACGGAGGGGGAGGGCTTTCTCCCCGCCTTTGTGGAGGGGGAAAAGAAGAATCTCATTTCCACCATTGATTCCGAGCTGAACGACAAGCGCACCTACGCCATGGGAAAGCTGCTGAAAACCATGTGCCGCGGCGACAGCTTCGGCCTGCCCCGGCTGGGCGAGCCGGAGGATGTGGCGGCCATCGACCCGGCGGGGCTGCTGACTCATTACCGGAAAATTCTCCGGGAAAGCAGAATCGAAATTTTCTACGTAGGCAGCGCCCCGGCGGAGGCGGTCGCGGAATATATTTCCCCGCTGGTATCCCGGCTGGGCGGCCGGGAAGGCCTGCTCCCGCCCCAGACGCCCTTCCATCCCTGCCCCGGGCAGGATGTGACGGAGACGATGGAGGTCTCCCAGGGGAAGCTCTGCATGGGCTTTGTCACGCCCATTGTCAACCGGGATAAGGAATTTCCGGCCATGCAGGTGTTCAACACCGTCTTCGGCGCGGGCATGACCTCCAAGCTGTTTCTCAACGTCCGGGAGGCGATGTCCCTGTGCTACAGCATCGGCTCGTCCTATTACGGCGCAAAGGGCATTCTCACCGTGGGCGCGGGCATCGACTTTGACAAGGAGCGGCTGACGCGGGACGAAATTCTCCGCCAGCTGGACGCCTGCCGCCGTGGAGAAATTACGCAGGAAGAGCTGACCGCCGGAAAAGAAGCCCTGCTCAGCTCCCTTCGTGCCACCTCCGATTCCCCCGGCGCCATTGAGGGCTACTACGCCACCGCGCACTTAAGCGGCCTGAACATGACCCCGGAGCGCTACATGGAAGTGGTGGAGAAGGTCAGCCTTGCCGATGTGGTAGCGGCGGTGCGGACCGTGACGCTTCACAGCACCTATTTTCTGAAAGGAGAGAGCCAATGACGCGGAAGCAATACCCCGAACTGGACGAAACGCTGTACCGGGAAACACTGGAAAACGGACTGACGGTTCTGGTGGTTCCCCGGAAGGGCTTTACGAAAAAGCTTGCCTATTTTGTCACGGACTTTGGCTCCATCCATACGGATTTCCGGCTGGACGGGAAGGAATACCACGCCCCCGCCGGTGTGGCGCACTACTTGGAGCACAAGATGTTCGACCTGCCGGGAGACCGGGACGTGTCGGCGGAGTTTGCCGCTTTGGGCGCTTCCACCAATGCCTTTACCAGCTACGACATGACGGCCTATTATTTTTCCTGCACAGACCACTTTGACGAATGTCTGCGGCTGCTGCTGGAATTCGTGTCTACGCCCTACTTCACGGAGGAAAGCGTGGAGAAAGAGCGGGGCATCATCGATCAGGAGATCGGCATGAACGAGGACGCCCCGGACAGCGTGGTGTTCGATAACCTGATGGCGGCCATGTATGCCGTCCATCCCATCCGCCAGCCCATTCTCGGCACCAGCGAGACCATCCGGGAGATCACCCCGGAGGTGCTGTATACCTGTCACCGGGCGTTTTACGCGCCGGGAAATATGCTGCTGTGCGTCGTGGGCGACGTAGACCCGGAATCGGTGGCATCTGCCGCCCGTGAGGTTCTGGGCAGCGAGCGAAAGGAGACGGGCGTCAAGCTGCGTTCTTGGCAGGAGGACATGACCTGCCCGAAAGCCGAAACGGAATGCTCCATGGAGGTCGCCATGCCGACCTTCCATCTGGCGTTCAAGTGCGAACCCCTGACCCACGGCGACGCGGCCATCCGGGAGGAAATGGTGGCGGATCTGGCCGCCGAGGCACTGTTCGGCGAGTCCTCGGAGCTGTATCTGCGGCTTTACGAGGAAGGCGTTATCGATTCCTCCTTCGGCGGCGGCTTCGAGACGGTGGACGGCTGCGCCATGCTGCTCTGCTCCGGCGATTCCGACGACCCCCGCGCCGTCCGGGAAGCGATTCTGAAGCAGGCGGAGAAGATCGCGGCGGAGGGACTGCCGGAAAAGGCATTCCTGCGGATGAAGCGCAGCGCCCTCGGCCGTCGTATCCGGGGACTGGACAGCTTTGATTCCACCTGCTTCCGCCTGTGCGCGTACCACTTTTCGGACTTTGACTATTTCCGTTTTCCGGAAGTTTACCGCGGCATCAGCGCGGAAGAGATATGTGATTTTCTCCGCCGGGCAGTCCGGGCGGAACGGTGTAGTTTATCCGTGGTCTATCCTGTCAACAAGGAGGCACAATCATGATCCCTGCCAATTATTCAACCATTTCTTTCCCTTCCCTCGGCATTGAGGTGAACCCCGGCCGCGCCCTGGCGCTGGGGCCTCTGACCATCCACTATTACGGCCTCATTATCGCCATCGGCCTGATGCTGGCGGTAGTCTACGCCTGCCGCCGGTGCAGTCAGTTCGGTATCAAGCAGGACGATCTGCTGGACGGTGTGCTGTGGGTCACGCCCTTTGCTATTCTTTGCGCCCGGGCGTATTACTGCATTTTCTCCTGGGCGGATTACGCCGAGAACCCCATTTCCGTGCTGTACATCTGGAACGGTGGCCTTGCCATTTACGGCGGCGTTCTGGGCGCAGTGGCGGGGATTCTGCTGCTGTGCCGCATCAAGAAGATCAAAATCGGAGCTTTGCTGGATATGGTAGCGCTGGGCTTTCTCATCGGCCAGTCCATTGGCCGGTGGGGCAACTTCGTCAACCGGGAAGCCTTCGGCGCGGCGACGGACAGCTTCTTCCGCATGGGGCTGTACAACACCGTCACCGGCGCATGGGAATACTACCACCCGACGTTCCTGTACGAGTCGGTGTGGAACGCCGTGGGCTTTGTGCTGCTGTTCCTGCTGGGCGTCGTTGTCTTCCAGGTGGGCTTTGGCGTCATCCGCCGTGCCAACACGGCAAACCTCTCCGAGAACGCCAACGTCCGCACCGTGGCCTCCGCGCTGCGCGGCGGCGTTGAGTGGGGCAACGGCTTCACGCAGTTCCCCGAGGACTTCTCCGTCCAGGAGGCTGACGAGAACACGGGCCGCATCGAGGTCACCGTCACGGACACCAGCTCCGAGAAGGCCCTCGAGTGCTTTGCCGGCTCTCAGGTGCAGGCCACGGCCTTTGCCGTGAACGCCCTGCTCAACCCCAAGATCAACACCGTTGTCTACCACGTCAACGTGCACATGAGCGCTGATGGCGAGATCGAGCGCACGCGCCTCTTTGGCTTCCTCAGGCCTACGGGCGACGTTACGTCCTACATGACCTTCGTGTGGACCAAGACGCAGTCTGCCAACGGTGGCGTCAACTTTGGCTGCACCATCACGGGCATTAACGACGCCATCCAAGACGAGATTCGCGACCAGATCACGACGTCCTTCACGCCGGTCCAGATTCTGACGGGCAAGTAGGGTCGCTCTTACACATATGTAGGGCCATGAGGGGCGCGGAACTTGGGGTTCGCGCCCCCCTTTTGCGCCTTCGGAAGCTCCGGCGGGCAAATGTTGATGAAAATGGGTGACTTAGTTTGATTTGGCGAGTAGCCCGCGCTTGCTGGACTTCGCCCTCCGTGGGGTTTCAAGTATGATGGGGAGCAACTGGCACGAGGGGGCAGGAGGGCCGCTGTGAAGTGCAACAACTGTGGGGCAGAAATCTCTGACGAGGCGCGCTTCTGCGAGAAGTGCGGTGCGCCGGTGAGTTCCGATGCCGCGCCGGCCCCTGCCGCTGGCGAGGCCATTCCCGCGCCCAAGCCGCTTGAGCAGCCGCTCTCTGCAGGTGCCGTTCCCTTTGTGCCCATGGCTCCCGCGCCGCGCGCAATGCCTCGCTCCATGAGGGCGCCAAGGCCCTATGAGCCGCGCCCGGGCTTCTCGCCCGCCCAGCCAGGGACGAGCAAGCCTAAGCGGGCCTCTTCGCTGGCAGGCCTTGCGGCGCAGGTTCCTCCCGCGCCCGACCCGGAGCTTCCGCGCGAGCAGCGCGAGGATGAGGCGGCTCTCGCGACGGACCAGGCAACCTGGAACAAGTATCCCGCAGCCAATGCCGGGACCGACCTTTCTTCCGAGGAGGAGGCGCGCGACGCCCGCCGCCGCGAGCGCGAGGGGGAGCAGCGCCGCCGCAAGGAGGCCAGGGAGAAGCGTGCCCAGGCCAAGCGCGAGGAGCGAGAGCGTCGCGAGGCCGAGCGCGCGACGGCCGCAGCCGAGCATGCCGCCGCTGCGCAAGCTGACCGCCTTGCGGTCGAGCAGGCCCTCGCGCCCGAAGCCGAGGAGCCGGCCGCGCCTGTCGATCCCAATGCAACCGCGCAGCTCAGGATGCCCGCTGCCCAGAGCGCGTCTGTTGCCGCCCCTGCCAAGCCGGGGGTTTCTCGCCGCACAATTGCCGCCATTGCGTCGGTTGTGGTCATTGCCATAGTTGGCGTGGTGGCCGTTGGCGCCATGAACCGTCCGGCCCAGGCGCCTACGGAGGCTCCGGGCCAGGCCACCCCCAAGGGCGAAGCCGGCGATGCTAGCTCCGACCCCACCGACGGCGGAAACGACGCGGCGGACTCCGTGGCCGTGAAGTCCTTCGTGGAGGACTACAGCTGGGACGAGCTCTCCGAGCTCTCCGCCCAGATTGCCTCCGCAGACAGCGACTCCGCTGCCATGGAGATTGCCAAGAAGCACAACCTGTGCACCGCCTCGGGCAAGCTCGACGGCAAACAGACTAAGAAGCTGCAGCTCAGCGATGGCAAAACCGTGGCCATGCGCATCGCAGGCTTCCGTCAGGACGATCGCGCGGACGGCTCCGGCAAGGCCGGCGACAACTGCGACCTGTACTTCAACGTTTCCGACGGCACCGGCACCTACACCTTTACCGTAGAGAGCTACCTCTGCGGCGAGGGCAGCGAGCTTCGCACCTGGATGAACGACGCCCTGCTGTCCGAGCTGCCCGACGAGGTCTCCTCCAAGGTTGTCGAGGTCTCCAAGAAGACGGTTGGCTACGAGTCCACGACTGCCACGTCCGTGGGCGACAAGCTGTGGGTGCCCTCGTTCTCCGAAGTGGTGGGCAAGCTGGCCGCAGGCGTGAAGCGCTCTGACTCCTACGTTGCCGAGGGCGACCAGTACCAGCTCTTCTCGGACGAGGGCGTCCAGTGGGGTGGCACCTACTCCATCCTGGGCACCAGGGGTTCCGATTCCTACTGGTGGCTGCGCTCCATCGACCCCCTCAACACCCAGTACTATCTCTGCGTGAGTGAGACCGGCGAGCCCTGGTACTCGCACCTTCCCGCTACTGAGCACGCCATCCTCATGGGTTTCTGCCTCTAGGCAAGAGGCGCCTCTCGCCGGAGGCTACGCGCTAACAAAAGGTCAACCTCGCAAACAAAAGACGAGGTTAACGGTACTGTGACGAGTTCCCAAGCCGTCTGGCCGGAAGCCTTGCCTCGCGTATACTGAAGACCGAATGGCGATAAACGCGCGTCACGCAAAAGCGTCGCGCAAACGGGAGGAGCGTCTTATGGCAGACCAGCCGCTGGTTGGCATCATCATGGGTTCCAAGAGCGATATGCCTGCAATGGAGGCATGCACCAACCAGCTTGATGAGATGGGCGTTCCCTACGAGCTTGTTGTGTACAGCGCGCATCGTACTCCCATGCAGGTTCACGAGTGGGCAAGTACCGCGTCCGAGCGCGGCATGCGCGTCATCATCGCCGCAGCCGGCAAAGCAGCCGCGCTTCCGGGCGTCGTCGCTGCCGTGACGCCCCTGCCGGTCATTGGTGTCCCTATGAAGACGAGCGACCTGGGTGGTTTGGTCTCTCTACTTTCCATGGTGCAGATGCCTTCTGGCGTGCCTGTCGACACGGTCGCCATCGGCG
>ERZ827168.1558-NODE-1558-length-30920-cov-4.849538_pt1 | contig 30920 bp, 36 predicted proteins | sample MGYA00519868_ERZ827168 | MGnify/ENA primary metagenome ERZ827168 (study PRJEB31778, sample SAMEA3449271) | human gut metagenome | biome: human gut; feature: human-associated habitat; material: faeces | place: United Kingdom | collected 2010/2012 ...
TTAGGGAAAGACACAGTATATAGAATAAAAACAGTATCTTTGTACAATTAGAAAGCGCTTTAAATACTAGTTTATGGATTTTACGCAGATCTCATCTACAATAGATAACTGGAGTTCATTCCTAAGTGAGCGCCAGTCATCTTTTGAGTCTTTGTTGCGCGATTCATCTCTAAATAGACTTTTAGAAGAGCATAAGGCTGTCGTTAAAAGTGCCGACAAAAGCAATGCTTTCACGGTCTTTGAGATTATTTCCGATTTATATTACCGTGAAAATTTCCATAGCGACTTGATTGCTTTTTTCCTCAATCCAAACCAGAATCACGGCTATGGAACACTAGGTATTGAACTGCTGATGGAGTTGATATCCAGATCAAGCGGATGGCAACTAGACCCGGCGAATTATGTTGATGCGATAGTGGTAAGGGAAGAAGGCCGTATTGATATTTTAATCAAGGATGAGTGTTCAAAGCATGCAATCTTGATAGAAAACAAGATGAACAATGCTGGAGATAGGGACAGGCAAATACCACGTTATTGTGACATTCTCGAAAAACAGGGTTTTACGGTCGATGCTGCTATTTATCTTCCTATGCTCAAGTACAAGAATCCTGATAAATCTACCTGGGAGGTTAATGATTTCCGTTGGGCGAGCAAGATTATCGTTATCCCTGCAGTATCAGACATCAATGAATTAAGTTTAACCAAGGATTGGTTAGAGCCATTGGCCGAGCAGTGCCAAAACAAAGACGTCGCCTCTACCATCAGGCAATATATCTATCTAATCACGAAAATTAGCAATTACACAATGGACAAGATTTCATTTGATAAGTTGTACAATTACCTATTGCAGGATGACCACTTAGATTCCGCAAATTCTCTTGTTTCAATGATGAATGATCTCCCGAAGTATCTTGCTCAGCGTATATATGATCTTTACTCAGCGCGCTGCTTCCCATTCACGAAAGTATGGATTTATCGTGATACTGATGCGGTATTTGAGGAATGCATGATAAACGGAGTGTATTTCAAGATGGATGTCTGGTGCGATACGAGGACATACAATATTCTGTTTTGGGCTCCTTCTGATAGGGACATTTCGAAGTTGTCTCAATACAATAGCATAAAGGAATTCCTTAAAGAGAATGGAGTATCAATCTTCAATGACTATGCTCTTGCAGATAATTGCCAAGTGAGCAAGAATATCCCCATCACAACATCTCTCAATGAGATTATAGATCCAATTTTAGCGCAACTGAGCGCAATTTCAGACAAATAGCATAATAAAGGCCGATGGTGCCCAGTTCCAGCGGCAGTGCCGGTGCCAAGGTCAACTTTGAAAGTCTGACACAAAGGAATGAAACCTACTATTTAAAAATGGCACGAAGCTTCATCACGTAGTTGTAGACAGTCTTGGGAGAAAGCTCCGGAAATTTGGGATAGTTTTCCTTTAGCCAGTCATGCATCTGGCAGCTGATGTGTCTTGATACTGGGACAGATGCTGTACGATGAACTCCTTGTAAGGCTCAAGCACAAATGGTTTTTGAATGATTGAGTTCGTGAAATCCTCGAACTCTTCGCGGCTCATCTCCAGATACTTCTTGACGGTCCTGAAGTTTAGCCCGAGGTCATCGACTATTCGTTGGATAGACCGATGTTCTCAACATCTCAAAAAAGATGGATTCTTTCGTAAGTGATCATACGAAGTGCAGTTTTGTAGTCCTTCTCTGTCATGATTCCTTTGCTTTTATCATGATGCAAGGTCGGATTTATACTTAAATTTCACTGCACTCTTGATTCCATTTTCACTGCACTCCCGTTAGCAATTTCACTGTATTTGTTGATTCCGGATACAATTCATCAATGTGAGAGTTGTATGCGATGGAAATGGACCCCCGATGAGAGGTATTCGTCGATGATGTCGTCCACCCGTTCTTTGTCAAATGCCCCGTATTTAGCGTTGGGTATAAACTCTACCAAAGTCCCATTCTGCTCATCGGTAGCCCTGACATCTTTTCCAACGAGCATACCGTCCTTGAAATCTAAGGTGAAACTGCGGCCAATTTGGTAAGAAGTAACTCTCATCATCGAGGAATGAACATTGACATACTGAAGTCCCGAGAGATGTTCGTACTCCGGTTCATCAAAGATTCCGGGGCAGAATCTGTAGTACTCGGGGCGACCACTTACTAATCTTTCAACGTATTTCTGTGGGATGCCCGTACCGTAGTCACGTATTGAGACGAGCCCTTCTTCGCTCAAATTAAGGGCAATTTCCTTCTTCCAGTATCCGCGCTGGAATCCTTCCACCGAATTATTGAGGATTTCCCTTAGCATCTTGTACTTCCTGTCTTCAGTGCAATTGATTGTGATACCGCTGCCACAATACTCCTCCGGCCATACGCGTGCCAGCTTGAGATACTCATGTCTATTATCTTCGGTAAAGCGAGAAAATGTTTTCATGATAGGAACTATTTGATTTTGACTGATTCGTTTTGTTGCGGTTAGCGCATTATCCTTGTGCATATTTCCTTATTCTTAGAAGTTCAATATTTTCATCGCAATAGTGGCGCAGGCTTCAGCATCTGCGAGCGCATGGTGGTGGTTTTCAAGGTCGTAACCGCACGCCGCCGAAACAGTATGAAGCTGGTGGTTTGGAAGTGACTTCCCGAAATGCTCTCTCGACGCTGTCAGTGTATCATAGAATGTGTAGTCGGGATAATCCATCTGATATACCTGGAATGCAGCTTTCAGGCATCCTTCATCGAAGCAGGCATTGTGGGCAACCAGCGGCAGGCCCTCAATCTTTGGAACAATCTGCTCCCACACTTTCGAGAATACCGGAGCGTTCTCAGTATCGGCTTCAGTGAGACCATGCACATTGCTGCAGAACCACTTGTAGTAACCAGGCTCCGGATTGATCAGCGAATAGAAGCGATCAACTATCTTTCCCTTCTTTACTATGACAATGCCCACACTGCAAACACTGCTGCGGCACTCGTTGGCGGTCTCAAAATCAATGGCCGCGAAGTTTATATCTTTCTTATACATTGGTCTGATCTTCTTGATTGGAATAGTATTTGGTCATGTTGTAAACCATAGCTGCAATCTGATTCCTGAGCGTCAAAGGTTCAAGCACTTCGAAACTATCTGCATGAGAGAATATCTCCTGTATGAAATCGAATGTAGGCTTGATATGGTAGCGAAATATCATGCATTCATCGTTTCCTCCTTCTTCTGCAATTTGGCTTACATGCAGAGGCAACGATTCAACATATTTTGCCTGTCTTCCGGTAACCTTGATTCTCACTGTCTGAGTTTCCTCGTTATCGCCATGAATGATACCATAGCAGTCCTCAAAGGCGACAATGTTAAGAAATCTGACCTCGACAATCTAGAGAAGATGTCCGATTTCACCAGAGACTTCCTCAGGTATAATACTCAGAGCCCTCGGGCTCAACATAGGTGACGTGGACGCAAGGGTGCTGCTTGACGAGGGCTTCGACTGCAGCGGATACGGACTTACCAAGGCAGGGACCAGGAAACTGTCCCTGCTAGACCACATCATAATCTCCGACAGCCGGTGGTACTCCTTTGCCGACGAATCCGTGACGGAATTCGGAAAATGACAGATACATTCTGAAATACAACGGCGGTCGCCGGAAAGGAGCCGCCGGCATTCTCCTCCGGGTCTCTTGCGGGACGTTCGTCCACGCTCCCCGGAGGTTCTATTTCTTGCTTGCTTTGGCCGCCCCGACGCGATGTCGCGGCGGCTTTTCTCATGCTACCGCCATTGCTCCGGAAACCTGACATCAGGGAACATCGACCTGACCTTGTCCAAGGCATACTCCATCAGGAAGGCGAACTCATAGTCCCTGTAATAGTGGGAAATGGTGCCGGGGATATGGATTTCCTCCTCTAGAAGGTCCTGCCATTCATCCTCCCCGTCAGGAAACCGCCGCCCTTCTTCATCGCAGCGAAGGAGTTCCGCAGACCAGGGGTCGGAGTGTCTCCACCGCATGTATATCATCCAGCGCTTCCCTTGGGTGTCGTGGAAACGGTAATAGATCTGGGATGGGCACCATGATGACACGTCTATGTCCCATACGAAATCCTCATTGCCGCTTCTGTTCTCGGGAAGCCCAAGCAGCTCCGTGGCCTTGTCCACCTCTTCTCCCGAGAGTCCCTTCGAAGGGTCGCAGAGCGCCAGGTGAGGGTCCTCCACCCACGGGAAGTGTTCTGCCGTGTCGATGATGACATATTCCTGACAGGGGTGCTCTTCAAGGAAGACCGCAATCCTATCGCTGAGGGTGAGGCCGTTAGGTTGCTGTATGGATCCGACCACCCTGTCACCGAAGGGCCAGGGTGGTCCAGACAGAGACTCCTTCATATACCCGGTCAGCACTATGAAGGCACCCGTCGTTCCGATGACAATACAGAGGTTCTCTACGCATTTCGGATCCCAGCCCTGTCCGTTGCGGCCCGGCCTGATGACTCCTTCCGGATTGAGGAAAATGTACTTTGTCTTCATCGCTGGATATGTTTGTGAGTACAAAGAAAGATCCTTCCGGTGCAAATAACCGGCAGCAAGGCAGGATCAAGTGCAGAGAAAAGTGAGTTCAATGCTCCGGAGCAAATATCGGAAGCATGTTCGGCCCGTTAAGACTGTCATATCCCTCGTCCATAATGGCGGCATTGGAGAAGACGGTCATTCCGTCATTGGTCATCCCGTGAGCCTTGTGGATGTGGCCGAAGAGGTGCAGGCAGGGACGAATGGTGCTGACCCTTTCGAGCAATTCCCTTGAGCCGTAGAGGATACTCCCGTCCCTGTCAAGTATGCCATAGGGAGGAGTATGGGTGACAAGAACGTCCGTGTCATCAGGAATGGCGGCGTAGAGCTGCTCCTGCTTTCCACTCACGCAGTCCTCCATGAACATCGGCACTCCCCAGAACTTCAAACCCTCTATCTCCACACCGCTGCCGCAGAGGTAATGAACGTTGTCATCAAGTCCGTCCAGATGGGCACCGTAAAGGCAGGCGTCGTGGTTGCCAGCGACCAGCACCTTGTGCCTGTATGGGAGGTCGCAGACCCACTCCAGAAAATCGAGCGTCTCTGCCTCGGAGCCCGACATCGTGAAGTCCCCGCTGTGCACGAGGATATCTGCCTCAGGGAGGTCCCTCAGGCGGCGGTGGACACCGTGGGTGTCGGACAGATGCAGGATTCTCAGGTCCATGGCGCAAAGTTAATCAATTCTGAGGTATGAATCCTCCTCCAGTGTGCCCCCGTTCCTTTTCAGTGCCCTGTCAAGATATTCAAGGCATTTCTCACTAAGGAGGGGTGTATCAATGAGTTTGAGGGAATTCTATATTTACCTCTAAAAGTGTTGCACTTAAACAACACATTTTGTACATTTGAATCGTAAAAGAAGCTCATGACGACCGTTTTCAGATGCTGAAGACTCTGCCGTAAGAGGTCTTTTCCGATACTGCGAGAACAATCTCCCGCAAGCCTTCAGGGAGCAAACTCCACACGGAAGCTGCGATGTGATTCGGGATGCCCTTGTAATAGGCCTCGGCTATTCCTCCTGTGATGCAGGCGAGGGTATCGCTGTCTCCGCCCATGGAAACCGCCTTGCGGATTGCATCCTCAAAGTCGTCCGACTCAAGGAAGGCGATGATGGCCTCGGGGACCGTACCCTGACAGCTGGAGTCCCATCCGTAGGTCCGGTTCAGAAACTCATAGCTGCGCTCAAGGTCATAGCCATATCTTGAGCTTATATATTCCTTGATCTTATCCTTCTTCTTACCGATGCGGGCAAGGTAGATTGCCGCCGCGGTCGCCTGAGCGCCCTTGATGCCCTCCGGATGGTCGTGGGTGATGGATGCGGATATTCCCGCCACATGCTCTGTCTCCTCAAGAGTGTCGAAGAACCACCCGCAGGCGGATGCCCTCATGGCGCTGCCGTTGCCCCAGCTGCCGTATGGGTGCCTTTTACCATCGACGGGGTAGCCGTTCCTTCCGTTCAATGCTCTCGGCCTGAACAGCCACTCGCGGAACATACCGCCGTATCCGCCTACGGGGCAGGGGTACTCCTCCGCCAGTTCTACCATGCACTTCTCCAGAACCCCGTGGGTGTGTTCCGCATCAGTGAGCAGCCATTTCGCCACCGCAAGGGTCATCATGGAATCATCCGTATAACTGCTCCCATTGGGGAACAGCTCAAATCCGTAATCCTTCGTATTGTCGAACTCATAGGTACTTCCTATGGTATCGCCGCAAATTGCTCCGAACATATTTCTACTCTCCTGTTCTTAAAATTCCAGCCTTGAGCTCGTTGTACTTTTCCTTGTTGAAGCGATAGCTCACTCATTCTAGAGGCGTCACTCTCCGACTCTGGGCATCGTTATCCTTGCTGTGGACGACCTTCAGGATGATGTCCCCGCTTTTCATATTGGCATATTCCGATACCCTGAGGACTGCCCGCTTGAGGGTGCGGCCGTTGATGAAGATATCCCTTATGGCGGATACCGTCTCCTCAGAGACATTCTCCCGGGAGTTCGAGTAGAGCACGAGGACGATGCTGTCATATTCACCCTCTGGAACATCGCTGTAATCCTTGATGAGAGTCTGGAGAGTGGCCGGAGAGTACTTCACGTCACCCTTGTGCTGACGGAAACGGGTCTCGTGGACAATCTTCGTGTCGAAGAGGTACTCCAGCTCTCCCCTGCCCAGCTCCGGGCAGATACGCAGCAGGTCCTTGATGCACTCCTCGACATTGGACATCCTGTCCAGCCGGGCCATCGCCCTGTCCATACGGGCATCACGCATCCTCTTTGCGCGGTTGCGCCTCTCCTCCCTCTCCCATATCCGCTTGCAGATATCCCAGGATATTGCTCCCCGGAAGCATTCCTTTTTCTCCTTGCGCCCCCTGGCATACATCACCTGCTGGCGGGAATGCACCTCGGACCATTTGCGCCTGTACTTGTTGTCCGGCCTCTCCATGAATGACGGGGTCTCATCCTCCGAGAATCCCCAGTAGGTCATCTCCCAAAGGATACGAGAAGCAAGCTCCGCATCACTGAAGCTCAGCCCATCCTCTATCTGTATCCTGCTCGCGAGGACTTCACTCCAGCAGTCATCACAGCCGGTGACGTGTATCCAGTTCTCATCATCCTCGTCACGGCTCAGTTCTATCACCCCGTCGGTCTGTCCGGCGGCTTCGTTGAGCATAAGCTCATCGAACGCCTCCCTGTAGGAGTAGATGTCCTTCACGTCATATACCCCTTTCAGAGTGGGTATGAGCTCGTCAAACGAATTCATAAAGTTTCATAAACTGCCTCCATTGATACAAGCAACTGATGATTCCATTATCCCAGAAGCATTCTGCGTCTCAATTCAATCTCCTTCTTTTCCACCAACTCGTCCCATAACATTGAGTCCTTGAAATCCGACACCGGAATCCGGTCCTCATACTTGCGGAAAAAGGCTTCAACATCCCAGTTACGCAGAGAATAGTTGTTTATTATTTTTCTCCAATTGAGCCTGTCTGCAAATCGTCCGACAATCTCCTCGGTGAGTGAACCACAATCTGAATATTCGTCCCAATCCCAGATATCCTTGAACTTCTCCAGCATCTCTACACTGAGCTTCTCTTCTGACATATTTCTGGCAATCTGGCTCCAATTGAGTCTTGACTTGAACTTTTCAAGCATCGGGATTGTCCAAAATACATCCCCATTACAGGAAAGCTCTTCCCAGTCAATTCTGTCTGCATACTTCTCGAGTTGATCCAGGGAAAATGGATGTTTTTTTGAGATGTGTACCCATGCCTCATTCTCCATCATCTGGGCCATCAGACCCTCACTTAAACTGATCTTTTCCATATAAAGTAATTTTGTTTTCCACTGCAAAGAAACATTCTCTCAATGCAATAATGTGGCAGTGTGTTTAATTGTGAGTCCGAAGATAATCCGCTATCTTCCTGCACTCTTCCGGAGTGACCATCGGTCCCTGAATGCGCTTGGTTCTCTTTCCCTTGCAAAAGAGAAAGTCCCCTTCCCCTGACAGAACCTCAGCACCGGGCATACTGGCAGGACTATCCTGTCTCCCCGATGCGGCCTGACGGAAGACAATCCGGCCCGTTTCTTCATCTCTCAGTGATTCCATAAGGAAACTCTCTATGTTAGTGCCAGAAACAATGAAATGACATCCGCCGTGACGGCTCTGTAAGGGCAATTGTTTCAGGAGGTCTGAAAGACCTTCACCGGAGTCAACCGTTTCATCAAAACCGTAAATGAACACCACCGTCGTTCGGATATCAGCTCCGTCTCTCTCCATCTGCTCATTGGTGAGATTCATGAGTTCAGTGCATACCTCCTTATCACCATATACATACTCGACTCCGCTGACTCCCTTCCATAGGGAAAGTCCATCTCCATTAAGGTCCATAAGCATCATCCTGACGTTATCACGGGGTACTGCATACAGGAGTGAAGCAATGAAGACGTTCATCATCGTTGACAATTCAGCGTTGTTCTGCCCTGTCATCACGATATCCGCTACCGCGTCAAGGTCAAGGACTTCCGGTCTGAAGTCCGTCCCGAGTCCGAGGGGCAGCGGAAGCGATGAAGAGCACCTTCTGAACTGCGGAGACTGGAGTAGAGCTCGCAGAGGTACACCGGAGGGCTCATCGTTCAGTACCTCAATTCTTACGGTATTGTCTTCCTGCAGGATTCTCACAGACCTGCCTGTTGCTGCAGATAGTGTTCCCTTGAGTTGCCCGATTTGGGTTCTTTCAGCAGTTCCATTTAAGATCACACGGAACACAGTGCATTGGGGAAGGACATCCGTTTCCAAGGAACCGGATATTTCCTCTTCCTCAAGAGTCGTTTGAATGAGACTCTTCTTTCGTTGTAGCTCCTTCTCACCTAAGCAATGAAGGAGCTCTGGGTGGCCTCCGAGAAGGCCGACAGGGTAATTGTTTGTTTCCATCGCTGTCTGTTGTTTGAACGCAAAGGAAACACGCTCTGCTGCAATTCTACGGCAGGATTCTCTGCTGCCATATTATTGCAGTGGCATATCCTATATTTGCAGCTAAATGACAGGAACGATGAAACATTACGGCGATTTATATGAGCAGCAAATGAAATGGTTCGAGATCATCGATGCTCTTGAGACAATCCCGGAAAAAGAGAGAATAGAGAGGTACCGCGCAGAGGTGCAGAAGGTGGAGAAAAGCATACTCCGCCTTACGGGAGACCCCCTGAAGCTCTCGTCCAGACGCTGGGAGAAGAGCGAAAGGACAGCCGAGAAGGTCGAAGACCTGCTCGGGAGACGCTACTATCTTCTTTCGAAGATGTTCGAAATCCATTGCTCCGAGGCAGAGGTAAAAAGGATGGAGAGCGTCAATGCGCATCTGTATGAACTTACCTGCGACATGTTCTCCAGGACCGGCAGGATGTACCGGAACATCCTCGACCTCCCGATGGACCCCAAGGACGATGACCTCACGGTGGAAGGGACGCTGAAGTACTGGGGAGACTCGGAGCAGGACGTTCTATACCTGGAGGATGACGGGTTTTACGGGTCCGACTTCACGAGGATGATCCTTGTCAACGCCACACTCCAGAGGGATGTCAAGGGCGACCTGGACATCATCTCCTGCCGTCCATTTTGGAATCCGGGCTGCGGACACAAGTCCTCGATGAGCGATGCCGAGCTTGACATCGACAATCATCTCGACGACGGCACAACCTGGGCGGAAAGCTGGCTGAGGCATCCGAAACTCGACCATATCTGCATGTGCTATGCGACCCACGCCGTCGTGACCCATCAGGACTACCCTGTTCCGGACCTTCTGAGGATGAACACCTTCGAGGTGAAGGTGGACGTGACCGTGCAGCAGATAAGCGAGCAGGACGGGACGCGCTTCTTCTGGTGGAAGGACTGCACCGAGCAGGAGTTCGTGGACAAGTTCATGCACGAGGCCCAGAGCCGCCCTTCGGGAGAGAGCCTCGGGGAGTTCGTCTGGAGGAGGGGCATTGAATATTTCGAGCTGGAGGAGGTAGAAGAGAGCCACAGATGGTTGCTTAAGGACTTTGACAAACATCCGAGAATGGACTGCGAAGAGATTAAAGACCGGCTTCAGACCGATATCATCTCCATCTCCAGACTTCCGGACTGCAGAAAAGACGACAATTTGGCCGGGGACTTCCTGAAGGCGCTCAGGAAGATACACAGGGAACTTAAAGGATTATAGAATATGGACAACAATGATTGCAGATGGCCGGTGCCCATCGGAACTACAGAGAGCGGCGAAGGAAGGGTTTTTGACTATGTGACCGCCTCCAACATCCTTGTCGCCGGAGCCACGAAGCAGGGCAAGAGCACGGCGATAAGAATAATAGTGGACGCCCTGAAGAGCTGTCCGGGAGCCTCCGGAATGCAATTCAGGTTCATCGACACGTCAAAGCCTCATTGGGATGCGGACGAGACGATCGGCGAGTTGTGCCGCGAGCTGGAAAGGAGGGAAACCCTGCAAAATGTAGGTGTCGACATCTCGGGATTCCCTTTGATTGTGACCGTGATTGATGAATATTCCGACCTGATGGAATTCGGCAGCCGGGACTCAAGGCGCTCTGTCAAAGACTCCGTTCTGCACCTTGCAAAGGAGGGGTCGGGAGTCGGAATCCGCCTGATACTCTCCAGCAGGCATCCCGCTAAGGAAGTGAAAGCCCTTCTCGACTACTTCCCTACCCGCTTGGTATTGAGGGTATCCGACCCAAAGGACTCGAAACTTCTTCTGAAATCCGAGGCGGCGTTCTGGGAGCTGAACGTCAGCGGGGAAATGTTTCTCTATGACAAAGGCGTCATCTCCCATTGCTGCCTATCCGGAGTCACTCATTGACATTACTTTGGCAGTGAAAGACGTTATCTTTGCACAAATCATCCGACTATGCCGACAAGATATATCTGTGACACAGAACACTACAACGAGGTCATCGCCAGATGCGCTTCGGTGAAGTCGTCCCTCTGGATAGGGACTGCGGACATAAAGGACCTGCACGTCAAGGTGGGCCCAGACAGCCTACCGTTCCTCGCCGTCCTTGCGAAGTTGGTTCGCAAAGGTGTATGCGTGAGACTCCTGCACGCCAAGGAACCGGGTCCCATCTTCAGGGAGGAGTTCGACAGGTATCCGTCCCTCTTCACGGGGCTGGAGAGGGCCCTCTGCCCGAGAGTGCACTTCAAGATACTCGTTTTCGACGGGAAGGAGGCCTACATAGGCTCCGCCAACCTGACCGGCGCGGGGATGGGAATGAAATCCGGATGCAGGCGCAACTTCGAGGCGGGCATCCTCACGGACGACCCGGCGCTCGTCGCTGCGGCAATGGACCACTTCGACTCGGTATGGGCTGGATTCAGGTGCCGGGACTGTGGCAGAAAGGATTTCTGCAACGACCCTATCGTGAAATAGCTGCCATGCTTTTGCAGTACTGTCATATACCTTTGACGGACATCATTCAAACATCAACACCATGTCAAGAGTATTCAGAGTGACCCCGAAGAGGATCAAAAGGACTAACGGTCAGGTACTCACGCCTGACATGAGCGTCGTGGTGACAACCAAGACACACGCCACATCACCGTTCACCAACGGTGCGCAGGAACTCAAGGAGACGTATATGCGCCTTTACGGGTTCGACTACCAGAAGGCCTGCTGCCATCTGAGCGACTTCGATTTCGAAGTGCTCGACTGATGCCGCGGAATTCCCGTCAGTAACAAGGGGTCGGAGAGAGATTTCCGGCCCCTTTCACTGCCGCTGACTTTATGTACTCAATGACTGGGCCGAGGGAATCCTGAATCGGTCTTTCAAAACCGACTCTGAAGGAGCGCCTCTTGCCCTTCCGGTCTTTCAGGACTATGGAAAAGGAATTATTCCGGGCACGCACTGTGCAGGTAAGGGAGGCTTCCTCAGCCAAACGGCCGATGGCCGGCATCACGGTCGCCTCACATATCCTGTTCAGCTGCTTTATCCGGGCCTCCTCAAGACTGTTCTTGTCCTTCAATGCCCTGAACCGGGAAACGTACTCAGGAAGAATCCCCTCAAGGTAATTCAGGGCGGCAACGGCCATATCGGAAGTCTAGAGATGAATCTCATCCCATCCGACCTGAAGGATACCCTCCCGAAGGAACATGTGAACCGGCCATTCATTGAGTGTAAGTTCAAGACAGTGTCCCCTCAGGTCTGCCCTCAATAAATGACTGTGCCTTATGCTGTCTCGCACTTTTCTTATGCTGTATTCCCCCCCTTGCCCTCTGATGCTTCCATCCCGTCCGTGAATTCACGGATATCCTCCACGAGGGACTCAATAAGAACACTGTCGTTGTATTCTTTGTCAAGCATAGACGTCATTGTTTTACGATGCAAAAGAACAGTCTCCCGGTGCATTAATGTGGCAGTCGGAAGCTTAATATCCGCTGCCACATTTCTGCATTAAAGACTACTATCTTCGCGGCATAAAACAATACGGAAATGGCAAACATCAAAGCGAACATCACTGAACTGAGGCAGCTGCTGGACATCACCCCGGCGGGGCACAACCTCATGCTCGTAGGCAATCACGGCATAGGCAAATCGGAGATACTCACTTCATACTTCTCACAGAAAGGAATGACCGTGGTCGCGCTCTTCCTCGGACAGATGAGTGACCCTGGCGACCTCATAGGGCTTCCCCGCAAGAACGAGCAGACCGGGAAAACCGACTTCATGCCGCCCTACTGGTTTCCTGTCGACGGCAAGCCGGTCGTCCTTTTCCTTGACGAGCTGAACCGGGCACGTCCGGAGATACTTCAGACCATCATGGACCTCGCCCTGAACCGGCGTCTCGCCGGGAGGGCCCTTCCCGAGGGAAGCCGGGTAATAGCTGCGGTAAACGAAGGCGACCAGTACCAGCTCACCGACCTCGATCCGGCACTCGTGTCAAGGTTCAACATCGTGCAGTTCGTCCCTACGGTGCAGGAATGGCTACTGTGGGCAAAGGGTGCGGGAGTTGACTCCCGAGTGACGGACTTCATACAGGAGAACAGCATCTGGCTGGACAAGAACCCCGATGCCAAGGAGGGTGCGGACACTGGACTGGAGAAGACCCCGGACAGGAGAGGATGGAAGAGGGTATCGGACATCATCTCGGGATGCAAGAAGTTCACTGACGTGCACTACAAGGCGATATGCAGCATAGTCGGTCCGAAGGCGGCGAACGCGTTCCGCCAGAGTGTGTCTTCCCACAAGCTCGTCAGCGGCAGGCAGGTCCTCTATGAGTTGGACAAGCACCGCAACACCCTCTCCAGGTACCGGATTCACGAGCTGTCGGTTGTCAATGAGGGCATCTTCCGTTACCTTGAGACGGAGAGTATCCCCCAGGAGGACAAGGCCGCCGTCAGCACCAACCTCGAGAGCTACTTCGAGATGCTCACCAAGACCACCAAGGAAGCCGCAGCGCACTTCGGCAACCTCTACGTCAGCTCCAACCTCTACCCAAACGCCTGCCGCTTCATCTCATCGGACTGCCCTATGCTGACGATGTCGCTCATCATGTATGTCAAGGCAATAAAGTAGAAGACGATGCTTACCTCAGAGAGATTATCGGATATCCTTCAGAGGTGGTTCATCTCGGAGCCGCCGATGTTCGGAGTGTTCTGCCTCCACGAGACAAAGGAGAACAGGGGGATGACCTGCCCGCTCAGATGCGGACAGAGGAGGCTCGAGTACAACCCTGAGCTTACCGGACGGATGTCTGACACGGAGCTGGAGGAGTGCCTCAGGGCGGAGGCCGTGCGTATCCTGATGGGACATCCCTACCGGAGACGTCCGGACGGATGCTCGCAGGCCGCATCCGCCCTCGGGAGCAATGTCACCATCGGTGACAACTACGACCACAGGTCCTTCGAGATCGAGAAGCCCGGGGATTTCAATTTGGAGACCAGCCTCCCATACGAGGTGTACTCGAGGGAAATTGAAGCCCTGTTGCCTCCTGGCCCAGGAGAGCAGGGAAGCAAGAAAGACAGCATGATTCCAGACACAATCGGACCAGACGGAGCCGAACTGGAGAAATATACGGACCTTTCGGAACTCTGGGATGAGGATGATCTCACGTGGAGCGAAATAAACGGTGTCATCAACTCAACCAAGGACTGGGGGTCAATTCCCGGGAAGTTCGCCGAAAAGCTCATCGCCTCCACCAAGTCCCGGATCAACTGGAGGACGGCTCTTGCCGGGTTCCGCTCAAGCATCCTCTGCTCAAGAAGGAGGCTCACCCGCATGAAGCCCAGCCGCAGGAGCGGATTCGACCAGATGGGCTCCGTCAGGGAGTTCTCCACCAAGGTGCTGGTCGCCGTGGATGTTTCCGGGAGCATCTCCTCGGAGAGCCTCTCCTACTTCTACGGAGTGGTGAACTCAGCCTTCCGCTACGGCGTGGAGGCTCTTGACGTGGTCGAGTTCGACTGCGGAATCACCAAGGTGTGCAGCCTCCGGAAGAAGCTGAAGACAGTGGAAGCCCTCGGACGCGGAGGTACCTCATTCGACGAGCCTATCCGTTACGCCCACGAGAACGGCTACGACGGCCTGGTGCTCCTCACCGACGGATATGCTCCAGAGCCTGCCATCCCTCAAGGCTTCCGCTGCGGAATCCTGTGGGTCTGTGAGAACCGGTGCTCCTTCGAAGCGCACGAACACTGGATGAAACGCTCCGGAAGGGTCTGCGTAATTGAACTGCAATAGAATGAAGGCTCAATCAACAAATACTACATTGCAGATGTCAGAATGCCAATTATCCATTGTTTCATACTGCCATCCAAAAGCATCTGGATGGATTCTGCATTAAACCAATTTGAGTATTTCGGCTCTGAATAATCCCAAAACCAATTATCATTCGATCTATTCAAATTAAGACGTTTTGCGAGTTCCTTAGCTTCGTCAATACTTCTAATGTCTTTTGTACAAGTACTTTTCCTTACTATACCTATGATTAAGCCACCAAGGTAGGTTTCTTCAAATTCAATTTTAAAATCGAAATCCCTCCAATCTTTGTATTCAAACCTGAAACCGTTACACGTATTTCTTAACCAGTCAGTTTGCTTTTCTGTTAAGCAGGTAAAACCATCAGGCAATTCATTTTTGAGTGAATCAAGAAAGTCATTCATAATCTGATTAATGGCTGATTCAAGATTAATCCAGACAGAAATAGCGGCACCAATATTATCGGGCTTCTTGATTAACTCTATGATATCACTGTTTTGTGTCATATAGCTGTTGGTAAGTTGTGATAAAGTATTTATATACTGATTGATCGTTTCCCTGACATAAGGAAGATTTGCGGCAAGTTGAACGCATTTCGACAACCAAGGAATTATATCGTCCTTATATGACAAACAAATTATACTATCCGCTTTCAGACCGCCTAATGATTCATTGCTTGGCTCAGATCCAAACAAAGTCAGATAAATCATGTTAGCCTCAGGTTTGAAGTTATGATACCTAAGGAGTTGGTTCTTTTGGTCACCTGCGTATATTTTATTTTCAATTATGAGATGATTATTGCCATCGGATACGTACAAGTCAATTCTCCCTCCAGTTGTTTCCGATAATGGTCCTATATACTTTTCAACTTCCACTTTCGTTTTCGAACAGTCAAGTTTTATAGAACGCTTTTCAATCTTTGGAATCCGAAGAAACTCCTTCAAGAATTCACTCTTCGCGCCGTGTTTTTCCGGGCGCAGCAAAGATGCAAGAATAGAAGAATGAAGCCGTACTTCAGAACTGGTTAATTGAAGGATATCAAAAATATTGAAACACAGACCATTGTCTTCATAAACTTTCTTTATTTTCCTCCGATTATCATCACAAGCACGGACGAGGTTCAACAGATGAGAAATATTTGAAATTTCTAACTCCATATGCAGACATCAAAATAATTATACTCGAGGAATTACACTCCAAATTTAATCATATCCCCCAAATTGAACAAACAATTTCCTAAATTATCTTTTGACTTACGATATCACTGCCTGAATAATACATTGAAGCTCTCCATATTTGTTCCCCAAATAGAAATCATACCGATATGAACTACTTTCTTGTACTATCAGAAATCAACAAGTATTTCCAGAGAGTTTCCTCCCTGGATACCAAAGTGATGGCCTCTGCGTATGCATGTGATAACCAATGTTACGATTCCATTCTACAGATTCTTTCTGAGGAAATCATTCCAGACCATTACGAAAACATCTTTCGTAATGATTCTAAATTCGGAAGATATGAGATAGAATATGAAGCAAAACGACGCAACTTCAAATATGACGTCATAGAAAAGACAAATGGAGAAGACGGAAATGACGAATGCGAAATCAACATCACTATTTATGGTGAGACATTCGTCGTGCAGACGGACAAATGGAAAAATTTCTTTCTGGATGTGGTACTCGGAAATAGTTATCACATAACTGCTCCGGAGATTTACATTGACGATATGTTTAATATGTTCGAGGAGCTGGTGCAGGTCAAATACGCTCTGCGGGGGCTGATTCCCATTTATATGTCAATTATTGGATCTACAGTGGATCCAGTTCAGTTAAAGAAGGTACTAATCTTCCAATTGTTTCTCGTTCCCTTTTTAACTTTTTATGACCTCTATTCCGGGTTGCTCGCCCTGGTTTATCTTATTCAAAATGATGTCCGTTTTTCAGAAGATGAACTTCAAATTATTGACCAAGATGCCCATTCCGAGAACATGGGCCTGATTTGGAGTCCAGAGGCAAATGGGAAACAATATGACGAGCTTGTGTCTGATTGCAAGAGGAACCTCAAGGTTGAACAGGTAGCATCCAAAAGCACCGCCTATGCCATTGTGCAGATCGCAGCGGAGGGGTTCCCTGGGGCAAATGATATCGAATATACCTGTTTCAGCAACGGGACACTGCTCCTTGCACCTTACCGCAAGACGGGCGCAATACTCGGATTCGTGAAATACAGTGAACTCACCCGCCTCAATGACATCATCAGGGCAATCGCCTCTTTCAACGATGACAATGCGGATTCCCTCCCGGAAGGATTCATCCTCTTTAAATGAACCAATATGAACCATTACCTCATATTTTCAGCAATCAACGACTATTTCAAGGACATATCTTCTCTGGATTCCGGGAGGATCATCGCTGCATTTATCTACATGGACCAATTTATTGCCAAAGTAATTGCGGAGGAAGTCATACTGCACACGATTCCTGAAGATTATGACAAGTACAGGGGGAATCCTGATCCTTTTGACTTACAACAGGTACTCGACGAGGCAGCGAAACGCGGATATTCCACTACCCAAGGCTCTACAACATGTAAAGAGAAGATATCAGTGAGCATCACAATCAAAGGACGGACATTCGAACTTGTTACACTGGGTTCCGGAGGCTGGGCATTCAGATTTGCTAAAGAAAAGAATCTGGAGATTCCAATTATTGATGCCAATGGAGTTCTGGATATGTTGGAAGACATCAATGATGCGAACACATACACCCTGCCGTTAATCAGCCAGTATCTATTCAGCTTGGGGACAATGTTCGATTTGGGGCAATACAAGGATGCAGAATGCTTCTCCTGTATTCCCTCGACCACCTCGTCAGAAAGAAAATTCTCCTACTTGGGTTTACCTACCCTCGCGGTATATTTTCATGACCATGGATTGGATCTCGAGGACATCCTGACAGAGGTAAGGATTTCTTGCTCCAGAGCGGAGGTCAATAGAAATCCATATCTGAAGGAACCGGAGACCTTCATTATGCGATGTGCTCTGATAAAGGAAATATGCAAGAAGAACGGTTTGATCGAGGGAATAGCGGAGAAACACATCAGCGAAATCCTGAAGAAGTACTCACCTAAGGGAATCGTCGGTATGTCAGAGGTGAAATACGCCTGTTACGATTCCGGAGTCATTCTTCTTGCCCCGTACAAGAGAAAGGGTGCCATCATCGGCTTCCTGGACTACTCAAGGATGACAGCACTTGAGGAGACAATCAACCGGATTATGTCATATAATGAGGGTTCTCCTCTTCCGGAGGGATTTGTACTTTATGAATGATTAAGAACTGCCATATTTATGCATTGAAACACCCTATCTTCGCACTCGACTAACAGATAGTACTATGTTCAGAAAGAAGAAAAAGGAACAGAAAATCGAGCTCTGTGAGCTATGGAGTCTCAATCACACCCTCGCGAAGATCATAAGCCGCTACCTCAAGGAGTTCATCGAGGCATCGAGCCTCTCGGGAGCAACTCCCGGAAGCTACTGCCAGAAGGATCCGGAGAACTGCTGGAGTCTCTGGGAGGCAGATCTATGGAAGATGCAGAAGGCCTTCGCGGACTATGCGGCATTGGACTGCCCTGCGGTATGCCCCGAGGAGAAACGAAAGGAAATCCGCGAGGGTATGCAGCTCTTCATTGACAAGTACGACGCACTTTGGTATTGATACTATGGCACATCTCATCTATTTCAAATGCAGGGAATGCGGAGAAGTGTTCACCCATTTCGAGGACCGCTTCTCCGTCATCCATTTCCTCACTATGGAACCGCACCTCTGCCCGAAGTGCTTCTCAAGAAGAACCCACCCCGGAGGAATGGGGTGGATCTTCAGGTTGATTGAATGGCTCCGCAGGAATCACTCCTTGTATTGAGGGTCGACTTCCACGCTGCCATCTGGTCTGAATACCACCTTGGCACCTTTGAGTACCCCTGTAATAGCTACTGCAGTGCCTCCGATGATACCGCATAGAAACAAGATTTGTGTTCCCGTGAGAGTTGCCACACCGGTTAAGCAGGTAAGGCCTGCAGCCGTCAGTCCCGCCGATGCTCCTCCGGTGAACGGAATCGCCAGGAGACCTCCGATGGCAAGGACCAGTCCTCCGACCTTAGCGCCCTTCTTTACCTTGACCTTCCTGCGGATGCTGGCCGCAATCTCACCTGTTGCAATGATCTGCTTCTCTCTCCTTTCAATGGCGGAGATGAGTTCCTGTTTTGTACTTACTATTGTCATATACTGTTGAGTTAAATGTTCTTTTCCCTTTTTCCGAAAACCGCATCCAGCAGCGTCTTTATCGTAGACGAGGACTCGGTCCTGATTGCAACCGAGCCGCACTTCGGACAGCGCGCCGGCGCATTAGGAATAAAGCCTCCGTCCATCACGGTAAACTCGTGCCCGCAAGAAGGGCATTTTGCTTTGGAGAATCCCGTCAGCATAGTCTCATCCCTTTTTAGTTGTACTACTTCCGATGCGACGGGCATCGTTCATTCCGTTCTTCACCAGCTTGCCGCCGGCGAACACGGCCACTGTTCCGATGAACAACTTGGCCGCAAATTTCAAAAGATCCTTTTCCATATTCTCAGTCAAAAAGGAAATCAATGATACTGTCGATGACATCCGAGATGCCCTGGCCGAGTTTCTCCCCGGTCTTCTGTCCTGACTTGACGACCTGCTAGCCAAGATCTTTGACTGTGGTAGGGAGGTTTGTCTCCACATCAGGTAATTTGTCCAAAAATCCCATATCTATTGAGTGTTAAATGATTGTCGAAAGAAACTGGTGCCAATACTCCGGGGAGAAGGAGGAAGATGGATGCATAATAGGCACAATCTTCACTTCCTTGCGGTCACCGAGGAAATATCTCCAGGTCTCCACCCAGTGCCCGTCAGGAGCCCTAAGGTCGTCTCCCTAGAGTCCACCCTGAGGAAGGTTGTTGTACAGGCGACTACCCCAGACGATGACAATGTCCGGACGGAGAGACTCCAGCACCTCGAAGAAAGCCGCCTCGGAGTCACGGAAATCCTTCTGCGAAGGAGCCACACGCGCACCCGTCATCGGTACCTGAACATAGTTGTAGAAGGCGATGCTGTTCCAGAAGCGCTCCTTGTCCTCTAAGCTGAGGCAATCCCTTCCGAGCAGGGCCTCCGCGAACTTGGTGTAGGTGTTCTTATAGGCCTCGTGCTCAGACTGAGGGTCAAAAAGGTCGGCTATAACCTTCCTGGTTATGTCCGGCGTCGCATCCGAGGACTTGTCGCAGTAATGTGACTCACCGAGGGCAAGGATGCGCTTGCCCGCGAAACCGGTGGTACTGTAATGTTTCCCTATCCAGGGGATAAATTTGTTCTCTTTCATAATCTTCAAAATTTTCTGCGAAATTAGCCCTTATATGGGGAATCACATTCCCCATATTTAAAAAAGTACATATATTTGCAACATAATGAATAAAGGAGAGACACACAGCACCACCAACAAGTACATCTGGCTGATTGAGATACTCGGTCAGCCAAAAACATTTGTTGAGGTACAGGAATTATGGAAGAAGTGCGCCTTGAACAACAATCAGGGACAGCCACTTGACCGAAAAACCTTCTACAACTGGAGGCAAACCATCTATGATTATTACGGTGTCAAAATCAAAACAACGCGGGCTGGGGCAGAGTCAAGTTATCAGGTCGAATCCGGACCGGGTAGAGACAATGTAAGGAACTGGCTAATCGGCACCATCTCCGTCCAGAACAAGCTCATCTCCAATATGTCCATCAGGGACCGTATCCTGCTGGAAGACGTCCCCTCATCCGCCGAATGTCTTGACACTGTGCTCGATGCCATCAAACAGAACAGACTTATCAGTTTCGACTATGAGGACTACTGGGAGGAACCGCTCACAGTCACGATGCAGCCTTATTTCGTAAAACTCTACCGCCAGCACTGGAAAGTCATCGGACCACTTGAGGACGGCAAGAAAACGACCATCAGGTCCTATGCCCTTGACGCTGACAGGATGAAGAACCTCAAGGTGCTGGACGAAAGGTTCATTTATCCTGAAGATTTCAGCCCGGAAGATTTCATGACTGACTGCATAGGCACGACCACTTTCCCGACCAAGGCAGCCAAGCCGCAGAATGTCATCATCCTCGCCTGGGAGAAAGTCAACCTCTACCTCAAGCACACTCCCATGCACCGCAGCCAGAGGATACTGCACGACTGTCCCGAGGACGGCTATACCATCTTCAGCTATCTCCTGCACACCACCGACAACTTCTATCAGGAAGTCTGCCGCTACGGAAACTATATGGAAGTACTCTACCCCAAAGATATCCGCGCAGAGATGATGAAAATCATTAAGGGAATGGACGACGAGTACGCCGGAGTGTCGAGGGAAGGCTGCAAGAAGAAGGTCCCGGGCGTCAAGGAGTTGAAGGCACTGATGGAGGATCCGAAACAATAAATAAAGAGCAACTTCTTTCTTCACTGCCATATTTTTTCAGTAATAGTACTTATCTTCGCACAGTGAAACAATAAAGACGACGCAATTATGGCAAAGAGCTTTTTCAAAAGGTACATATGGCTGGTGGATCTGCTGAGCCGCAGGGGTTACATATCGCTCAGGGAAATTAGCGATGAATGGCAGAAGAGCCCACTCAACGACACTCACGCTCCCCTCTCCGAAAGGACATTCTTCAATCACAGGGATGCCATCTTCGACATCTTCGGCATAGAGATCAGGAACGACAGGTCGCTGGGCTTTTACATCGCCAGCTCCGATATGAACGGCAATTCCACAGGAGAGTGGATGCTGCATACCCTTTGCCTTAACAATGTCCTGCAGGAGAATGCGGACATGAAAAACCGCATCCTTGTCGAGAAGGCCCCCTCGAGCGAGAAGTTCCTCACCGAGGTCATCAGCGCGATGCGGGCGGGCAAGGTCATCAGCCTGACCTACCAGAGTTTTTACCGTCCTGAGCCAAGCACTTTCAGTGTCCGTCCTTACTGCGTCAAATACTTCAAGAAGAGATGGTATATGCTAGCCGGCAGCGACCTCGGCCTACGCATCTACTCCCTCGACCGCTTCGTCGATATGGAAGAGCTTGACCAGACTTTCGAGATTCCCGAAGAGTTCGACGCCGAAGGATTCTTCAGCAATTACTTCGGGGTGATAGTGGGAGACAAGAAGGCAGAGGACGTCGTAATCAGAGTGGAGCCTTTTCAGGCCGACTACTTCCGCTCGGTGCCCAAGCATCATAGCCAGAAGGAGATAGAGCCTATTGACGGATGGCCGGCATTCACCTACCACATTGCACCGACCTACGACTTCAAGCAGGAGATTCTCTCCCACGGGGCATTTGTAGAAGTGCTTTCCCCGGAATGGTTCCGTGACGAAATACGGGGAGACATTGCAGATATAGCCTCAAAATATGGTATGGCCACCACTGACCTTACAGGTAACAAGGCCACCGTATCTGAGTGAAGAACACAAACATTAGTTATTGATTATGACTGATTTTGCAGCTATTGATTTCGAGACGGCGAACGAGCAGCCCTCCAGCGTATGCTCCGTCGGAGTGGTGATAGTGCGTGACGGAGATATTGTGGACTCCTTCTACAGTCTCATCCACCCCGAGCCGGAGTACTACCAATGGTTCTGCCAGAGGGTGCACGGTCTTGGACCGGAGGACACTGAAGATGCACCTGTATTCCCATACGTCTGGAAGAAGATAGAACCTCTCATCGATGGACTCCCGCTAGTTGCACACAACTCCCGTTTCGACGAGGGGTGCCTCAAGGCCGTGTTCCGTGTCTATCAGATGGACTATCCCGACTATGAGTTTCACGACACCCTTGCTGCTTCACGCCGCCACTTCGGCTGCCGGCTCCCCAACCATCAGCTCCAGACCGTCGCCGCAGCCTGCGGATATGACCTCGTGAACCACCATCACGCCCTTGCGGATGCAGAGGCCTGCGCGTCGATAGCCTTGAAGTTGCTATAGTTGCATTGAATGAACCAGCTGGCTTCATTCTTATGGTCGTGACCGCGACAAATATCGTCGGGCTGATTATCGGTTGAACTACGCAGACAGGCGTTTTAAGGAGTCAAAAGAACAATAATTATCGTATATTTTCGCCAAATAGCGTCAAATATATACTCCATCGGAACAACCTACCCAAAAATGTGTTACATTTGAGGTATAATAGCAAGTATTTTGCTTTAAAAGCTAGGTATCACAAAACATATTCTATAGTCAAACATTCATTTGCAATGAACTATTGGTTACATAGAAATACTGGAGGAGATAATGCCGACCCATATGCAAGATCCCTTTTGGATAAGGGCCTGCTTTCTATAGGGTGGAGCTCATTTTCAACAGAAAGAAATAAAGATTTGATTCTCGCCAAAGGATGGGCAGGTGTTGACAAACTCTATTCGGAATACGGCTGGACATATGGTCGTAACCGCTACTGCCTTTCACGTTTCATTGCGGAGATGAAGAAGGGAGACTTGGTTGTAGTCCCTACACCTGGAAGATTCAGTATCTATGAAATTCAGGATGATAAAGTGTATTCCAACGAGGATATAGAACCTGCAATATTCACTGATGAAAATGGAATCCCAGCCGAAAGAGTATCTCGGGATGGCCATTTCATCTTTTTGAACAACCAAGGAAATGAAATTGATCTGGGTTTCTATCGTAGAGTAAAACTTCGCATTTATAATCGTTCTCGTTATGACCGAATCGAGCCCGGTTTATACAATAAGATGAGGTCACTTATGACCAATATCAACATTAATGATGTTGGATATGCAATTGACGACATATTAAGCGATAGAAAGGAGGACACAGAGGTTCATATAACTCCCTATATAGTGTCAACAAAGGAATTATTTGAAAAGCCGTTATCAATTCCAATTTACCAAAGACCGTACGTTTGGGGGATAGAGAATGTCGACCAACTGCTCTGTGATATTAAAAAGAGCATGGACCAGGGAAAGGATGGATACCGCATAGGAAGCATTATCCTTCACGAAAACACTATCGTTGATGGACAGCAGAGGATTTCTACTCTTGCCCTTATTCGTAGAGTACTTAAAGAATCATTATCTGGAGACTTTCAGGATAAATGTAACTTGACATACACCCACACTCTATCTTTTGACCATCTTCGCCAAAACTACGATTACATCCGGACATGGATTTCAACATTGACAGACTTAAAGGGATTTGCAGAATACCTTGAGACAAAATGTGAGTATGTAGTTTTGAAAATCACAGGCAAGGATGGGTTATCTCTGGCATTCAAACTGTTCGACTCGCAGAACGGCCGGGGTAAGCCCCTTGAGGCATACAACCTTCTTAAAGCATACCACCTTAGAGCTATGGAAGGAGCATCCTCAAACGTGAAAATCGAATGTGACCGCCGATGGGAGCAGGCTACAAGGTTCAGCAAATCCCCAATGGAAACATCTGCATATGATATTCTCAAACACCTCTTTGACGAGCAACTGTACCGCTCAAGGGTATGGGCCCGGAATAGAAGCGCATGGGGATTCAGTAAAAAGCAGATAGGTGAATTCAAGGGAATGTACATTGACAAGGCACACGGGCCTAAGTATCCATTTCAGAACAGGCAGATGCTGATGTATATGACTGAAAAGTTCTACAATGCGTTCCTTATGGACACAATGTCGGTCAAATCACGCTTCAATGGCAAGGAAGAATCGAAGATCAACCCGTTCACAAGTATCAGTCAGCCCATTGTCAACGGTAAAGACTTTTTTGAGTACATAAATACATATACTGAGATATACAAGAAGATGTTCATCGAACTGAATTCATACCAGCTCAAGGACTTCAAGGACTTCTACAGAAAGTATTGCCTAGAATATGATGGCCATTGGAGAACAGGTGACAACTATGTCCGGGAGATGTACAAATCCATCACGCTATATCTGTTCGACAAGTTCGGAAAAGATGTTTTGGACCGATATTACGAGAAACTATATCTGCTCTGCTATTATCTCAGAAGAAGCAAACAAAAGGTATATTATCAGACTGTTGCCGAATATCCTCAGAAGTTCTTCGCCATAATAAACAATGCGAAGAGCGAATCAGACCTCAAGGCCTTGGACTCCGAGTTGCACTTAAAGGTTACGGATGGATTCGTTGACAAAGAAGGGAGGAATAAATTCCAGCAGTACGAACAAGTTGTTGAACGGTTAATTGGCAAAAATAATGAGTAAACAGAATACGGTCGAGATACTCAACGTCGAGCAAATCTTCAATTCCAGATATGTGGTTCCCCTCTACCAGCGTAACTTTGCCTGGGGTGAGGAGCAAATATGCCAGTTGCTCCAGGATATTAATGAAAGCATAAAGATAAAAGACCAGCAGTATTTTATAGGCAGTCTTGTCACCATAAGGCGAGAGGATGGTTCCTTTGAGGTCATCGACGGCCAGCAGAGACTTACGATACTGGCCCTGCTTTCTTATGTGCTTCAATTCAAGGTTAATACTGAAATTCACTATGACTCAAGGCCAGAGGTCGAGCAGTTCCTGAAATCTCTAGCGTCCGGAGTTAATATCTCCAGTTCAGACCCATCGACTTCTCATTTCAGTGCTGCCATTGAAACCATTAAGGAACAAATCGCCAAGATAGAAAAAGCGGAAGCTGAAACTGAAGATTTCAAAGAGACCTTCCGTGTTTTCGTCCTTAACAATGTTTGCCTTGTCAGGGAAATCATGCCCGAAGATACTGATGTCGCTGCTTATTTTGAAATCATGAATAACCGGGGAGAGCAGCTTCAAGAGCATGAGATTGTCAAAGGTATCCTGCTGGGAAAGCTTAAAGACAATCCAAAACTTAGCAAAGTATGTGCTTCTATCTGGGATGCTTGTTCTCAGATGGATGAAAGAGTTCAGAAGTCATTTGACACCAACATCCGCAAGGCGCTATTTGGTGATAACTATGATGGTTTCACCTTAAAAGACAGTAACTTCAAGGATTATCTTTCGAGCATTGATTCCGAGGGAATAATTACTGACGGTCTCAATCTCGATGAAATCTTGAACGGCAAGGCACCGGATAACTCTAACACCAAGTCAGAAGAAGAGGACATACCTGAAGCTGACAGAGAAGAGTCAATCATCGACTTTCCAAACTTCCTTATGCATGTCATGAAGTTGTACTACAATGACAAGATTAAAGGGAACAAGGAGATTGATGAAATCAGGCTTCACGACAAATATCTACTCAAGACCTTTCGCCTGATTGAAGCCGACATTGATGCTACCGAATTCTTCTACAGGCTCCTAAAATGCAGAACGGTATTTGACAGGTATATCGTAAAAGCAAACTTCGTCAGTGACAACGACGAAGAGGGACGCGAATGGTCGCTGCTCATGCCATACAAATACATAGATACAAGGAGGAACCGGTATCAACTGAAATTCCGCAACACCTTTGAAAATAAGCAGGACATGATTATCAAGGCAGTTTCATGCATTCAAGTCTGCCACCCTTCAAAGTATTACAAGAATTATCTTCAGGCCCTTTTGGGATGGTTTAAAGATAGAGACTCTATTATAATTGATGAAGATGATTACCTTGCAATACTTAACCGTTATATTTATGATGACCTAAAGAATCTCTCCAAATATTTTGAACCGAAAGACTATACTCCGGAACTACAGGGAACATCTACCAGCCACGCAGCCCTTGATTATATTGACTATCTTATCTGGAACATAAAGGACAGAAACATCACAATAAATGGAGAAGAACAAGAATGGTCTATGATATCTGAGCTTAAAGATTTTCGATTCCAGTACTGGAACTCTGTCGAACACCATTATCCGCAGAAAAGAAAGGAAGAACTTGCTCAGGAAGGGGTTGATGACTTCCTCTTAAATTGCCTTGGAAACATCTTCCTAATTGGTAAATCCACAAATTCTAGACTTTCAGACAAAAATCCAGAAGATAAGGCAGCACTATACAATAGCAGCTTGAACCTTGCGCCTAATAGACAATTGATCTACAATATCACCCGTAGTTATGGATGGGGAAAGGAACAGATAGCTTCTCATTATGAGTTTATCAAGACGGTCTTCAGTAATGCACGCAGAATCTTGATTGATGAGTCAAAAGATTGAAGAAGTAACTCAATCATTTTTTTTGCGGAGGTAAATTTCGCCAAATAGCGTCAAATGTATACATCAATGGAACAAGCTGTCAAAAAATGTGTTACATTTGATACAATAATCCCATATCTATGGAACAGCCAAGAGTTGAACGCACCCTCCGCCTTATGAGGCTTATGTCAGGGAACGCATACCTGACGGTTGAACAGCTGGCAAAATCGCGTTGTAGAAGGCGTGCATCTTCCTCTGTTGCACTCTGATTTGCATCAATTTCACACACGACGTTCAGCCCTTCCAAATCGAATGGCCTGCCTTCGGATAGTTTCTTTCGCAGTCTGCGGAATCTATCCGCTTTTACGGCGTTGACAACGTCAGGTTCAATCTTTCGCAAAACCTTGTCTCCAGCCACAAGCTTGCAGCGGGGATGCTTCTCCAGAATCCCATTCAAGCATGCTGCCCAACAGTCCACATCACCATCCACAGCCCAGCGCGGCAAGCTCACCTGCAGAATTTTAGCCATAGGATGCCACACAAGATGGATTCCTGTAGCCGACTCGCCGTAGCGGAAAGCATATATGTCCTCGATATCATCTGAGTCCAATTCCCCCGGATATCCGTCGAATAATACATCGTCCGGATTCTGCTCCACATTCACTGGATTTATGTAATCAAACATTCCCCAAAGATCGAATGACTTTGGTAGCGAAAGGATTTCTATCTTGTCGTAAATCATATTCTAAGCATTAAAAAAATTCAGTTATAGGTACTACATCTATCTTATAACCATCTTTTTCGATCGTACGCTTATCATTATTAGTGACGATAACAAGGTTGCTACATTTTAATTCTCCAGCACATTCAACTATGCTATCCACTTCACGCTTCTCTGTTTTAGGATTGCTCATATCATAGCAAACTTGTACCAAGCGTTCTATATGTGCTTCTTTGCGAAGAACGAAATCAACTTCCTTATCGTTTCGTGAACGATAATAGAACATAGTTCTTTCTACATCGTAGCCTCGACGTACAAGTTCGATGAAGACTTGATTTTCCAGCAAACGTCCTAAGTTGTCACTCAAAGAAAAGGCCTTGGATGTAACAAATCCGTTGTCAACCACATACACTTTTCTTGGTGCTTTCTTCATCAATTTGAGTTTATTGTTGTAGCGTGATAAATAGTAGAACAGGTATGGTTCATGCAAGTAATCCATATACTTCCTGGTAGTATTGACACTGGAGAAACCAAGTTCCGTAGTCAAATCGTTTGCACTGACAGGATTGCAGAAGTTAGACACAAGATACATGGCTAAATTATTCAGGTCAGTCACATTACGGACATTGTGACGTTTGGCAACATCTTTCCATACAATAGAATCAAACAAGGTGTCAAGATAACTACGAGTCAATTGACGTGATGCTACCACTTCAGGGTAACCGCCATTTCTAAGATAATCATCTGCCAATACTAATGAATTCGTTTTATCTTCTGGATTCAGACAGTGAAGGTCCAGTTTGTTCCAGTCGAAAAACTCCTCAAGACTAAATGGCAACATTTCCAGTTGAAGATATTTCCCAGTGAGAACTGTAGCCATTTCACTGCTTAGCATTCTGGCATTGCTACCAGTTATTACAAGATTCTTTCCCAATCTATAGAGTTCACTGACCCACAGATCCCATCCATCCAAGTTCTGAACCTCATCTAACAAAATATATTCATAACCAGGATAGACATCATCCAGCATTCGCATAACAAGGTTTGCATCCCAAGCGTCCAACAACGAGTAATTATCGAAATTCAAGTAGGCAAAATTTTTGTCTCTAAGCATCAATAATGCTTGAGTAGATTTACCAACTCGTCTAGGACCTGTTATTAGCTTTATCAGACTACTGCTTAACAACAAATCTGTATCTTGATTACTTCTACGCATTAAATAAGGGCGTGACATCAATTCATCACGTTCTCTACGCTGATTTAGAATGATTGTTTTCATCTTACATCTTGTTATTCAAGTGCAATATTACTACTTTTTCTTCAATTAGCATAGCCTATTGCATAAAAAACATACTATTTTATGCAATACAAAGTTTTTATAGTATAAAACGAGTTCGATGAAGCAACGAGGCAAAGAGAATATGATCCTTCACGCTCAGTAAGGCTCCATTGGGTTAGATATCATCTCGAAGAGAGAAAAAAGGACAATATGGCGGTATTATCTGTCGAAGAGCCGGTCGGAAAGAGAACTTATATTTGGGACAAAGACGAGGACTACATTATAGTTCTCGAGCCTCTCCGCAATAAAGAGGAATATTATCCTCTCACTGCATACTATATGGAGGGAAAAGAGAAAGCTCGTAATAAGATGGCAAAGAAATGGAAACGGAGAATTAAGGAAGACCTATAAAAGCAAAAGACGCAGAACATCTATGGCTTGCGTCCTTCGATTTCCTTTTCTCAACTGAGAAATGAACTCTGATGCAAAGCTACAATACTTTTCGATTTTTCAATACAAACAACACGAAAAATCAATAAATATCAACAAATAGTCGGTACAATTCCCAACCTTCTTCTTTATATTTCATTCAGAATTGTTGTTGATTTCTTTGTACCACATTTGTACCACGTAAGATACAAAATATTTATAATCAAATAGTTCTAAAATCTGCATCGGAAAATAATTAACTAATTGATTTACAATAAATTACAAGTAAATATTCTTAAAAGACTAAATGTGAGACAGTTCGTGGTCTCACATTTATTTATTCCGGAGGAAACTGATCGCCTCGCCCACGTTTATCGTTGAATTCAGGACTACACAATCGCAGTCCAATTTGTTGACTCCTCTCATTGTCAGCAGGGAAAGGTAATCCATGAACCCTTCAAAGACCATCACCTTGACATCACCGGCATCGGGACATATCGGGGCAGTTGGTCTGTTTTTCCACACCGTAGCACCGTTCACTATGGTTGAAATGGAGTTGACATTGGTCCCTTTGAAGAAACTGTTGCGCAGTACATATCCCTGCCTGTCGTTCCGAAAGCCAATGGCAAACATCCGGCTGTCGGATGAACCTATCCTGAAATCCACTTCATCACACCAGAGGCTTGCAAGGTCAGGATATATGACTACTTCGGCTACGATGTGAAGATGGTGTTCACCTATGCCGACGACAAGGCACCGTCGAGGGCAACTGCATATGCCATTCTGAATATGCTGGACCCATCCAAGAAGCTCAATCTCCTCTTCGTCGAGATGAAGCTCAACAACTTCAACTTCGAGACAATCGGTGCCAAACTCAGCCGCACCGCCCAGGCCGTCAACCACTGGTTCCTGGAGGACGAGATTGCAGTCTCAATGCTATTCAAGTTCGCAAATGCAATGGGCGCGACTCTGGAGCTCGTGCCGGAGGTGAAGGGGAAGAACTAATAACCCAATCTATGATTGTCATTAAACACAAACAGACGATTCCTATATAAAAACTGGAGTAACTAAATTGCAATTCAACTGTTGCTCAGAGCATGAAGCTTGAAAGAGAAAAATCCCTTACCGTCCAGATATGCAAGAGCATCGTGTAGGATTGCCGCCTTCCTGTCTTCGTCGAGGTCGGAATGAAATAGAATCTCAATAAATGTCTCTAGACTGTGGTCTGAAATCTTCTCAGTTTCCACAAGATACCAGACTGGATTCTCCTGTTCAAGTAAAACATCCAGATTAATTGGGCAGACCGCTTTTTCGAATTCATCCTTGACATCTAACAGGGTATAATCCGGCATAACGTCCTCCTGCAGGCCAAGTTTCCGAGCGATAATCAGTAGCATCTCACCCAGCCGGTCTATTTCTCTAAGTATAAAATCCTCCATACTGTTTGACAATAGGTAGTACAAATTCTGGTTTGTCGGTTTAAGATTGAATGCGTGAAATCCAATTGATAATTGTTTCAAGCACT
>ERZ827168.1561-NODE-1561-length-30911-cov-16.312192_pt1 | contig 30911 bp, 32 predicted proteins | sample MGYA00519868_ERZ827168 | MGnify/ENA primary metagenome ERZ827168 (study PRJEB31778, sample SAMEA3449271) | human gut metagenome | biome: human gut; feature: human-associated habitat; material: faeces | place: United Kingdom | collected 2010/2012 ...
GCGCTTGAATGGCATTCAAGAGGTCAGCGGTTCGATCCCGCTTATCTCCACCAAAGAAAACCTTGAAACCACAGCGGTTTCAAGGTTTTTCTTTTTTTCCTGCGAGGGGAAAGCGGCGGCTTTTCTAACACGTTTCTGACCGCGTTACATCGACAGTTCGGTGCGCATAAGAAATGCCCGCCTCAAGAGGGCGGACATTTCCCGTCGATTTATTCACTCTCCGACGAATCCTCCGGCGGATTTTCCGGCAAGGACGGAGTCTCCGCCTCCTTCTCCGTGATGGTGGGGATGAAGGCTTTGGCCAGCTTTCCCTGACCGCGGTGCTTGATATAGAAGTATCCGATGGTGCTGAACACCACCGCGCCGACAAAGTTCACGAACAGGTCCTTCATGGTGTCATACAGCCCGATGTCCAGATACCCGTCAAAGCCCAGATCCTGCCCGTTGACGGCGACAGAGGTGATGCCGTCGATGGTGACGGGGATGTTGCTGTTGGTAGGGTCTAACATGACGGAGGTGATGGACTGCACCACGGTGTCCTTCTGCATATCCATGAGGAAAAGCCGGTCCATGCCGAACTCGAAGAACTCCCACAGTACGCCTACGGTCATGGAGAAGCAGAACGCCGTCAGCGCCACGTAGATGGGCGACAGCTGGAACTTGATACGGCTGTTGCGGTTTAGAATGTCGATGAGGGCGAAGCCGGTGGCGGCGCAGAGAAAGCCGGTGGTGGTGTGCAGCATGGAGTCCCAATGGGAGAACGTGATAAAGTAGCATTTCAGCTCACCCAGTATCTCCGCCGCGAAGATGAACAACAGGATGATAATCTCTAATGTGGACGGCAGCTCGATGCCGAAGTTCTGCTGGATGAAAAAGGGCAGCATGAACAGCGCCAGTACCAGCAGGCAGATGAACGCGCTCTCGTATTCACCCCGGAGGATGGAGGATACCAGCGTGGCCAGTACGATGAGCCGCAGCACCATATACACGGTGAACACGGCGGGCTGGCGCTTGATGACGGCCTTCAGCTGCTGGCCGGTGGGCGGTGTCTTGGGGTGTCGTTTCATAGGACGTTCCTTTCTCTGCGATGGTTTTATTCTATGATATTATACCGCAGTTCCTGCCGGATAACAAGCCTGTGTAAAAAAGCGGCCGCGGCGTGCGCCGCGGCCGCTTGACCATAATACGGAGGGGATGCGTTACTTTGTGCCGAAAATACGGTCGCCGGCGTCACCCAGACCGGGGACGATGTAGCCGTGCTCGTTCAGGTGGTCATCCAGCGCACCGGCATAGATGTCCACATCGGGATAGAGCTTCTGGATGTGCTCGATGCCCTCGGGAGCGGCAACCAGCACCATCAGCTTGATGTGCTTGCAGCCGCGATTCTTCATCTCACCGATGGCTTCGGCGGCGCTGCCACCGGTGGCCAGCATGGGATCAACGATCAGCACGTCACGCTCGGCCACATCCTTGGGCATTTTGCAGAAGTAGGGATGGGGCTCAAGGGTCTCCTCGTCGCGGTACATACCGATGTGGCCCACGCGGGCGGAGGGAACCATCCGCAGTACGCCGTCCACCAGGCCCAGACCTGCACGGAGGATGGGGACGACCACGAATTTGCGGCCCGCCAGAGTGGGCGCGTCCATCCCACAGATCGGGGTCTCGATGTGCTTGGTGGTCAGGGGCAGATCGCGGGTGGCCTCGTAGGTGATGAGCATACCGATCTCGGATACCAGCTCACGGAAATCCTTGACGCTGGTGTTCTTGTCCCGCATGATGGTCAGCTTGTGGGCCACCAGGGGATGATCCATGATATGAACTTTCTCGCTAAACATGATGTTCTCCTCCGTGTATATAAAATTCTAAGGGTACACTATTCCGTAAGGCTCAGCCCTTTGGCCAGCCGTTCCCTCTCCGCCTGGCTTAGCCGCAGATAGACGGGCTGCAGCTCCTGTGCGGTGCAGGTATGACCTGTCCGGGCCATATCCGCCGCCGCCAGTGCCGCGCCGGCGGCGTTCTGAAAGCGGTGATCGGGGGAAGCCAGACGGCAGGATATGCCGGCGGCGGTGAGGTGGTCATAGCAGAGCTGTGCACCGTCGCCCACCACCAGCTTTGGCTGGGGCAGTCTGCGCAGATGATCGACCAGCTCCTCCAGACCAATAGCACAGTCATCGCAAAGGCGGGTCAGCTGGCCATTCTCACCGCGGAACAGGGCGTGGTAGATCTGCTGCCGCCGCGCGTCCATGGCGCAGACGATCAGCCCGTCAAAATCGGACACGCCCCGGGCTATGGCCTCCAGGGTGGACACACCGCAGCAGGGAAGGCCCTTGGCCCAGGCCAATCCCTTGGCCGCGGACACGCCGATGCGCAGGCCGGTAAAGCTGCCCGGCCCGTGGGCCACGGCGATCAGGTCTATGTCATCCAGCGTCAGCGACGCATTGCACAGCATGCTGTCCACCAGCGGCATCAGCGTGCGGCTATGAGTCAGGCCGTTGTTCTGATAGGCGGCGGCCAGGATCACGCCGTTCTCCGCTACGGCAGCGGAGACGCTTTTGGCGGAAGTTTCCAATGCCAGTATTTTCACAGCGCCGGCCCTCCTGTCACGGTGATGATGCGGTCATTATCGTTCTCACCCCGGGCAATGGACACGGTGAGGGCGTCCGGCGGCAGGGCACTGTCGATGCGCTCCGACCACTCCACAGCGCACACGCCGCCCCGGGCCAGATAGTCGTCCCAGCCGATGTCAAACAGGTCGTCCTCACTGTCCAGCCGGTACATATCGAAGTGGAACAGGGGCGTTGTCCCATCGTACTCGTTGACGATGGTGAAGGTGGGGCTGGTAACACGGCCTGTGCAGCCCAGTCCCCGGGCCAACCCCCGGGTAAAGGCGGTCTTGCCCATGCCCAGGCCGCCCCGCAGGGCCAGCACCATACCGCTGTGGAGCTGTCTGCCCAGCATCTCGCCGATACGCTCTGTTTCCTCAGGACTGTGGGACAGATATTCCACAGGACAGCACCCCCTTTACCTGAAATCGACTCATTATAGCACAGAGGCAAAAAAAAGAAAAGAGCGAAACGGCGGTTTACACGGAAAAGTTAATGTGGTAAACTTAGTTGATATTTGTGAGGGGAGGTGCTGCCGTGCTGCGCCGTATACGCGATCTGTTTTCCGACGTGGCCCGCCAGGCGGATCTGGTGCTGCTGGCACTGTGCAGCGCCACCTCGCTGTTTGGCATCCTGATGATCTACAGCGCTACCCGCTATATGCACACCAGTCGTCTGGTGCTGGTGCAGGCGGCGTCGCTGGTCATCGGCGTGATGCTGTATCTGCTCATGTCGCAGATCGACCTGAACGAGCTGGTGAAATACTGGAAGTGGATATTCCTGCTGGGGTTCGGCTTTGTCCTGCTGCTGGCCACCCCGCTGGGCATCGAGGGCGGCACGGGCAACAGGGCGTGGCTGGAGTTTCCGTTCCTGCCCGTCAAGGTGCAGCCCGCGGAAATCGTCAAGGTTACGTTTATCATCGTGCTGGCCAAGCAGCTGGCGTGGCTGAAGGAGCACCGTGACCTGAAGTCTGCCGGCTCAATGGTCATGCTGGCACTCCACTTCGGCGTGCTGTTTTTGACGTATTATAAGATCTCCGCCGACATGGGCAGCGCGTTGGTGTTCCTGTTCATATTCGCGTGTATGTGCTTTGTGGCGGGCGTGGCGCTGTGGTGGTTCATCATCGGCGGCGGCGCGGCGGCGCTGCTGTTCTATGCCATGTGGGATCTGAACCTGATGAACACCTACATGAAAAAGCGGTTCATCATCCTGTTTGACCACAGCTATGACCCGCTGGACACCGGCTGGCAGCAGACGCGAAGCCTGCTGGCGCTGGGCGGCGGCAAGATATTCGGACAGGGTTATCTACGCGGTGTACAGAGCCAGAGCGAGCTGGCCGCCAGTCTGCCCAACCGGCACACGGACTTTATTTTTTCCGTCATCGGTGAAGAACTGGGCATGGTGGGCTGTGTGCTGACGCTGACGCTGCTGACGGCCATCGTGGTGCGGTGTGTCTATGTGGCCCGGCGGGCCAAGACCCGGCTGGAGGGCTATGTGTGCATCGGCGTGGCCAGCGTTATCATCTTTCAGGTCATCGTCAACGTGGGCATGTGTTTGTTCGTCATGCCGGTCATCGGCCTGACGCTGCCGTTTATCAGCTACGGCGGCTCGTCCATCGTCATGACCTTCGCCCTGATGGGGCTGGTGTCCGGCGTCCATGGCCGGGCCGAGCCAGACTGGCTGCGATAGGGAAACGGCGCTTCCTCGGAAGCGCCGTGCTTTTTGGTTGTATTCCCGCCGCGCCTATGCTATAATAAGCTATCAAACATGGGCGCATAGGGCTGTTTCCGCCCAAAACGCCTGAAAGCGAGGGACGCAATATGAAGATCGTCGTATTGGCCGGGGGATTGTCCACGGAGCGCCAGGTGGCACTGACCAGCGGCACGGGCGTGTGCAGGGCGCTGCGGGAGCGGGGACATCAGGCCATTCTGGTGGATATGTTTTTGGGCCTGGAGCAGTACCACGGCCGGCTGGAGGACATCTTCGACGTGCCGGACGGCCTGTGCGGCAGCAGTCGTGTGGAGAGCACAGAGCCGGATCTGGAGGCGGTGCGCCGCAGCCGTATAGACCAGAGCCCCAGTATGCTGGGCAAGGACGTGCTGACGGTGTGCCGCATGGCGGACATCGTTTTCCTGGCACTCCACGGTGCCTGCGGCGAGGATGGCCGCATCCAGGCCACGCTGGATCTGCTGGGCGTGCCATATACCGGGTCAGGCTACCTGGGCAGCGGCATGGCCATGGACAAGGCCGTGACGAAGCAGATCATGGACACAGCCGGCGTGCGCACCGCGCCCTGGCGGGATGTACACTATACCGAGGCGGACATCCCCCGCCTGGTGGAGGAGCTGGAAGTGCCCTGCGCCGTGAAGATCGTCAACGGCGGCAGCTCCATCGGCGTGGAGCTGCCGGATACCAGGGAGGAGCTGGAAAAGGCGCTGCGGAATCTGCTGCGCTACGGCGACCATGTGGTGGTGGAGAAAAAGATCAAGGGCCGGGAGATCCAGGTCGCCGTACTGGGTGATACGTATCTGCCTGCCGTGGAGATCATCCCCAAGGGCGCGTATTTTGACTACGTCAGCAAGTATCAGAAGGACGGTGCGGTGGAGCTGTGCCCTGCCCCTATTACCGACGCGGAGTGGAAGCAGGTGGGCGAGTTTGCCATGAAGCTGCACCGGGCGCTGGGGCTGTCCGTCTATTCCCGGGCGGACTTCATTCTGGATGAGAACGGTCTGGCCTGGTGTCTGGAGATCAACACCCTGCCGGGCATGACCCCCACCAGCCTTGTGCCCCAGGAGGCGGCCCAGGTGGGCCTGAGCTACGCTGACCTGTGCGAAAGGATCGTGGAGCTGTCCCTGGCGGCCAGAAAGGCGGAACGCGCATGACACCCTGCACGGTACGGGAGATATGCGATGCCGTGGGCGGCACGCTGCTGCAAAGCAGCGATGTTTCCGTCACCCGGGTGTCCACCGACAGCCGCAGCATTCCGGAGGGAGCACTGTTCGTGCCGCTGGTAGGGGAGCGGTTCGACGGCCACGCTTACATCGGCAAGGCGCTGGAAGCCGGCGCGGCGGGCTGCCTGACGGCCCGGACACCGGACGCACTGCTGCCGGGGAAGTTTTACATTCAGGTGTCGGACACCCGTTTGGCGCTGAAGGCGCTGGCCCTTTGGTATCGCGGCAGGTTTGCCCTGCCGGTGGTGCAGGTCACCGGCTCTGCGGGAAAGACCACCACCAAGGAGATGATCGCCTGTGTGCTGGGGAGGCGCTTCCGCACCCTCAAGACCCAGGCCAACTTCAATAACGACATCGGCACGCCCCTGACGCTGCTGGAGCTTGCCCCGGAGCATCAGGCGGCGGTCATCGAGACGGGCATGAACCATTTCGGCGAGATACGGTATCTGGGTGAGATGGTGCGGCCCGACATCGCCGTCATCACCAACGTGGGCGACGCCCACATCGAGAATTTAGGCAACACCCGGCAGGGCATCCTGCGGGCCAAGTGTGAGATATTTGAAAACCTTGCCCCGGATGGCGTCGCCGTCCTCAACGGCGACGATCCGCTGCTGAACACCATCGCGCTGCCACAGCGCATCCTGCGCTGCGGCACAGGCGAGGGCTGTGACGTGCGGGTGACGGAGGTGGACGACCGGGGACTGGAGGGCGTGGCCTGCACCGTCACCACGGCGAAAACGTCCTACCGGCTGAAGACGACCTCTCCCGGCGCGTACATGATCTACCCGCTGGCGATGGCCGCCGCCATCGGTGAATACCTGGGCCTGACGACGGAGGAGATCACCGCCGGCGCGGCGGACTATGTACCGGTGGGCAGCCGCATGCACCTGATCCCCATGGATGGACAGCGGCTCATCATCGATGACTGCTACAACGCCAACCCTCAGGCCATGGCCGAGGCGCTGCGTATGCTGGCCAAGAGCCGTCACCGCCGCAAGGTGGCTGTGGTGGGCGACATGGGCGAGTTGGGTGAGCTGACGGAGCAGGCTCACCGCGACGTGGGAGCGCTGGCCCGTGAGCTGAAGCTGGACGCGGTGGTGGCCGTGGGGGAGAAGATGCGGGCACTGCGGGAGACCGATCCCTCCGCCCTGTGGTTTCCCGATACGGCGTCCGCGCTGCCTGCGCTGCCCGATCTTTTCGTGGGAGATACCGCTGTAATGGTGAAAGCGTCCCACGCCATGCACTTTGAGAGCATCGTAAAGGAATTAGAGAAGCTGTAAATGGTCGATATTCGCGTGACAGGGCTGGTAAAGTCCTTCGATTTGGAAAAGAAAATACTGAACGGCCTGAGCTTTCAGGTGGACAGCGGCGAACGCGTGGGGCTGCTGGGCAAAAACGGCGCAGGCAAGACCACGCTGTTCCGTATGCTCACCGGAGAATTAGAACCGGACGAGGGCGAGATACAGCTGGGCGCAGGCCGCCGGGTAGGTCTGATCTCCCAGATACCGGTGTATCCGGCGGGCTATACGGTGGAGGATGTGCTGCGCTCCGCCTTCGCCCGGATGTACCGCATGAAGGACGAGATGGACACGCTGGCGCTGGCTATGGAGCAGGGGACATCGGACGAGGCCACCCTGCGGCGCTACGGGGAGCTGAACGCCCGGTTTGAGGGACTGGGCGGCTGGGACACGGACACGGCGGTGAACAAGGTGGCCAATGGTCTGAGTATCCCGCAGGATATGCGGCAGCGGGAGTTCGACTGCCTGTCCGGCGGCGAAAAGACCCGGGTGAACTTAGGCCGATTGATTTTGGAAGACACGGACATCCTGCTGCTGGACGAGCCGACGAACCATTTGGACTTACAGGCCACGGAGTGGCTGGAGGAGTATCTCCGCAAATTCCGGGGCACGGTGGTCACCATCAGCCACGACCGTTACTTTCTGGACCGCACCGTCACCCGTATCATCGAGATACAGGACGGTAAGGCGGAGTTTTACAGCGGCAATTACAGCTTTTACGCCATTGAAAAGGAACGCCGTTATCAGGAGCGGATGAAGCAGTACCTGAAGGAGCAGGCCAAGATCCAGCAGCTGGAGAAGGCCGCCGAGCAGATGCACCTGTGGGCCTTCATGGGCAACGACGCGCTGCACAAGCGGGCGTTTTCCATGGAGAAGCGCATCGAGCGGATGCGTACCACCCAAAAGCCCACCAAGGCCCGCAAGCTGGAGGCCCGCTTCCAGAGCCGGGAGTTCAAGGGCGACGAGGTCCTGCAGATCAAGGGCCTGACCAAGAGCTTCGGCGAGAAGCACCTGTTCAGCGAGGTATACCTCCGCTGCGAGGGCGGCGAACGCATCGCCCTGCTGGGCGAGAACGGCACAGGCAAGACCACGCTGCTGAACATCCTCACCGGTTCAGAGAAGCCCGACAGCGGCAGCGTCCGTCTCGGACCGTCTGTAAAGGCCGCTTACCTGCCCCAGGTCATCCACTTCGACCACCCGGAGCGCAGCATACTGGACACCATGCTCTACGAGCTGGACATCACGCCCCAGTCCGCCCGCAACCGGCTGGCGGCTTACCAGTTCACCGGCGAGGATGTGTTTAAGAAGGTGTCGGTGCTGTCCGGCGGCGAGCTGAGCCGCCTGCGGCTGTGTATGCTCATGGACGAGAGCATCAATCTGCTGATCCTGGACGAGCCCACGAACCACCTGGACATCGATTCCCGGGAATGGCTGGAGGAGGCGGTGGAGGCCTTTGACGGCACGCTGCTGTTCGTCAGCCACGACCGATACTTCATCAACCGCTTTGCCACCCGTGTGTGGGAGCTGGAAAACGGAACGGTCAGCGACTATCCCATGGGCTTCACCCAGTACCGTCAGGCAAAAGAGGAGGAGCACGCCGCCGCATCTGCCGCAGCTGCCGTGCCTGCGCCGCCGAAAAAGACCGGCAGCCGGGGCAACCGCGCCCAGCAGGCGGCAAAGAAGCAGCTCACCATCTGCGAAACGTCCATCTCCCGGCTGGAGGCGGAGCTGACGCGGCTGGACGGCGAGATGGAGCAGGCCGCCTGCGACGCGGAAAGGCTGAATGAACTGTACCGCCAACGTCAGGCGGTGGAGACGGAGCTGGAGCGGGAGATGACCCGCTGGGAGGAACTGAGTTTGCAGGCCGAGGAACAGGAGAATTGATATGAGTGACATTTTATGCATTTACTACTCCCGCACGGGCAACACCCGCAGGGCCGTCAAGGCCATCGCGGCGGATCTGGGCGCGGAGATCGTGGCCATCAGCGACGAGGAGAAGCGCGGCGGCTGGCGCGGCTATATCCGCTGCGGCATGGATGCCATGCGTACCTCCACCCGGCCGCTGAAGCCCTTTGAAACGGAGCGGCCGTTGGACCGCTACAAGCTCATCATTGTGGGCAGCCCCGTGTGGGGCGGCCGCATGGCCGCGCCGGTGCGGGCGCTGTTGAAGCGCCGCGGGCTGGAGATGAAGAATGTAGCCTATGTGGTCACCCGCAGCACCACCCAGCGCAGCGAGGAGGTCTATGAGCAGATGGACCGCTACACCGCCGCGCCCCATGTGGCGGCGGTGTCCCTGTGGCCGGGCAGCGAGGGCTATGAGTTCTGGCGCGGCGACTTCGTGCAGAACGTCCGCCGCCTGCTGGCGCAGCAGTGAGGGACGCGCCATGCTGGAAAAGCTGAAAGCCATCGAAGCGCGTCTCACCGAGGTGGAGCGCCAGCTTTCCGACCCGTCGGTGTACGGCGACAGAGAAAGGCTCACCACCCTGAGCCGCGAGCAGAAGGAGCTGACACCCGTCGTGTCGGCCTACCGCGCCTATGTCCGGGCGTCGCAGACGGCGGAGGACGCCGCTGCCATGCTGCCCGACCCGGAGCTGCGGGAGCTGGCACAGGAGGAGCTGGCCGCCGCTAAGGTGGACATGGAGCGTCTGGAGGACGAGCTGAAGCGGCTGCTGCTGCCCAAAGACCCCAACGACGACAAGAACGTGATCCTGGAGATCCGGGCCGGCATCGGCGGGGAGGAAGGCGCGCTGTTCGCCGCCGACCTGCTGCGGATGTATACCATGTACGCCGAGCGCCGGGGCTGGACGCTGAGTATCGTCAACGGGAACATGACAGAGCTGGGCGGCATCAAGGAGGTCAGCGCTGAGATCGAGGGCGCGGGGGCGTGGTCACGACTGAAGTTCGAGGCCGGGACGCACCGCGTCCAGCGCGTGCCGGAGACGGAGTCCTCGGGCCGCATTCAGACATCTGCCGCCACCGTGGCGGTCATGCCGGAGGCGGAGGAGGTGGAGTTCTCCATCGACCCCAAGGACTTGCAGATCGACACGTTTCGCTCCTCCGGCGCAGGCGGACAGCACGTGAACAAGACAGAGAGCGCCATCCGCATCACCCATCTGCCCACCGGCGTGGTGGTGGAGTGCCAGGACGAGCGCAGCCAGTATAAGAACAAGGACCGCGCCATGAAGATCCTGCGCTCCAAGCTGTACGAGGCGGAGCAGGAGAAGCAGAACGCCGCCATCGCCGCCACCCGAAAAAGCCAGGTGGGCACAGGCGACCGCAGCGGCAAGATACGTACCTACAACTTCCCTCAAAACCGGGTCACCGACCACCGGCTCACCGGGGACAATAAGAATTTCAACATCGCCGCCATCATGAACGGCGATCTGGATAGTCTTATCGACGCACTGACATTGAACGAGCAGGCCCAGCGCCTGCAGGAAGGAAAGGAGTGACCTTAATGGAAGGCCCGAAGAAAGTGATGTATGACAAGTCCGGCGCGAAGCTGGTACAGGCCCTTGAAAAGCGCAACATGGAGGGCTATTACTGTTCCACTGTCGAGGAAGCCGTGGCCAAGGTGCTGGAGCTGATCCCCATGGACCATACCGTGTCCTGGGGCGGCGCGATGACCGTGGACCAGCTGGGCATCAAGCAGAAGCTGGCCCGGCGCGGACAGCCCCTCATCGACCGGGACACCGCCAAGACTCCGGAGGAGCGGGACGAGCTGCTCCATCAGGCACTATCCTGCGGCACGTTTTTGATGAGCAGCAACGCCATCTCCATCGACGGCCAGCTGGTGAATATCGACGGCTTGGCCAACCGTGTGGCGGCGCTGTGCTTCGGCCCGAAGCAGGTCATCGTGGTGGCCGGTATGAACAAGGTGGCCGGCGATCTGAACGCCGCCATCGCCCGCGCCCGGAACGTGGCCGCCCCGGCCAACGCCCAGCGGTTCAATATCAAGACACCCTGCGCCGTCAACGGCCAGTGCGGCGACTGCACCAGTCCCGACTGCATCTGCGCCCAGATGGTCATCACCCGTTTCAGCAAGATCAAGGGCCGCATCAAGGTGGTGCTGGTGGGCGAGGACCTGGGGCTGTAAGTATACTGCCGAAAAGAGGAACTGTTCTTGGAAACCATCATCTTCCACCCGGAACGGGACGAAAACGCCATACAGAAAGCGGCAGCCATCCTCCGCCGGGGCGGCCTGCTGGGCATCCCCACGGAGACGGTCTACGGCCTGGGTGCGGACGGCCTGAACGAGGACGCGGTGCGCCGCATCTTCGAGGCCAAGGGCCGCCCCCAGGACAACCCGCTGATCCTCCACATCCCGGACGCGAGCTGGCTGACGCGCTGCTGCACGGATGTGCCGGACACGGCCTACGCCCTGGCATCCCGCTTTTGGCCCGGCCCGCTGACCATGATCCTGCCCCGCCGCAGCTGTGTGCCCCTGCGTACCACCGGTGGACTGGAGACGGTGGGCGTCCGCTGCCCGGACCACCCGGTGACCCGGGCCATCATCGCCGCGGCGGATACCCCGGTAGCCGCACCCAGCGGCAATACGTCGGGCCGCCCCAGCCCCACCACCGCCCGGCACATGGTGGAGGATATGTGGGGCAAGATCGACGGTATCGTGGACGGCGGTCCGTGTGTTGTGGGGGTGGAGAGCACCATCATCGACCTGACGGTGCAGCCGCCCCGCCTGCTGCGCCCCGGCGGCCTGCCGCTGGAGGCGCTGGAGGCGGTGCTGGGTGAGGTGGCCGTGGATGACGCCGTCCGCCGCAAAATGGGCGAGGGAGAGCGGCCTCGTGCTCCCGGCATGAAATACCGGCACTATGCGCCCAAGGCCGCCGTTACCACGGTCACCGGCAGTCCCCATCGCAGCGCCGCGTGGATCGCCGCCCACATCACGGAGAACGCGGGCGTTATATGCTTCGACGAGTTCGCGCCTCTGTTTCCGGGACATATCGTCCACCGTCTCGGCCCGGCCGGCGACAAGCTGGCCCAGGCGCAGCACGTATTTGATGCCCTGCGGACGTTCGACGACACGGACGTGCCGGAGATATTCGCCCAGTGTCCCGACGAGACAGGGCTGGGTCTGGCGGTGAGCAACCGCCTGAAAAAGGCGGCGGGCTTCCACGTGGTGGATGCCGCGCCCTTGGTCATCGGCTTCACCGGCCCTACCGGCGCGGGCAAGACCAGCGCCCTCCGGGCGCTGGAACGGCTGGGCGGTCTGGTACTGGACTGCGACGCCATATACCACGGGATGCTGCGGGCGGACGCGGCCCTGCGGGATGCCATCACAGACGCCTTCGGCCCGGTGTTCGCACCGGACGGCAGTTTGGATCGGCAGAAGCTGGGCGGCCTGGTGTTCGGAGACCCGGCATCGCTGGCGCGGCTGAATGACATTATTTTTACATATCTGCCCCGTGAGCTGCAGCGCCGCATGGACGACAGCGATGCACCGGTGGTGGGCATCGATGCCATCAATCTGGTGGAGAGCGGCCTGTCGCGTCTCTGCCGCCGCACCGTGGCGGTGCTCGCTCCGGAGGAGGTGCGGGTGCGCCGCATCATGGCCCGGGACGGCATCCCGGAGGACTACGCCAGATTGCGTGTGCAGGCCCAGAGGCAGGACGATTTTTACCGTGAAAACTGTACGGATGTGCTGATGAACAGCGCCGCTTCACCCCAGGCGTTTGAAGAGATCGCGTATCAGAAACTACAACATATCATCGAGGAGGAAACTGACCATGAGTGAGGAAATGAAGGCTCTGAAGGAGCAGCTTCTGCGGGATGACCGCAACGGCTACGATGTGCTGTCCGACGCCGATCTGGCGGAGATGGAGCGGTACTGCGTGGACTACAAGCGCTTTTTGGACGAGGGTAAGACGGAGCGGCTCAGCGTCCGCGCCGCCATCGCCCGCGCGGAGGAGAAGGGCTTTGTCCAGTACCGCCGGGGCATGGAACTGAAGCCCGGCGACAAGGTGTATACCTCCAACCGCGGCAAGGGTCTGATGCTGGCGGTCATAGGCAAGGAGAGTTTGGCGGAGGGGGCGCAGATCACCGCCGCCCATATCGATTCCCCCCGGCTTGACCTGAAGCCCAATCCTCTGTATGAGGACAGCAGCCTCGCCTACTGCAAGACCCATTATTACGGCGGCGTCCGCAAGTACCAGTGGGTCACCATTCCCCTCCAGCTGCGGGGAGTGGTGGTAAAGAAGGACGGCTCTGTGGTGGATGTGTGCATCGGCGAGGGCAGCGAGCCCAAGCTGGTCATCACCGACCTGCTGCCCCACCTGGGCGGCGAGCAGAGCAAGAAGCCTCTCGGCGAGGCCATTCCCGGCGAGACGCTGAACCTGCTGATGGGCAGCCGTCCTATGGGCGACAGCGACGACACCGACCGGGTGAAGATGCAGGTGCTGAAGCGACTGTACGATAAGTACGGCATCACGGAGAGCGACCTGATGTCCGCCGAGCTGGAGACCGTTCCCGCTGCGGATGCCACGGACATCGGCATCGATGGCAGTCTCATCGGCGCTTACGGCCACGACGACCGCGTCTGCGGCTACGCGGCCTTCAAGGCGCTGCTGGACATCGAAACGCCGGAAAAAACGGCGGTGTGCGTGCTGGCGGATAAGGAAGAAATTGGATCTATGGGTATAACGGGTATGCAGTCTGCTGCCTTCGACACCTTTATGCAGGATCTGTGCGAGAGCCAGAATGTGGCACTGCGGGTGTGCTACGAAAACGCCTTCTGCCTGTCCGCGGACGTGACGGCGGCCTACGATCCCAACTTTGCCGAGGTGTATGAGAAGCGGAACGCGGCCTATATCAACGGCGGCGTGGGCATCTGCAAGTACACCGGCGCACGGGGCAAGTCCGGCTCGTCCGACGCCAACGCCGAGACGGTGGGCTATGTGCGGCAGGTGCTGGACAACGCCGGCGTGCGCTGGCAGATCTGCGAGTTGGGCAAGGTGGACGAAGGCGGCGGCGGAACGGTGGCGCAGTATATGGCAAACCGGAATATCGCGACGCTGGATGCCGGCGTGCCGGTGCTGAGTATGCACGCACCCTTTGAGGTGGTGGCAAAGCTGGACTGCTACGAGATGTACCGGGCCTGCAAGGCGCTGTATCAGGCACACTGAACTGGAAAAAATCAAGGGTTTGCTGGAAAGCAGACCCTTGATTTTTCTTATAAAAACCTTGTAAAAAGGGCGCATCTAAGGTATACTTTTCTATTGTAGAACCTGGAAAAACGGGAAGGAGGTGCGGCTATGTACCGCGTGGGACAATCGGTGGTCCATCCTATGCATGGGGCGGGCGTTATCGAGGGTGAAACCAATGAGATATTAGAGGGAACGGCCCGCACCTACTATGTGTTCCGTTCCCCGGTCAGCGGGTTGACGCTGAAGCTGCCGGCGGACAACTGCACCGCCATCGGCATCCGTGCGCCGGAGACGCCGGAGCGGGTGCGGGAGATCGTGGCGGGTATCCCGTCGCTGACGGTGGAGGAGGACCGGAACTGGAGCCGCCGCTACCGGGAGAACATGAAGAGGCTGAAAAGCGGAGATCTGACGGAGGTGGCCCGGGTGGTGAAGGGACTGATGCACCGGGACGCACGGCGGGGACTTTCCACCGGAGAGCGGAAGATGCTGCGCGGCGCCAAGCAGATACTGCTGTCGGAGGTGGCGCTGGTGCAGGAGATGGCCTACGATGCGGCGGAGCGCTGGATCGACGCGGTGGTGATGACGGGGGCGAGGACCGATGGGGAAACTGTTTGACAAGCTGACGAAGAAGCTGGACGCCAAGCGCCGGCCCTACTGCGCGGCACTGGTGGCGGCGGCGGGCTGCTCATCGCGGATGGGCGGCACGGATAAGCTGACATCCTTGCTGTGCGGCGTGCCGGTGCTGGTGCGGACGCTGACGGCACTGGACCGGGCGGAGCTGGTGGATGAGATCGTGGTGGCGGTGCATCCCGAACGGCTGGAGGAGCTGGCGGGGCTGTGCGCCCGGGCCGGGCTGCAAAAGCCGGTGCGGGTGGTGGAGGGCGGCAAGGACCGCCCGTCCTCTGTGCTGCTGGCGGCGCTGGCTGCCGACGAGCGGGCGGAGCTGCTGGCGGTACACGACGGCGCAAGGCCGCTGATTCGTCCGGAGCAGGTGGACGAGATGATACGGCTGGGGCAGCGGACCTATGCCGCCGCGCCGGCGCTGCCGGTGACGGACACGGTGAAGGTGGCGGATATGCAGGGGCTGGTACAGTCCACACCGGACAGAAAAACCCTGTTCGCGGTGCAGACGCCCCAGGTGTTTCAGGCCAATATCCTGAAGGCGGCCTTACAGTCCGCCATGGATGCCGGGGCGGAGCTGACGGACGACTGCTCCGCTGTGGAACGGCTGGGCAAGGAGGTCTATCTCACCGCCGGGTGGCGGGAGAACATCAAGATCACCACACCGGAGGATCTGACCATCGCGGAGGCGCTGCTGCGGGAAAGGGAGAACAGGACATGACGAATTTGCGGGTAGGCCACGGCTATGACGTACACCGGCTGACGGAGGGGCGGCAGCTCATTTTGGGCGGCGTGGACGTGCCATACGACCGGGGACTGCTGGGCCACTCCGACGCGGATGTGCTGACCCACGCGGTGATGGACGCGCTGCTGGGCGCGGCGGCGCTGGGGGACATCGGCAAGCTGTTCCCCGACAGCGACGACCGCTACGCGGGCGCGGACAGCGTGGAGCTGCTGCGGCGTGTGACGGCATATCTGACGGAGCGGGGCTGGCAGGTGGTGAACGTGGACGCTACGGTGGTGGCGCAAGCGCCGAGGCTGTCACCCTGCATCGACAGGATGCGGGAAAACCTGGCGGCGGCCATGGGGCTGGACGTGGACTGTGTCTCCGTGAAGGCGACAACGGAGGAGCATCTGGGCTTTACCGGCAGCGGCGAGGGCATGGCGGCCCATGCGGTGGCGTTGGTGGAAAAATCGGGCTGATGCGGCCTGCATTTTTCACATATTGTTAACGTATCCGGGGTTGTACCGGGCGGGAAATTATGGTATAATATCCGTATCAGGACACGAGGCGTGTCTGCCCGAGGAGGACAGACACGCCGTTTTTGGTGAAGGGTGAGGAATGTGTTTTTTGACAATCCCTCCGTCATGGCGAAGCCGTGACACCTCGTTTGCCCTCTCCGTCCTCGCTGCGCTCGGCCACCTCTCCCAAAGGGAGAGGCAAGGGACGCTCACCCGGTGCATCAGGAGGGGTGTAGGGGCGGGGTTCTACCCCGCCCGCGGGTGACAATCCCTCCGTCACGGCGAAGCCGTGACGCCTCCCTTTACACAAGGGAGGCTTGATGCCACGGCGCTGCCGTGGCATAGGGGGCGATGCACCCCAAGGGTACTTGTTCCGCTTCGCTTCACTGCGTGGGCATCGCCTCCTACGGAGGGACGCAAGAAGTGCTTGCGGATAATGCGGACAACATAGGCAATCAACATAAATCAACATAAACCAACGGATAGAAAGGACGGTTACATTGACGCAGAGAACTATGCAGGATGAACGGGCGAGGCTGCGGAAAAAGCGGCAGAAGGCGGAGAGCTTCTTTACCATTTTCAAGAAGCCGCTCCACGAGTCGCTGACCTCGGTATTGCCCATTATTTTGATCGTACTGGCGCTGTGCTTCACCATCGCGCCTGTGCCCAACAACGCCATGGTTGCGTTTCTGCTGGGCGGTGTCATGCTCATCGTGGGCATGGGGCTGTTCACGCTGGGGTCGGAGATGTCCATGATCCCTCTGGGGCAGGCGGTGGGCAGCGAGATCACCCGGTCGCGGAAGCTCTGGATCATCGCAGGTATTGGCTTCCTCATCGGCATGATCATCACAGTGGCCGAGCCGGATCTGCAGGTGCTGGCCAATCAGGTGCCGTCCATCGCGAACAACATCATCATCTGGTCGGTGGCCGTGGGCGTGGGCGTGTTCCTGGTCATCGCGCTGCTGCGTATCGTGCTGGGCATCCAGCTGCGGTGGCTGCTTATCGGCTTTTACGCCGTGGTGTTCACGCTGGCCATGTTCGTGTCGCCGGACTTCTGGGCGGTGGCCTTTGACTCCGGCGGCGTGACCACCGGGCCGATGACCGTGCCGTTCATCATGGCGCTGGGCGTGGGCGTGTGCGCCGTGCGAAGCGACAAGTCCGCCGGGGGCGACAGCTTCGGTCTGGTGGCACTGTGCTCCATCGGCCCGATCATCACCGTGCTGCTGCTGGGACTGCTGTATAAGCCCGACGGCAGCGCCTATACGGCGGCGGTGATGCCCGACGCCAAGGACACGGTGGAGATGTTCGACCTGTATCTCCGCGAGATACCCGAATACCTGAAGGAAACGGCTGCGGCGCTGCTGCCCATCGCCGGGTTCATGGCGGTGTTCCAGCTGGTGACGAAGCGGCTGAAGAAAAAGGACCTGCTGCACATGATCGTGGGTCTGCTGTACGTCTATGTGGGGCTGGCGATGTTCCTGATGGGCGTGAACGTGGGCTTTATGCCGGTGGGCAGCTTCCTGGGCGGCAGCATCGCCAGCCATACATACAACTGGATACTGATCCCCATCGCCATGGTCATCGGCTACTTTATCGTGCAGGCTGAGCCGGCTGTCCACGTGCTGAACAAGCAGGTGGAGGAGATCACCGCCGGCTCGATCCCCGCCAGCGCCATGAACGCGGCGCTGTCCATCGGCGTGGCGGTGTCGCTGGGACTGGCCATGATCCGGGTGCTGACCGGCATCTCCATCATGTGGTTCTTAGTGCCGGGGTATGTGCTCAGTCTGGCGCTGAGCTTCGTTGTGCCGGACATCTTCACGTCGGTGGCCTTCGACTCCGGCGGCGTGGCCTCCGGCCCGATGACGGCCACATTCCTGCTGCCCTTCGCGCTGGGCGCGTGCGACGCCGTGGGCGGCAGTCTGGTGACGGACGCCTTCGGCGTGGTGGCCATGGTGGCGATGACGCCGCTGGTGACCATTCAGCTGCTGGGTCTGAGCTATCAGCGGAAGCTGCGCCGTGCGCCCGCTCCCACGCCTGCGGTGTCCGCGGCGGTGGAGGAGCTGATCGAGCTGTGCTGAGGGAGGTGCTGACATGAGCGAGAATATGAAAAACAGGCTGTATCTGATGATCACCATCACCAACCGCGTCATGGGCGCTACCCATTTTCTGGATTTCTACCGGGCGTTCGGCGCGCCGGTGGTGTTTACGGCCCTGGGACGGGGCACGGCCAGCAACGACGTCCTCAGCACGCTGGGCCTGGAGGCCACGGAGAAGTCCGTGATGTTCTCCGTGGTGACGCCCAAGGTGAAGGACGTGCTGATGCGGGAGCTGGTGGACACCATGCGCATCGACCGGCCCGGCAGCGGTATCGCCGTGTGCCTGCATCTGAGCAGCGTGGGCGGCAGGAACGCGTTGGATTATCTGATCTCCGGCAAGCCTGACGCGCAGCCGGACATGACTGTAAAGGAGGAGGACCTGATGAACGAGAGCGGCTATCAGCTGATCGTGGCGATCACCAACACGGGGTATACCGACACGGTGATGGAGGCGGCGTCCGCCGCAGGCGCGCGGGGCGGCACGGTGATTCATGCCCGGGCCACTGACGCGGAGAACGCAGGGAAGTTCTTCGGTATGGCTATTACCGAGGAGCGGGAGATGATCTTCCTGGTGACGCCGGCGGATAAGCGGGCGGCCATCATGCAGTCCATTATGGAGAAGGCCGGAGCGGGCACGGAGGCCCAGACGGCGGTGTTCTCCGTGGCGCTGGACGACACGGCGGGACTGTATACCGCGAAAACGGAATGAAGAAACCGCTCCGGGGCGACCCGGAGCGGTTTTTCTGCGGCAGATATTGACAGAAAAGTACTGCCGTGGTAGGATTTCTGCACAAGACTTGAGGGAGCGGAAAGCATCCGAAGGAGAGAGATCGAGTATGACGCTGAATGAACTGAAGGTCGGACAGAGCGGCACGATCTCCGCCGTGGGCGGGGACGGGGCGCTGCGCTGCCGGCTGTTGGATATGGGGCTGACGCCCAAGACCTGCGTGACGCTGCGGAAGGTGGCGCCGATGGGCGATCCCATCGAGATCCGCGTGCGGGGCTATGAGCTGACGCTGCGGGTGGAGGACGCACAGAAAATCACGGTGGAGGCGGTGGAATGGGCATGATCTTTGCGCTGGCAGGCAACCAGAACTGCGGCAAGACAACGCTGTTCAACGCGCTGACCGGGTCGAACCAGCACGTGGGCAATTTCCCCGGCGTGACGGTGGATCAGAAAAGCGGCGAGGTGAAGGGGTACAAGGACTGCTCGGTGGTGGATCTGCCGGGTATCTATTCCCTGCGGACGTATACACAGGAGGAGATCGTCACCCGGGATTTCATCCTGAACCAGAAGCCGGACGGCATCATCAATATCGTGGATGCCACCAACATCGAGAGAAACCTGTATCTGACCTTGCAGCTGCTGACGCTGCGCGTGCCCATGGTGCTGGCGCTGAACATGATGGACGAGGTGCGGGCCAACGGCGGCACGGTGGACGTGCAGAAGCTGTCGGAGGATCTGGGCATCCCGGTGGTGCCCATTACGGCGGCCAAGGGCGAGGGCGTGTCGGAGCTGATGGATAGGGCGGTGGAGACGGCAAAGGGCCGGGTGCTGCCAAAGGTGTACGACTTCTGCACGGCGGATTCGCCGGTGCATAGATGCGTACACGCGGTGGTGCATCTCATCGAGGACCACGCGGAGCGGCTGGGGCTGCCGTCCCGGTTCTGCGCCACGAAGCTCATCGAGGGCGACGAGGCCATGGCTGACCGGCTGGAGCTGGATCAGAATGAGCGGGAGCTGCTGGAGCACTGTGTGGTGCAGATGGAGGCGGAGAACGGCATGGATCGGAACGCCTCGCTGGCGGATATGCGGTACAGCTTTATCGAAAAGGTGACGGCCAACGCGGTGGTGAAGTGCCGGGAGAGCCGGGAGCATAAGCGCAGTGTGCAGATCGATAAGGTGCTGACCGGGAAGTACACGGCGCTGCCGGTGTTCTTCGGGATCATGCTGCTGATCTTCTACCTGACCTTCAACGTCATCGGGCAGGGACTCAGCGACCTGCTGGCGGCAGGCATCGACTATGTGACCGCCGGGGTGGACGGGGCGCTGACGGCCTACGGCATCAACCCGGTGGTGCACAGCCTGATCATCGACGGTATTTTTGCCGGTGTGGGCAGCGTGCTGTCATTTTTGCCCATCATCGTGACGCTGTTTTTCTTCCTGTCCATTTTGGAGGATACGGGCTACATGGCCCGGGTGGCTTTCGTGATGGACAAGCTGCTGCGAAAGATCGGCCTGTCCGGGCGGAGCATCGTGCCCATGCTCATCGGCTTCGGCTGCTCTGTGCCGGCCATTATGGCCACCCGGACGGTGTCCTCCGACCGGGATCGGAAGATGACCATTCTGCTGACGCCGTATATGAGCTGCTCGGCCAAGATACCTATCTACGGTTTTTTCACCGCGGTGTTCTTTACGAAATACAAGGCGCTGGTGATGATCTCCCTGTATGTGCTGGGCATGGCGGTGGGCGTGCTGGCGGCGCTGGTGATGAAGAACACGGCGTTCCGGGGCAAGCCTGTGCCCTTCGTCATGGAGCTGCCCAACTATCGGCTGCCCTCGGCCAAGAGCGTGGGGCTGCTGCTGTGGGAGAAGGCCAAGGACTTTTTGCAGCGGGCGTTTACGGTCATTTTTTTGGCCACGGTGGTCATTTGGTTCCTGCAGAGCTTTGATACACGGCTGAACGTGGTGACGGACAGCGCGGACAGCCTGCTGGCGCTGATCGGCCAGTGGCTGGCGGTGCTGTTCAAGCCCCTGGGCTTCGGCGACTGGCGGTGCGCCACGGCGCTGATCTCCGGGTTCATCGCCAAGGAGTCGGTGGTCAGCACGCTGGAGGTGCTGCTGGGCGGCGCGGCCATCACGTCGCTGTTCACGGTACGCAGCGCCGTCAGCTTTCTGGTGTTCACACTGCTGTATACGCCCTGTGTGGCGGCGGTGGCCACCATCCGGCGGGAGCTGGGCTCGGGACTGAAGACCGTGGGCGTGGTGCTGCTGCAGTGCGCCGTGGCGTGGCTGGCGTCCTACGCGGCATTTCTCATCGGAGGGCTGCTGGTATGACGGCGTTGGACTGGGTGCTGCTGGCGCTGGTGGCGCTGTGCGGCGTGCTGGCGGTGCGCAGCGCGCGGAAAGCCGGAAGAAACGGCAGGTGCGCCGGGTGCGGCGGGGGCTGCGCCGGGTGCGTGAAATGTGATAAGAACGAGGAAAAGGAGCGCTGACGCGCTCCTTTCCTTGTAATACAGTTGACTTCCGCCGGCTGTATCAAAACGCACGGCGCTGCATCAGCATCCGTACCAACGCGGTGAGGGCCAGAATGCCGATGGCGACGGCCGATGCGATGCTCACATAGGAGAGCAGCATACCATGGGCAGTGGGCAGCAGGAATGCGGCCACAGAGGAAACCAGGCACAGGACGACCAGTCCGGCAATCAACTTCATTCTATCCATTTTGTTGTTCTCCTTTCGTATTTTCCTTGTGTCTATATACTACCACAGGTTTTGGTAGCCATCATTACAGGAAAGCTACAGAGTGGTGGAAAGTTGGATACAAAACGGTTACAAACAGGTCAAAACGGTGACAATGGGTGTAGACTTTTCGGGGGCTATTTGCTATAATACGATACGATACATAAAATTGGTGGACTGTGTCCTTGGGAGGACTATTCTTGCGGTATTTGACGAATTTGTGGGACGCACTGGACTTCGGCTCGCTGGAGAGCATCCTGCTGCGGGTGGCGGCGGTGTTCCTGTGCCTGACCATACATGAGACGTGCCACGGACTGGCGGCCTACGCGCTGGGCGACCCCACCGCCAAGCGGGCGCACCGGCTGAGCCTGAATCCTCTGCGGCACATCGACTGGCTGGGCCTGATCATGATGGTGGCGGCGGGGTTCGGCTGGGCCAAGCCTGTGCCGGTGAACCCCAACTATTTCAAGAAGCCGAAGCAGGGCATGGCGCTGACGGCGCTGGCCGGGCCGGCGTCTAATTTTCTGCTGGCGTTTCTGCTGCTGTTGGCGGCACGGCTGACGGCGGAGCACGCGGTAGCTGCGGGTGCGCTGAACGAGACGTGGTTCATGTTCCTGCTGAATACCGCGTCGCTGTCCGTGGGACTGGGCCTTTTCAACCTTGTGCCGATCCCGCCGCTGGACGGTTCGAAGGTGCTGGCGGTGCTGCTGCCGGACCGGGCGTACAACTGGCTGATGCGGTATGAGCGGTTCGGGATGCTGGTGCTGCTGGCGGTGATCTCCGTGGGGATCGGGAGCAACGCACTGGACAGCGCCATACGATGGGTATTTATGCTGCTGTGCAAGGCAGTGGGACTGGTTTGAGGTGTGGAATTGGACGATCCGATCTATAAGCTGGAAAAGGTGGTACAGACCAAGGGCGACGAGCCGCTGGAGGACTTTGAAGGGCCGCTGGACCTGATACTGTACCTGCTGAGCAAGAACAAAATAGAGATACAGGACATCCCCATCGCGCTGATCCTGGAGCAGTACCAGGCGTATCTGGAGAAGCGGAAGCAGATGGATCTGGAGGTGGCCAGCGAGTTCATCACCATGGCCGCCCAGCTGATGTTCATCAAGACCCGGATGCTGCTGAACCTGGAGGATGAAGAGGCACAGAGCGAGATGGACGCCCTCATCAAGTCTTTGGAGGAGCGGAAGCGGGGAGAGGCCTACGCCCGGGTACGGATGCTGTCGGAGCGGTTAGCGCCGCTGGGCGAGTTCGGGCGGAGCATTCTGACCCGGCCGCCTGAGCCTATGGAACGGGGCAAGATATTCGAGTACGACCAGGAGCCGGCGGATCTGATACTGGCGATGGAGGAGGTCACAGACCGGCGGGGCGCACCGGAGGCGCCGCCGCTGAAGGCCTTCGACGAGATCGTGAAGCGCGAGCCGTATCCGGTGGAGAACAAGGCGCGGGAGATCATCCGGCGGCTGCGGCTGGGCGGCATCACCCGGTTTTTGCTGCTGTTCCGGGGGAGCAAGACCCGCAGCGAGCTGGTGGCCACATTCATGGCGGTGCTGGAGCTATGCCGGAACAATCTGATCCGGCTGGCAGGCGCTGACCGGGATTGCACCGTCGTCTGTGAGGACGGTGTGACGGAGGACACTACATACGACCTGACGTAAGGGGAAGCACGATATATGGATACACTGGAAATGAAAGAAATAGAGGCCGCCGTGGAGGGAATCCTGTTCGCCTCCGGCGAGCCGGTGGGCGTGGACCGTATCTGCGTGGCGCTGGACATGGACCGGCAGACGGCGGAGATGGTTTTGCAGCGATTACAGGACTATTACAGCTACGAGCGGCGGGGCATCCGGCTGCTGCACATGGAGGACAGCTGGCAGCTGTGCTCCGCACCGGAGTACGGCGAACAGATCCGCCGGGCCTTTGAGATACGCAAGCCTGCCAAGCTGAGCCAGCCGGCACTGGAGGTGCTGACCATCATCGCCTATTATCAGCCCACCACCAGGGCCTATGTGGATCAGATCAGGGGCGTGGACAGCTCCTATACCGTGGGGCTGCTGCTGGATCGGCATCTCATCGAGGAGTGCGGGCGGCTGCAGGTGCCGGGACGGCCGAGACTGTACCGGACGACACAGGCGTTTCTGCGGGCGTTCCATCTGCGGTCACTGGAGGAGCTGCCCCAGCTGCCGGGCATGGAGGCGGACGGACAGCTGCGGCTGGACGAGGACGGGCTTTTGCAGGAGCTGCCGGAGGAATAAGGCAATAAGGCGGACGGGAAAGGGGCGAGCGCATGACGGCGGTCTATATCATACTGGGCATCGCGGCGGCGCTGTTCCTGCTGTCCCTGCTGCGTGTGGGCGTACACATCGCGTTCGGAGACGAGCTGCGGGTGACGGCCATGGCCGGGCCGGTGCGGATACAGCTGCTGCCCAGGCCGGATAAGCCCGAGAAGGAAAAACCGAAAAAGGAAGAGCCATCCGGGGAAAAGAAGCCGGAGGGCGAAAAGAAAAAAGAGCGAAGGCTGGATCTGACGAAAGAGGATGTTCGTACGGCGCTGCCGGCGGTATGGGAGGCGCTGAAAAAGGGCCTGGGAAAGACGCGGCAGCGGCTGCGGATCGACCCCATGCAGGTGTCCGCGGTGCTGGGCGGTGCGATGGACCCGGCGGGCGCGGCGGAGCTGTACGGCTATGTCAATGCCGGGATGTGGACGGTGATGCCCCAGCTGGAGCGGCTGACGCGAATGCCTGACCCGCGGATACACACGGAGATCGACTTTGACGCGGAGCAGACGAAGGTCAGCGGACAGGTGGGACTCAGCCTGCAGATACGGGATCTGTTCACGATAGGCTGGGCGTTTGCCGGGCCGATGGTGAAGTGGTTCATGGCGATGCGGAGGCGGAGAAAGGCAGCGGAAAAATCGGAGGCTGCGGCGAAGGCGGCAGCGGAAAAGGAAGCACAGCAGGTGTCCGGACAGGGCGCGGGATATACGACGTAATGCAAAGGAGAACGGAGCATGGATATGACCGAAAAGAAGAATGATCTGAAAAACCTGATGGCGGAGTCCATGGAGAAGGTGAAGGAGATGGTGGACGCCAACACCATCGTGGGCGAGCCCATCACCACGCCGGACGGCGTGACGCTGATCCCCATCTCCCGGCTGAGCTACGGCTTCGGCTGCGGCGGCGGGGACTACGGCAAAAACCAGAGCAGCAGCGGCGCGGGCTGCGGCGCGGGCGTGCGGGTAGAGCCCATGGCCTTTCTGGTGGTCAAGGACGGCGTGACCCGGATGCTGCCGGTGGGTACGCCGGCCATCACCACGGTGGATCGGGTCATCGAGATGGTGCCTGAGCTGTTCGACCGGGTGGAGAGCCTGGTGGAGAAAAAGCGCGGCAAGGCGGATTTCTAAGTCTGCCGGAGCGCGAATAGACTGACGGTATCTGAATGAAGGAGGGGCGCTATGGCCCGGAGGATACTGGCGGCGCTGTGGGCCGCGGTCAGTCTGATCGGCTGCTTGACCGCTGTGACGGAGGCTGTGGAGGTCTCCGCCGCGGCGGCGGTCCTGATGGACGCGGACAGCGGCAGGCTGCTGTACGACAAGAACGGCGAAAAGAGGATGCTCATTGCCAGCACCACCAAGCTGATGACGGCACTGGTGGCGCTGGAGCAGGGTGGCCTGCAGCAGGAGATCACCGTGACAGGCGGCCACATGGCGGAGGGCTCGTCCATGTATCTGCGGCCCGGGGAGAAGCTGACGCTGGAGACGCTGCTGTACGGGCTGCTGCTGAGTTCGGGCAACGACGCGGCGCTGGCGGTGACGGAGTGCATGGGCGGCGCTGTGCCCTTTGTGGCGCGGATGAACGAGAAGGCGGCGGAGCTGGGCATGGAGAACACCCATTTCGCCAACCCCAATGGGCTGGATGACGAGGCCCACTACTCCACGGCGGAGGACATGGCCAAGCTGGCCGCGGCGGCTATGGACGATCCGGTGCTGCGGCGGGTGGCCTCCACCAGAACGGCCCGCATCGGCGGGCGGACGCTGACGAACCATAACAAGCTGCTGAGCAGGGTGGAGGGCTGCGTGGGCCTGAAGACCGGGTACACCAGGGCGGCGGGCCGGACGCTGGTATCCTGCGCGGAGCGGGACGGGGTGCGGCTGGTGGCGGTGACGCTGCAGGACGGAGACGACTGGAACGACCACGCATCGCTGTATGAGCAGGGCTTTCGGGTACTGCGGCCTGTGAAGGCGGTGGAGCGCGGGCTGCGCCTTGCGGCGGAGCGGGCGATACGGGGAGGATGAACATGACCGAACGGGTACAGAAGCTGATTGCCGCCGGGGGCGCGTGTTCCCGGAGAACGGCGGAGGAATGGATACGGGCGGGCCGCGTCACCGTCAACGGACACCGCGTATCGCTGGGCGACAGGGCGGATCCGGACACCGATGTGATCGCGGTGGACGGACGCGCCGTGGGCGCTCATGCCCGAAAGGTCTATCTGATGCTCCACAAGCCCCGTGGCTTTGTCACCACCCTGTCCGACGAGAGAGGACGGCGAACGGCGGCAGAGCTGGTGCGGGGCTGCGGCACGCGGGTGTTCCCGGTGGGGCGGCTGGACAGGGACTCCGAGGGGTTGCTGCTGTTTACCAACGACGGCGCGCTGGCCCAGCGTCTGCTGCACCCCAGCCATCAGGTGGACAAGGTATACGAGGTGACGGTGACGGGCGAGCTGACCGGCGCGGCGGAGCGGCTGGCATCGGTGGACAGGCTGGACGGCGAGGCCATCGTGCCGGCCCGGGTGCGGGAGCTGTCCCGCACGGGGGAGAAAGCTGTGCTGGAGGTCATCATCCACCAGGGCAAAAAGCGGCAGATACGCCGTATGTGCGCCCAGGTGGGGCTGGAGGTGGCGCGGCTGAAGCGGGTGGCTGAGGACGGGCTGGTGCTGGGCGAGCTGCCCTGCGGCCACTGGCGGTATCTGACCAGCGGGGAGCTGGACATCATCAAAGGAAGCGACGGACATGAGTAAGAGTGTATTGCAGACCATCCGGGCCGGGATGGACTCCTTTTCCAAGGGGCAGAAGCGCATTGCCGCGTTTATTCTGGATAACTATGACCGGGCGGCGTTTATGACAGCGGCCAAGCTGGGCGAGACGGCGTCGGTGAGCGAGTCCACGGTGGTGCGGTTTGCCGCCCAGCTGGGCTATGACGGCTATCCCGATATGCAGAAGGCGCTGCAGGAGCTGATCCGGGGGCGGCTGACCTCCATCCAGCGTATTCAGGTGTCCCGGGATCAGATGACCGGGTCGGATATACTGGGCAGCGTGATGCAGCGGGACATGAACAGCATCCACGACGTGATCGAACGGCTGGACCGGGAGGAATTCGAGCGGGTGGTGGACAAGCTGCTGCACGCCAAGCATATCTACATACTGGGCGTGCGCTCCTCGTCGTTTCTGGCGGGGTATCTGAATTTCTACCTGCACCTGATCTTCAAGAACGTGACGCTGGTGCAGAGCAGCGCCGCCGGTGAGATCTACGAGCAGCTGGTACATATCGGGCCGGGTGACGTGCTGGTGAGCATCAGCTTCCCCCGGTACTCCAAGATGGCCATCCACGCGGTGGAGTTCGCCTGCCAGCGGGGCGGCGACGTGGTGGCGGTGACGGACAGCCCCATGTCTCCCATGTACAAGATGGCGTCGGCGTCGCTGCTGGCGTCCAGCGATATGATCTCCTTTGTGGACTCCATGGCCGCGCCGCTGAGTCTGCTGAACGCGCTGATCCTGGCCGTGGGTCAGCAGCGGCGGGACGACCTGTCCGCCACGCTGGCGGAGATGGAGCAGGTGTGGTCGAAGTACAGCATCTTCGGGAAAGAGGACGATGAGTAAGGATATTGTGGTCATCGGCGGCGGCGCTGCCGGACTGATGGCGGCCATCACCGCGGCGCGATGCGGCGCGGTAGTGACGCTGCTGGAGCCCAACGAACGGCTGGGCAAAAAAGTGAATATCACCGGCAAGGGCCGGTGCAACGTGACCAACGACTGTGACCGCGACACACTGCTGGGGAACATCCCCGGCAATGGTCGGTTTCTGTACAGCGCGCTGACCCGGTTTTCACCCCGGGATGCCATGGCGTTCTTCGAGAAGCTGGGTGTGCCGCTGAAGGTGGAGCGGGGCAGCCGGGTGTTCCCGGTGTCCGACAGCGCGTTCGACATCACCAACGCTCTGGAGCAGGAGCTGAAGCGGCTGCGGGTGCGCTGGGTGCGCGACCGGGCCGTGGACATCGTGACGGCGGACGGCGCGGTGCGGGCCGTGACAGGGGAGAAGGGGACGTATCCGGCGGAGGCGGTCATCGTGGCCACCGGCGGCGTGTCCTATCCCGGCACAGGCTCTACCGGCGACGGCTACCGGCTGGCGGCGGCGGTGGGACATACCATCGTGCCGCCCAGGGGTTCGCTCGTGCCGCTGGAGAGCGATGACGGCGACTGTGCCGCCATGCAGGGGCTGAGCCTGCGGAACGTGGAGCTGACGGTGCTGAACGGAAAAAACAAGCCGGTGTTCCGGGAGTTCGGCGAGATGCTGTTCACCCACTTCGGCGTGTCCGGGCCGCTGGTGCTTTCCGCCAGCGCCCACCTGCGGCGGTGGGATAAGGAGCAGTACCGGCTGTCCATCGACCTGAAGCCGGCGCTGGACGAGCAGAAGCTGGAGGCGCGGCTGCTGCGGGACATCGGCGAGAATCCCAACCGGGATATGAGCAACATCGCGGCGGGGCTGGTACACCGGAGCATGGTGGCCGTGGTGCTGCGGCGGCTGAGCATTCCGGCGGAGGAGAAGGCCAACAGCCTGACAAAGGAGCAGCGCCGGGCGTTGGTGCAGCTTCTGAAGCATTTCACGGTGAATGTTACCGGGCCGAGGCCGGTGGCGGAGGCCATCGTCACCGCCGGCGGCGTGAAGGTGGGGGAGGTAATGCCCAACACCATGGCGTCCAAGCTGGTGGAGGGACTGTATTTCGCCGGTGAGGTGCTGGATGTGGACGCGTATACCGGCGGGTTCAATTTGCAGATCGCCTGGGCCACCGGGCATTTGGCGGGACTGTCCGCTGCGGAGGAAAATGAGAATGAAGCGCATGAATGAGAAGATATATGCCGTGGCCGTTGACGGGCCCTCCGGCGCGGGAAAGAGCACGCTGGCCAGAGCGGCGGCGGAACGGCTGGGTATTTTGTATGTGGACACCGGCGCGATCTACCGGACCATCGGTGTGTATGTGTACCGTCACCATATCGACCCCAAGGACGCCGCGGCGGTAGCCGCCGTGCTGCCGGAGATCACCATCAGCCTGCGGTATGACGAGGTGGGCCTGCAACGGATGTACCTTAATGGCGAGGACGTGACGAAGGAGATCCGGCTGCCGGCCATGTCCATGTACGCCTCCGACGTGTCGGCCATCCCGGCGGTGCGGGACTATCTGATGGAGCTGCAGCGGTCACTGGCCCGGGAACACAGCGTCATCATGGATGGGCGGGACATCGGCACGGTGGTGCTGCCTGATGCGGACGTGAAGGTGTTCCTGTGCGCCGATGTGGCCGTGCGGGCCAGGCGGCGGTGTCTGGAGCTGGAAAAGAGAGGCACGCCCAAGCCCTATGACCAGGTGCTGAAGGAGATGGAGGAGCGGGATTATCAGGATACCCACCGGGAGGTGGCGCCCCTGCGGCCCGCTGACGACGCCATCATGATCGACAACACGGATATGGACTTTGAGGCCAGCTGCGAGCTGCTGCTGGACGTGATACGGGGGAGCGTTGCGGATTGAGAAACAGGTTTTATGCCAGAATATGGCGCATGCTGCGTCCGCTGGTGCTGTTCTTCCTGCCGGTGGACCTGCGGGGTACGGAGCATCTGAAGGGGGACGAGCCGGTGCTGTTGTGCGCCAACCACTCCAGCGCCTGGGACCCGATCCTGTTCGTGCTGTCCATGCCGCAGAGGTTCAACGTGCGGATCATGGCCAAGAAACAGCTGTTCGCCATCCCCATCGTGGGGGGCTTTCTGCGGGCCATCGGCGTGTTCCCGGTGGATCGGGGCAACAGCGACATCGGCGCGGTGAAAACCGCCATCCAGAGTCTGCGGGACGGGTGGAATTTGTTCCTGTTCCCGGAGGGGACGCGGGTGAAGCAGCCCGGGCAGGTGGAGGCCAAGGCCGGCGCAGGCATGATGGCCATCCGGGCCGGGGTGAAATTAGCGCCGGTGTTTATCGGCATGAAGAAGAGATTGTTCCGCAAGACGCCCATCATCATCGGCGAACCATTCGAGCCGGTGTATACCGGGCGAAAGGGCACGGCGGAGGAATATACTGCCAACAGCCATGAAGTCATGCGCCGGGCCTATGCCCTGGGAGGCGTGTCATGGAAGTGATCCTGGCAAAAACGGCGGGCTTTTGCTACGGTGTGGAGCGGGCGGTGGAGCTGGCCAAAAGGACCGCCGCCGAGGGCGGTTGCGTCATGCTGGGCAGCATCATCCACAATGCGGCGGTGGTGCAGGAGCTGGAGGCGCTGGGCGCGCGGACGGTGGAGGATGTGTCCCAAATACAGCCGGGGGAAACGGTGGTCATCCGTTCTCACGGCGAACCGGTGGAGACGTACCGGGCTCTGGAGGAAAAGGGCGCGCGCATCGTGGATGCCACCTGTCCCAATGTGGCGCGGATACACCAGCTGGTGGCCAAGGCGGAGGTGGAGGGGCGGACGCCCCTCATCATCGGCGAGGCCCACCATCCGGAGGTGCTGGCCGCCGCCAGCCGGTCGCCTCATTCCGTGATCCTGGAAGGACCGGAGGAGCTGGAAAAGTGGCTGGCGGAGAGGCCGGAGCGGCGGGAAATGCCTTTGCTGGCTGTCGCGCAGACCACGTGTATTCAGACGATATGGCGAAATGCTCAGAAAATTCTAAAAAAAGAGTGTACAAACGCCGAAATCTTTGATACAATATGTCTTGCTACGCATAAGCGTCAAACGGAGGCGGCGGAACTGGCCGCCAAGGTGGACGTGATGGTCGTGGTAGGTGACCGTAAAAGTGCCAACACCAAACATTTGACAGAGATCAGCAGGATGAGATGCCCCACCGTCTATCAGATAGAGGGTGCGGAGGAGCTAAGGGTTGACTTTCTTAAAGGATGTTCTGTGGCGGGGCTTACAGCCGGTGCTTCCACGCCCGCGGGCATTATTAAGGAGGTATATGCAACGATGAGCGACGAGATCAAAACCATGGAAGCTACGGAAGAGAGCTTCGAGGAAATGCTGGAGAAATCTTTTAAGACTTTGAATACAGGAGAGAAGGTAACCGGTATCGTGACGGCCATTGGTCCTACCGAGGTGCAGGTGGACCTGGGCTGCAAGCAGGCGGGCTACATCTCTGTGGACGAGTTGTCCGCAGACCCCAACGTGAAGCCCGAGGACGTCGTCAAGGTCGGCGACGAGATCGAAACTTACATCAT
>ERZ827168.1565-NODE-1565-length-30864-cov-4.804440_pt1 | contig 30864 bp, 23 predicted proteins | sample MGYA00519868_ERZ827168 | MGnify/ENA primary metagenome ERZ827168 (study PRJEB31778, sample SAMEA3449271) | human gut metagenome | biome: human gut; feature: human-associated habitat; material: faeces | place: United Kingdom | collected 2010/2012 ...
GCACCAGATCCTTGGGCGACGAAGCCATGTTGTCGCGCAGGTAGTCGAAGCCGTACTCGTTGTTGGTTCCGAACGTGATGTCGGCCATGTAGGCCTTGCGGCGCGCCTCCGAGTTGGGCTGGTGCTTGTCGATGCAGTCTACCGACAGTCCGTGGAACTCGTACATGGGACCCATCCACTCTGAGTCGCGTCGGGCCAGATAGTCGTTCACCGTCACCACGTGCACACCCTTGCGGGCCAGTGCGTTGAGGAATACGGGCAGGGTGGCGACGAGGGTCTTGCCCTCGCCCGTGGCCATCTCGGCTATCTTGCCTTTGTGGAGCACCACGCCGCCGAACAGCTGCACGTCGTAGTGCACCATGTCCCATTTGATGTCGTTTCCGCCCGCCGTCCAGTGCGTCGAGTAGACGGCTTTGTCGCCGTCGATGGTGACGAAATCCTTTTGGGCGGCAAGGTTGCGGTCGAACGCCGTAGCCGTCACCTCCACCGTGTCGTTCTCGGCGAAACGGCGCGCCGTATCCTTCATGATGGCGAATGCCTCGGGCAGTATCTCGTCTAATTTCTGCTCGATCTTCTCGTCTATGCGCTTGGTGGTGGCGTCTATGTCCTTCGATATCTTCTCCTTGTCGGCAAGGGTGGTGTCGGCCAGTTCGAGGCGGGCCTTCTGCTCGACGATGTGGGCCTCGTCCTCGGCAATGAAATCGGCTATGCGCTTCATCAGGTCGGCGCTCAGGGCGCGCAGCTCGTCGTTCGACAGCTTTTGTATGGTGGGGTATACCTCCTTGATTTTTCGAACGTAAGGCTCTATCTGCTTGCGATCCTTCTCGACTTTGGACCCGAAAAGGAGTTTGATTATATTACTGACTATATCCATAATGTTTTACTTGTTTTTTCTGAAAGTCTTTTAACATCTTACAAAGATAAAAATTTCTTTTCGAACGGCAAAATATGTGCTTGATTTTAATGTCAATGGGATTTTTTTCGATTGCGGGAGGAAATATTGCGGGATATGTCGTGATTCCGACGTGATCGGATTATTCGTCGTATGCGACTCTTGAAAAGAGTCGTGCGGGCCGCAGCCTCGCCCCGCGGAGGCCCGCAACTCACTTTCCGTTCGCGAGCGGTCTCCGCAGGCTGCGGCCCGAGCGAAATTTTATATCTGCGGCACAGCCATTCGTGCGGCTATCCGCCGTCCGACGGGACAGCGGTCGCAATCGTCCCGTTTGCAATATTCGTTGCGTAGCTGTATTAGTGCCTGACTATCGAATGCCGTTTTGGCCAGCGTGCCGCAGGCGTTCCAGCCTCGGATTATGCTGTTGTCCTCGGCGGGAATGTTCTCCAGCAGCGACATGGCCCGCGTTCGCAGCGTCTCGTTGTTGATATATGACCCGTATGCGAACTGCATCTGCACCACCAGATTTATCCCCAGCAGATCGGTCTTGGTGTGCCCTATGTGCTTTGCCACGGGGTCCGAGCCGTTTGCGGGAGTGTAGCGCGTGCGCCAGTATTTCGAGGTCTCGACGCCGAAGAGCGCATTGACGTCTTTGGCTGTGCGGCATTCGAGTATGCGGTCCATTACGTTGCTTACCGAGGTGAGGAACATTGCGGCCTGCGATAACCGCAGTATGGGATGGTTGTTCGGGCGCAGCCTTATGAGCGACCATTGCGATGCGCGCATGGGCGATATCGCGTATTTACTGGCCAGATAGGCGAAGTCGCGCTTCAAGTCGAGTATGTATTCGTCGTGCGGATAGAGGTCCAGCAGTCCCGACGCACCGATCAGCATCGCCTCGACGTTGTGCGGTACGAGCCTCTCACGCAGTATGGCAGCGTAGGGCACCGTGCGTGCCAGTGCGGTGAAAGCGCCCTTGTTGCGTTCGTCGCCCAGCGTGCGCAGGAACATCAGGTAGAACGTCTGCGGCCAGTCGGAGCGGCACTCCGCATAGAAGCCGTTGACGTCGCGATTCTTGCGGCTCAGGCGTTCGTAACCCAGCGCGTTGTAGATCTCGGCGCGGTGCAGCGGATCGAGCGACGACAGATAACCGCCGCATCCGAAGCACGAGGCTCCCTTACGCAACTTGTCCGTTATGCTTCGCTTTTCGTCTGTCATGGGCGTATCGGGTTAGCGGGCCGCCGTCGGGTCGGGGCGTGCGTTACAGCATGTTGAGCTCCAGCAGCGCCTCCTCCGACATCATGCTTCTGTCCCAGGGCGGCTCGAAGGTGAGTATTATGTTCACCGACTTCACTCCGTCGATCTTTTTCACCTGCGTGTTTATGTCCTCGACGAGCATGTCGGCCATCGGGCAGTTGGGCGCCGTGAGCGTCATGCGTATGTTGGCCACTCCCTCGGGATCGAAATCTATTTCGTAGATCAGTCCCAGGTCGTAGACGTTGACGGGTATTTCGGGGTCGTAGATGTTCTTCAGCGTGAGAACGATCTCGTGCTCCACTTTCAAAATCTCTTCAGGTGTCATTTCCGTTGTTCAAATAACTTTTCCGCCTCGGGCCGTCACTGCCGTGTTCGGGTGAAGGCGAGCGCATACATCCTCATCTGCTTTATCATGGCGAGCAGTCCGTTGCTGCGCGTGGGCGAGAGGTTCTCGCTCAAGCCTATGGCGTCGATGAAATAGAGCTCCGTATCGAGTATCTGCTGCGGCGTGCGTCCGTTGAGCACCCTGATCAGCAGGGCTATTATGCCTTTGGTTATTATGGCGTCGCTGTCGGCCGAGAAGAACACCTTCCCGTTCTCCATGCGGGCGTCGACCCATACCCGCGACTGGCAGCCCTTTATCACGTATTCGTCCGTGCGATGCTGCGGATCGATCGCAGGCAGCGTGTCGCTCAGCTCGATCAGGTATTCGTATTTGTCGAGCCACTCGTCGAACACCGCGAACTCTTCGATGATCCGATCCTGGATTTCGTCTTTCATGTCGTTAAGCTCTTAAAAAATATTCAATGCCCCGCCTTCCGATGCCGAGGGAGGGGTTATCCCCAACAATCGCGCCTCGGTGGCGGCCACCGATGTCATATCGGTCTTGTCGGCTATCCTGGCGGGAGCTATGCCGCCGCCGAATATCACGAGGGGCACGTGCGTGTCGTAGCGGTACATCGAACCCGACGCCGACCGAAGATCCTCCCGTTCCTCGATCCATTCGGGCATGAGGTTTATTATCACGTCGCCCGAGCGGCGGGGGTAGAATCCGTTCTGCATCTTGCGCGCGTAGCCGCTGCCGAAGTAGCTGTTGCGCATGGCCTCGGCCGAAGTGGCGTGCGACACCCCGCGCAGCTGCATGAGGAACGTGGCCACGTCGTGCTGCATGTCGGCTATCGACAGCCCCTTTTCGTATATCAGGTCGTGGTTGAGATATATGGCGCGGTCGATGCAGCCCAGCACCCACTCTCCGTTGCCGTGCTGCGCGCCTATGAAGGCATTGGTTATGACCTCGGCCTGACGCACGTTGAAACGCTCGCGCTCTTCGGCGGGCGAGTTGTACGAGGGGCTCGTGCCGTGGTCCGACGTCAGCAGCACCACTATCTGCCGCGGGTCGGTCACCTGCGCCAGCAGGAACGACAGGAAATCCTCCAGATCGCGGTCGAGGCGGTAGAGCATGTCTTCGTACTCCACCGATTCGGGCCCGAAGCGGCCGCTTATCATGCGCGGCGAGTCGAGCACTATGTTGAGCACGTCGGCGGCCTCGTCGCCGCCCATCCCGTTCTTCGCCACCACCTGCTTGGCGAAGGCGAGCATGGCGCTGTTTCCCGCAGGCGTGTACTTCATCTGCTCGTAGTCGTCGCTTATGCGCTCCGCCGATTCGGGGCGGTCGATGAAATCTATGCGTTTGCCGCTCTTGCTCTGCAACCCCTCGATGTACGACACCTGCGAGTTGCGGTAGTCGTCGTAGGGGAGCAGCAGCGTCCAGCGCTTCTGCATGTAGTCGTGGTTGGTCTGCTTCCTGTTGTATTCGGTCACCCATGCGGGCAGCTCCTTGGCGTAGTACGACGATGTGGTCCAGGCCGATTGCAGGCTCTCCATCCAGTAGACCTCGCCCGTGCGGCCCGCCATGACTATGGCCGACAGTGGATCCACCGCTATGGTGGCTATGCGGCTGCGGCTGTCGTGCAGCGCCGCGGCGTCGCCTATGGTCTGCGCCGTGAGGTTGCGGGGCGAGTATCCGCCCGATCCTGCGCTGTAATTCACGCTCTGCTCCTTGGCGTCGTCGATGAGCGACACCATCTTGTTGCCCACGTGGTCGAACCATCTGTCGGCCACCACGCCGTGCGTCGAGGGCTGCGCGCCCGTCGATATGGTCGCGAGCGACACGGGCGTCGTGGTCTGCATGTAGTCGTACGACGCGTCGGTGAATACCGCTCCGCCGTCCATAAGGCGCTTGAAGCCGCCGCCCGAGAAATTCGCTGCGTAGCGGTCGAGATCGTCGGCGCGCATCGAGCTTACGACTATATTCACCACCAGGCGCGGCCCTGCCGTTGCGGCGAATGCGGAACCCGTTAATGCTGCGAGAGTTATTGCTATGCGAAGCGAAAGATGTTTCATTTTGTGCGGTATTACGGACGTAAAATTACTAATTAATTTCCAAAAACGAGTTGAAATATTCCATTTCGTGGCCGAACTCCATCTGCGGCGCCGCGCGTCGCAGTTCCTCGATTCGCCGCAGCATGGCGCGGCAGAAGTCGCGATGGGCCTCGCCGCGGGGATCGAACGGTCGGTGCTCCGCGGCTTCGGCTATCCGCTCCGCCCGCTCGGCAAGCCGCAGGGCCTCGTCGGTCAGTGCCGTCTGTCCGAAGCGTTCCCATATGTAGCCGATCGCCGTTTGCGACGGATGTGCCATATCGTCGGCATAGAAACGGTAGTCGCGCAACTCGTCGTTCATGATCTCGAACGAGGGGAAGTAGTCGGTGCCTTGGAATCGGCCCGTGAGCTCCCCGACGGCCACGCGAAGCACGGCCTTGCTCAGCGAGTTGCGTTCCGCTCCGTCGCCGAGGTGGCGTACGGGGCTTACGGTGAATATGACGTGCTTGCCCGCGAGCGGTCCCGCGAGCAGCGCCGCATAGCGGTCGACTATCCGATCCGCCGCCATCATCTCGCGGACGAATAGCGATTGCGGCTGTTTGTGGCAGTTGGCCACCACGGCGCCGCTTTCGCGCAGTCGGTAGATCCATGCAGTTCCGAACGTGATTATCACCGTATCCGCCTCGCGCAGCGCGTCGGCGCCTTTGCGCACGGCCTCGCGCATCGAGGCGAGCGCCCGTTCGGGATCGGTGTCGGAGAATGCCGAGTGAAAGTCGTAGCCGAAATAACGGCTGCCGTCGCGGCGCAGCTCGTCGCGCGTCGGCATGTCGGCCTCGGCGAAACGCTCCACGGCACGCGCTATCGATTCGGGATTGAAGAGTATGCCCGTGGGGGATGCCTCGACGCGGAATTTGGCGCGTTGCAGGCGTCGGGCGATGTTGTCGGCGAAACATGATCCGAGCGACAGTATTCGCGACGAGTGGTCGATCCTGCTCTCGAAAGGCTTTATATCTGTTATGGTACGGAACTGCATATCCATTGTTTTTTTGAAAGCCTTTACACCTCGCTCAGCTCCAGCCAACGCATCTCCTTCTCCCCGATGATCTCCAGCAGCTCGCCTATGCGGGCCGATGCCTCGGTCAGCTCCCCGTGCGACAGCGTGCCCGACGAGAGACGCGCTTCGAGCTCGGCCTTCTCGGCCTCTAACTGCGGTATTTCGGCCTCCAGAGCCTCCAGCTCGCGGGCCTCCTTGTAAGAGAGTTTGCGGCGCGTCGGAGTAGCCGAATCGCGTTGCGGTGCTGCGCCCGCGTGGTTGCTTTTGGCCGCAGCCTTGGCCGCGCGCGCCTCTTCGGCCTCCAGCTCCTTCATGTATTCGCGGTACTCGCTGTAATGTCCCACGAAATCCTTCACCCCGCCGCCTTCGCGTATGACGAACAGGTGGTCGACGGTCTTGTCGAGGAAATAGCGGTCGTGCGACACGATGAGCAGACATCCCTTGAATGATTGCAGATAATCCTCCAGCACGTTGAGCGTCAGTATGTCCAGATCGTTGGTCGGTTCGTCGAGGATCAAAAAGTTGGGGTTGAGCATGAGCACCGTAAGCAGATAGAGTCGGCGCTGCTCGCCGCCGCTCAGGATCTCCACGCGCTTGGAGTGCGTCTCGGGCGGAAAGAGGAAACGGTTGAGCATGGTGGTGACCGACACCGAATGTCCGTCGGCGGCCTCCACCGTCTCCGCTATGTCGTGCACCACGTCGAACACCGTCTGTCCCGCCTTGAAGTCTATTCCTCGCTGGCGGTAGTAGCCAATGCGGAGCGTCTCGCCACGCTCCACCGTGCCCGAGTCGGGCAGCAGGTCGCCCGTCATAAGGTTGAGGAACGTGCTCTTGCCCGCTCCGTTCTTGCCCACTATGCCCACGCGCTCGTAACGCGAGAACTTGTACGAAAAGCGGTCGAGCATGCACCGCGGGCCGAAGCGCAGCGACACATCCTCGCAGTCGATTATCTTGCCGCCCAGACGCGACGTGCCCACGTCGATGGCGACGCTCTTGCGTTCGAGCGACACCGACGCCCGATCCTTCAGATCGTAGAAGGCGTTTATGCGGTAGCGCGCCTTGCCCGTACGTGCCTGCGGGGTGCTGCGCATCCACTCCAGCTCGCGGCGCAGCAGGTTGCGCGACTTGTCTATGTCGGCCTGCATGTTTGCGTAGCGTTCCTCGCGCTTTTCGAGGAACGTGCGGTAGTTGCCTTTGTACACGAAGAGTTCGCCGCGGTCGAGTTCGAATATGGTGTTGCACACGCGGTCGAGGAAATAGCGGTCGTGCGTGACCATGAGCAGCGTACACCGCGATTTGCCGAGGTAATCCTCCAGAAACTCTATCACCTCTATGTCGAGGTGGTTGGTCGGCTCGTCCATGACGAGGAAATCGGCCTCCTGCAACAGCATGAGCGCCAGAGCCACCCGCTTGGCCTCGCCGCCCGACAGACTGCCCATGCGCTGGTCGAGCCGCGTGAGCTTGAGTGACGACAGCACCTGCTTTATCTTCTGTTCGGCATTCCATGCGCCCGCGGCGTCCATGGCCGCCATCGCGCGCTCTATGCGCTTTTGGTCTTCCGACGCTATGGCCCGTTCGTAGTCGCGTATGGTGTCGTACGTGGCGCCCAGACCCGAGTATACCTCGTCGAAAACGGTGTTGTCGGGATTGAACGCGGTGTTCTGGTCGAGAAAGGCCACCTTTATGTCGCGCATGAACTTCACCTCGCCGCCGCGGTCGGACGAATCCTGTCCCGCCAATATCTTCAGCAGCGAACTTTTGCCCGTTCCGTTGGGGGCGATGAGGGCTATCTTGTCGCCCTCGTTTATGTTGAACCCTATGTTGCGGAACAGCGTCCTGTCGCCGTAGGATTTGCTGATGTTCTCTACCTGGAGGAAACTTGCCATTTCAATTCGTTTCTATGGCCGTATTGTCGGCCTCTATTTGATGATGTCGGCGTGCGGTCTGTCGTTCGGTGCAGTGCGGCGGCACTTTATGCGGCGTGCCTTGAACTTCCCGTCGACGGCTTTGCGTGCCGCCTTGCGGCAATATGCCGCCGCGCGGTCGTCCACCGCAACGTCGCCTTTGGCTATCCGCAGCGTGCTTGCGCGCAGCGGCTTTCGGGCGAACGGCCTTACGAGAGTCTCATACCATACGCATGCCAGCGCGTAACGGCCTGCCCCGTAGTCTATGTGGTATCTGTCGCGCGTCAGATCCTTGGGCGGGTTGTTGAGCTCCGACATTCGCAGCGACTGTATCGCCGTGCCCGAGGGTATGACGGTCGAGAATGCCGAGGTGTGCCGCGTCATTTCGCGCACGGCTGCACATATGTCGTTGTACATCCGCCGCTGGTCGCGCCCGTAGTCGGCGAACTGCCCGTGCGTGCTGTCGGTCGAGTAGGCCCACGTCATGTGCCAGGCGAGTTCGGCCTCGGGCTGCGCGGCCTTGATGATCCCTATCAGGGCGTCGAGATGGGGTTGGTAGCTCTCGTAGCGGCCCGAATATCCAGACGCCTGCTGCAAGGTGATTATGTCCCACTTGCCGAGCGACAGCGCATGCCGCAACGATACTTTCTCTTTCGATTTCACCCATCGGTTCTCGCCCGCGGCCGAACGGTAGAACTCGTACGGCGCCTTTCCCTCGATGTGGAACCTCATGTGCTGTTCGAGCGTGCATCCTCCAACGTAGAGGCGCGCCAGCTCCACATTGTCGATATCCATGTTGTCGAGCAGCTGTGGCAGATACTCCATGGCATCGTCCGAGAAACTGTTGCCTATGGCCAGTATGCGGAGCGTCTTTCGGGCCTCGGCTTCGGGCGCGGCGAAAGCCGACAAGGATAACATTACGATCGTAGCAGCCGCCATGCGGCGCAAGGTTGTCTTCATGCGGGTATACATAATCGGTAAATTAATAGTATTTGTCGTACATCGACTGGCTCTTGTCGTATTTCAGGTCTTGCAGCGATGCGGCCTTCACCCCGATGTGAAAACTCCAGCTGCGGTAGTATCCGAACGGTATCCACGAGAACGACATCTGCCAGCAGTGCAGGTCGCGCGTGATGCTCACCGACGATGTGGTCAGCTTGTTTTTCGATATGTCGTAACCACCCGAGATGGTGGCGGCCATCTTGGGCGAGAAGGTTATGCTGCCGTTGAATCCCACCGTCTGCGTCACGTTGCGCCGATAGCCCGTGGTGCCGTTGTTGACGTAGCTTATCGAGTAGTTCACCGCGTAGTTGAGTCCCACGTTCCACGGCAGCGAGAAGTCGTAATAGGCCTGCGACATGTATTGTCGCCTCAGCACGGGATCCATCGTGCCGTAGGGGTCGTAGAACGGGTTGGCGTATTCGGGCGGCACGGTGTTTATGTCGTTTATGGCGGGGGCCGCCGAGGCTCGCGACTTGAACGAGTAGCCGAAGCTCCATCCCGTGCTGACTATTCGTCCGAGGTTTCCGCGCCGCCACGTCAGACGGTCGTAGCGCTTGCCTTCGGGCGACACCTCGTAGGGGTCGAGCGTGGCGCGCAGGTTCAGACCCAGCTTGCCCGTGAGCTTGGTTCGCAGCGAGAGCGATATGGTAGACAGCTTCATCGAGTCGGCGAGGAAGTTGTACGACCCGCTGATGTTGAAGTCGTCGATGATCGATATCTTCTTCATGCCCGAGGTGTCGCGCTTGCTCAGCACCTTTATTTCGAGGCTCTGCGACAGCGAGAACGACAGCGCCATGCTGCGGCCCGAGGATGGTACGCCGTAGGCGTTGTTGTCGAAGGGCGAGTAGATGGCGGTGCGTCCCGTCGAATCGCTCTGCACGGTTTGGTAGTAGCCGTATTTCTGCTTGCTGAAGTCGGGCGCGTACGAGAAGCTGATCGAGGGCGATATGGTGTGCCGTATGGCTTGCAACTTGAAGTTCTTGTACTTCTCCTTCACCTGCCACATGCCGTAGATGTTGGTCGAGAACGACAGCGCCGTGTTGTAGTTGTAGAGGCGGTAGAATCCGTATTCGGGGTCGAGCGTCTCCACCTTGTTGGTCTCGGGGTTCCACTGCCGCTCGGTCTTCTTGAAGTACCACCTTTCGGTGTAGTTGACCGACGGGGTGATGTTGAGGTAGTTGAACAGATTGAACGACGCCTGCACGGGGATGCTGTGCTGTACGCCGTTACGCATGTTGTCGAGCGTCTCGCGCGAGAAGATGTTCTTCTCCGAGGCGTTTACCGAGTTGGTTATCTTGCCCGCGTAGCTCATCGATATCTTCTCGTACCAGCGGTCCTTGCCGATCTTCACCGAGCGCTTGAACGGGAAGAATTTCGACACGTTGAACGATATGTTGGGCAGCGTGACAGCTATGGCCTCCGTCTGCGAGTTCTGCGACACGGCCATGTTCATCGACAGCGAGAAGGGCGTTCCCGCCCAGTTCTTCGAGTACGATATCGACGAGTTGGTCTGCGTGGCGAGCATGTCGGTGAGGTTCGTCGCCGAGTATTTGCTGTAACCGCTCGACGAGAGGTTCACCGAGGCCGAGAATGTCGAGCCCGGGTTTGCCTTGGCGTCCTGGGAGTGGGTCCATTGCAGTTTATAGGTGTTCTGCTTCACGAAGTCGGGGTCGCCCTTGTCGCCCGAACGTACGCTGGTGAAGTCGAAATCGAAGTTGCCCGAATATTTGTACCGCTTCAGGTAACGCGATTTGGCGTTCACCTCCCACGATCCGAGGGTGTAGATGCCTCCCGTCAGGGTGAGGTCCATGTGCTCGCCCAGGGTGAAGTAGTAGCCGAGTCCGCGCATGAAGAATCCGCGCCGCGCCTCCTCGCCGTACGAGGGCATGAGGATTCCCGATTTGGGCCCCGAGTTGAGCGGGAAGAATGCCTCGGGCAGTCCGAGGAATGGTATGTGCACATCCTCTATGACCAGATGGCCCGGGCCCATTATGGCCTTTTTTCCAGGGATGACCTTCAGCTTCGAGGCGCTGTAATAGAAGTGCGGGTGGTCGGTCCGGTCGCAGGTGGTGTACATTCCTCCCGCGATGTTGATGGTGTTGTCCTGCATCTTCTTCACGTTCTGGCCCACGAGCCATCCGTCGCCCTGCTGCGTGGCTATGTTCTTGATCTTGGCGCGCTGGCTCTCGATGTTGTAGGTGATGGTGTCCATGTTGAGCGTGGTGGCGTCCTGCGTGAACTCGGGACGGGTCACCACGGGCACGCCGTCCACCGTGTCGGCCTTGCCGTGGGCGTATACGTTCTTGCTGTCGAGGTCTATGTTCATGAAGTCGGCCTTCAGTGTCATGTCGTCGTACGACACCTCGCCCTGCTCGTAGAGGTACACCATCTTGTTGCGCAGGTCGTAGTAGAGCGAGTCGGTTGCGCGGCCCGTGATGATGTTGTCGAGGCCCTGCCTGCGGCGTCGGGCGGTGTCGCTCCGAGGCTCTGCCACCGAGTCGGCGGGTATGGAGTCGGGACGGACGGCGGGCACGGAGTCCGTCATGCCGTTCTGCGAACGGAGGGCGCGCGCATTGCGCCGCGCCGCGCGGCGGCTGTCGCGTTCGGTGGTGTCCTGCGTCGCCGCTGTCTCGGCTGTCGCGTCGCTTGGCAGCTCCCGTGCGGGAAGCGTCAGACCGAACACTATCTGCGCGAAGAGCGACACGACTGTTGCGGAAAGCAGATATTTAGCTCTGAATTTACTCAAAATCACAATAATTTTTCGTACCTTTGCCGACAAGTCGGCAAAACCGCTCGGGGCGTTCCCGCATGGGGGATTTCGCTCGCGGTTTTTAACCGACAAATATAGCTTTTTTTTGTGTATTACCGATAATTGCCTGCTGTTTTTATATGAAACGTACAGTTCTCCGTCTGCTGCTTGTTTTGACTGCGGCTTCCGTTTTCGCTGCCGACTCGTTCGCACGCGACGATAACGGTTCGGGTGTGCGGGTTATTGTCATCGATGCGGGTCACGGCGGCAAGGCATTCCCGGGTGCGGTCTACGGCGGCGTGAAGGAGAAGGACATCAATCTGGCCGTGGCGCTGAAGTTAGGTGCGCTGCTGGAGAAGGAGCTGCCTCATGTCAGGATAGTCTACACCCGCAAGACCGACACTGCTCTGGGCAAGACCTTGAATGACGACCTTACGGCCCGCGCCAATACGGCCAACAAGGCGGGCGGCGACTTTTTCATCTCCATACACGCCAACGCGGCCCCGGGCAAACCGTCGGTCAAGGGCGCCGAGACCATCATAATGGGCGAGAGCGAGAAGGAGACCCGTTACAACGAGAGCGCGCTGTACAACAATAACAAGGACGAACTGATCGATATGTCGGACGAGAATACGGCGGCCATGGTGCGCGCCTACATTCAGAATCTGCAATTCACCTACGGCGAGTACAGCGAGATGATGGCCCGCATCATGCAGTCGCACTACGCCAAGGGCGGCCGCAATGCCCGCAGGGTCAATCGCCAGCTGCTCAAGGTGCTATATGCCACCGACATGCCGAGCGTGCTGACCGAACTGGGCTTCATGACCAACCCGGGGGAGCTGGCCTTCATGAATTCCGAGAAGGGCCAGGCGCACTATGCGCGCATACTGTGCGATGCGGTGAAGGAGTACGTAGGCTATATCGACAAGCTGTCGGGCGGCTCGTCGGCTGTGTCGGCCCCCGAGTCCGAGCCTGCCGCCGAGTCGGACGAACCCGAGACCGCCTCGGAGAAAGAAACGGCGGTCGCGGCCAAGCCCGCAGCCAAACGTGCGGAGCCTGCCGAATCGACAACGTCGGCCGCATCAGCGACTAAAGCCGCGTCGGGAAAGAGTGGCTACACCATCCAGTTGCTTGCATCCGACAAGGCGGTCAAGACCACCGACAGCCAGTTCAAGAGCTATCGCGGCAAGGTGCGCCGACTGTCGGGCGGAGGTGTGCTCAAATACAAATATTGCTACGGCGAATACTCTTCGGCTGCCGAGGCGAACCGCCATCTGGCCGAGGTGCGCCGCAGTTTCAAGGATGCTTTCGTGGTGCGCTACGAAGGCGACCGCATAGCCAGATAGTTCGGGCCGATATTTGAAATGTGTGAATATTGCCCTCGGCAAGTGGTTGTGCGGAGTGGCAGCGAAATAAAACGATGATTATGAAACGAGAAGTGAAAATAGGTTTGTTCGCGGTGGCCGTGCTGTTGGCGGCGTGGGCCGTGGCTAAGTTTCTCAAGGGTGCCGAGATCTTCGGCAATACCAACAAATACTACGCCTATTACGAGCAGGTGGGCGGCATACAGACCGCCTCGCACGTCATGATCTGCGGCGTCAAGGTCGGTTCGGTCACGCGGGTCGATCTGGACGAGGACATGTCGCGCGGCGTTCGGCTCGAACTGTCGGTCGACAAGCGTTTCCGCATCCCCGCCGATTCGAAAGCCAAGATCTTCAGCAACGGCGTGATGGGCGGCAAGGCGATCGAGATCGTCATGGGTTCCTCGTCCGAGATCATTCCCGACGACGGCACCATAGCGTCGCAGGCGGGGACCGATCTGTTCGACATGGCGGGTACCGAGCTGGAGTTCTTCAAGGAGAAGATAGCCGCGGTAGCCGACGGACTCACCGCCGCACTCGACGGCATAAACGTGCTGCTGACCGAGAATACGACCAACATAAACAGCATCGTCTCGAATGTCGACGGCCTTACGGGCAACGTCAACGACATGCTGGCCAAGGAGAAGGAGCACATGGAGGTCGCCCTCTCGTCGCTGAGCCGCTTTTCGAAGAGTTTGGGCGACAATGCCGAGAAGATCGACACCATAATGAACAACATGAGCCGTTTCTCCACCGAACTCGCCCGGGCCGATCTGGTGGGTTCGATAGAGGGCGCGGTGGAGAATCTGAATGCCGTGCTGGCCTCGGCGCACGACGATTCGGGCAGCGTGGGCCGACTGCTCAAGGATCCCGAGCTGTACGACAATCTCACCTCGGCCACCGAGAATCTGTCGGCGCTGCTGGCCGATCTGAAGGAGAACCCCAAACGCTACGTCCATTTCTCGGTCTTCGGCAACGATCCTTCGCGCAAGGCCCGCAAGGCCGCCGAGAAGGAGGCGAAAAAGGCGGCCAAACGCGACGCCAAAGCGGCGAAAGCGGCCGAATAACCACTGTTTTTGCGCGGTTCCCGCGGGAGGGGCGCACCGAAGCAATCTGCCGAAGTGTCGTATTTCCCGCCTTTGCCGCATGTGTAATTTAGAATTGAGATTTGATGATATACCCCAATAATTTCGAGCAGAAGATCGGTTTCGACCGCCTTCGCGGACAGATCGCCGATCTGTGCGGCATGCAGGCCTCTCGGCGGCTTGTCGAGGCGGAGGGCTTTTCCTCTTTGCGCGAGGAGATCGAACGCCGTCAGGATACGGCCGACGAGATGCGCGTGCTGATGATGCTCGACTCCGACGCTCCGCGCGACGAGTTCCCCGATACGGAGGGTATCGTGGAGAAGATAGGAGTCGAGGGCGCCTTTCTCGATGTGGCCGAGGTAGCCGTGCTGCGCCGCGCACTGACTGCGGTGGGCAACATGGTAGGCTTCCTGCTCGGTAGGCCCGAGGACCGCTATCCGCGGCTGCGCAGCCGCAGCGAGCGGGTGTGTGTCTTTCCCGACGTGATCCGCCGTATCAACCAGCTCATCGACGACGAGGGGCAGGTGCGCGACGGCGCATCCCCCGAACTGCTTGCCGTCCGCCGCGCCATCCGCGACCACGAGGGGCAGGTGGCCAAACGTTTGCAGCAGGTGCTGAGCAATGCCAAGCGTGCGGGCATAGTGGACGCCGACGCCATGATATCCATGCGCGACGGCCGTGCCGTGATCCCCGTGTCGGCGGGCAACAAACGCAAACTCAACGGATTCATCCACGACGAATCGGCCACGGGCAAGACCTTTTACATCGAGCCCGTCGAGGTGGTGGAGCTCAATAACGCGCTCCGCGAGCTGGAGTATGCCGAGCGGCGCGAGATAGTGCGTCTGCTCACCGAGTTCACCGATTCGCTGCGTCCCGACGCCGAGCCGATAGCCGCCGCGGGCGACTACCTCGCCGAGATGGATGCCGTGCGTGCCAAGGCGCGCTGGGCCATCGACAACGGTGCGGGCAAACCCATCGTCTCGACCGACGACCGTCTGGAGCTGCGCCGTGCGTTCCACCCTCTGCTGGCGCAGACGCTGCGCCGCGAAAAGAAGGAGCTGGTGCCGCTGGACATGCAGCTCGACCGCAACCGCCACATTCTGGTGATCTCGGGTCCCAATGCGGGCGGAAAATCGGTGTGCCTCAAGACCGCGGGCATCGTTCAGTATATGTTCCAGTGCGGATTTCCCGTCACGGCGGGCGAAAACAGCGAGCTGCCCGTGTTCGATAGCATCTGCATCGACATAGGCGACGAGCAGTCGATGGACAACGACCTTTCGACCTATTCGTCGCACCTGCTCAACATGAAACACATGTTGCAGGCGGCCTCGCCGCGAACGTTCGTCCTCATCGACGAGTTCGGCTCGGGCACCGAGCCCGTGATCGGCGGCGCGATAGCCGAGTCGATCCTCGAACGCCTGCTGGAGAGGGGATGCTACGGCGTCATCACCACCCACTACTCGAATATAAAGTACTATGCCACGGGCACCGAGGGCATCGCCAACGGTGCCATGATGTTCGACGTGCAGAACATCCGCCCGCTGTTCAAGCTGGAGCAGGGCAAGCCCGGCAGCTCATTCGCGATAGAGATCGCGCGCAAGATCGGCCTGCCCGAGGATATCATCCGCTCGGCGAGCGACAAGGCGGGCAGCGACCACATAAACCTCGAACGCCAGCTCCGCGAGATCGCGCGCGACCGCCACTACTGGTCGCAGAAGCGCGACCGCATACGCCAGACCGACCGCAAGGTCGAGGAATTGGAGACCAGCTACGCCGAGCAACTCGCCCGCATCAAGAGCGAGCGTCAGGAGATACTGCGCAAGGCCAAGGAGGAAGCGCAGCGGCTTGTGGCCGAGGCCAACCGTCAGATCGAGAATACCATACGCACCATCCGCGAGGCCCAGGCCGAAAAGGAGCTGACGCGTCTGGCGCGTCGCGAGCTGGACGAGTTCCGCGACACGGTCGAACAGGCCGATGCGGGGTCGTCGCACGACAGCGAGCGCGTGGAGCGCGAGATGGAACGTCTGTCGCGCCGTATGGCCCGCCGCGAGGAACGTCGCGAGCGTGCGGGGCAGACCGCAGCCAAGCCGCAAGCGGAGCAGCCCGAACCCGTGCCTGCCGAGGTGACCGTAGGGTCGAAAGTGCGTATCGATGGGCAGGAGGTCGTCGGCGTGGTGCAGAGCATCAATGGTCGCAAGGCCCGGGTGGCTTTCGGACAGATACTCACCACGGTCGACCGCGACAAACTGAATGTCATATCGAATGCCGAGTATAAGAAATCTGTCCGTCCCGTCGCTCCGCGCACGGTGGTGTCGGTCGACATATCGGCGCGCAAGCTCAATTTCCGCGACAGCGTCGATGTGCGCGGCATGCGTGCCGCCGAGGCGCTGGAGGTGGTGCAGGATCTGGTCGACGATGCGCTTATGGTGGGCGTCGGCGGCGTCACGATCCTCCACGGCAAGGGTACGGGAGCTTTGAAGGAGGAAATCCGCCGCTACCTGCGCAGCGTGCCCGAGGTGGCCTCGGCGCGCGACGAACATGCCGACCGCGGTGGTGCGGGCATTACAGTGGTGACCTTCGCCAACGATTGATCGGGTGAGGTTTCGCTCCGTGGCTGTCGTTCGCCGACGACGGAGGACGCATGCGGGCATAGAGCGAGTTGCCGTCCCGCCTCATCGGGCGGCGGCGAATTGCGATGGCGTGAAATTGTTTGAAGAGACTTTTGTTTTATGAAATACAGACTTTCGGAAATAGCCCGAATATGCGGCGGCTGTCTGCTGGGCGAGGATGTGACGGTCGCCGATGTGGTGACCGACTCGCGCAGTTGCGCGTTCGCCGACGGGGCGATGTTCGTGGCCATGCGCGGCGTGAACCACGATTCGCACGACAACGTGGCCGAGATGTATCGTCGCGGCGTGCGGGGATTCATGGTCGAGCGTGCCGACGCGTCCGCGATCCCGTGCGGCGCGGGATATGTCGTGGTCGATAATTCGCTGGAGGCTTTGCAGCGTCTGGCGGCGGTGCATCGCGCGGCTTTCGGCGGCACGGTGGTGGGCATCACGGGATCCAATGGCAAGACCGTGGTGAAGGAGTGGACGGCTGCGTCGCTGCCTTCGTCGATGAGGTTCCTCGCCTCGCCCGCCAGCTACAATTCGCAGCTGGGCGTGGCGCTGTCGCTGCTTATGATCGAGGGCGACGAGGAGGTGGCCCTTATCGAGGCGGGAATCTCCGAACGCGGCGAAATGGAGCGTCTGGAGCGCATGATACGTCCCGACGTGGTGCTTTTCACCTCCATCGGCGACGCGCACCAGAGCAACTTTTCGAGCCTCGGCGAGAAGATCGCCGAGAAGATGATACTGGTGCGCGGTGCCCGCACATTCATCTATCACGGCCTCTACCGCGAGATAGCGGATGCGCTGCCCGAACTGCTGCCCGCCTCGTGCCGTGCGGTGGACGCCGCCGAAGCCGACGTGTCGGAGCTGCCTGCCTGCAACGAGGCCTTGCGTATCGATGCGGCGGAGGTCAAGACGCTCTGCGGCGTGCTGGGCTGTCCTGCGCCGCGTCTGGAACCTGCCGCCACGGCCATGCGTCTGGAGGTGAAGGAGGGCGTCGACGGCTCTACCATAATCAACGATTCGTACAATTCCGACATAAACTCCCTGGCCATAGCGCTCGACACCCTGCGCAGCGTGGCCTTGGGCGGCGGCGCCACCGCCGTCGTTTCCGACATATTGCAGAGCGGCATGGGCGACGACGAGCTCTATTCGCGCGTGGCGCAGCTCGCGGCGGGCGCGGGTGTCGATCTGCTGATCGGCGTGGGCGAGCGCATACGCGCCCATGCCGACAAATTCCGCTGCGCGACTCGGTTCTACGACTCCACCGAGGACCTTTTGCGCGGACTCAAGCCCGAGGATACCGCAGGCCGCGCCGTGCTGCTCAAGGGCAATCGGCGGTCGCATTTCGAACGCGTGTGCCACGCTCTGGAGCGTCGCAGCCACACCACGGTGCTGGAGGTGAATCTCAACGCCATGACCCACAACGTTGGTTACTTCCGCCGTTTCCTGCCCATGAACCACCGTCTGGTGGCTATGGTCAAGGCGCGCTCCTATGGTGCGGGCGACGTCGAGGTGGCGCAGCTTCTGCAACGACTGGGCGTCGATTATCTGGCCGTAGCCTTCGCCGACGAGGGCATAACGCTGCGCGAGAAGGGTATAACCATGCCCATAGTGGTGCTCAACGCCGATGCGGGCAGTTTCGACAAGATGGTCGCGCACTCTCTCGAACCCGAGATATACGATTTCCGCTCGCTGGCCGATTTCATGCGCAGCGTGGAGCGCTACGGCGGGCGCAACTATCCCGTGCACATAAAGCTCGATACGGGCATGCACCGTTTGGGATTCATCGAGGCGGAGATCGCGCGGCTCGCGGAGATGCTCCGCGAAACGCGAGTAGTGCGTGCGGCCACCGTATTCGCCCATCTGTCGTGCGCCGACGATCCGTCGCAGGACGATTTCACGCGCGGGCAGATCGCCTTGTTCGATAGCATGAGCTCCGCTCTGGCCGAGGCCCTGCCTTACGGCGTACTGCGCCATACGGCCAATTCGGCCGCCATAGAGCGCTTCCCCGAAGCGGCGTTCGACATGTGCCGTCTGGGGTTGGGCCTTTACGGCTACGGCTACCGTCACAACGACGAGCTCCTGCCAGTCTCGACCCTCAAGACCCGCATCGTGCAGTTGCGCGGGCGTCGGGCGGGCGAGGCCATCGGCTACGGCCGCTCGCAGACACTCGTCCGCGACAGCCTCATAGCCACTGTTCCCATAGGCTATGCCGACGGTCTGGACCGCCATCTGAGCGGCGGACGCTGGTCGATGCTCGTGGCGGGGCGTCCCGCACCGATCGTGGGCCGCATCTGCATGGACAGCTGCATGATCGACGTGACCGATATCGCGGGGGTGAAGGAGGGCGACGAGGCTGTGGTCTTCTCGCCCGCGGCGGGCAATACCCCCGAGGATATGGCCGAGGTGCTGGGTACCATACCTTATGAAATAATGACGTCGGTGTCGTCGCGTGTGAAACGCATTTATGTAAAGGAGTGATGGCCGAGAAAGAAAAAGGAGTGCTGTACATGATCCCGTGCCCGATCAGCGATCGGACGGATGTTTACGACGTCGTGCCCGCGGCGAACCGCAGGGTGATGGACTCGCTCGACTATTTCATAGTGGAGAACGTGCGTTCGGCGCGGCGTTTCCTCTCGCGTGCGGGCATATCGCGCCGCATAGACGATCTGGAGTTCGTCGAGCTGAACGAACACACCTCGGCAGGTGCTGCCGTCGAGGCCATGGTGCGGCCCATTGCCGAAGGGCGTTCGGCGGGGGTGATCTCCGAAGCGGGAGTGCCGGGTGTCGCCGACCCGGGTGCGCTGGCGGCCGAGGCTTGCCACAGGCTCGGCATACGCGTGGTGCCTCTGGTGGGTCCTTCGTCGATTCTTATGGCGCTTATGGCCTCGGGACTCAACGGCCAGTCGTTCGCGTTCAACGGCTATCTGCCCGTGAAGCCTCCCGAGCGTGCCAAGGCGCTGCGGGCGCTGGAGCGCAGGGCGCATGCCGAGGGGCAGTCGCAGATATTCATCGAGGCTCCCTACCGCAACGTGAAGCTGCTGGAGCAGATGTTGTCGGTGTGCGGAGCCGAAACCCGCCTCACGGTGGCGTGCGACATCACCTCGCCCGACGAGTATATCTCGACGCGCAGCGTGGGCGAGTGGCGGCGCGTACCGATGCCCGATATCGGCAAGCGTCCGACCATATTTATCATAGGTTAGGCTTGGGCATATTATTTGTGCTTCAATAGTCGGAAAATAGGATAAAACATAATTATATGGCAAGACAGAAATTTGAAGACCAGAATGTTATGGATCGCGGTACGTTCGACGAGGGCGACGGTTATCCCTCGTGCGACGGTCAGCCGTGTGTCAATATGGCAGACGATGAGCAGCAGGCCACTGCCACTATGGCAGAAGGCGCCGATCCTGACAAGAGCACCGAAGGCGAAGCCTATGCCGAAGGGGTCGAGGCGGAGTTGAAGGGTGAGCGCGAAACCGAGAAGCGCGAAACCGAGGAACGCGAGGACGGTGCGGCCGAGTGGCGCGACAAATATCTGCGGCTTCAGGCCGAGTTCGACAACTATCGCAAGCGCACACTGCGCGAGAAGATGGATCTGGTGGCCAGCGGCGGCGCCGACGTGCTGAAGTGCATGCTTTCGGTGCTGGACGACGTGCACCGTGCCGTGGCAGCATCCGAGAAGAGCGACGATATAGCCTCGCTGCGCGAGGGCGAGCGTCTGGTGGCGCAGAAATTCGAGGATGCCCTGCGTCAGAAGGGAGTGAGCGAGATCGAGGCGTGCGGCAAGGAGTTCGACCCCGATTTCCACGAGGCCGTGGCGCGTTTTGCCGCGGGCGAGGACAAGAAGGGACTTGTGATAGATGTCGTCCAGCGTGGTTATATGTTGGGTGAAAAGGTGTTGCGTTACGCCAAAGTGGTGGTGGGCGAGTAGTCCGCCGCATTATTATTTTAGGAAAGGATTAAGGCAATGGCAGAGAAAAGGGATTATTATGAGGTGTTGGGCGTCGAGCGCAACGCCAATGCCGACGAGATAAAGAAGGCCTACCGCAAGGCCGCGATAAAATATCACCCCGACAAGAACCCGGGCGACAAGGAGGCCGAGGAAAAGTTCAAGGAGGCCGCCGAGGCCTACGACGTGCTGTCGAATCCCGACAAGCGTGCGCGTTACGACCAGTTCGGCCATGCGGGCATGAACGGCGGCGCGGCGAGCGGCGGCTTTGGCGGTTTCAGCGGCGGCGGCTTCTCGATGGAGGATATCTTCTCGCAGTTCGGCGACATATTCGGCGGCCATTTCGGCGGCTTCTCGTCGTCGCGCGGCGGAGGCATGCGCGTCAATCGCGGCACCGACATAAGGGTGAAGGTGAAACTCACGCTGGCCGAGATAGCGAACGGCACCACCAAGAAACTGAAGATCAACAAGACTATCGCATGCGACAAGTGCGGCGGCACGGGAGCCAAGGATTCCTCGTCGTACTCGACCTGCGCCACCTGCAACGGTTCGGGATACGTGACCCGTGTGGAGAGCACCTTCTTCGGCCGCATGCAGACCCAGAACGTCTGCCCGACGTGCGGCGGTACGGGCAAGGTCATAACGGCCAAGTGCGACAAGTGCGGCGGCGAAGGCGTCGTCCGCGGCGACGAGGTGGTCGAGATACGCATCCCCGCGGGAGTGGGCGAGGGTATGGCCGTCACCGTCTCGGGCAAGGGCAATGCGGCCCGCCACGGAGGCATCAGCGGCGATCTGCTGGTGATGATCGAGGAAGAGCGCAACCCCGAGTTGGTGCGCGACGGCAACGATCTGATCCACAATCTCAATCTGCCGCTCACCACTTGCATCCTCGGCGGCGACGTGGAGGTTCCCACCATCGACGGCCGCGCCAAGATCAAGATCGCCCCGGGTACCCATGCGGGCAAGGTGCTGCGCCTGCGCGGCAAGGGTCTGCCCGACGTGAACGGCTACGGCCGCGGCGACATCCTCATCGTGGTGGACATCACAATCCCCGATTCGCTCACCTCCGAGGAACGCCGTCTGGTGGAGCAGCTTTCCGAGCAGCCCCATTTCAAGGCTGCGGCGGGAGTGGACAAACAGAATATTTTCGAGCGGATGAAGAACTTTTTCCGATAACGCGACGCGCGTTGTCGGGAACGATGAATTGCGAATCCGTAGTAGTATAAGCACCTTAAAACAGCAGTAACCATGTCTTTTTTCTCACCTTACAAGCGCCGCGCCAACAGTTTCAACTATCGGCCGCGTTATTACGATCCCGACCGTGAGGAACGCGAGCAGCGTCGCGCCGAGCTGCGCGGCGAACGTTCCGACGATACGGGCGAATATACCCCGGGCAAGTACATCCGCACGCAGCGCGCCGCGCGCGAGGCACGCCGCGCGAAGGACGAGGGCGGCAGCCGCATGCGCATGTGGATGCTGGGCGTGGGAGTAGTGCTGCTGGCGCTGTTCCTCTACATTCTCTATCCGCGCATAGTGGCCATGTTCGAGATGGCGCAGGCGGACCATTCCGCCGCGCGCACCGAGGAGTACGAGGAATTCGATCCCTATGCCCCCCTGACCATCGTCCCCGACGACTACCGCGAGGGCGATGAATTGATATACGAAGATTAACGTCGCATTTCTACCCGAAACCGAATGGAGAACAAGATAAAACTGCTGCCCGAGATCGTCGCCAACCAGATCGCCGCGGGCGAGGTGGTGAACAACCCCTCGTCGGTGGTGAAGGAGATGATGGAAAATGCCGTCGATGCGGGCGCAGGCAGTGTGACGGTCAATTACCGCAATGCGGGGATGGAGCTTCTGCAAATCGTCGACGACGGCTGCGGCATGTCGCCTATGGACGCGCGCATGGCCTTCGACCGTCACGCCACGAGCAAGATCACCTCGCTCGACGACGTGTACAACCTCCATACGTTCGGTTTCCGCGGCGAGGCGCTGGCCTCCATCGCCGCCGTGTCGCAGGTGGAGCTGCGCACGCGGCAAAAGGACGCCGACATCGGTACGGTGACCATCGTCAACGGCGGCGAGTTCGTGGACCAGACTCCCGCCATGTGTCCCGTGGGATCGCAGTTTCTGGTGCGCAATCTGTTCTACACGGCTCCCGCACGTCGCAAGTTCAACGCCGATCGGGCGCGCATGGTGTCCGATATCAAGAAGGAGTTCCGCCGCGTGGCGCTGTGCAACCCGCAGGTGCGTTGCGAGCTCATGTCGAACGACATGCCGATCATCACCCTGCCCGCGGGGACACTGCTCGAACGCATAATCGACGTGGTGGGCCGCCACATAAAGACCAACCTGCTGGAGGTGTCGGTCGATACCTCCATCGTCAAGGTCAAGGGCTACGTGGGCCGTCCCTCGGCCGCCAAGCAGAAAAACACGGAACAGTACATGTTCATCAACGGACGCTATTTCCGTTCGGTGCAGTTCTTCCGTTCGATAATGAAGGCCTACTACAAACTCATACCCGATAATTGCACCCCCTCGTTCTTTCTCTACCTCACGGTGGATCCCGAGAGGGTGGACGTGAACGTCCATCCGCAGAAGACCGAGGTGCGCTTCGCCGACAACGACGAAGTTAGCCAGATACTGAACGCCGCCGTGCGCAGCACGCTGGCCAAGAGCGGCGCGGTGTCGATGATGGATTTCGATAACAGCTCGTCCATCGACATTCCCGCCATGACGGGTCGCGGCGGGGTGGTCTATGCGGAGCCCAAATCTTCGTCGAACGCCGATTACAACCCCTTCCGCGAGGATTATGCCGACACCTCGACACCTGCGGCCGATGTCGATTTCACGGGTTTCGATGTGCCGTACGACGGGGCGCAGGAGCCTGCCGCGATGCGCGACATACCCTCGGGCGGCTGTCGGGCGTCGTCGGGTGCGGAGTCGGGCGAGGTCTACGGCGGCGGTGATTCGGGCGGCCGCAAGCTGCGCGACATAGTGTGGTCGGAGATGCCTCTCGATTCGGAGTTCGCCATCGACGCCGCGCCCGCGGCGGGCGGCGAAGATGCGGCTGGTTACCGCGACATAGCGTCGGGCGGCGTGGCCGCTTCCGACGGTCTCGACGATGCCGTGCCGTCCGTGGTGGACGACGGACATTCCGGCGAAAGCCGTCTGGAGTTCATACCCTCGTCGGCCGTGCAGCAGAGGCTGGCCACGGACGAAAAAATAGTATTCTCGGACGTCATGTCGCTGGGCAACGGCTATGCCGTGGCGGTGTGCGACGGCCGCAGCATGATTGCCGATATGCGTCGGGTGCGCGAACGCATCCTCTTCGACGGCTACATGTCGATGATCGGCCACGGTGCCTCGTCGTCGCAGAAGCTGCTTTTCCCCGAACGCCTTGTCCTCTCCGAGGACGACTACGCGCTGCTGGAGGAAAATGCCGTGGAGTTCGCCGCGCTGGGCTTCGACATGGAGTTCCGCGGCGAAGGCGCGGTGGAGCTGTGCGGTGTGCCGTCGGGCGTGGCGGGCGAGCAGGCCGACCGACTGCTTTACGATCTGCTGCGCGAGGTGGAGTCCGACGGCGACGCTGGCGAGCGCATGCGTGAGAATCTGGCCCGCGCTATGGCCGTCAAGGCCTCGCGTTCGGCGGCACGGGGGCTCCGCAGCGACGAGGCCGCCGAGTTGTTGCGCCGACTGGCCGATTGCGAGAACTTCAGCTTCTCGCCGTCGGGCAAACCCATAATGGCCGAACTTACGGCCGAAGAGTTGAAAAATAAACTTAACTGAATAAGACCATGAACGGATACGGATTCGGAACGCCTCCGGTAGTGAAGAACATTATCATTGCCAACTGCGTGATGCTGCTGGCCACCACATTTTTGCCGTTTCGCGACCAATTGATAGGCCATCTGGCCCTTTTCAATCCCGCAAGCCCGCTGTTCCACAGCTACCAGGTGTTCACCTACATGTTCCTGCACGGCGGCATAGGCCACCTGTTCTTCAACATGTTCGCGCTGTGGATGTTCGGCCGTACGCTGGAGTACCGTTTCGGCTCGCGGCGCTTTTTCGCCTACTACATGATCTGCGGCATGGGTGCCGCGCTGTTGCAGATGGGAGTGGGGTATCTCGAATACTACCATGCCGAGCACGCCATAGGTCTGTCGGCCGCCTTCGGGCTGCTGCATGTGCCTACCGTAGGAGCTTCGGGTGCGGTATTCGGCCTGCTGCTGGCTTTCGGCGTGCTCTATCCCAACCAGATCATCATGCTCGTATTCCCGCCCGTGGCCATGAAAGCCAAGTGGTTCGTATTGTGCTACGGACTCGTGGAGCTCTTTTTCGGATTGTCGGGCTATCAGTCGGGCGTGGCCCACTTCGCCCATCTGGGCGGCATGCTGTGGGGCTGGCTGCTGCTCTATTGGTGGAAACGCACGGGTAAGATATATTATTGATCGGGTCGGGCTATGGCGGAGTATTATCGCAACGATTACGGTTCTACCCGTCGCCGCCGAAAGCGGTCGGTGGCGGGTGTGGTCGCTGACGGCCTCATGGCGGCCGTTACTCTCGTTCTCGCGGCCGTGTTCGTCCTCACGCTGCTGGTTCCGCTCATCGACCCGCACGAATCGGGCGAGCTTTCGACCGTGGGGCTGGTCGCTCCGTTCGTATATGCTGCCCAGCTTTTGCTTACGCTCTACTGGATCATCCGCTGGCGATGGGCGGCGATGGTGCCCATGATCGTTCTGACGGTCGTCGGACTGTTCCACTTGTCGCTTTTCTACAAGCCCGAGATACGCCGCAGCTACGGCGAGCAGACCTACGAACGTACGGCCGTGAAGGTGCTTACGTATAACGTCAGGAGTTTTATCGACGACCACGGCGCGCGGTGCCTCGATTCGGTGGCGAGCTTGGTGAAGGCGCTGAATCCCGACATCGTATGCTTTCAGGAGATGGGCTTCGTCGATCTGGCCGATTCGCTGCTGCGCCCGCTCAATCCTCTGCCGCGTTCGCTGTCGCGTGCCGCGCTCAGCCCCGCCATTTACAGCCGCTATCCCGTCGTCCGCGCCCGGCGCATCGATACTATGATGAACTTCGTATGGGCCGATCTTAGGATCGGCGACGATACGGTGAGAGTGTTCAACAACCATCTGCATACCACAGCCATCCGCCGCGACGACAACACCTATATCGAGAACCGCGAGTTTCTCGGCGACGAGGACATGGGCAAGTTGCGCAGCATGGTGTCGCGCCTGAGCGAGAACAACAAGTTGCGCGCCGCACAGGCCGACAGCGTGGCCCGCATGATCGCCGAATCACCCTATCCCGTGATCGTATGCGGCGATTTCAACGACACCCCCGTGTCGTATACCTACCGTACCGTCAGCCGCGGCCTCAAGGATGCCTTTCGCGAGACGGGGCGCGGTTATTCGCATACCTATCGGGGATTTTTCGATATGCTGCGCATCGACTACGTGCTGTGCTCCGACGAGTTCGAACCTTTGTCGTACGAGGTGATCGACTCCTGGGGCTTGGCCGACGTCAAGCGCGGCAAGGATACCGTCACCGTGCGCAGGTTCGGCAACGGCATGGAGCCGCCGACGGACGCCGCGGGTGCGAAGGTCGACAACAGCGTGCGTTATTCCGACCATTATCCCGTGTTCGTGCGGCTGCGCTACAACGGACGTTGACGATCGATCGACCCGACTTGCGGACGAGATATACGCTTGATGTTTTGCCTTTTTTCGGAGCGTAGCGACCTAAGTCCCCTCCGAGGAGGGGATTTAGGGGTGGGTCAGATTTGTAAACGCGGCCTGTGGCCGCGGGCGGACGACCGTAGGATTTGATATTGCGCCGGTGGAACTTTGGTACATTGAAAATATAACTGCAATCAAATTAATTACCATGATTCTGGATTCATTGAAGAACAAGGAGCGGTATGCGTCGTTGCATCCGCGTTTCAAGGCCGTGTTCGATTTCATCGACACGCACGATGTGGCCGCTATGGAGTGCGGCCGTCACGATATCTACGGCGACGATATCTTCGTAAATGTTCAGGAACTGGATCTGCGCGACCGTTCGCAGGCCCGTCTGGAGCTTCACCGCAAGTATATCGACATACAGCTGCTGCTGCGCGGCCCCGAAGAGACCTTCGGCTGGAGCGAAAAGAAGGATTGCCTTACGGCCGAGGGCGGGTTCGACGAGGCCAAGGACATACAGTTCTTCACCGACGTGCCGCAGTGCTTCTACACCGTCGGCGAGGGACAGTTCTCGATTCTGTTTCCCGAGGACGGTCATGCCCCCATGCTCGGCGAGGGCCATGTGAAGAAGTGCATCTTCAAGGTGAAGATTTGATTTAGGGCAGGGTCGCAGCCTGCGGAGAGCCGCTGACGAGCATTTGCGAGCAGCGGGCCTCCGCGGCGGGTGGCTGCGGCCCGCGCGGTTCTTTCGAACCGCATTTTCTAACTCTGTCCCTGCTCGGTTTCGCGGCAGGGACGTTTTTTATTTCCATTCCTCGCACACGATCCGTGCTATCCGTGCTATGAGGGCGGCGTTCTCGCCGTCGCTCATGGGCGAGTCGCATACGAATACCGCTATGCAGCATGCGCGGCCGTCGGGCAGCGTTATTATGCCTATGTCGTTGTCGGCGATCTTGATGCCGTCGGCCGTGCGGTCCGACGATCCCGTCTTGTGCGCCGGGGAGGCGTTCTCGGGAATCCCCGCACGAAGTTTGTCGGGACCCGTCGATGTCTCCGTCATGTAACGCAGCAGCGTGTCCCGATAGGGCTCTGCTATCAGCCGCCCTTCATGAAAAAGCGACAGCAATTCGACCATCGCCCGCGGCGATGCCGCATTGTCGCGCTGCCGCTCCGTCGCCGTGTGCATGGTCTGCTCGGTGGCCGTTATGCGCATGGGCTCGACGCCGAGATCGGCTACGTAGCGCGCCACGCTGTCTATGCCTCCCGCGTGGCCGATGAGTATGTCGCATGCGTTGTTGTCGCTCAGCGAGATGCTGTACGATAACAGCTCGCCAAGCGTCACCGTAATATCATTCATGCCGTACGTGTCGCGCATGGGGCTGTATGTGTCGGGCAGCAGCTGCCGCCCGCTCACCTCTACGGTCTGCGATGTCGTCACGCCGTCGCGCTCCATGCCTTTCATCACGGCCAGTGCCACTGGAAATTTGAACGTGCTGAGCATCGGGAATTCCTCGTCGGCGTTGTAACCTGCCTTCGTTCCGTCGCTCGTGCTTACGAATACGCCTACGCGGGCGGGTACGGTGTCGAGCAGGTCGGCCAGACGTCTCTCCATGACGCGGCCCGTCGTGGAGCACGCCATTAAAAACAGGGCGGTCGCAAGGACCGCCGCTATCGATAGTTTTTTCATATGCTGTTTAATTGTTTTCGGGCCGCAGCCTCGCCCCGCGGAGGCCCGCAACTCGTATCCTCGTTCGCGGGCTCCGCAGTCTGCGGCCCTGATTATTCCTGCTTCACATATTTGTCCAGCCATCCGAAGAACTCGCGGTTCCACACCATCGAGTTCTGAGGTTTGAACACCTGATGCGCCTCGTTTTCGAACTCCACCAGTCGAGCGGGGATTCCGCGTACGCGTGCCGCCGTAAATGCTTCGAGCGACTGGGTGTAGGGTATGCGGAAATCGAACTCGCCCGTGATTATCATGATCGGTGTGTCCCACTTGTCGACGAACTTGTGCGGCGAGTTGGCGTACGAGCGTTGCGCCACGGCATTCGACTTGTCCCAATAGGGGCCTCCGTAGTCGTGGTTTATGAAGAACAGCTCTTCGGTCTGGCCGTACATCGATTCGAAATTGAAGATTCCGCAGTGCGATATGAACGCCTTGAAACGCTTTTGGTGATGCCCCGCGAGGAAATATACCGAATATCCGCCGTACGATGCTCCCACGCATCCCAGTCGGTCGGCGTCGCACCACGGTTCGCGCGCCACGTCGTCTATGGCCGACAGGTAATCCTTGATGTTCTGTCCCGCATAGTCGCCCGAGATCTGCTCGCGCCACTCGCTGCCGAACGAGGGGCATCCGCGACGGTTGGGAGCGACCACGATGTATCCCCGGGCGGCCATCAGCTGGAAATTCCAGCGATAGCTCCAGCCCTGCGATACCACGCTCTGCGGGCCGCCCTCGCAGAAGAGTATGGCGGGGTATTTCTTGGCGGGATCGAAATCGGGCGGCAGGATCACCCAGGTGAGCATCTGTTTGCCGTCGGTGGTGGTCACCATGCGCTTCTGCACCTCGCCCGTCTTTATGTTGTCGTATATGTTCTTGTTCACTTCGGTAAGCTGCGTCAGCCTGCCGTCGGCAAGATCGACGTCGTACAGCTCCTTGTCGCGGCTTATGGTCATCAGAGTGGCCAGACAGCGATCGCCCGCCAGACTCATCGAAGCTATGTCGTGGTCGCCCGAGGTTATTACTTTCACACTCACCGTTCCGCACGTCGCATCGGTGGCGGGAACCTCCGCCGAGCAAATCTGCTGCGTGCCTTCTATGGGCGATATGAAGCAGATGGTGCGCCCGTCGCGCCACACGACGTTCTGCGCGCTGTGGTCGAACGCATAGGTGAGATAGTGCAGGCGTCCGCCGCGCATGTCGTAAACCATCAGGCGATCCTTGTCCGACTCATACCCGGGCGTGGCCATCGAGCAGAAAGCTATGCGCTCTCCGTCGGGCGACCATACGGGGTAGCGGTCGTAACCCGGGGCCTCGGCCATATCTTCGGTTTTGCGTCCCTCGGCGACGGGCTTGTTGATGTTCACGGTCGTGCCGTCGGCCGTGTCGTAAACATATATGTCCGAATCGGTCGATTCGGCGTATTCGGTACCCGTGAGCTTCTTGCAGGTGTAAGCCAGCTTGGTGCCGTCGGGACTCCACGCTATTTCGGCCGTGTCGAAATAGGGTGCGAGCGGAGCATCCCACGGGGCGTCGGCGCCTATTATGTCGGTGTCGTTCTTCAACCCGTCGGCCGCGATGTCGGCCACGAATATGTGGCTGTAATCGCCCTCGTCCCAATAGTCCCAGTGGCGGGCCATCAGATCGTCGTATATGCGGGCTTTCGATTTGTCCATATCCTTGTATATGTCGGCCGAACGACGGTCGGCGACATGCACTTTCTTAACGTAGAAGATCCGCTCGCCCGTCGGCGCCACGCCGTAACCCTCTATACCTCCCTCGACGTCGGTCACGCGTCGGGCGTCGCTGCCGTCGGCCGCCATGCTCCACACCTGAGCCGCGCCGCTTCGGTTCGACACGAAGTATATCCGCTCGGAGTCGGCGCTCCATTGCGGCGACGAGTTGTTCGACGAGTTGTCGGTGAGGGCTTTCTCCTCGCCGGTGGCCATGTCGCGCACGAAAATGACGGTCAGGCCCTTGTTTTCGGCCATGTTGTAACGCGTCACGGTGTAGACGGCCTTCGCGCCGTCGGGAGACAGAACGGCGTCGCCCACGCGCCCCATTTTCCACATCACCGACGGGGTGAGTCGCGCCTCGGCGATCTCGTCTGTCGTCAGCCGGTTGTCTATGTCGAGCGGTCGGGGCGCTTCCTCGCAGCCTCCCAGTCCCAATGCGGTAAGCATCATAAATAAAAATGATTTTTTCATAATTTTATCGATTTCTTCAATTATATGCTATTTTTGTAACGAAAATCCCATGCCCATGAACGACGACAGATACAAAACCGTATATTTCGCCGATAAATCGCTCTGCATCGTTCCCGAGGACGAGTACCGCGTCGCCGATTTCGCCGACGGACGTACCAGCGTGTGGAGCGCCGCCGACGGCGAGCTTTCGCCCGCGAATATAGTAAAATTTTTCGAGAGTTACGATCGTGCGATATTCATGGTCCCCGCCTCGCCCTGCGGCGCGGACGAGGCGTTCGCGGAGCTGGCGTCGCATTTCAAGTGCGTTTCCGCCGCGGGAGGCATCGTCGCCCGTCGCGACGGCGAGGTGGTGATGATACGCCGCAACGACCGCTGGGATCTGCCCAAGGGCCACATCGAGGCGGGCGAGACTCCCGAAGCGTGCGCCGTGCGCGAGGTCGGCGAGGAAACGGGTGCCGACGGTGCGAAAATTGCAGCCTTTCTGTGCAATACGATCCATGCTTACGACGTTTACGGAGTGTGGGAACTCAAGACGACGTACTGGTATCTGCTTGCGGCCGAGTGCCGCTCGGAGCTGACGCCCCAGCGCAGCGAGGGCATCGAGCGCGCCGAATGGTGCGACGCGCGGACGGCGGAGCGTAACCTGCTGAACGCCTATCCTACGATCCGCAAGGTGTTTGCCGAATACGAAAAGATAAAGGAAAAGATATGGTAAAGATACTCTGGGTCGACGACGAAGTCGAGTTGCTGAAGCCTCACGTGCTGTTTCTCAAAGCCAAGGGCTACGAGGTCGACACGTGCAACAACGGCTACGACGCCATCGACATGGTTCGCTCGACCGCCTACGACCTCATCATCCTCGACGAGATGATGCCCGGCATGACGGGGCTCGAAACGCTGCCCCTTATCAAGGAGGTGCGGCCCACCACACCCGTCATCATGGTCACCAAGAGCGAGGAGGAGAACATCATGGACAAGGCCGTCGGCT
>ERZ827168.1569-NODE-1569-length-30834-cov-9.259982_pt1 | contig 30834 bp, 21 predicted proteins | sample MGYA00519868_ERZ827168 | MGnify/ENA primary metagenome ERZ827168 (study PRJEB31778, sample SAMEA3449271) | human gut metagenome | biome: human gut; feature: human-associated habitat; material: faeces | place: United Kingdom | collected 2010/2012 ...
TCGGGATTGCGGTGGCCGGTGACATAGATGGGTTCCATGAGAAGCCTCCTTATGCTTGCGGAAATTCGATGCCCTGATGATGCAGGATGAAGCGCACGGGGTAATAGCGGTCAAGATAGTTTTTGCAGTACCATTCGTAGGTCGCGTCAGGCAGGTGGACGAGCTCGGGCGCCTGCGTGCGGAAGAGCTTGAAGGTGGTCTCGTCGCCGGAGAGCAGGGCGGCGGCCAGCTCCATCTCGCCCTCCTGCTCGAGGCGGTGGAGGGCTTTGTCCATGATGGCAGCGCAGGCTTGCTCTTCTTCGCCCGCCAGCAGCTCCATGTTGCCGAGCCAGGCAAGGAAATCGTCGAGCTTCAGCTCGGTCCGGGCCGCGGCGTGGGAGAGCTTGGTGAATTCCGGCTCTGCGTGCCGCTTGAGAATGTCGATGAGGTAGGTCAGCAGGTCATCGTCGAGGCAGACGCTGTCGAGGAAGATCTCGAAGATATCGCGCGTCTCGGTCCTGACCGGCTCCTGCGGCGCGGCGGGCGCGGCGGGGGCCTCCTGCGTCTCCTGCGGCTGCGCGGCCGCGGCCAGCTGGGCGATGGCGGCGTTCAGCTCGGCGGGGTCAAAGCTGTCGTACTCGGACTGGGGGATCTCGGTGCCGTCCTGCGCGGCGCAGGCGCGGACGAAGGCGGGGATGCCCATCTCAGCGATCCCGGCCTGCAGCTGCAGCGCCTTTTTCAGATCGTCCTGCTCGCTCAGCGCAAGCCCCTCCGGCGCCTGCCGCGTCCCCTCGCAGATCTCGGAGAGATACTGCAGATAATACGGAATGAGAGACATAATTGTCCTCCTGTTTTTTCTTTCAGTGTACCATGCAGCGGGGGAAATGTCAAAAGCTTAGGCGGAGCTTTTGGAAAAGGATACGGGAAACTGCAGCAAATTTGCAGGTGCGGCACAGCATTTTCTTTTGCTTCTCCAAAAGAAAACGCTGGCAAAAGAAAAAGAGCCTGAGGGGATTTCGATTTCCCCTCAGACTCCCTTGAACCGACCAGAAAAACCTCTTCGGTTTTTCTGGACTTTTCCCGCGATAGCTGAAAATCCAATGCGAATCCGTACTGCCCAATTTTTTATCCGCAGGACGTTTCACCGCAAATATTCAAACGCAACTGCTCACAAATCTGATTCCCACGTATCAGGCGGCGCGTACCAAGACGCCCGTAAGGTGAGTCTCGTGTGGAACGCCAAGCTAAAACATTGTTACCCGCCTGAATTCAGAGGCAGAATGCACCAAACGCGTCCCAGCGCCCTTTTCTCCCCTATCTTTTCCCGCGCAAGGGAAAAGATAGGGCCGTCGGAGACATGACCAGCCTGCTGGAACCGGACAGCTTCCAAACAAACGAACGCGGCGTCCGAACATTCAGACGCCGCGTGTGCTTTTATTCATCCCGGTACCGGAACAGTGCCCGGCTGAGGGCGAGGATCTCCGGCTCGTCGAGGGAATTTTCAAAAACCGCCGTTCCCGGTTCGCCGCATTGGCGCAGCATACCGCTTTGCGCAAGCTTCCGTTCGAGCTGCATCGCGACGCCGTGGCTGCCGTCCATGATCTCCGGCTCCGGCCCGACGATCCTGCGGATCGCGCCCGTCAGGAACGGATAGTGCGTGCAGCCCAGCACGATCCCGTCGACCGGCTCGCGCAGATACGGCGCGAGCTTTTCGGTCAGATACGCTTCCACGGCGCTCCCGCGCAGCTCCCCGCGCTCGACAAACTCCATCAGCCCCTCGCACGGCAGGCCGATGATCTGCGCGCGGTCGTCAAACTGGTGCTTGAGCGCCTGAAATTTCTCCTGCTTGATGGTCATGGGCGTGGCCATGACCAGAATCCTGCCGCCGGGGTATTTTTCTACGGCGGGCTTGAGCGCAGGCTCCGTTCCGATCACGGGAATGTCCGGGTAGACTTGCCGCAGCAGGCCGATGGCGGCGGATGTTGCCGTGTTGCAGGCCACGACGATGGCCTTGGCTCCGGCGCTTACCAGATGCTCCGCCGCCGCAAGGCTCAGCGCCTGGATCTGCGCTTCGCTCTTGACGCCGTAGGGCGCGTGGAGCGAGTCGCCGTAGTACAGATAGTTTTCCTGCGGCAGCAGCCGCACCGTCTCGCGCAGGACGCTGATCCCGCCGAGGCCGGAGTCAAAAAACGCAACAGGCCGATCCTGCTTCTGCATACTCACGCCTCCAAAAACCGCACGATCTCATTCAGATCGTATTCCCCGCCGTCCATGTTGATGCGCAGCGTCCGCTCCGGCGGGAGGGTTTTGGCCCATTCGTCGTAAAGCTCCTTGAGCTCGTACACATACATGAGGTCGAGATCGTCCTCGTATTCCCGCCCGCGCTGGCGCATATGCTCGATGATCGTGCTGACGGAGCAGTCGAGATAGAGATACTTGTCGACCGGCGGCATCAGCGATGCGATGCCGTGCGCCAGCTTGCAGAGAATGCCGAATTCGTCCTGCGTCAGATCCTGCTGGTTCAGGCGGTATTTCGCGATGACCAGATTTTCCAGAAACGCGCGGTCAAAGAAGAAAAACTCGGTGTCGCCGACCTCCGGCCGCCACTTCTCGTCGTCAAAATACAGCGAGAGGAAGCTCACCTGCGAGTGAAACGACCAGCGTTTGGAATCGGAATAGTATTCATTGATATAGGGGTTGTCCTGCGGGCGCTCCTCATGAAACGCGGCGCGCGGGCCGAAATATGCTGTGAGCCGCTGCAAAAGCGTCGTCTTTCCCGCGCCGACAGTGCCGCAGATCGCGATGTACTTCATATCCGCCCGCCTCCTTCGTTTACACAAAACGCTTTTCTATTCTACAACATCCAGCCGGTGGAAGCAAGATGCAAAACTGCCGAAAAACACGGCGTCCCGCTTGCAAACCTCCCGGCGGCATGATACGATAGAAAAAAGAAAAGGGGAGGGTGCTGCAATGAACTACGCGGCGATCAAAAACTGCGATATTGCCAACGGACCCGGCGTGCGGGTCAGTCTGTTCGTCTCCGGCTGCCGCCACCACTGCAAGGATTGCTTCAATCCCGAAACGTGGGACTTTGCCTGCGGCGAGCCGTTTGATGAGGCTGTGATGGACAAGCTTCTCGCCCTGCTGGCTCCCGGCTATATCCGGGGCATCACGTATCTCGGCGGCGAACCGTTTGAGCCGGAGAACCAGCCGGGGCTGCTGGAGCTTTCTCGCAGGATCCGGGCGGCCTATCCCGAAAAATCCATCTGGTCGTTCACGGGCTATCTCTTCGACCGCGACATTCTGGCAAAAAAGCTCGGCCCGTGGGAGGTCACGCAGGAGCTTTTGTCCTATCTCGACGTGCTGGTTGACGGGCCGTTCGTTGCAAGTCTCAAAAATCTGAACCTGCGCTTCCGCGGCTCGTCCAATCAGCGGCTGATCGACGTGCCCGCAAGCCTGAAAACCGGAGCCGTCGTCCTCTGGGACGAGCGGCAGTAGGAGGAAGTCTATGCCTGTGATCAAGATCCACTATTTTTCCGACGATCTGCCCCGGCTGCAAAAGACGGCCAAGGGCGACTGGATCGACCTGTACTGCGCACAGACCATGACGCTTCACGCGGGGGAGTTTGCGCTTGTCCCGCTGGGTGTGTCGATGCAGCTGCCGGAGGGGTATGAGGCGCGCACGGCCCCGCGCTCGTCCACGTTCAAGCGCTGGGGCATTCTGCAGGCCAACTCCGTCGGCGTGATCGACAACAGCTACTGCGGCACGAACGATGAATGGAAGCTGCCGGTCTACGCCACGCGCGACACCGTGCTCGAAAAGGGCGACCGCATCTGCCAGTTCCGCATCTATGAGGTGCAGCCGCCCATCAGCTTTGAAGAATGCGACACGCTTTCCGACACCGACCGGGGGGGCTTCGGCTCGACCGGCGTGCGCTGATTTTTGAAACATATACTCCGATACAAGAAAGGATGATTTGGTTATGAAAACGTTGCTCAAGGGCGGCACGGTCGTCTCTGCGGCAGGCTCCCGCGTTGCGGATGTGCTGGTAGACGGCGAGAAGATCGCTGCTGTCGGCGAAGGACTGGCAGTGGACGGCGCAAAGGTCGTCGATGTGCGCGGCAAGCTGCTCTTCCCCGGCTTTATCGACGCACATACGCATTTTGACCTCGACGTCTGCAACACCACGACCGCCGACAACTTTGACACCGGCACGCGCAGCGCCATCCACGGCGGCACAACGATGGTCATCGACTTTGCCTGCCCGAATAAGGGCGAGACGCTGGGCTACGGGCTTGATCTCTGGCACAAAAAGGCCGACGGCCGGTCCAGCTGCGACTACAGCTTCCACATGACAATCGACGACTGGAACGAGGGCATCAAAAATGAAATTCCGGCCATGTTTGCCGCCGGTATCCCATCGTTCAAGATGTACATGACATATCCCGCCATGATGATCGGCGATCAGGACCTGTTTTCCGCGCTGCTGGAACTGAAGAAATACGGCGGCATCGCGGGCGTTCACTGCGAAAACGCGGGCGTGATCGACGCGCTGATCGCGCAGCACAAGGCGGAAGGGAAGACGGCCCCGTCGTCCCATCCCGAGTGCCGCCCGAATCCGCTTGAGGCGGAGGCCGTGGCCCATCTGCTGCGCATTGCGGAGGTCGCGGACGTTCCCATCGTGATCGTGCATCTGAGCACGAAGGAGGCGCTGCTGGAGGTCATGCACGCGCGCGAGCGCGGACAGAAGGTCTATGTCGAAACCTGCCCGCACTACCTGCTGCTGGACGACAGCGTCTATTATCAGGAGGACTATTCCGCCTCTGCCCGCTATATCTGCGCGCCGCCCATGCGCAAGAAGGAGGATCAGGCGGTTTTGTGGAAGGCCCTTGCCAACGGCAGCATCCAGACCGTCTCGACCGACCATTGCAGCTTTACGCTGAAACAGAAGGACGCCGGACGCGGCGACTTTACGAAGATCCCCGGCGGTCTTCCCGGCGTGGAAACGCGCGGCGAGCTGCTCTATACCGCAGGCGTGGCCGAAGGCCGCATCACGAAGGAGCAGATGTGCGCCCTGCTGTCCGAAAACCCCGCCCGACTCTATGGCGCGTACCCGCGCAAGGGCGTTCTCGCGCCCGGCAGCGACGCGGATATCGTCGTCTACGATCCTGAGGCTGACACGGTCATCACCGCGCAGACGCAGCTTTCCGCCGCAGGCTACACGCCCTATGAGGGCTTCAAGACCAGGGGTTCCATCGCACAGGTCTATCTGCGCGGCACGCTCGCCGTCGACCACGGCGAAATGAAGACCGGCCCCATCGGCACATACATCCCGCGCCATCCGGGAAGTCTGTAAGCATAAGCGCAGCGGCCCGGCACGGGCTGCTGCGCTGGTTTCTTTCTGGATTTGATTGACAGTGCCCGGAAACTGTGGTACAGTGAGATCACAGCCAGTGTTATACGGGGCGTCTGGGACGTGGTTGCCGGGGGGGCTTCGGCCTGTTGATCCGCTTCGGGCGGGCACATCGGTATCGTCGGAAACACTGGTGATAAATACAGCCTCCCATTCTCATGCATGGCATGACAACGGGAGGCTGTTTCGCAGATTCCTGCCGCTCAGGTTTGCCGGGCGGCTTTTTCCATGAGCTTCTGATAGACCGGGCGCATGGCAGGCTCGGAGACGGAGGATAAAACATCTTGCACCGAAAGCCAGCGGACGGCGCTGTTTTCATCCGGCTTGCAACGGATGGGGGATTTGTCGTCGGCCTCCAGCAGATACGTCGCGTTCAGATGCAGGTGGGCGCAGACGAATTTTCCACGCTTGACGTGCGGCGCGACGTGCAGGATTTCGAGTGAGAAGATATCCGGGGAGACGGGCGCGGCCAGCACGCCGGATTCCTCATTTGCCTCGCGCAGCGCGACGGAAAGAAGGTCGGCTTCCCCATCGGCATGTCCGCCGAGCCAGGCCCAGGACTGATAGAGATTGTGATAGGCCATAAGCACCTTCGTCCTGTCCGGGTTTACGATCCAGCAGGAGGCGGTAAAGTGCGCCGTAGCGTTTTCGCGCGTAAGGAGATTGGAGAAGCAGTCCATGTCGGCCAGCATCTGCCGCCGGTCGGCCTCCTCCTGCTCGTTATAAGGCGCAAACGCCTCGATCTGCGCGCGCAGGCGGGTAAGCTCAGTCATGCTCGTAGGCCATCATCTTGTCGATGCGCCGCTGGTGACGTTCGACGCCGGAGAACGCCGTGTCCAGCCACACGTCGACGATCTCAAGGGCCAGCATTTCGCCCGTCACGGCTGCGCCGAGGGCCATCATGTTCGTGTCGTTGTGTTCGCGGGTGAGCCTTGCGGACATGGGGTTGTCGAGCAGCGCGCAGCGGATGCCCTTGACCTTGTTGGCCGTGATGGACACGCCGATGCCGGTCGTGCAGCAGACAATGCCGCGGTCGCATTCGCCGCTGGCGACGGCCTGCGCCGCCGGGCCCGCAAAGTCGGGATAGTCACAGCTGTCTTTCGTGTAGCAGCCGAAGTCCTTATAGGCAAGGCCACGCTGTTCGAGATGCTTCATAATGGCGTGCTTGAGATCAAGCGCGCCGTGGTCACAAGCGAGAGCGATCATAGGGGTGTTCCTCCTGCGGTTTTTCTTTTATTATACCGCAGGCGGCGCGGAATGCAAGCGCAATCGTTTCAGCCGCTGACGCTGATGCTGCGGACAAGGCCGTCCGTGCCGGTGCGAATGATGCAGGAAAGCTCCCCGCAGCCGATGTCGATCGTATAAAAGCCGTCATGATCCCACCAGATCCACGCGCAGAGCGCGTCGCCGGAACTGCCGTAGAGGAACTGTTGCCGCTCCTGCTCCGGCGTCCAATCGGCAGCGGGAAGCGCGGCTAGAACATGGTCCAGATTGTCGCCGAGCTGAATGCCGCGCAGGAAGTCCGGCGAGGAGCCGATTCCCGGCCCGCCGTAGAGCAGCTCGTCCTCGCAGGACCATGCGTCCAGCCGGACGGTGCCGTCGCTGTGCTGTGTAAATTGATAGCTCACGCCGTCGACCGTAAAGTTGTCCCCGCGCATTTTGCCCTTCCGGACGGGACTGCCCTGATAGGCAGCCGCCCTTTGCAGAACGGCTGCGTAATCCATGCCGGGGAAGACCCCGTTCGGAAGCACAAGCTCACAGCGCTGCACCGGCAGAGAACGGTCTGTCTCTGCCGCATCGGGAAGCGCGATGGGGTCGCCCGACAGCGATGCGTCCGTATACATCTCCACGCGGTCGTCAGAGCGCCAGCGTGTCAGATCGAACCGGTCGCTGCCGCTTGAAAAGCGGCCTGTGTGCAGATCCTGTTCCAGATAGCCGAAGCGGGCCTTCGGCGCGTTGATGTCGATCAGCCACCACGCACCGTCCAGCAGCGGCGCACCGAGCGGGTGCACCTGCCCGTTTTCCTCACAGACAAGCTGCGTTTTCGTGTGCGCAAGCGTGCAGTCAGTCCTGCCCTCCGGGCAGGAGGCCGTTTCCGTTTCGAGCCGGAACGTGTATCCGTCCGCGCTTCCCAGCGTCACGGAAGCGCCTGCGCAGGCGGTAAAGCTCGCGGCCATCTGCTTTAGCAGCTGCCCTTCATAGCGTGCCTGCAGATACGGGTTATAGCCGGAAGCATCGGTTTCATCCGCCCCGCGCGGCCAGTGGATCGTGACCTCGTAACAGCCATCTTTTACGCCGCAGAGATAGACCATCTCGTTCTGCTCACCCGCCTCGACGGAGATCGTCTCGCCACGCTGCGTCACCTCGCTGAGACAGCCGCGCGCGGTATAGCCGGCGGAGCATTCGGTGATCGTCTTTTCAACATAGCGGACGGCGAACGTCGAGCCGGTGCTGTAGGTGCTGCGCCAGAGGTCGTCCTGCTCGTCATATTCCCAGCCGGTCGTGGGCAGATACGCGCCCCAGCCGCCGGCCTCGTCCGGGAAGGTGGAGAAGTACGCGTCAATATGAACGGCCCTGCCGTAGCCGTCCATGCCGTTATAGAAGCTCGGATAGAAATAGCCCTGTATATTATTCGCACCATGGGTCGCGGCGTAAATGTCGTGCAGATAGTCCGTCAAGCGGCCGGACTGTTCATACACGGCCAGCGCCGTGCCGTCCGTGTCCTTTGTCCAGCCGAGCAGGCGGTAGTCCTGCGTTTCGCTGCGATAGGTGACGGTCACGAGATAGCGGGTGTTGTCCACCAGATATTCCTGCCCGTCGATATACGACAGGCCGGTATCAGTGCCCAGCATGAAGGTGCGCCCGTCGGCATTTTCTGGCGCAATCGCAATTTTGTAACTCCACAGCTGCAAATCTCCCTCCGGGTCGAGGCCGGACAGGGATGCAAGCTGCTCGAGGTTCACCATCTGCGCGTCCTGCACCGTATCTGTTACAGTCTCAAATCCGCCGTCGGTCAGCACCTTGTATTCGATTGGCTCCGGCAAAATGACCTGCGCGATATAATATTCGGCGTAGTCCTGTATGCTGGAAAAGAACGCGCTTGTCGGGGGCGTGCTGTCTGCCTCTGCGGGGCTGTCTGCGGTAGAAGAAGCGGGCGGCTCTTCCTCCGGCTGCTCTGCGTCCGTCTTCGGGTCGGTCAGGAAGCACACGGCCACGGCGATGGACACGAATACCGCCGCCAGCACGACCCAGAACGCAGGCTTTTTGTAATTTAAAACGGACTTGATGCGGCCCTTCACGCCCGTCTCGCCGAAGGCCAGCGGGCAGGCCGTGATCATCCGGCGTGGGACGCTGCATTGCAGCAGCGCACGGGAATAAGCCGTCTTGCAGCTCTCTCCCAGCTCGCGCACGACCTTTTCATCGCAGGCCGCCTCGATATCGCGGCAGAATAAAACATACGCCAGCCAGCAGACGGGGTTGAACCAGTATGCCGTCAGGAGCAGGAAGCCCAGCGGCTTCCAGAGCTGGTCGCCGCGCTTTAAATGTGCGCGCTCGTGCGCCAGAACCATGTCCTGCGCGCCGGGCTCCAGCCCGAAGGGCAGATAAATTCTTGGCCGAATCACGCCGAGGATGAACGGGGACGGGACGAATTCCGACTGGAACACGTTTCCCTCCAGCCGCACCGCCGTGCGCACACGAAGCCGCAGGCGCAGCGCGGAAATGGCCGCGTACAGGATAAGCACCGCGCAGCCGCCGAGCCAGACCCACGCGGCAAGCCACGTCAGAATTTGCAGCGGGTTCGCGCTCTGCGCGGGGTCGGGCGTGAATGCAGCCTGTAAGGGCGGATTTACAATGGCGTCGACCGCCGGGATGCCGCTCGTGATGGCTGGCGCGGCGGAATACACGATCTCCGGCTGCACCGGCTCCGCGCTCGGAATGAGGCTCAGCACGCTTTCAATCGAGAACGGGCACAAAAGCCGCACCGCCGCCAGCGCCCACAGGGCGCACAGCAGCCATTTCGGCGCTTTTTTGAACGCCAGCCGCACCAGCACGACCGCAAAAATCAGAACCGCCGCAGACAGGCTGCGGTTGAGAAAGCCGAGAAAAAGATTTGTCATGGCCGCTTCTCCTCATAGCCGTCGATTATGGCGCGCAGCTGGTCGACCTCGTCCTGCGAAAGCTTCGTCTTGCGCGCGAACGCCGCGATGAACGCGGGAAGCGAGCCCTCGAACGTCTTCTCGACCAGCTCGTCCAGCTCTGCCGCCTGCGCCTCGTCCTTGGAGACGAGGGAGGAGACGAGGCCGTTTTCGTTTTTTACGATGCCGCGCTCGCCTAGACGGTGGATGACCGTATACGTCGTCGTCCGGCTCCAGCCGAGCCTTTCTTTGCACAGCTTCGCCAGCTCCGCGCTGGGCAGCGGCTCATGCTCCCATAAAATCAGGCAGAACCGGTATTCGCTCTCAAAGATCTTCGGGGTGGACATAGGCATTCCCTCCTTGTCTAATGCGTTAGACTGTAATTGTAGTCTAACGCATTAGACTGCTCTTGTCAAGCCCCCCTGCAAAAGGGCAGCTTTTTGCGGACAGAAAATTTTCGGCAGGATGCAACCCTTGCGGAATTTTTGCGTGTAGGAAAGAGAAGCGCGGATGCGGACACGGCGCGGCCCACAATATCTTGTGGCGGGTGTTACGTCTACCTCGCAACATGGGCCGAAAGGGGCTGAAATGCTTGGTAAAACAGACATTTTCGTAAAAATTGGTTGCAATTTTTAATTTTTATGGTAAACTGGTTACATAAAATCTGCGGCTGCAACAGGCCGCAAATTGAAAGAGGTGCACTTATGAAGCGTACATTTGGAAGATTCATGAGCCTGCTGCTGGTCCTCGCCATGGTACTGGCGATGGTGCCTGCGGCATTGGCTGCAAATCAGGCGTACAGCGTCGAGCCGGACTCGACGATCAAGATCAAGACGTCGATCACAGGCTTTACTGTGACAAACTGGGAATCCAGTGATGAGAGCGTCGCGACAGTCGCAGCTGTCAGCGGCAGCAAAACGGAGGCGATCGTGACCGGCAAAAAGGCCAGCAACACGGCCGTCCGGATCACGGCCACCGGTACATTGGCAAATGGCGGATCCCATTCGGAGTATTTCACGGTTTATGTGCGGGACGCATATACCCTCACGCTGGCGCTCAGCAACAGTAATATCAACGGCACGGTTGCGCTGAATCAGGGCGACACCAGAACGCTCACCGCGACTGTCACGGTCGGCAGCAGCGGCGTGACCGCAGGCAATCTGGCAAACTGCGAAGTTCATTTCACCAGCGATAACGATGCCATCTCGGTTACTCCTGCCAGCGCGAAGGTCACCGCAAGCACAGTCGGCAACTATACGACCTATAAGGTTGAAGCGACTGTCGAAGCAAAGAAAGTTGGCGGCGCAACGCTGACGGCGCAGGTCTGGTATCAGGGTAAAGATGGCATGAAGCCGTCCACGTCCGCGACTGCGACCAAGACCATCGGCTTCAGAGTCAGCGGCGCGGCGACGATCTCGGTCACGCTTCCGACCGCCCAGCAGGTATTGTCGCTGGAGGCAGGCGGCACATCTGCCACGCTGCAGCCGAAGGTGACCGGCTATTCCGGCACGGCGCAGCCGAAGCTGCTGTATCTGTACGATACCACGGGCGATACTACGGGCAACTATCTGTATGTCCGTCCCAATGCCACCACGACCTCTGCAACGGTCGAGCCGTACAAGGCCTGCGACGCGACGAATATCTATATCTGCATTGAAAGCTATAATATCGGCAAGACATATAATGATGTCAAGGATGACCCGGAGCATTCGATTACCGGTTCTTATGCCGTCTGCACCGTCAGCATCAAGAATAAGGGCATGGCCGTCACCGCGCTGGAGGTCAGGAACGATCAATCCGTGACTGTGACGGACATTGACGGGAAGACGACCACGACCCGCCTGCAGACCCAGCTCGACAGCGGCGCGATGGTCTTCGGCCTGCAGGATTCAAACTATAATCACGATAAGAACGGCACAAATATTAAAAACTCCAACCTGATCTTCACCGAGCTCACACTGACCGCGCGCATCAAGGCGCCCGACACGCTGCTTAACAGTGAAACGGATCGGAAAAATGCGTACTCCCGCATCGAGTGGACAAGTTCCGCGCCCACTGTTGCAAAGGTAAGTGAAACGAATTCGGACAAGGATTCGGCGACCGCGAAGATCAAGGCGGTCGCACCCGGCACGGCGACGATCACCGCGAAGGTCGACGGCAATGTTACCGCAACCTATAATGTTACGGTCTATCAGGGTCGTGCATACAAGATCACCGAAGAGCCGAGCATCGGTGAGACGGTCGGCAAGATGACGGACACCGAGCTCAAAGCTATGTTCGAAAAGGAATCGGCCAAGGTCGAGATTCAGACCAGCATCTACGCTGACGAAGTGATGATCTACGAGCTGCCGGTCAAGACGGCAGAAGTCGTAAACGGCACGAACGGCGGCAAGAAGTTCAAGTATACGCTCAACGGCCTCAAGACGGCTACGAAGGAATTCTTCTATAACAGAGAAGACCCGAACAGCACAGGCGTTACGACGGACAAGCAGGTCACCTTCTCCGACATTTCCTTCTCGGAGCAGCCCGCAAACGCGGCCTATAAGATCACGGACACCATTGCCGATTTGGCCATGACAGCGTCGGTTTCGACGGGCAAGATCAAATCCGTGGTCTGGTACATGAACAGCGACCAGACGACCGGCGGTGTGGATAAAGCAATTCAGACAGACAAAATTACCGATAAGCCTACGAACTACCGTTCGGTTCTGTCCAATCTCAAGCAGTACATCACCGGTACCGGAACCTATGTGTTCTACTGCCGTGTCACGACCGACGACGGCAAGTATGCCGAAACACGCAAGGCCATCATCACCATCACGGGTGAGAACCACATCAACATTGTCTTCAACCCGACTACGGTAAAAGCCGGCGGGACGTTCACCATCACCGGCACGCCGCAGGAGTATGTGAGCGGCAAGCTGACCAATGTGACCGGCAAGACCTACACGATCACATGGACCTCGAGCGACGAGAACATTGTTAAGCTTTCCAGCAAGACCAGCACCAACAGCAGCCCCTCCATCACCGCGACGGCCAAGGCCGGCGGTCAGGTCACCATCAAGGCTGAAACGACGATCGGCGCGAAAAAGTATGCTGCCGAAGTGAAGTTCACCGTCACTGTCCCCGAGGCGGACACTGTCAGCCTGACGCTCGGCGAGAACGACACCTACGTCCAGCTCGACGGCAGCAGGCTTGCCGCGGCGGTCAAGAACGCCGCCAAGGCCACGCCCAGCACCTTTACCTTTGAGTCCCCGGCCAACGGCACGCTCTATACCTCGAGCGCCATGTCCGGCACGGTCAGCACGACGACCAAGTATTCTGCCAGCGAAGTCAGCAAGATGGTCTACCGTCCGACGAGAACCACCGGCACGCATACCATCAGGTACGCCGCCTATGACGGCAGCGCCCAGATCGCGACCGGCACGATCAATGTCATGACCAGCGCAAGCACGGTCGAATACCACATCTCCGCCAACGAGAAGCAGCAGATGATCGTCAGCGACTTCCAGCGCGTCTACGGCTCCGGCCTGAGCACCGTGACCTTCGGCACGAACTCCGATAACCGCGGCGCACTGTACAAGGGCAGCACGACCAGCTCCGGCAAGGTCGGCAGCGAGTCCTACAGCGTTTCGACCGGCTCGAACCTGCTGAAAAACGTCTGCTTCATCGCGGGCAGCACCACGTCGAAGTACACTGTGACCATCCCCTTCACGGCAAACGGCTCATCCGGTCAGATGAACGGCCAGCTTGTGGTCTATGTCAATGACACCCACACGCTGAACTCCACCGGCGCGTCCTTCCGCTCCATGGGCATTGCAAACGAACTCACGCCGGATAACGCCACCGGCAGCACCTACATCACCATTGACCGCATCGTCGGCGGTAAGCTTTACTCCGCCTACACCAGCATCAAGAACTGCACCGCGCTGACCAGCAAGGATTTCGGCAGCACGAAGTTCTACTTCTCTGGCTCCGGCAGTCTGGATAACCTCTATATCCTGCCGCTGGCCGACAGCAAGAGCGTCGAGGTCAGCTACACCATCGACGGCAGCATGAAGGGCACGCTGTCCTTCAAGGTCAACCAGCAGACGGCCTCCAGTCAGTTCACCGACGTGAGCGGTTCTTACAAGTGGGCGGCCAACTCGGTCGACTTCATGTACATGAACGATATCATCAAGGGCAACAACACCAAGAACCCGAAGCTCTTCGGGCCGGGCGCCAAGATGACCCGCGCCATGCTCGTCACGGTCCTCTACCGTGCGGCAGGCGAGCCCACCGTTACCGGTATCACCAACAAGTTCACCGACAACAAGCAGGGCCAGTACTACTACAACGCAGTCCTCTGGGCCTCCAACATGGGCATTGTCAACGGCGCGACCGCCACGACCTTCGACCCGAACGGCAATGTCACCCGTGAGCAGATCGCGGCTATCCTGTACCGCTACGAAGGCAGTCCGACCGTGACCGGTTCTCTGAGCGGCTATCCCGATCAGGCGCAGGTCAGCTCCTTTGCCGTCACGGCAATGCAGTGGGCTGTCGGCACCGGCATCATCACCGGCGTCACCTCCGGCGGCAGGACGACCCTCTCCGCAAAGGGCAACGCCACCCGCGCTCAGGTCGCCGTCATGCTCCACCGCTTCCTGACGTTCTAAGCATATCGACCCCTCGCCCCCGGCTCACGCCGGGGGCGTTTTTTGCGCACAAAAAGGCGCCCCTTTCAAGGCAATGTCATCAACTTAAGGTCAGCACACATCAGATTTACACAGAGAACGACCGGCACTCGAACAGGGCTGGTAGGGGCGGGGCTCTGCTCCGCCCGGCGGAGGGCACTCGTTTTAACGGGAATCTCGGGCGGATACGAATGCAGTTTCCTACTTGTATGTACGGGCCGATGCCTACTCGGCCCATTTGGAAGCTCCGAATTCGCCGAAGAGTTTCAAAAGAACCGGTGCATTCTGCGGGCGGACAGAGTCGTCCGCCCCTACAGCCGAATGCGCACGTGCATACGGATTCGCCGAGGCTTTCCAAAGATTCAGGGCATCCTGCCGGACGGAGCAGAGCCCCGCCCCTACCAACTGCGTTTGAATTTCGCCGGTTTTCGCGGATAATGGGTAATCTATCCGCCTTAGTATGAAAAATCTCCCCTTGCCGGGCGGCAAGGGGAGGAGATGAGGGCGTTTACCCTTCGAACTGACTGTGGTACAGATTGGCGTAGAAGCCGTTTATGGCGAGCAGGTCCTCATGGCGGCCCTGTTCGATGATGTGGCCGTCCTTCATAACGAGGATGACGTCCGCTTCGCGGATGGTGGACAGACGGTGGGCGACGACGAAGCTTGTCCGGCCCTGCATCATGGTGTCAAACGCCTGCTGGATATGCGCCTCGGTGCGCGTGTCGATGGAGCTGGTCGCTTCGTCGAGGATGAGCATGGGCGGCAGGCAGAGCATCACGCGCGCAATGCACAGCAGCTGCCGCTGTCCGGCGGACAGCGTGCCGCCCGTGTCGGACAGCACCGTGTCATAGCCCTCCGGCAGACGGCGGATAAAGGAATCCGCGTGCGCCATGCGCGCGGCGGCTTCAACCTCGGCATCCGTCGCGTCCGGCTTTGCAAGGCGGATGTTCTCGCGCACGGAGGCCGTCTTGAGCCAGGTATCCTGCAGCACCATGCCGTACTGGCGGCGCAGGCTCTCGCGCGTGACGGAACGGATCTCGCTGCCGTCGACGGAAATGGAGCCGTCCTTCACGTCATAAAAGCGCATGAGCAGATTGATGAGCGTCGTCTTGCCGCAGCCCGTCGGGCCGACGATGGCAATGCGCTGGCCGGGCTTTACGGAGAGATTCAGATTTTCGATCAGATGCTGCTCCGGCGTGTAGGAGAACGCGACGTTCTGCAGCTCTACGCTGCCGGAGACGGCTTCAAGCTTCTTCGCGTCCAGTGCGTCAGACGTTTCGGCAGGCTCGTCGATCAACTCGAAGACCCGTGCGGCGCAGGCCAGCGCGTTTTGAAGCTCCGTGACCACGCCGGTGATCTCGTTGAAGGGCTTGGCGTACTGGTTCGCGTAGCTGAGGAAGCACGACAGCCCGCCGACCGTGATCGCGCCTGCCACGGCGCTGAGCGCGCCGGTAAAGCCGACGCAGGCATAAATAATATTGTAAATGATGCGCGTGGACGGGTTCGTCATGGACGAAAAGAACGTCGCACGCATGGTCGCCGCCGTCAGACGGTCGTTGATCGCGTCAAACTGGCGCAGGCTCTCGTCCTCGTGCGAGAAAGCCTGCACGACGCGCTGACCGCTCAGCTGCTCGTTGATCAGCGCGGTCTGCTCCCCGCGTGCCTTGGACTGCAGCTGGAACATGGAATAGGTATGCCCCGCGATGAACTTTGCCACCAGCAGCGAAAGCGGCGTCAGCAGCACGACGACGAGCGTGATCTTCCAGCTGATCGAAAGCATGAAGCCGAGCGTGCCCACAATGGTCAGAACGCCGGTAAACAGCTGCGTGAAGCCCATGAGCAGGCCGTCTGCGAACTGGTCGACGTCGGCGATCATGCGGCTGAGCGTGTCGCCGGAGGGGTGGCTGTCCAGATACGCAAGCGGCAGCCGCTGCAAGTGGGAAAATGCCTGACGGCGCACGTCGCGCGTCACGCAGAAGCAGACGCGGTTGTGAATGGCCGTCATGACCCACTGCAAAATTGCCGTCAGTCCGGCAAGCACGGCGATTCTGACCGCCAGCGTACTGACGGCGGCAAAATCGACCTGTCCGGGGCCGACGATCTGGTCGATCGCGTCGCCGACCAGAATGGGGATATAGAGCGTGCCCGCCACGCTGGCCGCGGCCAGCAGCAAGGATGCAAGCAGCAGCGGCAGATACCGCCCAAGGCTTTTTAACACGCGCCGCAGCGCCCAGGAGGATGTATGCTTCATGATGCACTCGCCTCCCCCTTCTCCTGCGACCGGCAGATTTCCTGATAGACCGGGCAGGTCTGCTGCAGCTGTGCATGCGTGCCGAGTCCAGCCATGCGGCCGTCGTCGAGCACAACGATCTTGTCCGCGTGCCGGATAGACGACACGCGCTGCGAGATCAGCACGACTGTGGGTTTCCACGGAAGCTTCGACAGCGCCTTGCGCAGCGCTGCGTCCGTCGCGAAGTCCAGCGCGGAGGCGCTGTCGTCCAGAATGAGAAGCTCGGGCCTGCGTACAAGCGCGCGGGCGATGGTCAGCCGCTGGCGCTGGCCGCCGGAGAAGTTGCGCCCGCCGGGTTCGACCTCGGCGTCCAGCTGGCCCTTCTTATCCTGCACGACGCCATCCGCCTGCGCTGCGCGCAGTGCGTCCCAGAGCGCCTCGTCGGACGCATCCGCATTGCCCCAGTACAGATTGTCCCGGATGGTGCCGGAGAAGAGCAGCGCCTTCTGCGGCACAACGCCGATGCGCGTCCGAAGCGCCTGCAATTGAAGCGTTTTCACGTCCTCGCCCCGCACGAGCACCTGTCCGGCTGTCGCGTCATAGAAGCGGGGGATCAGATTTGCCAGCGTCGATTTGCCGGAGCCTGTGCCGCCAATCACGCCAATCGTCTCGCCGGGCGCGGCACAGAAGCTGATATCGGTCAGCGCATCCGCGCCTGCCTGCGGATAGCGGAAGCTGACGTGCCGGAATTCCAGCTCCGCCTCTCCCGCGCCGTCCGGCAGCGCGTCCGCGCCGCTCACCATGCTGGACTTCGTGTCCAGCACCTGCGAAATGCGGCCCGCGCAGGCGGCGGATTTTGTGATGTTCAGGATCAGATTGGCAAACTTGATCAGCTCGACCAGGATCTGCGACATATAGTTATAAAGCGCGATCAGCTGGCCCTGCGTGATCGCGCCCTCGTTCACGCGGACGCCGCCCACGCGCAAAATCGCGACAATGGCCAGATTGATGATCACATACGTCAGCGGATTGAGCAGCGCGGAAAGTCTTCCGACAAACTGCTGCGCGGAAAACAGATCTCCGGTTTTCTCCGCGAAGCTTTCCGTCTCTGTCTGTTCGCGGGTAAAGGCGCGGATGACGCGCACGCCGGACAGATTTTCCTGCGCCGCACCGGTCACGCCGTCGAGCTTCGTCTGCACGCGCCGGTAGAGCGGAATGCAGCTGAGCATGATGGCAAACACAACGGCAAAGAGCACCGGGATGGCCACGGCGAAGATAAGCGCCGACTTTGTGTCGATGGTAAAGGCCATGAGCATCGCGCCGAAAACCACGATGGGCGAACGCAGCAGTAGGCGGAGCGTCAGATTGAGGCCCGTCTGCACCTGATTCATGTCGCTCGTCATGCGCGTGACGAGCGTGGCCGTGCCGAGCCGGTCAAGCTCGGCGTAGGACAGCGACTGGATGTGCGCAAAAAGCGCACGGCGCAGGCTGCCCGTCGCGCCGGTCGCGGCCTTGGCGGAAAAATACTGCGCGCACGTGGCGCTGGCAAAGCCGCACAGGCCGAGTCCGACCAGCACAAGGCATTTTTTCAGGATATACGCCGTATCGCCGGACGAAATGCCGACGTCGATGATATCCGCCATGATGAGCGGCACCAGAAGCTCAAACGCGGCCTCGAGCAGCTTGAAGCACGGGGCCAGGATCGCCTGCAGGCGGTAGGGCCGCAGGTAAACAAGCAGTTTTTTCATGGGTTGTTTCTTCTCTTTCTTCTGCTATTCAATGGATTTGAGCGCCTGCGACATATCGATTGTGCGGATCTTCCGCCGCAGGGCAAGATTGACAAGCAGACCGAACACCAGCGTCAGCGCGGCCGAGATGAGATAGCTCAGCGGCGCGACGCGCACATCGAAGCACATGAGATCGATCTTGATCTGTCCCATGACATACGCGTGCAGCAGCTTTCCCATCGGAAGGCCCACAAGCGCGCCGAGGACGGTCAGGATGATGTTCTCGCGGAAGACGTAGCGGTTCGTCTCGCCGTCGTAGAAGCCAAGCACCTTGATGGTCGCGATCTCTCGTTCGCGTTCGGTGATGTTGATGTTCGTGAGGTTATACAGCACGATGAATGCCAGCGCTGCCGCGCCCAGCACGACGACCAGCACGATATATTGCAGGCTCTGCATCATCGTCGCCACACGGCTGCGGAAATCAAGGCTGAGGGTAACTGCTGCCGCGTTTTTCGCGCCCGTGAGCGCTGCGGAGGCCGCCTGCGCGGCCTCGTCCGTCTGATAATTGACCCATGCGGCCTCGTATCCGGGCGCTTCACCGAAGACGTCCTGCCAGGTAGTCTGCGTCAGATAGACGTAATTATAAACATAGTTTTCAAACACAGCCTCGACGGTCAGCTCCGTCCGGCGCATGTCGCCTGTCTGTAAGGTGATGGTGTCGCCCGCCGACAGGCGCAGCGCCTGCGCAAGCCCCCGGCTGATGATGCAGCCGCCGTCCTGCGGGTAGGGGATCGGCGTTTTCTCCTGCGTGTGCAGGTCGATAAAGCCGTCCACGCTGCCCGATTCCGGGCAGACGACGTTTGTGGTCTTGACCGTGCCGCCGGCAGAAGCGTCCAGACTTTTTTCCGCGACAAACAGACAGCCCTCCGCGCCGCTTTTCTCGCAGACGGCGAGGAAGTCCTCGCGTTCGCTGCCGCTCAGCGCGTGCTGGAAGGTCACGGCGGCGTCATAGCGGGTGATTTCGTCGTATTGATAGTCGACGACGCTGCTGATGGAGTCCTGAATGCCGAAGCCCGTGATGAGCAGCGCCGTACAGCCGCCGATGCCAATCATCATCATGACCATGCGCTTTTTAAAGCGCAGGATGTTTCGGATGGAGACTTTATGCAGGAAAGGGAGTCGGTCCCAGATCAGCGGGAGGCGTTCAAGCAGAATGCGCTTGCCCGCCTTCGGCGCTCTGGGGCGGATCAACTCCGCTGCCGGCTTCTGCAGCTCGGCGTGTACGACGTACCACGTCGTACCGAGCGCGCACAGCAGATATGCGCCCGACGAGACGAGCGCAAGCGGCCAGTCAAAGGCATACAGGATGCCGGTAAAGCCGTACATGATGTTATAGGCATGCCAGATCATCTTCGGCAGGAAATACGAGCCTGCCGCGATGCCGAGCACACAGCCGAGAACCGAGGCGATCCCGGCATAGAGGAAATATTGAGACAAAATCGCGCCGTTGGAATACCCCAGCGCCTTTAAAACGCCCGCCTGCGTCCGCTGCTCGTCGACCATGCGGGTCATGGTCGTGATGCAGACCAGCGCGGCCACGGCGAAGAAAAACAGCGGGAACACCCGTGACACGCCGCGCACGATATCGGAATCGTTCTCAAAGCAGGCATAGCCGACGTTGCTGCTGCGATCCAGCACGAACACGTCCGGGTTTTCGAGCTTTTCCAGTTCGTCCTCGCCGTCGCGGTAGTCCTGCTCGGCATCGGCCAGCTTTTGTTCACCATCGGCCAGCTCCTGCTCGGCGTCGGCCAGCTTCTGATCGCCGTCTGTGATCTCCTGCTTTGCGTCAGCCAGCTCCTGTTCGGCGTCGGAGATCTTCTGTTCTGCTTCGGCCTTACCTGTGTAATAATCCGCCCAGCCGTCTTTGAGTTCCTGTTTTGCGTCTTCCAGCTCCTGCCGGCCATCTTCCAGCTCCTGCTTCGCATCTTCCAGTTCCTGCTGCTTTTCTTCCAGCGTTTTTTTCGCCTCGTCCAGCTTTTTCTGGTTTTCCGCGAACGCCTCGTTCGCCGCGTCTGCCGCCAGATCCAGCTGATTCTCATTGTCGGCCAGAGCGTTCTTGCCCTCGTCCAGCTGCGCCTGCGCCGCTGCAAGCTGCCCACGCGCCGCCGCGATCTGCGCTTTGGCCGCCTCCGCCGCCTCCGGCGACATCGCTCCTGCGGAAACCGCAGCGTCTATCTGCGCCTCCTGTTTGTCGAGCGCGGCTTTCTGCGCGTCTAACTGCTGCTGCTGCTCGGCAAGCGTTTCGCGTGCTTTCTGGAGCTGCGCGAAAGCGAAGCTCATCTCGTTCTCGGCCTGTTTCTTTTCTTTTTCAAATTTGGCGGCGTTTTCCTCATAGGTCTGCTTCGCGTCGGCCAGCTTTTTTTCGCCGTCTGCCAGCTCCTGTTCGCCATCGGCCAGCTTCTGTTCATTTTCCTCGATCGTCCGCTGCCCGTCCACCAGCTTCTGGTATGCGTCGGCCAGTTCCTGCTCCGCCTCCTGCTTTGCGTCGGCCAGAGAAACAACGCCGTCAGCATACGTCTGATGCGCGTCTTCCAGCTCCTGCTTCGCGTCGGCAAGCTCCTGCTTTGCATCGGCCAACTCCTGCTGCTTTTCATCCAGCGTTTCACGCGCGTCGGAGAGCGTCTGCTTGGCCTCTTCATAGAGGCGATCGCTGCGCCCATAAGCCGCGCGCTCGGCAAGCTGCGTGACCCACGGCTCCGCCTCGTCTATACAGGCGGTATACGCATCGGAATAGACCTCACCCTGCCGGTCAGCCAGCCGCAGATAGAGCGACGTCTCATAATCCAGTGCAAACGCCTCCGGCAGAATGTACACAAACGACGAAAGCGTTCCGCTGCCGATGGAGGTGCCGCCGCGCTCATAATTGATGTATAAGACGCTCTTGGCGATGCCGACGATGGTGAATTCCCGGCGGTTGAAGCCGTCCAGCGTATCTTCGTCGTTCTCTTCCGTCAGAACGACTGTTTTTCCGAGATCCTTTTCGGAATACAGCAGCCCGTCAGCCAGACATTCCTCCGACGTCTGCGGAAATCTTCCACATTTTAAGCCCGGCAGGTCGATCTGCTCAGGCAGCGACAAAAATCTGCACGGCTTCGCCGCCCCATCTGCGACGGAGGCCAGCGCGTCTGCGCTCTTTTCCCCCTCGCAGGCCGCCACGCGCGCATCGGCGGCGAGCGCTTCCGCGTCCGTTTCGTCAAAGCCGACCGTGCTGACGAGGCGGAAATCATACATCCGGTGCGCCTCGGCATAGTCGTCCAGCGTATGTACCATTGCGGTCTTTGTCAGCCGCAGGCCGCAGAAAAATCCCACGCCCAGCGCGACGATCGCCGCGATCGCCAGAAACCGGGTGAGACTGCTGCGGATCTGGCGCATTGTCAGCTTCAGCATACCCGTCACCATTCGATGCTTTCCACCGGCACGGGCGCTTCATTGCGCCGCACGTCGGTGATCTGGCCGCTTCTGACGCGGATGACGCGGTCGGCCATGGCGGTCAGGGCGGAATTGTGCGTAATAATCACGACGGTCATGCCGTTTTCCCGGCTCTGCTTCTGCAAAAGCGCAAGGATCTGCTTGCCGGTCTGGTAGTCAAGCGCACCGGTCGGCTCGTCGCACAGCAGCAACTGCGGCCGTTTGGCCAGCGCCCGCGCGATGGCCACGCGCTGCTGCTCGCCGCCGGAGAGCTGGGCGGGGAAATTCTGCATCCGCTCGCCGAGGCCGACCTGCCGCAGCACCTCGTCTGCCGGGATGGGATTTTTACAAAGCTGACCCGCGATCTGCACGTTTTCCAGCGCCGTCATATTGGGAAGCAGATTATAAAACTGGAACACAAAGCCGACCTCGTGCCGGCGGTAGGTCGTCAGCCGTTTGCGGTCAAACCCCGACACATCCTCGCCCGCCAGCAGCACATGGCCGGAGGTCAGCCGGTCCATGCCTCCGAGAATGTTTAAAAGCGTCGTCTTGCCCGCGCCGGACTGCCCGACGATCACGCAGATCTCCCCCTCCGCGATTGTAAACGAGGCATCCTTCAGCGCGTCGATGCACACATCGCCCATCCGATAGGTCTTGCAGACATGATCGAACAACACAAAATTCTGCACACAGAACCCCTCCTGTATTTTTTCTAAAAGTATATTATGGCATACTGTTTTCTGTTTTGCTTGAATAATCCATGAACGCCGGGCTTGAAAATACTTTTTCTTGCTTTTGCCGCAGAACGATGGTACTATTAAATCGAAAAAACTATAGGGAAGCTCTGATTCAATGACCGAGAGCATTCGGCGAGAGATTTTGGCCCAAGACATCGGATCAGAGGTTCCCTGACAGGAAAAGGAGCGGTCCTTTTGGCAAAACAGATCACGCGGATCGTGCTGACTGGCGGGCCTGCCGCGGGCAAGACGACGCTTATCAGCCGCATTCTCAAGGAATTCAAGCAGGACGAGGGCTGGAAGGTCATTACCATCCCTGAAACTGCGACGGAGCTGATCTCCGGCTTCGGCATCAAGCCCTTCGGCGGGTGCGTGTCCATGCTGGATTTTCAGGATTTTGTCGTTTCCGACCAGCTGCACAAGGAGCAGCTGGCGCTCAAGGCGGCACAGATGGTGCCGGAGGAGCACGTCATCGTGCTGTACGACCGTGCGCTCTTCGATGACAAGGCCTATATCTCCGACGAGGAGTTCCGGCAGGTGCTCGCGCGCTTCGGCCTGACCGAGCAGCAGGCGCTTTCCCACTACGATACCGTCCTGCACCTCGTCTCCTGCGCCAAGGGCGCGGAGTTTGCCTATAATTTCGGCAACGAGGCGCGCTACGAGCCGCTGGAGCTTGCGCGGGAAAAGGACGATCTGACGCTGCGCGCATGGCGTGCGCACCCGAATCTGCACGTGATCGACAATTCCGTCGATTTTGAGGACAAGATCGCGCGCGGCCTGCGCGCCGTCTATGAAGCGCTCGGCAGGCCCACGCAGCAGGAGGTCTGGCACAAGTATCTCATCGCGCTGCCCACGCTCCAGACGCTCGAGCAGACATATCACGCCGCCAGCATCGACATGATGCAGACCTATCTGACCCGCGCCAACCCCAACATCGTCCGCCGCGTCCGCCAGCAGAAAAACGGCGGAGATTATCTCTATTTCTACACGGAAAAGCGCACGACCGGCTCCGGCCAGTGGGAGACGGAAAAGCCGATCTCCGAAAAGGAATACATCCGCTATCTCATGGAGGGAGACACGAGCCTGCACACCGTCCACAAGACGAAATACCGCTTTGTGTATAACGGCTGCCGGTTCGAGATTGATGTCTATCCGTTCTCGCAGGACCGGGCCATCATGCGTGCCGCATTGCCGGAAAATGCCCCCGTGCTTACCGCGCCGCCCGAGATCACCGTCCTGCGCGAGGTCACCGGCGACCCCGCCTACAAAAACCGCCAGCTGGCGAAAAATCAGAGACTGTAAAAGCTGCCGCCCGCGTTCAGTTCCATCGAACGCGGGCGGTGTGTTTTGTGAAAGGGGCGTTCCGGTGTGCCTCCGGCGGCCCATTCTTTTCCGTCTTGCCGGAAAAGAATGGGAAGAAAAGGGGCGCTGGTTACGGTTTGGTGCGTCCTGCGGGCGGACAGAGTCGTCCGCCACTACGGCGCTGCATCAAAAATTCTGAGCTGCATCAAGCTTTGCGGGAAAAGTCCAGAAAAACCAAAGGGGTTTTTCTGGTCGGTTCAAGGGGGGCCGGGGGAAATCGAAATCCCCCCGGGCTCGTTTTCTTTTCCCAATCTTTTCTTTTGGAGAAGCAAAAGAAAAGACTGGACAGCAGCCGCAGATTTTTAATACGAGTTCTTACTTTGCCGTGCGCCTCAAAATGCTGCGGCTTTTCGTTTATTCCACGCCGGTGACTTCGTAATCCTGCGCTTCGACGGCAGCCTTGAGCGTCTCGTTCGAAACATCCTTCGTGAGCGTGACGACGGCGGTGCCGTTGTTGTGATCCGCGACTGCGGAAGCAACGCCGTCCACGGCTTCGAGCGCCTTTTTGACGCGCGCTTCGCAGTGACCGCACATCATGCCCTTTACGTGTAATGTCTTTGTCATACCAGTTTCCTCCTTATTTTGTTCTGCCAGATGAATTTCCGGCATGGGTTTTCCTTTGTGATCGTGTTTGGCGCTGTAGAGTTTGCACAGGTTCAGCCGCAGCGCGTTCGACACCACGCAGAAGCTGGACAGGCTCATGGCCGCCGCGCCGTACATCGGATTGAGCGTCAGCCCCAGCCCGACGAACACGCCGGCTGCCAGCGGGATGCCGATGACGTTGTAGATAAACGCCCAGAACAGGTTCTCGTGGATGTTCCGCAGTGCCGCACGGCTGAGGCGGATGGCGGCGGCGACATCGAGCAGCGTGCTCTTCATAAGCACCACATCCGCCGCATCGATGGCGACGTCGGCTCCCGCGCCGATGGCAATGCCTGTGTCGGCGGCGGTGAGGGCGGGGGCGTCGTTGATGCCGTCGCCGACCATGGCGACGGGGCCGTATTTCTGAAGCTCACGCACGACGGCCTCCTTGCCGCCCGGCAGAACGCCCGCGACTACATCGTCCACGCCCGCAAGCTTGCCGATGGCGTCGGCTGTGCGCTGGTTATCGCCCGTCAGCATCACGACGCGGATGCCCATGCCGCGCAGCTGCCGGATGGCCTCCGGGCTTTCCGGCTTGATGGCGTCCGCCACGGCGATGAGGCCGAGAAGTCTGCCGTTTTTCGCGAACAGCAGCGGCGTCTTGCCGGATTGCGACAGTGCGTCCGCCTGCTTGTGGATCTCCTGCGGCAGGGCGAGCTGCGAGGCCATATATTTGACGCTGCCGCCGAGCAGCTGCGCGCCCAGTACCGTCGCGGTCAGACCGCTGCCGGTGATGGCGGCGAAGTTCTCCGCCGCTTCGGGCTGCAACTTTTCTTCCTCGCCGCGCTTCATGATCGCCGCGGCCAGCGGATGCTCGCTCTTGGCCTCCAGCGAGACGGCTGCCTGCAAAAGCTCCCGCTCCGTCACGCCGTCCGCCGGGATGAGATCTGTGACCTCCGGCTGGCCGGAGGTGATGGTTCCGGTCTTGTCAAGGGCGACGATGCGCGTCCGACCCGTATGCTCCAGACTTGCCGCCGTTTTGAAGAGAATGCCGTTTTTCGCGCCCACGCCGCTGCCGACCATGATGGCGACCGGCGTGGCAAGGCCCAGCGCACACGGGCAGCTGATGACCAGCACGGAAATGCCCCGCGCAAGCGCAAAGGAGAATTCCCGGCCCAGCAGCAGCCAGACGATTGTTGTGACAAGCGCGATGGAGATGACCGCCGGGACGAACACGCCCGCGACCTTGTCCGCCGTCTTGGCAATCGGCGCTTTCGTCGCCGCCGCATCGGAGACCATGCGGATGATCTGGCTGAGTGTGGTATCCTCGCCGACGCGGGTGGCCTCGCAGCGGAGGAAGCCCGAGCAGTTGACCGTCGCGGCGGACACGCCGTCGCCGGGGGCTTTATCGACCGGGACGCTTTCGCCGGTCAGCGCCGCTTCGTTGACGGCGCTCGCGCCGTCCAGCACAACGCCGTCGACCGGGATGCTCTGGCCCGGACGGACGACGAACACGTCGCCCTTGCGGACCTGCGCGGCGGGAATTTTGACCTCTTTGCCGTCGCGGATGACCGTTGCCGTCTCCGGTGCGAGGGCCATGAGGCTCTTGAGCGCGTCCGTGGTTTTTCCCTTGGAGTGCGCCTCGAGCAGCTTGCCGACGGTGATGAGCGTGAGGATCATGGCGGCGGACTCAAAATAAAATTCGTCCATATACGCCATGGCGGCTTCGCTGCCGCCGTGCAGCTGCGCGTCCGTCATGGCAAACAGCGCGTAGACGCTCCACCCGTAGGACGCCGCCGCGCCGAGCGAGACGAGCGTGTCCATGTTCGGCGAGCCGCGCAGCAGGCTCTTCGTGCCGCTGATGAAAAATTCCTGGTTGATGACCATGACGATCCCGGCCAGCAGCAGCTGGACAAGGCCCATGGCGACGTGGTTGCCGTCAAACCAGCCTGGCAGCGGCCAGCCCCACATCATGTGGCCCATCGAGAAATACATCAGAATGAGCAAAAATGCGACAGAGGCGATCAGCCGCTTTTTAAGATGCGGCGTCTGCCTGTCCTCCAGCGCGCTTGCGTCCGCCGCAGGAGCGGCCTCCTGCCCGCGCACAGACGCGCCGTAGCCCGCGTCCTCGACGGCATTGATGATGGCGGCAGGCTCCGCCGTACCCTCGACGCCCATCGAGTTTGTGAGCAGACTCACGGCGCAGGATGTAACGCCCGGCACCTTTTTGACCGCTTTTTCCACACTGGCGCTGCAAGCGGCGCAGTGCATGCCGGTCACGGTATATTGCTGCATGAAAATCCCTCCTTGGGAGCAAATTACTTCATTAGCTTTTGCAGAGTTGCCGCCAGTTCATCTACGATCTCTTCATGGCCGTTTTTCAAATCCCGCGTCACGCATGTGCGCAGATGCTCGGCCAGAAGCTCGCGGTTGAAGGCGTTGATGGCGGCGTTGACGGCAGCAGACTGCGTCAGCACGTCGTTGCAGTAGGCGTCGGCCTCGACCATCGCCTGTAGCCCCCGCACCTGTCCCTCAATGCGGCGCAGGCGGTTCAGAAGCTTCTTTTTCTCCTCCTGCGCGCGCAGTGTATGCTTTTCACAGCAGGAACATCGCTTGGGTTCCGGCATGGACCGTCCTCCTTTTCATTCCAAATACCCCATCGGGGTATCTTCATTATATACCCTGATGGGGTATTTGTCAAGTGTAAATTTACAGGGCTTCCTGTAGGGGCCGATGCCTACTCGGCCCGTTGGGAAGCTGCGAATTCGCAGTAGATTTCCGTAAAAGCTGGTGCGTTCTGCGGGCGGACAGAGTCGTCCGCCCCTACGAAACTCCCACGCCGGTGTCACCCCATCTTACAAAACTGTAAGACGCGCAGGAAAAAGTGTAAGCCAAATCGATAGCGCTTTTCCGTGCGGCGCGGTATACTGGGGGCAGAAATCAACACAGGAGGCTTTTCATCATGCAGATTCTCGAAGTAAACGGACTGCGCAAGGTCTACACGACGCGCTTTGGCGGCGCGTCAGTCGAGGCGCTCAGAAATATCAATTTCAGCGTGGAAAACGGGGAATACGTCGCCATCATGGGCGAATCCGGCTCCGGCAAGACGACGCTTTTAAACATTCTGGCCGGGCTTGACAAGCCGACCTCCGGCTCTGTCCTGCTGGACGGCAAGGATCTTGCCTCCATCAGGGAAGCCGACCGCGCGGCCTTACGCCGCGACCATCTGGGCTTCGTATTTCAGGAATTCAACCTGCTCGACACGTTCTCGGTCGAGGACAATATCTATCTGCCGCTCGTGCTGGCGGGCGTGCCGCAGAGGGAGCTTTCTGCGCGGCTGGAGCCAATCGCGGCAAGGCTCGGCATTACGGAGCTGCTGAAAAAATATCCGTATGAAATTTCCGGCGGCCAGAAGCAGCGCGCGGCCGTCGCCCGCGCGATCATCACGAACCCGCGCCTTCTGCTGGCCGACGAGCCGACCGGCGCGCTGGACTCCAAGGCGACGGACGAGCTGCTGCGCGTGTTCTCCGACATCAGCCGCAGCGGGCAGACGATCCTGATGGTCACGCACTCCGTCCGTGCGGCCAGCCGTGCCGGACGTGTCCTCTTCATCAAGGACGGCGAGGTCTATCACCAGCTTTACCGCGGCAATCTCACCGACGATCAGCTCTATCAGAAGATCACCGACGCGCTGACCGTTTTGCAGGCAGGGGGCGAGCAGGCATGACACACAAGCTCTATCCGCGCCTTGCCTGGCAGGGCATCACGAAAAACAAACGGCTGTATCTGCCGTTCCTGCTGACCTGCGTCGGCATGGTCACGATGACGTACATTCTGCTGTCGCTTGCCTCCTCCCCCATCCTCAGGACCTTCCCGGGCGGAGACACCATGCCCATGATTCTCGGCATGGGCAGCTTTGTCATGGCGGCGTTCGCCGTTTTGTTCCTGTTCTACACGAATTCCTTCCTTATCCGCCGCCGGAACCGCGAGTTTGGTCTTTACAACATTCTCGGCATGGGCAAGGGGAATCTGGCAAAGGTTCTGGCATGGGAAACGGTCATCATGGCGCTCATTTCCATCGTGGGCGGCGAGGCGCTGGGCATTGCACTCGGAAAGCTCTTTGAGCTGCTGCTCGTCAATATCGTGGACGGCACCGTACAGATGCAGTTTACCGTCTCCGTTCCGGCCACGACCATGACGACGATCCTGTATCTCGCCATCTTCGCGCTTTTGTTCCTGCGCTCGCTGGTGACGGTCTGCAAGACGAACGCGGCAGCGCTTCTGCGCAGCGAAGCCTGCGGCGAAAAGCCGCCGAAGGCGAACTGGGTGTTCGGCCTCGCTGGCTTTCTGATCCTCGGCGCGGCATATTATATTGCCGTGACGATCAAGCAGCCGCTGACGGCGCTGGCGGTGTTCTTTATCGCCGTTCTGATGGTCATCGCGGCGACGTATCTGATCTTTATCTCCGGCTCCGTGGTGCTGTGCCGCGCGCTGCAGAAGAATAAGCGGTATTATTATCAGAAAAACCATTTTATTTCCGTCTCGTCCATGGCTTACCGTATGAAGCGCAACGGCGCGGGACTGGCCTCGATCTGTATTCTTGCCACGATGGTGCTCGTTATGCTCTCGTCAACGACCTGCCTCTATTTCGGCAAGGAGGATGCGCTGCGCACACGCTATCCGAGCGATCTTTCTGTTGAACTGCGCTTTGTCAAGGACGAGGGCGGTATGGATGAAGCAAACATCGCCATCGCGCGCGGCATGATCGAGGACGTTATCAAACAGGACGGACTTGACGTGCAGGGGCAGTTCGATATCCGCAGCGCATGGTTCTCCGGTCTTCTCACGGGCAATACTTTCTCCCGCGCCGAAGAGAGTACGCTTATGGACTATGAGCGTGCGGTCGATCTGACGATCCTGCCGCTGGAGGACTATAGCCGCATGACAGGTGAAAGCCTGACGCTGGAGCCGGACGAGGCATATTTCTGCTGCCCGCGCATGGCCTACACACAGCCGGATATCCGCATCGGCGAGCTGACCTATCAGATCAAGGGCCAGCTGCCAAGCTTCGGCGGCTTCGGCGCGGACAGCGCAAACATCACGACGACGATCTATCTGATCGTCCCGGATTTTGACGCAGCGGTAAACGCGCTGCGGACGCAGAACACCCGCTATCCGGTCGTCGTAAGCTGGCAGTATTCGTTTGATTCCGGCAGCCCGGATGAAGCGCAGATCGCGTTTCTCCGCGATATGATGGGGACGTTTGCCGATAACAGGGAAGGGCTGGTCTACGCGTCGTACACGGTGGAGTCCATCGCGTTCAACCGCGAAGATTTCGTCGGCACCTACGGAAGCCTCTTTTTCCTCGCGATCCTGCTGAGCATCGTGATCCTCGCCGCCGCCGTTTTGATTCTATATTATAAGCAGATCTCCGAGGGCTATGAGGATCAGGCCCGGTTTGAGATCATGCAGCGCGTCGGCATGACGAAGACGGATATCCGCAAGTCCATCAACTCGCAGCTCCTGCTGGTGTTCTTCCTGCCGCTTTTGTTTGCGGGGCTGCATCTGGGCTTTGCGTTCCCGTTTGTTCATAAAATGCTGGTGCTGTTCAACCTCACGAATCTGAAGCTGCTCATCGGCACGACGGTCGTCACCTTCGCCATCTATGCGGTCTTCTACACGCTTGTCTACCGCATCACATCCAATTCGTATTATTCCATCGTCGCAGGCGCAAAGGAGGAAGCAGCATGATCCGGTTTTTGCTCCGTCTTGTTCTGGTGCTGGTCCTGATCGCGGCGCTGCTCATCGGTATGACATGCTGCGCTGCTAAAGCCGTCTTCGGCAGCTGCGCGGAGGTCGGCGTGCAGCAGACCGTCCGCAATCTGGAGGACTTCTTCCTCTGGCTGCGCGACGTGTGGACGCTTGCACGGGGGAAACTGGAACTATGCACAGTAATACCATGAAAAAAGCGAGATCCGGGCTTTCCGGCGGGATCTTTTATCTGGGGCTGGCGCTGATCGGCGTGCTGGCGATCCCGGCAGCGCTGCTGCTGGGATTGATCGCAGGTGTGTGGACGCTGACAGACAGGCTCACCGCGCTGCTGGAGACCCACAAAAATGCAGGTTGACGAAAGTCGGCCTGCATTTTTTAATTCGAATAGAATTGAAAAGAAATTTAACTTGCATTTTGTATGACGAAAACGGGCAATATTTTGATAAAATCGAAAATATATGAATAAATCAAAAAATACTCTTGCATTTTGAAATTCGGTTTTGTATAATGCAGAAAACAAAACTTGCAGGAGGGTGATCCCCATGGCAGAGCAGAACGAACTTCTGAGAAACGATATTGCACAGCTGAGCCAGACGCTTGCGCAGGATTACGCGATCCCTGCGGAGTATTTCGCCGACCAGAGCATCAAGCGCGGTCTGCGAAACGCCGACGGCACCGGTGTGATCATCGGCGTCAGCCAGGTCGGCAGCGTCCAGGGCTACTATATGATGGACGGCGAGCGCGTGCCGATGCC
>ERZ827168.1592-NODE-1592-length-30593-cov-22.873011_pt1 | contig 30593 bp, 25 predicted proteins | sample MGYA00519868_ERZ827168 | MGnify/ENA primary metagenome ERZ827168 (study PRJEB31778, sample SAMEA3449271) | human gut metagenome | biome: human gut; feature: human-associated habitat; material: faeces | place: United Kingdom | collected 2010/2012 ...
TTTCGGCTGGTTTACTGCTGATGGTTATTGACTGGATTTTTGAGAATTGCTATAAGCAGCGAAACCGCGTTCTAACGTTTGCCATTTCAATCCACGCTCCCCGCACGGGGAGCGACGGCAGCCACCGCCGCGCCAAGTTCACTGCTGCCATTTCAATCCACGCTCCCCGCACGGGGAGCGACAGTCAAGCAGGCGATGGTGCTCGCCTACTCCGACGAATTTCAATCCACGCTCCCCGCACGGGGAGCGACACACCTTCCGCTGCTGGCTCCTCCGGCTTGGAATATTTCAATCCACGCTCCCCGCACGGGGAGCGACGCGCGTCAACCGGGTCATTCGGGCGGGTTACGTTATTTCAATCCACGCTCCCCGCACGGGGAGCGACACTGCGCGCCGTTCATGGACATGGGCAAGAGCGTGATTTCAATCCACGCTCCCCGCACGGGGAGCGACGCAGACCTTGATGGACATCTGCCTTCGGGCGGCGATTTCAATCCACGCTCCCCGCACGGGGAGCGACGTAGTCAACGACTATGGAAGGAGTATACCACATGCAATTTCAATCCACGCTCCCCGCACGGGGAGCGACCGCGCCATTTGTAGACTTCGATGTCGTCAAGCGATTTCAATCCACGCTCCCCGCACGGGGAGCGACCGCGCCATTTGTAGACTTCGATGTCGTCAAGCGATTTCAATCCACGCTCCCCGCACGGGGAGCGACGGCATAAGCCGGGCGCGCCGCTGCGCGATTCTTCCATTTCAATCCACGCTCCCCGCACGGGGAGCGACTTCGCCTGTTCGCAGCCAGTGTTCCGACACGTTATTTCAATCCACGCTCCCCGCACGGGGAGCGACTTTCCGGCGCTTTCGCCGCGTCCTTCCGCTTGGATTTCAATCCACGCTCCCCGCACGGGGAGCGACCGGGTCGTGCATTGAGCTTTTCGATGCAAGAGAAATTTCAATCCACGCTCCCCGCACGGGGAGCGACGATGCCCACCGCCTTCATCGCCTTCTTGATGGTATTTCAATCCACGCTCCCCGCACGGGGAGCGACCAGCCATCGTGCCGTCCGCGCCGGTCTTGGCATTCAATTTCAATCCACGCTCCCCGCACGGGGAGCGACAAGTGGACGGCGTTCATGTCGCCACCAAGGGGCTATTTCAATCCACGCTCCCCGCACGGGGAGCGACCCGTCGGCGAAAGCGTGACGTTCACGGTGACGCAATTTCAATCCACGCTCCCCGCACGGGGAGCGACAGGACGTGACCCACTGGTTCAGGCGGAGCTGGCGATTTCAATCCACGCTCCCCGCACGGGGAGCGACACACCTGCTGCAGCCCATCGGCCTGCTGTATAGGAATTTCAATCCACGCTCCCCGCACGGGGAGCGACCAACCTGAATTACCTTATCGGTTTCGCTTACGCTATTTCAATCCACGCTCCCCGCACGGGGAGCGACCGTCCATGAGGGTGCGCACGTCCCGCGCGTCGGTGATTTCAATCCACGCTCCCCGCACGGGGAGCGACGAAGGCGGACAGCGTTTTATCCGAGGTCAAGGCATTTCAATCCACGCTCCCCGCACGGGGAGCGACAAGGCAAACGGTCATTCTCAGTTCAAGCAGAGTATTTCAATCCACGCTCCCCGCACGGGGAGCGACGTCGTAGGACACGCCCAGAAGGTTTTTGCCCTCGCATTTCAATCCACGCTCCCCGCACGGGGAGCGACGCTGCTGCAAGACGCAGACGGCAATCCAGGGCGTATTTCAATCCACGCTCCCCGCACGGGGAGCGACCACGTCATGGATCCAGAGCAGACAGTCCAGCGGCATTTCAATCCACGCTCCCCGCACGGGGAGCGACGGTGCGCGGCGGACGGGTCTTTCCTCGCTGAGTAGATTTCAATCCACGCTCCCCGCACGGGGAGCGACTTGACGGATTTTTCCTACATGGGAATTGCGGACAGTATTTCAATCCACGCTCCCCGCACGGGGAGCAACTGAAGGCGCACTGAAACCCGGCTCGCTTGTAAAGCAATTTCAATCCACGCTCCCCGCACGGGGAGCGACACATGTGCACGACGATACCCGATTGCCAATAACATATTTCAATCCACGCTCCCCGCACGGGGAGCGACGGCGGATGCCGACGTGGAGGAGGAAGCCATCACATTTCAATCCACGCTCCCCGCACGGGGAGCGACGCGCGAGCGCTCGCGCTTTTGCCCTGTTTGCGTGAAATTTCAATCCACGCTCCCCGCACGGGGAGCGACAAAAGAGGGATTCAGCCTCTTTAACCATCAGGTATTTCAATCCACGCTCCCCGCACGGGGAGCGACAGTGAGTGGAGGAGGCACAAGGCAATGGCAAACAAGATTTCAATCCACGCTCCCCGCACGGGGAGCGACCTACGAGAGCACATGGCGGCTGGAGGACGAGTTATTTCAATCCACGCTCCCCGCACGGGGAGCGACAATCACAACAGCCGGTCGAGCTACGCCTGTCATATTTCAATCCACGCTCCCCGCACGGGGAGCGACATGTCCTTTGGTGTAGGCTGGTTATCCGTCAGGATTTCAATCCACGCTCCCCGCACGGGGAGCGACTGCAGCGCGATTATCACGGAGCATTAGACATAGTATTTCAATCCACGCTCCCCGCACGGGGAGCGACCGCTGACAGAATCCTTTCCAATATGCGTCAAATTATTTCAATCCACGCTCCCCGCACGGGGAGCGACGGTTCGACACAATACAGGATTGCATTCACAAGGTATTTCAATCCACGCTCCCCGCACGGGGAGCGACTGCTCCGCTAACAACTCTTCAAGCCTTCGGCGTAATTTCAATCCACGCTCCCCGCACGGGGAGCGACACGGCGCTGGTGACGGACAAGACGCTGACGCTGGAATTTCAATCCACGCTCCCCGCACGGGGAGCGACGCTTCAAACCGCTGCTGATTTTCAGGATTCTCGTAATTTCAATCCACGCTCCCCGCACGGGGAGCGACGAGGACAGCGCCGCGAATCTGTACCAGCGCATCAAATTTCAATCCACGCTCCCCGCACGGGGAGCGACGTAATCTCCGGCGTGATGGTTCCACGCTCATAGCACATTTCAATCCACGCTCCCCGCACGGGGAGCGACATAAGGCGTCTATCAATTCGCGCTTGTCGGACTTGATTTCAATCCACGCTCCCCGCACGGGGAGCGACACGAACAATTCGCGGTGGACTGGATTGCAGTCGGATTTCAATCCACGCTCCCCGCACGGGGAGCGACGGATGACGATTTCGACAAGGAGCATTTTACAGCGGAGATTTCAATCCACGCTCCCCGCACGGGGAGCGACAAGCGCCCTGTGCGCGCGGTAGACCCTATTGGGCATTTCAATCCACGCTCCCCGCACGGGGAGCGACCAATTCAAGACTAAGATAAACCCGGAGGGCAAAAATTTCAATCCACGCTCCCCGCACGGGGAGCGACCAAGCTGGAACGCCTGAAACAGCTTGTTGGCAAAATTTCAATCCACGCTCCCCGCACGGGGAGCGACCGGAGGTCGCGCTGTCAACCGCATACGGACAAGGCTCATTTCAATCCACGCTCCCCGCACGGGGAGCGACGATGGCGCATTCCGTGTTGCTTGCGGTTTTGTACGATTTCAATCCACGCTCCCCGCACGGGGAGCGACGACGACGAACACTGCGCTGGTCACGGTGGATAAGATTTCAATCCACGCTCCCCGCACGGGGAGCGACGGTGGATTCATCGGAAGATGACTTTGTGCTGGAATTTCAATCCACGCTCCCCGCACGGGGAGCGACGGCCGTCAGCTTGTCCAGCTGGGTCGTGCGCTCACCATTTCAATCCACGCTCCCCGCACGGGGAGCGACGATTTCCGCTTCTGATAGTTCAGTCCAAGGATAGCATTTCAATCCACGCTCCCCGCACGGGGAGCGACTTTTGGCTTTTTCAAACATTGCACGAACAGTCATTTCAATCCACGCTCCCCGCACGGGGAGCGACCGACGCGGCGGCAGTTGGTGGTGTTCTGGCGCAGCGATTTCAATCCACGCTCCCCGCACGGGGAGCGACCCTGCCGGGTATGTAATGGCGCTGTCCGGGGTTTCATTTCAATCCACGCTCCCCGCACGGGGAGCGACCGCAATGCTGTGCATGATAAATCGGCAGATTTTATTTCAATCCACGCTCCCCGCACGGGGAGCGACAACCGCGCTTTATCGCCTTCTCAAGGATAATAAAATATTTCAATCCACGCTCCCCGCACGGGGAGCGACCCCGATATTGATGTTGTGCTTGCGTCACAACCAATTTCAATCCACGCTCCCCGCACGGGGAGCGACAACGTTCGGAGCGCTCAAAGATATGATTGAAAATATTTCAATCCACGCTCCCCGCACGGGGAGCGACGTTTAACTTCTACGGACAGCAAAGTTACGAATATATTTCAATCCACGCTCCCCGCACGGGGAGCGACACGGGAAAGCGTCAGCTTGTACAGTTCCGCCGGGATTTCAATCCACGCTCCCCGCACGGGGAGCGACTATTGCGCTTCTTTATTCGCATCAGCGTAAACCGCATTTCAATCCACGCTCCCCGCACGGGGAGCGACTCCTCAACCACGGAAAAAACGCGATTTTCATGCATTTCAATCCACGCTCCCCGCACGGGGAGCGACATAACGATGATTTTCCTTGCTCTCCGTCTGAACTTATTTCAATCCACGCTCCCCGCACGGGGAGCGACGTAGGTACAACAAGCTGAATTTGTAGCAATAGACATTTCAATCCACGCTCCCCGCACGGGGAGCGACATAACGTCATTTTGGCAATATTCAATCTCCGCTTCTATTTCAATCCACGCTCCCCGCACGGGGAGCGACCTTTTGGCTTTTTCAAACATTGCGCGAACCGTTATTTCAATCCACGCTCCCCGCACGGGGAGCGACGGGTTCAACTTGCAGATTACGCAGATTCGGAGCAAATTTCAATCCACGCTCCCCGCACGGGGAGCGACACTCGAAGCGGATGTGCTAACGATTGAAGTAACAATTTCAATCCACGCTCCCCGCACGGGGAGCGACCGAAGTGCACACCCCTGCCCCCTTCATCAGCGACATTTCAATCCACGCTCCCCGCACGGGGAGCGACTTATAAATCCTTTGGAAGATAACGGGCGTGTTCTTATTTCAATCCACGCTCCCCGCACGGGGAGCGACGGGTTCAACTTGCAGATTACGCAGATTCGGAGCAAATTTCAATCCACGCTCCCCGCACGGGGAGCGACAACTTGCGAAATAGCCCTATAAGCAGGAAGAAGGGAATTTCAATCCACGCTCCCCGCACGGGGAGCGACAATATTATTCTGTTATGTTCGCCGCTTATTACCATTTCAATCCACGCTCCCCGCACGGGGAGCGACGAAAGATGCTATCAATAATAATACGATTGTTATGCAATTTCAATCCACGCTCCCCGCACGGGGAGCGACAGAAACTGACAAGTCAATTCAAATGGGGCTTGCCCATTTCAATCCACGCTCCCCGCACGGGGAGCGACTTTTAGGAGGGCGTATGAATAACCTATTTTTGGAATTTCAATCCACGCTCCCCGCACGGGGAGCGACCGCGCACAATTTTTTCCAGTCGTCCATACAAGGCATTTCAATCCACGCTCCCCGCACGGGGAGCGACACCAATAATTATACCGCGGTCGCACTGCACCTTATTTCAATCCACGCTCCCCGCACGGGGAGCGACACCAATAATTATACCGCGGTCGCACTGCACCTTATTTCAATCCACGCTCCCCGCACGGGGAGCGACTGGATGGACAATGACTACGACCAGCACCCGGAGCATTTCAATCCACGCTCCCCGCACGGGGAGCGACAATGGGACGACATCAACAAAGCATACAGCGAGTATATTTCAATCCACGCTCCCCGCACGGGGAGCGACGGCTTTCGCCCTTGCGCCTACTGAGATGATAACACAATTTCAATCCACGCTCCCCGCACGGGGAGCGACGAAGCTGAAAGCCATGACGCGAGACGAGTTCGCATTTCAATCCACGCTCCCCGCACGGGGAGCGACCGCATATTCCCGTTCTCGTCAAAAACGCCCTGAAAATTTCAATCCACGCTCCCCGCACGGGGAGCGACATAACCAAAAATTATACCGTGGTCGCACTGAACCCTATTTCAATCCACGCTCCCCGCACGGGGAGCGACAAATGTGCTGATGTAAATCCTGCCACAATCATCAGTATTTCAATCCACGCTCCCCGCACGGGGAGCGACCCCGACGGGAAGAGGACACGACCAATTTTTGACGGATTTCAATCCACGCTCCCCGCACGGGGAGCGACCTGGGAGCGCGTCGGCATGGGCGCAGACCGTACGATTTCAATCCACGCTCCCCGCACGGGGAGCGACACATCGGCGCGTATATCTATGCTTGCGTGATGCACATTTCAATCCACGCTCCCCGCACGGGGAGCGACCGGCTTTCGCCCTTGCGCCTACTGAAATGATAACACAATTTCAATCCACGCTCCCCGCACGGGGAGCGACCTTTCAAGCGTGGGGAACGGTGCATCAGGATAACAATTTCAATCCACGCTCCCCGCACGGGGAGCGACCGGTTTGACGCTCAAAGACGTGAAAAAAGAGATATTTCAATCCACGCTCCCCGCACGGGGAGCGACGTAAATGATTCTGCCGCCCTCAACATAGTAACGATTTCAATCCACGCTCCCCGCACGGGGAGCGACCTGGGAGCGCGTCGGCATGGGCGCAGACCGTACGATTTCAATCCACGCTCCCCGCACGGGGAGCGACACATCGGCGCGTATATCTATGCTTGCGTGATGCACATTTCAATCCACGCTCCCCGCACGGGGAGCGACCGGCTTTCGCCCTTGCGCCTACTGAAATGATAACACAATTTCAATCCACGCTCCCCGCACGGGGAGCGACCTTTCAAGCGTGGGGAACGGTGCATCAGGATAACAATTTCAATCCACGCTCCCCGCACGGGGAGCGACCGGTTTGACGCTCAAAGACGTGAAAAAAGAGATATTTCAATCCACGCTCCCCGCACGGGGAGCGACGTAAATGATTCTGCCGCCCTCAACATAGTAACGATTTCAATCCACGCTCCCCGCACGGGGAGCGACCCTAAGGTTGCGCAGTTTAACTTTTATGGTCAGCATTTCAATCCACGCTCCCCGCACGGGGAGCGACCATCAGGCGGTGAACCAAGCCCCTCTTGATTTGATTTCAATCCACGCTCCCCGCACGGGGAGCGACCGTCAGGCGGGTCAGGCTTCCTCCGTCTCTTGATTTATTTCAATCCACGCTCCCCGCACGGGGAGCGACCATGCGCTGGAATTCCTCGTGCATCATGGCGCGATTTCAATCCACGCTCCCCGCACGGGGAGCGACGGCATCGTCGCTTCCTACCGGGCGCTGGGCTTCGAATTTCAATCCACGCTCCCCGCACGGGGAGCGACATCAAGCAGCGGGTATCGCCCCGCAGAACGGAGATTTCAATCCACGCTCCCCGCACGGGGAGCGACTGCAGCCTTCCATGCTCAACTCATCGCTCACTTATTTCAATCCACGCTCCCCGCACGGGGAGCGACTACCGGCAGCTCAAAACGATTTATAAGCAGCGCAGATTTCAATCCACGCTCCCCGCACGGGGAGCGACTCCCAGCATCGCCACTTTGTGCCGTAGTCCTCTGTGTATTTCAATCCACGCTCCCCGCACGGGGAGCGACTCCGGCTCGACATCCTCACCCGTCGCCACATAATCAAATTTCAATCCACGCTCCCCGCACGGGGAGCGACTAGCGGTGAGCGCTGCGACTGCGGATGCAGTCATTTCAATCCACGCTCCCCGCACGGGGAGCGACCCGTTTGACATGGTGGAGCGAATTGAGAAAGGGGATTTCAATCCACGCTCCCCGCACGGGGAGCGACGCAAGCGCTTTTATTAAGTTTATGTAATCACATAATTTCAATCCACGCTCCCCGCACGGGGAGCGACCATGCGCTCTCCGGGTGCGCATCGTACTTTCCCAATTTCAATCCACGCTCCCCGCACGGGGAGCGACCAAGCATGGCGGTGGAGGTGCTGGACGCGCAAAAATTTCAATCCACGCTCCCCGCACGGGGAGCGACTATTCCTTACGCTTTCCTGTCAGGCTGCTTACACATTTCAATCCACGCTCCCCGCACGGGGAGCGACGGCGTACTTGCGTCGCTCACGTCATCCGCGTCTCCATTTCAATCCACGCTCCCCGCACGGGGAGCGACACTGCCCAGAGCGTTTTGCGTGGCTGCTGGATGACATTTCAATCCACGCTCCCCGCACGGGGAGCGACAGGGCTTTCAGCTTCCGCACACTCTGGCGGATGGCATTTCAATCCACGCTCCCCGCACGGGGAGCGACCCGTGATTCCGAGTTGCTTTGCAACATCGGCTTGCATTTCAATCCACGCTCCCCGCACGGGGAGCGACCGTTCCCGGAAATTCTGCTTGCGCTTCGGCTCTCATTTCAATCCACGCTCCCCGCACGGGGAGCGACGTTTTTCAACCTCCGGAGCATGTGACAAAAATCATTTCAATCCACGCTCCCCGCACGGGGAGCGACGGAAGCGAGGAAGGCAAAAAAAAAGACGCAAGCCATTTCAATCCACGCTCCCCGCACGGGGAGCGACTTCAGCCGCTTCCTGCAAAAGCGCATCTTTCTCAATTTCAATCCACGCTCCCCGCACGGGGAGCGACGCGTCAGCGTCAGCACATACAACGCCAACGACGATTTCAATCCACGCTCCCCGCACGGGGAGCGACGCGAAGTCGGAGGTGAGGACGTAACCGTCCATGACAATTTCAATCCACGCTCCCCGCACGGGGAGCGACGGGAGAGGATTGGCGCTGGGAGAAGTACATCAACATTTCAATCCACGCTCCCCGCACGGGGAGCGACACGATGGCGGACGCAAAGGCGCTGATGAGCGCGGTATTTCAATCCACGCTCCCCGCACGGGGAGCGACCGCTTTTCCAAGTATTTTGCATTCCGACGGAAGATTTCAATCCACGCTCCCCGCACGGGGAGCGACGCGCTCCGCCGGGTTTCCAGCGCCCGTTCGAGGTCATTTCAATCCACGCTCCCCGCACGGGGAGCGACCCCGCAAGGCGCACGGCATTGCCTACCGCGTGACATTTCAATCCACGCTCCCCGCACGGGGAGCGACCGGCAGCCCACCCGCACAGCCACATCAGGACGGCCAATTTCAATCCACGCTCCCCGCACGGGGAGCGACTGATATATGCCAGGCAGCATCACATCCCTTGCTCGAATTTCAATCCACGCTCCCCGCACGGGGAGCGACCCTCCTAATAGTTGCTATTCCATCAGGGCATTTCTTATTTCAATCCACGCTCCCCGCACGGGGAGCGACCACCGCTTTAGCAAGTCATCCCAGTCCGATTTGGCATTTCAATCCACGCTCCCCGCACGGGGAGCGACAGCGCAAAGTAACAATTCTGTCGATCAGAATCATAGGCTTTGCACAAAAAGTATACCACAAAACAGTCCTTTTGAGAATTAGCTTAGCCGAAAATGCGGTAATTTTGCCGAAAAGACCGCAAAATCCGGTGCGAACCTCCCTGCAAAAGGCTGGAGGCTTGCGCTTCGCACGGGCGATTCGCGCGGCGCGCCCTTACAGCATCAGCAGCCCTTCCGGGGCGTAGCTCGTCTTCACGCCAATGTGCTCAATCCGGCTTTCGTAGTGATTGCCGAGGTTGTAAAAGCGCAAACTGTCCTTTTCCGGGTCAATCAGCTGCCGAAGTTCCGCCTGAAGCAGCTTGTACTGTGCGGCATCCAAAGAGCACTCAAATACGGAATTCTGCACGCGCTGACCGTGGACGACGCAGCGCTTGGCGACTTGCCGCAAGCGGCGTTTGCCGTCTGCATCGACGGTGGAAACATCGTAGGTGATTAGAACCAGCATCGGGAACGCCTCGCTTTCGGGTTATTTCCAGAGGAATGGGGGATAACCGTCTGTGTCGCCGCGGAGGGTGCGCGCAAGCAGCAGCGCCTGTACATAGGGAACAAGCCCCCACATGATTTTTTCTTTCAGGAACGGGTGGGTGATTTCTTCGCGTTTGCGGTTTTGCCACGCGGTCAAGAACTGCTTGCGCCCGGCATCGTTCAAGAAGACGGCGCCGCTTTCCTGCCGGTCGAAGTGCTTGTCCTGCAGCACACGGTTGTTCACCAGCGTGATGCAGAGGCGATCTGCCATCGGGGCGCGCAGTTCTTCCATCAGGTCAAGGGCGAGCGACGTGCGCCCCGGACGGTCGCGGTGCATGAAGCCGACGTAGGCATCCAGCCCGACGCTTTCCAGCGCGGCAGCGCAGTCGTTGGCGAGCAGCACATAGGCGAAGGAGAGCAGGGCGTTCATGTTGTCCTGCGGCGGGCGGCGATTGCGGCCGTTCAGCAAGAAATCCGCCTTTTGAGTCAGTATCATTTCGTCGAATACCGAAAAATAATCGGCGGATGCGTCGCCTTCCAGCCCGCGCAGCACATCTAAATCAACCGCTGATTCAATTTGCGGCAGCTTGGCATCTAACGCAGCGGAAACATTCTTGAGTGCCTGCACATTCACGCGCAAGGCGTGGTCACGGATGGTACGCTCCAGCACCCAGCGCTGATTGTATACCTTGCCGAAGATGAAATTCCGTGCAATCAGGCAGCTGGCGGATAGGCTGTCGGCGCGCCGATACTGCTCGCGGCGCAGCAGAACATTGCCGCGCTCGCTGCCGCAGACGCGCGCTAAAAATCGCCCGCGCGGCGTCAGAAACGTCAGCCCAATACCGCGCTCTGCGCAAGCACCCATGAGTGCTGGACTTGCGCCTTTGTAGGAGAAAGTCAGAATGCCCTCCAGCATCAGCAGGGGATACTGCGCGCGCTTTTCCTCGCCCACATGGACGACGATATTCTCGTTTTCCAGCGACAAGTAGGCATCTTCCGTCGTCACGAACAGCGTATTCAGCATCTTTCTCATGGCGAATCCTCCGCAATACGGGCGTGCATGTAAGCGCGGACGCTGCCGGTTCGGCTGAGCCGCGGAACGCATACATCCTTGAGCGAGCAGGCATTGCAGCCCTTGTGCGCCCGAACGGATGGCGTATGTCCGCGCGCCTGATTCTCCAGCAGTTCCGCCAGAAGCGACAGCGTCCGCGCACGGAGGGATTCATCCAGCGCAACCCGCGTCCGCCGGCGGGGTTCGCCGTAAAACAAGCTGCCCTCCGGGATGGCACAGCAGAGCATCTCCTCCAAGCAGAGCGCCTGTGCGCACAGCTGCACCTCGTCGGCATCCTGCGTTTTGTCTGACCCTTTTTTATATTCTACCGGGTACGGCAGCCACAGCCCTTCGCGTCCGTGCAGCGCAACACCGCCGGGGCTGCGGTGGAACTCCACCACGTCGCTGACGCCGTGCAGGTGCAGGCGGGCGGATTCCAGCCGCAGTCCGCGCAGAATCAGCGTATCGCCGCGCAATTCCGCTTCCGGGCCGTGATGCGCCGTTTGGTGGAACACTTGCCCCTCCGCCGTGTGCGCATTTTCTGCCCACTGCTGCTCCAGAAAAATCAATCCCCATTGGCGGCGGCAGTAGGCGTAATGCTGCAAGGCGGAGAGGGTCGCGTCCTGCTGCGTCACCCCTTCACTTCGCAGGTGACGCCGTCCGGCAGATTCGCGTCATCCACCGTCCACTCGTAGTCCGCAAAGCTGCGCGGAACCGTTACATCCGCCTTGCGCGCTACACGCACGCGTTCAAACAGCTTCCACGCGGGGGCGTTGCCCAGTTCCTTCTCATGGCGGAAGATGATGAGCTTGCGCACTGCCATCATGCCGCGCGCGGCGGAATGGTCGTTTTCAAACATGTTGAGGATGGCATCCCACAACAGTTCGAGGTCTTCTTCGCTGAACCCCGTGACCCTGCGCGCAAGATTCGCGGATACGAAGCCTTCCACGCGGTACAGCCCGTACGGGACGATGTACTTGCACCCCATTTCCGTATCCTTCTTTTCGGCATCCTTTTCCGTGGTGATGGCGACGCGGGTGATGGTAATTTCCTGTGGCACGATGGGGTCGATACTGCGGGCAAAGCCCAGCTGTACCGGACCGCGCACCTGACCGCAGTTCAGCTTCGCTGTGACGAATGTTGTCATGACTGCGCCGAACGTTCGAATGTCGTAGTAGTGGCTGCACATGTAGTCGCGCAACTTGACTTCAATATTCTCGTCGGTCGATTTCAATTTTTTCTTGCTCTTTTGGTCGTCATCTGTGAGATTGCCACAGCCGCAGGCATCCAAGCCGTCTCTGTCACGACGATTCAGCGTGATTCCATCCTGAATGTAAATGCCGAAATGCGGGTCGCCCTCCTTGACGGTTGCCACATAGTCGCGAATCTTGCGCTTTATGCACACGTCCGTCACCAGCCCCAGACCCGTTTCCGGGTCGGTACGGGGCATGTTGCCGGCATCGGGGTCGCCGTTGGGATTGCCGTTCTGCACATCGAACAGCACCACGAAATCATACCGGTTGCGAATCACATCAGACATTGCTGTTTTCCTCCTTTTTCGTGAAGAACTTCTGCTTCTGGTGATAGTAGCCCAGCTGGAAAATGCCCTGATCCTGCAGGTTCAGGCGCGCGGGATAGCTTTCATGAATCATGCCCATCAATTCGGTTATCTGCCTGTCGCGGACAATTCGGAGACCTTCGGAAGAAATTTTCGGAAGATAATATCTGTTTATACGGTCAATTAAAATGTGAAAAATGATACCGGGCGTTGTGCAGGCAGAACCAAAATAGTGATCTCGAATGGTACGGTTTATTTTGCGCCCAGCACTTTCATAAGCTTCTTGCTGTACTTTTTCCAGTACAGCGAAAAGACGCCCAAGCACATACGGCACATAGGTTGTTTGCTCATTGAGTTGCACGTCGATGACCTCCTTGTATTGCGGATTACTGCCGTTTTTCAGCAGCCATGCTTTTATAATCGCTGCCTTGCCGCGGTTAATCTTCTGTTCCGCGTGGATGCGCAATTCGGTTTGCGTCAGCAGCGCGACAGGGTAGGGCGTATTGTTGAGAATCGCGCAAAGCAAATTCCTGATGAGAATGTCTGAAAAAGTCAGCGACTTTTTTTCACCGTCATTTTCTGACTTCCTTTTAGACATGTGCTTTTTCGCACTTTCATTTTTTGCAGCATCATCGTCATCGGAATTACGAGTGGTTTCTTTAAGCAGTGCATAAGCGGAAAGTGTTTCCCGCGTGTCATAGGAAGGGCGAATGATGTTCAAGCGCTCCTGATGACGCGCCAAATTCGCGGCAAAATCGCCGAACGTCCCTTGCAGGAAGAAACGAACCGACAAGCGGGACGTATTCGGTGTCAATCCAAGAATGTAGAAGGGAACGCTGGAATTCAGCGGAACATTCTTCCACTGAATATCCTGCCCAAGGCGGATGGCTTTCATGATGCCGTCCAGCATATTCTGCGTCATGTCGTTATTTGTTCCCAACATGGCGGCAAAGCAGTCGCTATAAGCTGATTGCGCCGTTTCCGCCCAGTAAACGAGCGTGGTAGACCCAAGCAGACTGTGGTAGTCCTTCACGCGCAGCATGTAGTTGAGCGCTTCGCCGTAGGCAAAGGCGGCGCGATTTCCGATGGGGGCGTTCAAGCCTTGTGCTTCCTCTCGACCGTAGGATTCGAAGGAATTGTTGTTGAAGGAAACAAGTAATGCGCCAGAGGGCTGTGCACCAGTTATCCCCTTGATAGCAGGGTGCAGGCGCGCAATGGTATCCAGTTCGCCCGTGACCAGACAACGTCCTCGCGTGATATTATCTTCCGTACTGCTGTTCGCAGCTTCGTCCCAAACTGCTTGAATTTCTGGTATATCCTGTGACATCGTGGTCACGCCGAATGCGTCGGTCATGCAGAAAACTAAATTGCTACTTTTGCACAGCTCGTCAAAATGATCCGACAGGGCAGGAAATTGCATTGCCTGTTCGGGTTGCCAAGTGTCGAAGAAGCGGAGAATCGCCTGCGCCATCGGGCAGGATATGCCGTCCAGCAGCGCATGATGCTTCTTGGCGCTTGTGCGGAAACAAATTTCAGCATCTTTGAGGGGATCCTTGCCTGTACCACTGTATGGCTCATTAGTAATGCCGAGCAAGTATTTGGCGTTGTCACACAAAAAACTGGCTGCTTTGTGACCGCTGGTACGTTTGGCGGGGGTTGGCAGGAACATTGTGCGCGGAATCAGCTTGCCTTTCTCGTTGGCTGTGCCGAGCATTTCCACCGACTCCACCTGCCCGTCAGCAGTCAGATACAAGCCCCATTGCACCTTGACGACCGACCAGCCGGGACGCTCCAATTTGCCCTGTGCGGCGAGCGAATCATAGCACCGCACGAGCGACTGCAGAATCATTTCACCACCTCACAGTCTGTCAAATCAATCACGCCATGCACCATCTGCGCGCGGAAGAACATCGGTTGTATGTTTTCCGGGTCGGAATAATCCAAATCAAAAAGCATATAGCCCAAATCCCTCGTTTCGTCGATGGCGGGGATTTCGCCGCCATCCCAGAGCCGGAAATGCGCCGTGCATTCCCGACACCCAAGATACGGCTGCATGTACGCCTGACCGCTGCGCAGACGCCGCTTCACGATGTCCTGAAATTTGCCGGGATTGTCCGAAGGATTGGCTTGGTCGGTCATTACGAAATGCGCTTCGATGACGTAGTGTACGTCGCGGAGCATCATGGTGGCGCGCTGCTGTGTTTTTTCTTTTCGATTGATATAGGAACGAGCCCTTCCGTTGGCTTCACGCAGGATTTTGTCACGGGAAACCTTGAATGGTACTTCGTTGCGTCGAATGTTGATGAAACGGATGGGATTGCAGACGTAGATACGGTCTATTATCCAACGAAGGCCATTATGAAAATATACGCTTTCCACCATTCCGCGGGCGGCACTGGGCGTGGGAACGTCATAGCTGACACGCTCAACCTTCATTTCAGGCCGGGTGAAGCACGCGTAGTCGCCCCACACCTCCATTTTGATGGACATTGGTTCACCTCCTCATACTTTTGCTAAAATCAACACTTGCCGATGTGGGCAAGTGACAGGTCGTAGGGAACGAACGGGAATCGTGAAAATTCCACCTCCTTTCAGGTGACAAGAACAGTATAGCACAGGATAGTGCATAAGTCAAGGACTGATTTTCACTGTATTAGATAATTAAAACGCAAGACTATTAAGCATGGTTTGACACGTCAGCGAAAAGATGATAAAATGCCAAAGTCGGATAGAAACGGCGGGTAATTCGCTGCTTCTATCTGTGGGTTGAAATACTGTGTTAGATAATTATCTAACGGGGCGGGCGGTGAGCGCAATGCTTGCCGCCCGTTTCTGCTTTTCTTCATTACATATATCAGGTGAACAGCCCAAGTCCGCTCGTGCAGCTGACCTGCAAGCCGCATTCCGGCGTGTACAATTTGATGTCGCTCAGAATGCCGCAGTGCGCGTCGGTGATTTCCGTGACGCCGCCGATGCTGCACAACGCCTGATACTCGCGGCGGTAAATACTCACGCCGCAGCGCCCCAGGCGGCGGAAAAGCTCACGCGAATAGTGCCCATCACGCAGGGCTTTGATGTCCTCGCTGTTTTCAGGTGTCGGAATATACACCGTTACCGTATCTGTATCGATAAAGCGGAAATGCTCGGCGGTTTCGCGGAAAGCAAATCTTGCTTCGGATGACAGCGTTTTGCTGGTATCCAGTAAATCATTTTCGGACGAAACGGGTCGTGAACGCTGCTGATTTTCGCCGCGCTTGAAGAGCAAATTGCAAAAATACGCGTGGATGGCTTTGCGGCTGCCGATGTCCTCAGCATACAGGCGCAGCACTGTGCGGCAGCTTTCAATGTTCGGGCGCATCATGGGCGCAATGGCGTGCTCGGTCTGGTAGATGTGGACGATGCTGTCCTGCGCCGCTTCCTTTCCCTCACGATTGCAGCGTCCGGCGGCTTGCAGAATGCTGTCCAGTCCGGCTAATTCGCGGTATACGGTCGGAAAATCCACGTCAACGCCCGCTTCAATCAGGCTGGTGGAGATGACGCGGCAGCACTGTTTCTTGTCTAAGCGTTCGCGAATTGTGGCAATGGTGCGTTCACGGTCGATGGCGTTCATCAGCGTGGAAAGGTGGAAACGCCCCTCTTCCGGCAGGGCTTCGTACAGGCTGCGCGCCTGTTTGCGGGAATTGACGATGCACAGCACGGCATTTTCCTGACGAATCCGCGCGGCTAATTCCTCGTCCGAAAGCGTCCCGTCCTGCTGGAAGGTGACGCGGCGAAGGCTGCTGAACAGCGCATCCGGGTCGGGAACAAGCTCTTGAATGCGGGTGCCCGCGGTGAAGCCGCTGAAAATGGACAGCAATTCGGGCTGCGTCGCGGTACAGAGAACGGCGGTGACGCCGTAATGCTGCACCAGCTGGTCGATTACCGAGACGCAGGGGCGCATCAGCGAAATCGGCAGCGTCTGCGCCTCGTCGAAAATCACCACGCTGTTGGCGACGTTGTGGAGTTTGCGGCAGCGGCCGGGCTTGGCGGCGTAGAAGGATTCAAAGAACTGCACGGCGGTCGTGACGATGACGGGGGCATCCCAGTTTTCGCAGGCAAGGCGCTTGCGGAGGGCATCGGGCGTTTCGGCATCCGTATCGGGCAAATCCACCTGACTGTGATGCTCCACCACGTTCTCATCGCCCAGAATCTCCTGAAAGACCTTCGCATTTTGGTCGATAATGCTGGTGTAGGGGATGACGTAGATGATGCGCTTCATCCCATGCTTCACTGCGTGGCTGAGCGCAAAGGCAAGCGACGAAACCGTTTTGCCGCCGCCCGTGGGGACGGTCAGGCTGTACAAGCCCTGCGGATCTTCGCTGCCACGCAGGCAGCGCCGCAGCACCTCGTTGCGCAGCGCGCAGAGGTCGGACTTGGGCTCTTCCAGCCATTTGGCAACGTGCGCTTGCAGCTTTTCCAGCAGCGCGGGCATGGAATCGCCGATGCCGCGCGGCTTTTCTTCCTTGCTGAGCGCGCGCTCCGTATCCAGAAAATCAGCATCCACCAGACAGGAGAACAGCATCCGGATGTACATGGCAGTCAGGCGCACATCATTCCGTGGAAGCCACGGCGGTGTGAGCTGAACGCCTGTTGGCAGTGAAATCTCACTGCGCCACGCGGAGGGATCGTCGCCGCCGGTCAGCTTTTTGTTCAGCCGTGCGCACAATGTGCCATCATCGAGGCTGAGACGGGTTCCCAAGTCGGGCAGACCGCCGTGATGCCCCGCAATGGCAAACGCCGCGTGCATATCGTCCAAATCTGCCGCCGCCTTCGCACCTGCCGTGCTGTGGTCCAACTTGGCGGTGTGTTCCGGGTCACGCTGGCGGCGCTGCCCGTTGGGGCTGTACTTGCCGATATCGTGCAGCAAGGCTGTTCTTTCGGCGTGAGAACTCGATCCAAAAGAAGCGGCGAATTTCGCAGAACGCGTCGCTGTGCCTTCCAAATGCTCCTTGAGTGGCTGATAGCTGCCGTCCTCGCGGAGGTGGGTGACGTATTCCATACAGAAAGCCCTCCCGACATAATCAATTGTGTGTATCAAATGTTAATAATAGTATAGCATCATAATAACCGGCTGTCAAGAGAAATTAAACTATCGAGCACTTTTTGTCAAACACTTCCGGGAAAAACAATGCGCAAAGCAGGAATATATTTGTGCGCTGCTGCCCTTGCAATGCTGCCGCCAAAATGGTATGATGGAAATGAACAAAAAAATACAGAAAAGGAGTCTTCCACATGGCAAAGAAAACGAAAACCCAGCCGAAAGCGCGTAAAACAATCACCTCCAATAATCTCGCTGATTTATCAAAACTCGTTCAAGCACTTGAAATAGACGATGAGAATCCGGAAAATCAGCAAAAGCCATCGCCGCTTGACAAGAAAATCATCTACAATGAATTCCAGAATTCAACGTACACGCTGGTGTCGCCGATGGCATATCTTATTGGCATCGACAAAGAAAACTTTGGCGAAGAAAATGCGAGACCATTTCTGCTGAAAAGTTACGAAGAGTTGGATGCGCACAAAGAGGCGCGCATTATCCGCAATCTGTGCCGCATTCGCACGGCGATGGAACGCAATTATCCAGCCATTGTGAATGAATTTCGCATGAGCTTCCGCAATATTGGCAGCGTGCCGAATCTCATTCCATCAGAAGCGGTGGCGCAGCTGGAACAGGACGGCGTCAGAATTTACAAAGCAAAGCCGGATATTGACGAATACATTATCAGCATCAATTGTGAAATCAGCAACCGAATCAATCAAGTGGCGCGCTTTTTCCCGGAATGGGTGAAGTGGGACTATGTGAAACCCATTTTCCTGATGCCGAACGGGACGAAAAAAGATGGTATCAAAAAAGCAGGGGAATACTATAAAAGCGATACTCGCCGCTACCCGTTCCACTGCTGGATTAACTGGGATGCTGTTGCCACAAGCCCGGAGAGCAAGGGCAATATCCTCTATAATGATGAAAAATTCGTAACGATTCTCTATGAGCGCCACGAAGACCGCTTTGAAAACCTGTCGCTGGTGCGCGATGCGGGCAACCACACGATGCGCAATCTGGGCAGGCTGCTGGAGCAATGCAAGAAATGCCTGATTGCGGTGGACTGCGAAAATTCGGATGCCGTGAAGCTCGCGGCGGCGCTGAGCAGCCTCCCGACCGAGCAGCTGGGCAAAATATCCAAGGTGATTCTGTTTGACAGCGAGTATACAACGTCACAATGGAAAACGCTGGTTGACCGCACGCTCTCTACGGCGGTGGATGAAAAAGCGAACCTTGAGCTGGAACATATTAAGGTCGAGCGGCTGAACCAGAACAAATCGCAGTGCGATATGGCACTGGCGGTGCGGACAAGCCGCGAAGTGTATACCTCTGGCGTGGATGCGGTCATCCTTGTGTCGTCGGACAGCGACTACTGGGCGATGATCCACCAGCTGGACAGCGTCCGCTTCCTTGTTATGCTGGAGAAGGGCAAAACGGGCATGGCCATCATGGACACCTTGGCGCGGCATGAAATCCCGTTCTGCTTCATTGACGACTTCTGCACGGCGGCGTCGTACAACATCAAAACCAGCACGCTGATCAATGCAATTCAGGAGCAAATCAATCAGCAGCTGGCAGGAGAAAGCACGAAACCATTCAACGTTCGCGAGATGATGGAGACGGCGCTGCAAAACTCGTGGATTATGATGACGGACAAGGAGAAGGAAGCGTTTTACAAGCGATACTTGCTGTGCATGAAACTGAATGTCAGCCCGGATGGCGCGGTCAGCATCACGCTGGGATAAAGGGCAGCGCCTCTGAACGGTGGAGCGAAGGAAAACTTTGCTATGACAAATGCAGGACGTTGCCTGATAACTTGCCATTTCCGAACATGCGTACGTCCTTTCTCTTCGGGTATAAACAGCATCGGCACAGCACCAAGTTTTCATTTGGCGCTGTGCCGATAATTTTTTGTGAGTTCGCAAGATGACAAATTTCCTCTTTATACTATTTCCGAATTGGTTCATCACGGAATCGACAAAGAAGGAAAGATGCGTATTTATCCTCTTTTTCCTTATCCCTTGATATTCCTCACGCTGCCCCTTTCCACAAGGTGCACCGGCAAAATAACCTTCTTCTGCGCAATCTCTTCCTTCCGCAGCTGTGCCAAAATCATCTCCGTCGCCAAAGTGCCTTTCTTCTCCGAATCCTGATGAATCGTCGTCAGCCCCGGAATCGTCAGCTGCGAAATATAATGATCATCAAAGCCCACAATCGACTTATCGCGCGGCACACTTACCCCGCACTCATGCAGCCCGGACATGATGCCTGCCGCCAGAATATCCGCCGAGGCGAAAATCCCCGTGATTTCGGGGCGTGTGCTGAGTTGATGCCCCAGCTTCTTGCCCTCCTGCACGGAAATTTCCTGCGTAAAGACAAGCGCCGGGTCGTACGGCACGCCGTATTCCGCCAAGGCGCGGCGATAGCCCTGCAGGCGCAGTTCGATAACGCCTGCGGGGGAAATCGGCGGCGACGCGAACGCAATCACGCGGTGGCCGTTCTCCAGCAGGTGCTTCGTGGCGAGGTAGCCGCCTTTTTCATCCTCCAAGCCGACGCAGCAGATGTTCGGGTCGTCCACATAGCTGTCGATGAGGACGACGGGAATGCCCAGCTTTGCTACGGCATCGAAGAACGAATCCTGAAACAGCCCCGTCATAATCAGCCCGGAGAGCCGCCAGCTGTGAATCAGCCCCTCCAGCGCAGCGACGCTTTCGGCGGAGCGCAGCATCAGGTAGTAGCCGGCTTCACGGGTGCGCTGCTCGACGCTGGCGGCGACGCTGCTCATGAAGGGGTCGCTGACGGTGCTGCCGGTGGTGCGCGGCGTGATGTAAGTGACCATGGCGATGATGGCGGACTGGTCGTTCGCCAGCGAGCGCGCGGACATGCTGGGAACGTAGTGTTCGCGCTCGATAATCTCCCAGATTTTTGCAACCTTCTTTTCGGAAACGCGGCTTTTGCGGTTATGCACCACGTTGGAAACGGTTGTAATGCTTACGCCTGCTTCGGCGGCAATGTCTTTGAGTGTGACCATGCGATGCTCCATTTTATGCAGTGTTTTAGGCGTGGTAATCTGCGCGGCTCAAAGAGAACGGACGAAGTCCGCGAAGTCCGTGCGCATCATAAAAAGTATACCAGTCTTTGAAGTTGTTCGCAAGCGGTTTCTGGAAAAAAATCCGTAAAAGAAGGGGGAGACAGCCGAAACTGTCCCCCCTTTTTTGAACGTTTTGGAATTATTTCAGTTCAGCCAGATAGTCCTTAATCGGCAGGTCGCCGGGCTTGCCGGTTTCCGGCGCGGTCAGACCAGCCTGAATGGTTTCGGAGCTGGTGGCGTCGATGGGCGCAACGGCTTCAGAGAAGGTGATTTCGTCCAGGTAGATGACGCACTTGGCGAACGCGCGGATGTGCAGGGCGTTGGTCATGCCCGGGAAGCCGGACGCTTCGAGGTCGATGACGAGATCCTGCCATTCGGTGGTGATGACCGGGTGCGTGCCGTCCGCCAGCACAAGGTCAGAGAAGCGCGCCGCGTAGAACTTGGCGTCTTCCGGATGCCAGTCCATGATGAGCTTGTTCTCTTCGCCGCCTTCCGCACCCTTGATGCGGATGGTCAGGTATTTGCAGTAGGAGACGCCGTCCAGACCCCACATGTCAACGGCTTCGCCCCAGTTCGCCATCCAGTCGGCGGCATGGGCGTAGTAGTCGTCTTCGCTGTCGTAGTCTTCCGGGTCATACGCCTTGGGGCGCATGTCGAGCTTCAGCGCGCCGTCCTCATTCTTTGCGCGCAGGTTCGCCCAGTTGTCCCACCAGAGGTGCACGCCGTTGGGCGCAAGCTCAGGCTTGGCATTCGGGTCACGGTCGTCAAAGTTGTCCCACAGGTAGGTTTCGCCTTCAGCAAACGCAACGGCTGCCATCGCGAACACCATCGTCAGGGAAAGCAGGAAAGCAAGGAACTTCTTCATGGGGATACCTCCTTTATGATGTTGACGGGTGGATAGGTTTAACGCTCAACCTATCGTTGACATGATTATAACATACCATTTGCCACATGTCAAGAGGGGAAAAGAGGCTTTTTCTGAAAATTTTTATCTTCAGGCACATTGCACATTTCCAAATTTCCTGCTATAATCATGGCATGGGTTTAGCGCTTAACTAAATGCGGACAATTTCCACACACTGGAAACGCCGCGGCGAACAAGGAGGACATGAACGATGAAGAGAACCACCCCCATCCTGATGCTTGTGCTGATGCTTCTGCTGACCGCGTGGATGATGCCCGCGACTGCCGAAGAGAATCCGACGCTGCTGACCCTCTACGAAGGCCCGAAGACGATGACGACCTCCGCGACGGCGAAAGTTACCGCGAACGGCAACGCCCTGTTCGTCTATGACGTGATGGTCAACCACGAACACATCTGGAACGCCAACACCCAGCCGACGACCACGCCTATGACCTATTTCGACTTCGAGGGCAAAGTGCGCATCGAGGTTGAAATGCCCGGTTTGCTGGACAAAGTGGAGAGCGCCGCCGTCATTCCGCAGTCGTGGGGGATTGCGCCCGAAGTCAAGGACGGCAAAGTTTCCTTCATGATTACGGAGCCGGGGCAGTACACCGTTGTCTTCAACGATAACGTCAACAAGGCGCTGCACATCTTCGCCAATCCGCTGGAAACGGACGTCCCTGATCCCGACGACCCGAACGTCTACTATATCCCCTCCGGCGAGTGGGTCATGGACGCCATCGCGCTGGAAGACGGGCAGACGCTCTACATCTCCGGCGGCGCGGTGCTGCATTCCATTATCTCCGTCAATAACGCCAAGAACGTCCGCATCTGCGGGCGCGGCATCATCGACGGCAGCGACTACGATGCGTGGAATCAGCCCGGCTCATATGCGCGCGTCCCGATTGATCTCAATCACGCGAAGGACGTTACCATCGACGGCATTATCGTCGCCAATTCCAACTGCTGGAACGTTAATTCTTACTCCTCCAAGCATGTGGAAATCAACAACGTCAAGGTCATTTCCGGTCGTCAAAATGGCGACGGCTTCACCTTCCAGTCCTGCACCGACCACACCGTGACGAACAGCTTCGCCCGCACATGGGACGACAGCCTCGTCATCAAGAACTACTCCGGCTCCACCAAGGGCATCACCTTCCGCAACATGCAGGTGTGGACGGACCTCGCCCAGTCCATGGAAATCGGCTACGAAACCGACAAGGGCTGGACGCTTGACCCCGAAATCAGCGATGTGCTGTTTGAGAACATCACTGTGCTGTACAACTTCCACAAGCCCGTTATCAGCATCCATAACAGCGACGATGCGTATGTGCACGCCATCGTCTACCGCAACATCGTCGTCGAAAACGCCTTCATGCAGGGTGATAACGGCAATAATAAGGAATTGATTGAGATGACGCTGCAAAATTCGGCGTGGTCGACGGTCAAGGATGAGTTTGGGTCGATTGATGATGTGCTGATTGATGGCCTGACGGTGCTGCGGACGCTGGATGGGAAAGTGCCGGCGTCGAGATTGTCGGGGTATGGGGAGGAGAATCGGATTACGAATGTGACCTTGCGGAATGTGACGATTCTGGGGGAGAAGATGACGAATTTGAAGCAGATGAAGCTGCGGTATGATGATTATTGTGAGGGGATAGTGGTGGAGTAAGGAAAAAAGAGGATAAACACGCGGAAGAAGTAAGGGAAAAGCGCTCAATTCAATCGCGCGAAGGGGTCAAGGGGGGATCCCCCTTGCGGAGTCCAGAGGCAGCGCCTCTGGTAGGGTTTGGGGCAACGCCCCAACAGTTTGTCGTGCAACCAGTAATGGAAAAGCACGCAATTCTGCCACACGAGCGCTGAACAGCGAAGCGCTTTCAGCGCAGCGGTTGTAATTTTGCGCGTCCTCAGACGCGCCCCCAACTTGCTCTTTCGACCACTTGCACATTGTCGCGCCAAATGGGTGCGACCGACCACCCGCATCACCACACCCACCATCATTATAGAAAGGAAATTTCGCTCATGAAAATGCGTTCTGTCGTATCCGCCATGCTCACCCTGTCGCTGGCGTGCCTGCCCCTTCTGACGCAGGCGGAAGAAGAAATTCCCACCATCGTGACCGTTGTCCCCGCGCCCGACCAGACCAAGGCGGAGCGTCCGGCGTGCTTCCCTGACCCTGCTGACCAGTACATCGCCCTCCCCGAAACGGAGAATTTCGCGCTCAATAAGGAAGTCATTTCCGGCGCGCATACCGACGTGTACGTCAGCCGAAACGTCAACGACGGCAAAACCGATACCTACTGGGAAAGCAAAGGATTCCCGGCGGAAATGCTCATCGTGCTGGGCGAGACGCATACCATCTCGACCGTCGCGGTCTGCCTGAATCCATCCGCCATCTGGGAGGCGCGCATTCAGGAAATCACCGTTCTGGTCAGCCAGGACGGCGAGAATTTTACCGAAGTCGCACCCGCCACGCAGTACCAATTCGCCCCTGCGACGGGCAATCGCATCCGCATTGATTTCGATAGTGTGGAAGCCAGTTTTGTCAAGGTTGTGTTCACAATGAATTCCGCCTCCCGCACCGACGGCGCGCAGGCAGCGGAAATTTGCGTTTATTGATAGGAGAAAATCACGATGCAATATCAAGGCATTATCTTCGATTTGGATGGTGTTCTCTGCTCGACCGACGAGTACCACTACCGCGCGTGGAAGGCGCTCGCGGATCGGCTCGGCATCCCCTTTGACCGCGAGCGCAACGGCCTTTTGCGCGGGGTCAGCCGCATGGACAGCTTGAACATCATCCTCGAAAAAAGCGACAAGGCGTACTCGCAGGAAGAGAAAAACGCGATGGCGGAGGAGAAAAACACGCGCTATCGGCAGTTGCTGCACCAAATGTCGCCCGCTGATTTGTCCGGCGACGTGAAGCGCACGCTGGATACCCTGCGCGCACGCGGCTTGAAGCTGGCAATTGGCTCGTCGAGCAAGAACACGCCGTTCATTCTGGAGCGGATGGGGCTGGATGGGTTTTTCGACGCGGTGGCGGATGGAAACTGCATCACGCACTCGAAGCCGAATCCGGAGGTGTTTTTGAAGGCGGCGGAGATGCTGGGCTTGAAGTCGGAGCAGTGCGTGGTGGTGGAGGATGCCCATGCAGGGGTGGAAGCTGCCAAAGCGGGCGGGTTTGCCTGCGCTGCCATGGGGGATGCCAAGGAGGATGCGCGCGCAACGTATCATCTGGGGAAATTGTCGGATTTGCTGGAGTATGTAGGGTAAAAAAGCAATTAGGCAGGAGACGACTTCAGCCGACTTCGCTTTCCCCAAGGGGGAAGGTGCCGGCCGCAGTCGGCGGATGAGGTCGTTCCCACGAAGCAAATTGCGCAGAACCGAAATTTCCGCACCCCAAAACCTGCAATCCGTAGCAGGAAAAGCGCAGTGCAGCCGCGAATTTCCCTCCATGAATACCGCATGGAGGGAAGTTTTGAACATGAGGAGGAATAAACGGATGAATACGGTGATTGAGCGAACGGGGTTTGACCCGGCACAGGACGCGGATAACGGCAACCGCTTCCTGACGGGCAATGGGTATATGGGCGTTCGCGGGACGATTGGCGAAGCGGGCGTACAGCAGATGACCGCCGTCAACCTCGCGGGCATCCACCACCAAAAGGGGCAGGGCTGGGAAGAGCCGCTGAATGCCCCGAATCCGCTGTATGTCGCCGTGAAAGGCGTGTCGCTGCCGGAAAATGCCGATCGGCTTACATCGCACCGCCTCGCACTCGATATTGCCGATGGTGTGTTCACCCGCGAAAGCACGTTCAAGGCGGATGCAGGCGAAATCACCATCCGGCAGGAACGGTTCTGCGCGATGGAGCGGGTGCATTTGCTCGCACAGCGCGTGACCATCACGGCGACACATGACAGCGTCGTCACCATTGCGTTCGGCGTGGACGAAAACGTCTGGGACATCCACGGCCCGCATTATGAGACGCTGACGCTGACAGAATCGGACGGCGTCGTCGCCCTGACCGGCGAAACGGATGATCACCAGCGCGTCTGCACGGCGCTCCGGTGCAGCTGCACGGACGGCAAAATCACGCACGGCGGCGTTCGGACGGCGCAAATCGCGCTTCGAGCAGGTCAGCCGTGGCAGCTGGATGAGGTCGCCGCGGTGTACACCACCAGCGACGGCGACGCACCGGAAGCATCCGCCATTGAAGCGGCAGAAAATGCCCCGGCGTATGATGCTTTGCGCGAAGAACAGCGGACGGCGTGGGCGGCGCTCTGGCAGAAAGCGCGGGTGACGATTGAAGGCGACGCGCGCGCGGAGTTTGCGGTCAATTACTCGATGTACCACTTGATGAGCATCGCGCCGCGGCATCGGGCGGCGCTGTCGGTGGCGGCGCGCGGGCTGTCCGGACAGACGTATAAGGGCGCGATTTTCTGGGATACGGAGATGTTCATGCTGGATTTCTATCTGGCGTGTATGCCGGAGGTGGCGCGGCACTGCCTGGAATACCGCGTGCAGACGCTGCCGGGCGCGCTGGACAAGGCGAAATCCTACGGCTATGCGGGCGCGTTCTATGCGTGGGAGAGCGTCGAGGGCGGCAAGGACGCTTGCACGGACTACAACGTTACCGACGTGTTCACGGGCCGACCGATGCGCACGTTCTTCCGCGATACGCAGGTGCACATCAGCGCCGCTGTCGTGTATGGGCTGCGGAAATATACGCAGTACACGGGGGATGATTCGCTGCTGCAAAGCGGCGGCGCGCGCGTCGTGCTGGAATGCGCAAGGTTCTATATGAGCCTGATTTCCAAGCGCATCCTCAGCGACACCTATGATTTGCTGGATGTGATGGGCCCGGACGAGTACCACGAGCATGTGAAAAATAACGCCTACACCAACGAAATGGCGCGGATGACGCTGAATTACGCGGTGGAGGTCTGCCAGAAGTACCTGCCGGAGACGGACGAAGCGGAACTGATGCACTTTGCGGATGCCGCGAAGCACTTGAAGCATCAAGCGCCTGACCCGAAAACCGGGCTGATTGAGCAGTTCGACGGCTACTTCAAGCTGGAAAACGTGCTCGTGCCGGAGGTGCGCAGCCGCCTGATTGACCCGCGCGAATACTGGGGCGGCGCATATGGCGTGGCGGCGCAGACGCAGGTCATTAAGCAGGCGGACGTGATTGCCCTGCTGTACATGCTGGGGCAGTACCCGGCGGACATCATTGCCGCGAATTATGATTACTATGAGCCGCGAACCGAGCATGGCAGCAGTCTGTCCGCGTGCATGTATGCCCTGTGCGCGTGCGCAATCGGGCGTCCGGCGGCAGCGTATCCGCTGTTCCTGAAATCCGCCGAGGCGGATATTGTCGGCGGCGGCAAGCAGTGGGCGGGGCTGGTGTACATTGGCGGCACGCACCCGGCGGCGGGCGGCGCGTATATGGTGCTGCTCTATGGCTTCTTGGGTCTGCGCTTCGAGGACGGCAAGCCGACGCTGCATCCGCGCCTGCCGGAGGGATGGAAGAAGGTGCAGATGCAAGTGCATTGGCAGGGCAAAGACTGGCTGCTGACGGCGGAAGAAGGGCAGCAGACATGACAATCGCCCACTATCACCTGCCCGGTCTGTTCGAGTTTTACGAACTGTATTGCCGATTTTTGCCGCTCTACCGAAACCATCCGGAATATTTCTATGATTGGTGCGACATCGGCTCGATTTACGGCGCACCGGCGGATTGTCTGTGGGGCGGCGGGCGCGTCGGGTCGGGGGAGGCGAGCGCGCGGGATGTGCTGGCGCTGATGCGTGATTACGGCATTTCGCCGCGCCTGACGTTCAGCAACTCCCTCCTGCGCGCGGAGCATCTGCGTGATGCGCGCTGCAATGCGCTCTGCCAGATGCTGAACGACGGCGGGAATGGCGGCGTGATTCTCCATTCGGATTTGCTTCTGCGCTATTTGCAGAAAACGTATCCGAACTTGTATTTCGTGTCCTCAACGACGAAGGTGCTGACATCGTTTCCCGACTTGCAGGCGGAACTGGAACGAGCGGAATTCCGCTATGTCGTGCCGGATTTCCGCCTGAATCACGCGCTGGAGAAGCTGAATGCCCTGCCGCAGGGTCAAAAGGACAAGGTGGAGTTCCTCTGCAACGAGTGCTGCTATTTCGGCTGCCGCGACCGCCGCGCGTGCTACGAAGCCGTCAGCCGGAAGAACCTCGGCGAAGACGGCGACGAGCACCGCTGCCACGCACCGGACGCAGCGGGCGGCTACCGATTCTCCAAGGCGATGGAGAATCCGGGCTTTATCGGGGTGGCGGATATTCAGCAGACGTACCTGCCGATGGGCTTTGAGAACTTCAAGATTGAGGGGCGCGAGTTGGGCAGCGCGCTGGTGCTGGAATTTCTGCTGTACTACCTGACGAAGCCGGAATGCCAGCTGAAAGTGCGGGAGGAAATCTATCTGGATAACATGCTGGACTTGTTCTGATTGCAATCAAAAACAGCCTGCGGAATTCGTCCACAGGCTGTTTTTATCCTTTTTTCGGATTTGCTGCGCGAACTATTGTGCCTTTGCGCAGTTTTCCGTTACTGAATCTTGAGAATCCATCCTTCGGGCGCTTCGATTTCGCACTGCTGGATGCCGCGCAGGGTCGTGTACAGCTTCGTCAGCACGGGACCCATTTCGTCCATGCCGGAGGGGATGCGAATCTCCTTGCCGTGGTCGTTAATCAGACCGACCGGGCTGATGACCGCCGCCGTGCCGCACAGGCCGCATTCCGCGAAATCAGGCACTTCCGAGAAGTACACCTCGCGCTCTTCCACCGGCATGTGCAGGTACTTTTCCGCCACAACGAGCAGGCTGCGGCGGGTGACGGAGGGCAGGATGGAGTCGCTCTTGGGCGTGACCAGCTTGCCGTCCTTGGTGACGAAAATGAAGTTCGCGCCGCCGGTTTCCTCGACCTTCGTGCGGGTTGCCGCGTCAAGATACATATTCTCCGCGAAGCCTTCGCGGTGCGCTTCCATAATTGCGTGGAGGCTCATGGCGTAGTTCAGTCCCGCCTTGATGTTGCCCGTGCCGTGCGGGGCTGCGCGGTCGTAATCGCTCACCTTGATGGCAATCGGCTTCGCGCCGCCCTTGAAGTACGGGCCGACAGGCGTGCAGAAAATGCGGAATTCAAACTCCGTCGCGGGCTTCACGCCGATGACGCTGTTCGTGCCAATCATGAACGGGCGGATGTACAGGCTCGCGCCCGTGCCATACGGCGGCACAAAATCCGCATTCGCCGCGACGACCTGCTTCACCGCGTCCACGAACTTGTCCACCGGGAAGGGCGGCATTTCCAGCCGCGCGGCGCTGTCCGCCATGCGCTTGGCGTTCATGTCCGGGCGAAAGCAAACGATATGCCCGTCCTTGGTGTAGTATGCCTTCATGCCCTCAAAGCACGCCTGGCAATACTGGAAGACGCAGGCGCATTCATTCAGGGTGATGTTTGCGTCGGTTTCCAGCCCGCCTTCGTCCCACTGACCGTCCTTGTAGCGGCAAACGTAGCGATAATCCGTCTTGATATAGCCGAAGCCGAGATTGCTCCAGTCGATGTTCTGCTTGCTCATTGCTCATACACTCCTTTTGGTGGATTTCGCCTTTATTATAGGACGAAATGCGGCTGATTGCAAGCGAATGACTGTACTGCTGGTGTTTTTACGACGGAACGTGTCATTCACGGCGGAAAATCATTCGACAGAAGTTGTACAAGTGCGGCTTGACGCTGGTATGGTCATGCTGTGTATTTGTCAGCTGATGCCAAACGAGCTCTTCACCATTGAGCTGAAGAACTTGTCGATAGCCCGAAGGTGCGGACGTAACAACACCGTCAGCGCGGGAAGCGCTGATGAGCAGCAGCTCCGGCTTGGTGTCTCCGAAGGTCAGCTCCGATTCCTGCAGCTGCCCCGGATGATCAGCAGAGCCGGGAATCGGTGTCAAACCGGGGGCTGGTGCGACTGCACCTACCCACGCGAACAACTCTGGATGCGTCAGGGCGATGAACAGAGACTCACGCCCGCCCATGGAAAAGCCGGTGATAGCGGTCTGCTCGCGCCCCGTCGCAGCGGCAAAATTCTGCTGGATAAAGGGCATCAAATCTGCCGTCAAGTCGTTGACGAAATTGTCATAGCAAAGCGAATTGCGCAGGTTCATGCCTGTGCAGGAACGAAGCTCCTGGTCACAGAAGATGTAGGGGAGAACGACGATCATTTCTTCTGCCTCGCCGGATGCCCAGAGATTGCCCAGCATGACATTCAGTCCGACTGCATCGCGCGCCATCCAGTCCTGCGTGTCCCAGTAGCCGTGGAGAATGTACAGGACGGGATAAGTACGCTGCTCATCGTAATCCGTCGGCAGCAGCACGTTGACCGGGGTATCCCGATGCGCCGTGCGTGAATAGTAGGTGTACTTCTGAAACGTCGGGTAGGAAACACCCTCCTGCCGCGCAAAAACAGCATCCGGTGCAAGCTCTGTGAGCATCTGACGGTACGGCTGCATGGTGTGAGCCTCCTTCTGAACAATTGTGTTTGGCTCTTCTGCAAAAGCAGCAGGAACGCTGTTCATCAGCAGGAAAGCGCCTGACAGCAGGGCAGCACAGCGGCTGACAATGGAACGCATCCTTACTCTACCTCGATTCATGGCTTTTCTGTTATCTTACCATGTTTTTAGGAAATTACAATGGAAAAAGCGGGAAAATGCACAAAAAAAGAGGTTCATCACGGAATCTTGGGGGAAGAGCAGCTTGGGGGAGCGCGTCTGCGGACGCGCAAAGTTACTGGCAGGGACGCTTCGCTGCCTGCGCCTT
>ERZ827168.1598-NODE-1598-length-30465-cov-2.767971_pt1 | contig 30465 bp, 19 predicted proteins | sample MGYA00519868_ERZ827168 | MGnify/ENA primary metagenome ERZ827168 (study PRJEB31778, sample SAMEA3449271) | human gut metagenome | biome: human gut; feature: human-associated habitat; material: faeces | place: United Kingdom | collected 2010/2012 ...
CCCTGGCCGAGCGCCTTCGCGTTCTCGACGACATGGTCGATGTAGGTTTTGAACTCAGGCTTGAGCGCCTCGCCGAACGCGACCGCCTTGCCGGCGATGACGTGCATGAGCGGGCCGCCCTGCGAGCCGGGGAACACCGCGGAGTTGATCTTCTTGAAGAGCTCCTCGGAATTCGTCAGGATGAAGCCGCCACGCGGACCACGCAGCGTCTTGTGGCTGGTCGACGTCGTGATGTCGGCATACGGGGCTGGGGTGCGCGCCCGTGGCGACGAGGCCGGCGATGTGGGCCATGTCCACCATAAGGTAGGCGCCCACCTCATGCGCGATCTCGGCCATGCGCGGGAAGTCGATCGTGCGGGGATAGGCGGAAGCGCCGCCGACGATGACCTTCGGGCGAACCTCCTTCGCCTTTTCGAGAAGCGCATCGTAGTCGATGACCTCGGTCTCGGGATCGACGCCGTAGGATTCCGCATGGTAAAGCTTGCCCGAAAAGTTCGCCGGGCTGCCGTGGGTAAGATGGCCACCGTTGTCGAGGCCCATGCCCAAAATGGTGTCACCGGGCTTGATCAGCGCGAAGTACGCCGCCAGGTTCGCGTTCGCGCCGGAATGGGGCTGAACGTTCGCGAACTGCGCGCCGTAGAGCTTGCAGGCGCGATCGCGCGCGAGATCCTCCACGATGTCGACCTTCTCACAGCCGCCGTAGTAGCGCTTGCCGGGATAACCTTCCGCGTACTTGTTGGTGAGCACGCTGCCCATGGCCTCCATGACAGCCGGGCTAGTGAAGTTCTCCGAAGCGATGAGCTCGACACTTGTACGCTGACGTCCCAGCTCAGCGCGAAGAACGTCGGCGACCTCGGGATCGCTTTCACTTACATATTGCAACGTCATATAATTCGCCCCTTCCAGAGCCCGAAAAAAGTATGCGCCCACTCTAGCACAATGAGCAGGCGCAATTGTTACAACTTGGTTAGGGGAAGCTTGCGTTGGGCAAGGGAAATTTGACTCGGCCGGGAAGCGCGACCGCTACGCCGAGGGCGTCTCGAGCGCCATAATCTTCTCGACGCGGCCCGCGTGGCGGCCGCCGCCGAAATCGGTGGACAGGAACACGTCGAGGATGCGCTTGTTTTCCTCCACGTCGACGAAGCGACCCGACAGCGTCACGATGTTGGCGTCGTTGTGCTCGCGGCACAACTCGGCGAACTGGGTGTTGATGGCGTTCACCGCGCGGATGCCGTTGATCTTGTTAGCGGCGACGGCCATGCCGATTCCCGTGCCGCACACGAGAACGCCGTACGTCGCCACGCCTCCTGCCACCTCGTGGGCGACCTTGGCGGCGAAGTCGGGGTAATCGACGCGGTCGTCGGAGTCGGGGCCCAGGTCGTGCACCTCGTAGCCCTTCCCTTCAAGATAGGCAGCCAAAAGTTGCTTCTGCTCGAAACCCGCGTGATCGCTTGCGATGCTGATAATCATGTTCCTACTCTCCCTTATGTCGTGAACTTGTCCTATTTCGTCTTCGTATGCCCCACCGCGCGCCGCCATCCTTCCAAAAGCTCGGCATGGCGCGTGTGGTCCATCTGCGGCTCGTAGACGTCGTCGGTCGTGCGCAACCCGCGCAGCTGGTCGGTGCTCTCCCAAAAGCCCGTCGACAAACCGGCCAGATACGCGGCGCCGACGGCAGTGGTCTCCGCGTTCTGCGGACGATGAAGCGACGTGCGAAGCATATCGCATTGGAACTGCATGAGGAAGTCGTTTTTCGACGCGCCGCCGTCGACGTTGAGCTCGGAGAGCTTCACGCCCGAGTCGGCTTCCATCGCTACCACCAGGTCATGCACCTGATAAGCGAGCGATTCGAGCGCAGCGCGGACGAAATGGGCGCGGGTCGAGCCGCGCGTAAGGCCGACGACCGTGCCGCGCGCCTCGGCGTCCCAATAGGGGGCGCCGAGGCCGGTGAAGGCGGGCACGATATAGACGCCCTCCGTGCTATCGACGCTGCGGGCGATCTCGCAGGTGTCGGCCACGTCATCGATAAGACCCATCTCGTCGCGCAGCCACTGCAGAAGAGCACCCGCCATAAACACGCTTCGAGCGCATATTCAGGTCCCTTTGCATCAGGCGCACTCGCGGCAACGGTAGTGACCAGGCCGTTTTTCGACTCGCACGCCTCGCGCCCCGTGTTCATCAGAAGGAAGCAACCCGTGCCGTAGGTGTTTTTCGCCTGCCCGGGCGAAAAACAGCACTGCCCGAACAGCGCCGCCTGCTGGTCACCCGCAATACCGCGGATGGGCACGCCGGGGAAGACGGCGGGATTTCTCGTCACGCCGAAGTCGCCCGACGAGGGGCGTACCTCGGGAAGCATCGAAGCGGGGATGTCGAACAGGTCAAGCAGCCACGGGTCCCATTTCATGTCGTGGATGTTGAAGAGCATGGTGCGGCTCGCGTTGGTGACGTCGGTGGCGTGCACCTCGCCCTGCGTGAGCGCCCATAAAAGCCACGAGTCGACCGTGCCGAACGCGAGCTTTCCCTGGAGCGCATCCTCGCGAGCGCCGGGGACGTTGTCGAGAATCCAGCGGATCTTGCTGGCAGAGAAGTACGCATCGGGCACAAGGCCCGTGCGGCGCGTGACCTCCGCCGCGATTTCCGGGACCCCGCACAGCTCCTCGACGAGAGGCGCCGTTCGGCGGCACTGCCACACGATGGCATTCGCTACCGGCTGACCGGTCTCACGGTTCCACACTACCGTGGTCTCGCGCTGGTTGGTGATGCCGATGGAGTCGATGTCACGAGGTCCCAAATCGTTCGATACCAAAAGTTCTGTCAGTGCCCCGAGCTGCGACGAGAGGATATCGCGCGGATCGTGCTCGACCCAGCCCGGCTTGGGGAAAATCTGCGGGAAGGGGTTTTGCACCACGTCCGCGACGCGCCCCTCGCGGTCGATGAGCATCGCCCGGGAAGACGTGGTCCCCTGGTCAAGCGCGACAACGTAGGTTTTCGACATACTTATCTCCTCGAAGGGATATTTCCGATGATTCTAGCGTTTCCGGTGTTTCCAGCGCTTCCAATGCTGCCAGCCAACTGAGGAATCGGAAAATCAGCTGATATGGCGGTCAATCCAGGCGAGCACGTCGTCGTAGACCTGCTGCTTGCCGGGCTCGTTCAAGATCTCGTGGCGCATACCCTGGTAGAGCTTCACCTCGACGTCTTTGATTCCCGCCTTCTCGAACAGGGCGGCCGTGCTTTTCACGCCGCGCCCCTTGTTCCCCACCGGGTCGAGCGCGCCGGCGATGAGCAGGATAGGCAGCTCGGAGGGAATCGCGAGCGCCGAATCGAGCGTTGCGACCTCGGCGGTAAGGCTCGTGAGCGTCGCGTAGGCGCCGGCCGTGAACGTCTGGCCGCACAGGTCATCGGCAATATAGGCATCGACGACTGCGGGGTCAGTGGAAAGCCAGTCGAGAGGTGTGCGCGCGTCTTTGACGGCCTTCGAGAAGGCTCCGTCCGCAAGGTTGTGGAGCAGCTTGCTGCGCGTGCGTTCCCCCTGCTTGGCGGCGACTCGGCAGGCAAGCGAGTGTCCCATCTTCGACTTCACGACGGGCTCGTTGCCGGTACCGCAAATCACGGCGCCCGAAAGGCCTTCCGCATGGCGGGACAGGTACGCCCGTGTGACGAAGCTTCCCATGGAATGCCCGAAGATGAAGTAGGGCGTCTTGCGCGAAAAGCGGGCACTCACCGTTTTTCGCATCTCGTGAACGTCCTCGATGAGGGCGTCCTTCCCGCAATCGAGGGGCATGTGTCCCAAATCCATCGGGTCGGCGACCGAGCGGCCGTGCCCGATGTGGTCGTGGGCGCATACCGCGAAACCGGCGCTCACGAGGAAGCGGGCGAAATCCTCGTAGCGGCCGATGTGCTCGGACATGCCATGGACGATCTGCACGATTGCGCGAGGAGCGGCACCCGATGCACCATGCGAGGCAACAGGCTGCCACAACACCCCTTTTATCTGGGAAGACTTGTCGAACGACCTGAACCCTACCGATGATTTCTCAACTGGTTTGGACACGAGACTCCCCCTTATGCCAAAGCGATTTTCCCGTCGCACCTCAGTATAGCGGGAAAGCCCCGCGCGCGGACAGGCAACCCTACGAAAGTGACTTGATGTCCGCGATGGTGATGGCACCTTCGCGCACGATCACGGGATGGTCCTGCGTGCAGTCGACGACCGTTGAGGCGATGCCGCTCTTGGCGCCGTCTTCCCCATCCGAAAGCACCGCGGAAACCTGGGAGCAAAGGCCCGCGTCGAGGTCGCCGAAGGAGCCAGCTGGGCGCTTTCCCGATACGTTTGCCGAGGTCGTTGCAAGGGGACACCCTACCGCGTCGATCAGCTCGAGCGCGCAGGCGTTGTTCGGCATGCGAAGTCCGATCGTGTCGGTGCTCGAGCGAAACGCCTCGGGTACCTCGTCCGACGCCTTGACGATCAGCGTAAGGGGGCCCGGCCAAAACGTTCGGGCGAGCACAAAGGCGAACTCGGGGACGCAGCGGCCGAAGCGTGCGAGATCGTCTTGCTGGGAGACGAGCCACGAGATGGGCTTTGCCTTCTCGCGGCGCTTCAAGCTGTACAGGATATCGGGAGACGCGGCGTGGCGAATAGAAACGCCCAGGCCATACACCGTTTCCGTGGGGAAGATCGCGGGCTGTCCCTTTTTGAGGACAGACGCCGTGACCGCAATCGAATCGGAAAGACGCGCCATGGAACCACCTTTTCAAGCACTTGTCGTTCGCCGTGCGCGCGGTGTGCGCAGCGACGTGCCGTAAATTGTAGCACTCACGGCACGGCGGGGCCGACGGCGGGTTGACGGGCGCGGAACGGGAGGGACGAGCCGGGACGCGGAGGAACTAGGCTAATGGCGGAACCGAGCGGCACGCAAGACGCGGGACTCACGGCGAGGACGGCACGCAATGGAGAGCCAACAGACGGAGCTGGGCAGAAGACTGGCAGGTAAAATGGGCTGGCCGACGCAGAAGACGGCAGCAGGAACGTCCCTCGCCGGGCATGACTTTCGACAGCGGAAATCAGGGAAGGCGAGAAGGGCCGGCTGCCCGGACGCACGTTCTTTCCCGATTTCAATTCGTCGTGGACAAAAATCGTCCGATATGTGAGCCATCCAGAGGCGGAAGAAAGGATGGGGAAACTTGCCGCGCGCGTTTCCTCAGGTCAGAAAAATCGACATCGAGATACCTTTGCATAACTCCTCACATATCGACGATTTTTGTCCACGGAACCCCAATTTTCGAGAAGAAGGGGTCGGCGGGCAGGCGCGGGCCGGGATGGCGACAGCAGACGAGGTCTCGGCCGGTGCTAGCGGGAAGAGAACTCGGCCGCGATCGCCTCGGCTACGCGCAGGCCGTCGACGGCGGCGCTCATGATGCCGCCCGCGTAACCCGCGCCTTCGCCGCACGGGTAGACGCGAGTGGCCGGCTCCTCGTCCGAATCGGGCAAATCGCTTGCCAGTCGCGCCTGAAAGTTCTGCCCACGAATCATGCGGATGGGGCTTGAGCTGCGCGTTTCGGGGCCGGTGAGCACAGCGCTGGGATCGGCGAACCCATGCAGCTTCGCATCGAGCAACGGTAAACCCTGCGCAAGCGCGTCGCAGATGAATTCGGGAAGACACTCGCGCAGATCGCACCAAACGACGCCGCGCGAGTAGCTCGGGCGCACGACCAGGCGGCTATGCGATTCAGACGCGCCAACGCGGCGATGAGACCCGGGAACGGCCGTGCAGCGTTCGAGTTTGCTTGCCGCAACCGTACCACCCGGCTGCCCACCTTCAGCTTGCCCACTCGAAGATGTAGCACCCGAAAGAAAATCCCCCACCGTCTGCGCGGGCGCGGCATAGGGCACCCCGCCGTTGCGGCAAGCAAGCTCGAACGCTGCACGCTCGACTTCTCGCTGCAAGCGGACGCCTTCCATGACGTCGTCCCCCGGCAAATCGTCGGGCCGCACGTCGGCAAGCAGCGCGCTGTTGGAGTTCTCGCCATCGCGGGCGAAGCGGCTCATACCGTTAACGACGACACTGCCCTCCTCGCTTGCCGCCGCAACGACTTCCCCACCTGGGCACATGCAGAAGGTGTATACACCACGGGTCGCGTTCTCGCTTGTAGCATCCGTGCGAGTGCCGTTCGCGCGAGCGGGGACGCGCACCGCCATCTTGTAGTCGGCGGCACCGAGTGCCGTGTGCTTCGCAGCCAAACCGTATTGCGCACGGTTGATGAGCGTCTGCGGATGCTCGATGCGCACGCCCATCGAGAAAGGCTTGCGCTCGAGCGCGAACCCCCGATCGCGGGCGAGCTCGAAGACGTCGCGCGCCGAATGCCCGCACGCAACGATGACGCGCGAGGCTTCGACTGCTTCGCGAGCGCCCGTGCGGGAGTCCTCCAGCACGACCGAGCGAACCGCGCCGCCAGCTCGATATCAGCCAAGCGGGTGAGGAAACGCACCTCACCACCTGCGAAGATAATACGCTCGCGAATGCTCTTCACGACGGCGGGCAGCTTGTCGGTACCGATATGGGGCTTCGCCTGCCAGAGAATCTCGTCAGGCGCCCCCGCCTGGACGAACGCCTCGAGCACGTGGCGGATATGCGGGCTTTTCGTGCCCGTAGTCAGCTTGCCGTCGGAAAACGTGCCGGCGCCGCCTTCCCCGAACTGCACGTTCGCCGCTGCATCGAGCGGGCCGCCCGCGTTGAAGGAATCGATAGCCGCCGTGCGCTCGTCAACTGCGGCCCCGCGCTCGACCACGAGCGGACGCAGCCCCGCTTCCGCCAGGAACAATGCGCAGAACAGCCCCGCTGGGCCCGTTCCTGCGACCACGATGCGCTCATCCGACGATGTCGCGAGCGAGCGCAAATCGGGAATCGCAAGCGGCGCAGGCGGGTCGTACGCGCGAACATTTACCCCGCGAGCGGGGGAAAGCGCGTCGTAGGCCACGCCTTGCGCAAGGTGGACGGCGTAGGTGGCGTTGAAATGCACGTTCGACTTCTTCCGCGCATCGACGCTACGCTTCACAAGGGAAAACGAGGCGACGTCCTCGGGCGCGACTCCAAGCGCGGAGGCGATGGCGGCGCGCGAGAGGCTCTCCGCATGGGAACCCTCCGCGGGTGCGGGGGAGGCTGCGGGCGTGGCGGAGGCCGGGTGATTTGTCTCAGTCGAAAGTGGGACAGGGGTCGGGCGATTTACCTCGCTCGCGGGGCCCTCCAATCCCGCATCGAGCGGAAGTGCGACGTTCGACACCTCGATGAACTCCGCTCCCTCGAGCGCACTTGCGTCGAAGGAGGCGCCACGATGCGAGGGACGACCGGTACGTTGGCGGGAAGAGGCTTGCGATTTGGTCTTTCCCCCGCGATGGGGACGGCCTGCCGCCTTCTTGCCACCGCCTGGCCCCTTGCTGCCGGTGGACAGCTTGGCACCGCTCATCTTCTTGTTGCCGCCTACCCTCTTGCCAGCGCTCGCGCCCTTGTCGCCGCGGGCATCCTTCGAACTCATTCGCCTTCCCCTTCCCCATCGGCCGACACGGCACTGCGAGCAGCAGACACGCCCGCGAGCAGGCCAGATGACCATGCCCAATGCAAGTTGTAGCCCCCGCAGGGAGCATCCACGTCAAGCGCCTCGCCAGCTGCGAACAGGCCCGACGCACGCACGGCCTCCATCGTCTGCGGATCGAACGCCGCAATCGAAAGCCCGCCACGCGAGACCTGGCACTGCTTCGCGTCGCCGATGCCTCGAACCGTAAGGCGCAAGCCGCCAATAACACGCGAGAGCGCAAGGACGTCTTTCTTGGAAAGCGGGCGCGCAGGATCGATTCCCGCGCACTTGCAAAGTACCTGTGCCACCTGAGGAAGCATCGCGCCGCGCAGCACGTCCTCGGCGGCAATCTGGCCGTTTTCGCCCAGACGGGCCGAAAGGTGCTTGCGCCGCGCGAACAGCCATGCATCACGGTCGGCGGCGGACATATGCGGCAGGAAATCGATCGAGAGCACGTCCCCCTCGCAGGCAAAGCGCGACAGGTTGAACACGCACACGCCCGACACGCCGTAGTCGCGGAACAAAAGCTCGCCTTCCTCGCGCGCGACGAGGCTTCCCGAGCGCTCGAGCGAGACGGCGCACTTCACACGGATGTTGTTCAGCTGCCGCGTGATGCGCGAATCGGTGGCAAGCGGCCCTAGGACCGGACGCGTCAGCTCGCACGGAATCACGGAGGACGTATCGACAGCGCTCACACCGCGCCCGCCAACAGCGAGGACGACCTTTTCGGCATGGGCGATCGAACCGTCGGAAAATCGCAGGTGGAAGCGGCCCTTCCCTCTCGCAGGCGCCTCGATCGCAGACAGTGCCTTCCCGAATTCCACGCGCGCACCCGACACATCGAGAGCGGCGCGCAGCACATCGAGCACCGACGACGCCTTGTTGGCTGCTGGGTACATGCGACCCTCGCCCTCTTCGCGCCACATAAGGCCCAAGCTGGAGAAGAACCGCTGCACGGGCGCTTCGAAAGCGCTCGCAGGTTGGGAGCTTTCCCGACCAGGCGCCCCGAAAGCGCCCGCAGGTTGGGCGCGCCCTTGCGCGGAGGCTCCGTAGGCTCCTACAGGTTGAACGCTCCCCCGCTCGGAGGCCTCCGAAAGGCGCGCGAGCGAGCGCAGCGCAGCCTCCACGAAGTCGGCGTTGCGGTAGCACGCGGGGTCGATGTGGGCGTTCGAGGAGTTGCAGCGGCCGTTCCCCGTCGCAAGGATCGAGCGGCCGACGCGCTCGGGGTCGGCCTCGAAGAGCACGATTTCGCACTCGTCCGCCGCGCCGAGCCGCGCAAGTTCGTTTCCAGCGGCGATGGCTGCAGCCAATCCGGCCGCGCCGCCGCCTATGATGGCAATCTTTTTCATGATGTAAGAGTATAGGCGATGCGGGGCACCGCTTTCCACTGACTTCTCTTCGCCTCGCAAACAACAAGGGCGCCCGACGGCGCCCCTGGGGAAATCTATCGACGCATTTGCAGCCGCGCCTACTTCGAGGAGATCATGGGAATTTCCCGCGTGTCTTCTTCCTCGATGTTGCCCTCGTAGACGTAGTGTTTCGTCTCGCGGCAGACCAGCCCCGAAAGCAGCAGTATGGCGATGATGTTGGGAATGGCCATGAGTGCGTTGCCAATGTCGGAGATGGTCCACACCACGTTGCCCACGCCGATCGCGCCGAGGAACGCGACGAGAACGTACACGATGTGGTACGGCAGGATGGCGCGCTTGCCGAACAGGTAGGCGGCGCAGCGGTTGCCGTAGTACGACCAGCCGAGGATCGTGGAGTACGAGAACGACACCATGCCGATGACGAGAATCGGCGTTCCGACATAGGGAATGGTGGCGAACGCGGTGGAGGCGAGCTGCGCGCCGGTGTAGAACGTCGGGTCGGCGAGCACCTCCGCCTGGATTTCGGGGTGCGCGATCATCGTCGACACGAGCACGATACCCGTGAGCGCGCAGATGACGACCGTGGACCAAAACGTGCCGGTCATGGCGATAAGCGCCTGCTCGGCAGGGTTTTTTGTTTTAGCGGCCGCCGCGATGATGGGGGCGGAGCCAAGGCCCGACTCGTTGGAGAACAGGCCGCGGGCGCAGCCGAATTGCAGCGCCATCAGAAGACCGGAGCCGACCGCTCCGCCGAACGCGGCCTTCGGCGTGAAGGCGCACTCGAAGATGAGGCCGATCGCGCTGCCGAGGGCAGGCGCGTTCATCAGCAGGATCACGATGCACCCGCCGGCGTAGGCAACTGCCATGACAGGAACGAGCTTCTCGCACACGTGCGAGATGGACTGCACGCCGCCGAAAATGACGATGCCCACCAGCACGACGATGGCGATGCCGACCGCCCAGTCGGGGATGCCGGGAATCGAGGACGTGATGATGCCGGTCATGGACGTCGCCTGCACCGCCGAGCCCGTGCCGATGGTGGCGACGACGGCGAACGCGGCGAACGCAATGCCGCCGAGCTTCGCCCACCAAGGGCGCGTGCCGTCTTTGCGCATGAAGGCGCGTTCCCACACGTACATGGCGCCGCCGAGCATGTTGCCCGCATGGTCGCGCACGCGGTAGCGCACCGAGGCGTAGACTTCCACATACTTCGTGGCCATGCCGAACACGCCCGTGATCCACATCCAGAAGACGGCGCCCGGGCCGCCTGCCAGGATTGCCGTGGCGACGCCAACAATCGACCCCGTGCCGATGGTCGCGGCAAGCGCCGTCGCAAGCGCGCCGAAGTTGGAGATATCGCCCTCGCCCTTCGACGTGCCGCCGCCCCACGACATACGAAGCGCCTGAGGCAGCTTGCGCTGGATGAAGCCCGTGCGAACGGTGAGGAAGATATGGGTGCCGAGCAGGAGCGCGATCATCGCAGGCCCCCACACGACTGAGTCAATGGTGTTCAAGATTTCAATCATAGTGGGTTGGTATTGTAAAGGAAATGCATACGCTCGCGCAGGCGCATCCTCCGAACGGCAAAGAGAAAGCATCGCAAGGCACGCGGTAATCACCCACGCGACACTATCGGGCGCCCTGCGATTCTCGTCATCCGCTACAAGCGCAGGAGCGAAGGCCCGCACACCTCCGCTCCGTCCTCGCTACCAAAACGCTAAGTTCCTCCTCATTACCACCCGAAGTCGTCAACGGGGGCAAACGCCACTTCGATGCGATACTTCTCGCGCCATACCTGAACACCCGAGCCCTTATCACGCGCTACCAGGTAATATGCTTCCTTCGAGTTAAACGAGCAGCCCGCCTTCAAGCTGAAGCGCACCTTGATCACGCGGTCCTGCGGGTTGTCGGAAGTAAGATCGGCGTGAGCCTTCACCACATCAGACACTTCGTTTCCTGATGAATCGAGGAAAACGAGCTCATATTCGCACGGCAAAACCTTGCCCGCAGCAGGCTCCTCCTGCAAAAGGCTCACGTTAAAGAGCGAATTGGTTATGCGCCGCGATTCCGAAAGCACACGAATCGTCGCGGCTTGGGTATCCTGGAAGCCCTTCGCACCCGAACGAACTCGACGGAACGATAGCACGGGAACGCACAGCTCTTGCAGCGTCAGCCCCCCGTGCACGTAGTTGCGCGTACCACCCGGCTGCTTGATGCGGATAGCGCGATGCGGCGCAAGCCCCGTGTATCGGCCGCCCGAGACGTCGCTCATGTTCATTTCCACAAACAGCATGCTTGCCGGATCCCCTATCGAGTCAGCCCATTCGGCGTCGTCCGCGCGAGCCACGATATGGCGCTTACCTGCGACGACAGGCGACAGCGGCATATCGCCCTTGTCGAGGCTTCCGCATTCGCGCAGCTCGCCGCGCGTATACAAGAAGCCATGATCGGCCGTTATCGTCACCTGGCAGCCCTGCACTTCAGACGTGAGGCGCCTTGCAAGCGCGCAAAGAGAATCTATCTCGTCGGCGCACGCCTTGAACACGTCGTCTTCCGTCGCGATTTTTTCGCCTGTGGAATCAATCTTGTTGTGGTACAAGTACACCACGGATGCACCTTTGACGAGCGCCTTTCGCTCCTCGGCAGGCAAATCGAGGAAGTCCTCGACGCGCAGGGCCCGTGCATCGGCAGCAGTGGCGCGCAGAACCGCCTCGCGCTGCGAGGTGGTGGCGGTGGGCATGCCGTTCGCGAACACCGCCCCCGTCTCCCAATCGAGCGACAAGTCTCGCTGCGGCAACAGCGCCGCCATGCCGAATTCGGTAACCGAGGGGAACACTGCCTGCATGCTGGATAGCGCAACGACGCTGCCCCTTTCACGCTCGAGCACACGTGCCATCTGAGCCGCGACCTCAAATCGCAGCGCATCGGAAATGACGACGACCGCATTTTTCGCACTGCCCTTGCACGAAGGGAGTACCTCCCAGTAAAACCGCCGTTCACGAGGCACGCCTTCGATGTAGCCCGCGCTTGCCCATTGCGAGGACGCTGCGTTCTCCCAGCACGCGTTCACGCCTTCGATGTACCAATTTGAGTACAGGTTCTCCGCCCAGCCGACCACGCTGCGCAGCGGCCCTTCGAGCGCAGGGCGCGGCTTGGTTTTGCACAGCTCGAAGGAATGGCACAGGTGGCGATAGAAGCTGTCAGCACGGTACCAGTCGGTCTCGTAGGCGCGCCACACTTCCTTCGCCTGAGCTACATGGAAACCTCCCGCATGCTCGCGTCGAAAATCGCATAGGCTCGCAGCGGCATCAAGCGCATCGAAATAGCACGCCACGTAGTTATGCCAGGCCAAATCCTTGCGGCGGGCACACACTCGATGTGCCTCTTCAGCGCGGTCGGCACCATCCGCCAGCGAAACCATGAGGCCACCAAGGATCGCCTCATTTATGCAAGGGAACACGTCGCAATCGACGATGTCGTCAAGCGGCAGACCCGCAAAACGCGCCGGCAAGCCGCACGACTCCTCTACGATTCGCGCCACTTCATAGAGATCGGCCGCACCCTCGCTTCTGTCCCAGTCCCTCACGATGGACAAACAGAACGGCGCATGCTGTTTCGATATACAGCGCTCAAGCCCCGAAAGCGCACCATCGGGAAGCACGAACGACGCCGCCGATACGAGAACGTGCGAAGCAAGCGCCTCGAGCGAAGATGTTTCGTCAAGCGCCCCCGTAAAACCCGTCTTGCGCGCAACAAAATTTGAAAGAGCACCATATTTAGCGAAGGGATCGAACGCGTCTGCCGGGTTTTCCCTGCACTTCAGCAGCGAGCGCATATATCCGCGCACGATAAATCCAACCGAAGCATCCTCAGAACCCGCCGCGCCAAGCAACGCCGCAAGCACACCCACCTCGACGTCTTCGGCCGACGAAGGCTCGGGCATGCAGTCGTGAAACTTCTTAATGCGCGCCTTCGAGGCGAAATAGCCTTGGAATCCCCGCAGGGCATCGCGCACCGCGTCGACATTCGACGCCCCGAGCTCTGTGGCCAAAAGCGAGAAGCGGTCGGCCTGGAACGACTCCGCGTACAACTCGACGTCGGCCAGCCAATCGCCCTCGACTTTGCCCTTGCCCCGTTTCCGGTACAGCAAGATGTCGTTCTCCACATCGTCGCGGGCAATGAGCTTCTTGGCAAGAAACATGACACCCTCTTCGGCCTTGAGAAACCGAAGATTGCGCGGGAAACCGCCCCCGGCAGGCATGACCCCGTCCGCAACACCCGCGCCGTCGAACCCCTCCGCTGCCAGCTTGTCGAAGTCTTCCTCGAACTCGCCGTCGGGGTCGTGCCACACTACCACGCGCCGCGCGTCGAAATCGCCCAAAGGACGCGCGAACCGCAGCTTCAACTGTTCGTTTATATCTAATTGATTCATCGTTCCATCTCGTGTTTCAAAGGGAATAGTCGTTTATGCCTGGCGCAATTTCGCAAATTCGGCTTTCGCTTCTTCATGCTCAGCGCGCACCGAATCAATCAAAGCCGCCTGACTGCGGCAACTTTCAAGCTGAGCCTGGCATTGAGCCAGCTCCGCCTTTCTCGCCTTCTTCTTGCTAAAGGAGAAGAAGCTCATTTTATCTATCTCGCTGGAAAGCATCTTCGCCTGCTGCTCAAGTCCGGGGATCTTCGCCCTCGCATTTTCCAGTTCCTGAATTTTTGCTTCAAGAGCATCAATTTCCTGCTCTTTTTCATTTTTTGCGGCCAAACGAGCAACAGCGTCATCGAGTTGCCTCAATTGCTGCTTGAATTCCGATATCCCTGCGGGTAGCGCCACACCCCGCAGCGTGCCGATGCTCTGATTGTTCGTCTCGATACTATCGCTCATCAGCTCTAAGATATCGTTTATTTCAACCAAAAATCTCTTCGAACCCTCGAGCGCTTCTTTGGGAATCATCCTTTCAAGAATAGTCTTATAGCGAGAAGCCAGCTCAAAGAGGATGACATTGTACCTACCGGCCTCCTCGCGAATTGCCTCAAGAGTAGATGCGCTATCGGAAGACATCCCGATCAGCGCATCGATTTGCTCCTGCCGCGATCGAAGAATTGAGGGGACAACACATTCCTTCCCTCGGTCGACAAGCTCGCGCGCAACGCCATCGTTGGGAATAAAGTCTATTCCCCATTTTTTTATATCGTCAATGTACCCACGGGGGACTACGTCCTCCAAACGAAGCAGCTTCGCTTCCCCTTTAGGGAAAAGCGCTTCAAGACGGTCTCGCAGTGCCGTCTTTTCGGGCGTGTCGTCGAGAATACCCTCTTCGGTCACTATTTTCGCTTCATCGTCGGCAAAAAGAGCTGCGCTTGGAAAAGCACCTTCGAAGATGTTCTTCAACACATCGTATGCCTCATGACCGGTCGCTTCCGTCTCTCCGAAGCAATCGTTGGCCGCATAAATATCGAGCAACTTGCCGTAGTACGGGACAAACTTCTCACCATATTCCGCAAGCATGCGTGCGCCGGCTATCGTCGCATCGCGCGCATCAACCTCTTCGCCATCGAGTTGGAAGACATATCTATTCTGACCAGCGGTAAATAACTTCTGGAAGAAGTTTGGGATGGGCGAAGCAATTCGACTCGCCAAATCCGTGAATTCATCTTTGGTGAGCTTCTCCCCGAAAGCCGCCTTGAGACCCCTTTCCGCATCTGATTCAAAAGGCTTGTCCAACTCGACAGTTGCCGCTATGTGCTTCACCACTTCGCGAACAGCATCGATGTCGATATCTTCATCCATGGAGAGGCAAACACGTAAATAGTCGGAATGATCAAGAGAGTACGGGCGAATATTGAACTCGAGTCCATTTATGCCCGTGCCGGAATTGTACTGGACAATGAAGCATTTGGTGTTTTGAGCATCGACTTCGCTATCCCACATAGTTTTTTGCGCAAAAGCAGCAAAGGGCGAAGTGGGGTCAGTCATCTGATTGGCCATTTCGACATAATGCGCCTGGCAGAACATAGCCCACCGCAATGGCGCCGTCATAAAGGCGGATGTCTGGCCGAGCTTGGCAGCGCGATCGCCTGAATCAACGTAAATAATGCGGTTTGAAAGCTCAATGTCGTCGTTTGAAACGTGTTCAGGGACGGCTACGAACGGGCGCTTCTGCCCAAAGAGGCCGTCGCGCTCGTAGTTTTCGACCACGTGCCACCCATCAGGGATGACAACGTCAAAATGCTTGCCCCGTGCCACCCGGCCCTCGTCAAAAGTAAGCGAAGCGGCATCGACCGAATGCTCGTCAGGCGTCATGTCGTTGATTGCCTTCAACAGCTCATCCGGGTCGATGCTCATGTCGCCTTGCTCGGCTCGTTCGAGCTTGTCGAGAAATTCCTGAGGGAACGTGGCTACGCCCACGAGCTGCGCCGCCGTTACCGCAAGACGCGCAAGGGAAAGCTTATCTTCGCGCGTTGGCCCGTCCGACTCGGGTTCGGGCTCGGAAGCAGACTCGATCTCGGGTTCGGAATCGGAATCGATCTCTGGTTCGGGCTCGGAAGCAGGCTCAATCTCGGACTCAGATTTGGGCTCGGACTCGGATTCGAGCTCGGGAACAGAGCCAGACTCCGAGTCGCCCTCCGGGCCTCCCGCAAGCGCGTCACCTTCGAAAGATAGCTTCTCGTATTCGCGTTTGCGCCAATCGTCACCGCCGAGCATGTCATCGTCAGTAAGCACACCGTTTTTATAGAGCAGGTTGATCATGGTTTGCGTGGTGAGCTTATGCGGGTAGTCGAACCGGACGCAGATGAGCACACACCCATAATAATCTTGCGAAATGCTTTCAATCCATGCACCGACAAGGCCAGCAACGGGAGAGTCTTTCCATGCGTCTTCCCCGTAATCAGCATATTCGTCAAAGGGACTTGGGTCAGAATCCCTCCAACGCAGATTTCCCACTCTTCGATTAATCAGCCGATATCCGTCTGGCGTCCCAAACGCTATAAAGGGATCCGACGCCGAGCAGCTCAGCGACGTCCCCACTTTCACTGCATGCTGCTCAAGTTCGCTCTTGTGGATCATTGCGTGAAAATATGACTTGCGAATTTCAACCGCGTAATCAGCATCGATCGCCGCTACACGTTCGGGCAACACAAGTTGTTCCTCGTTTTCGCGCGTTAGAGTCTTCGGCCCACCGACCTTTTTCCATAGCGATACAAGTTCTTTCAACTTGGCATTGCGCACGCAGAAAGGAGCAGTTTCCTTAAGTTGATTGTGCAAAGCAGTTTCGCTCATCTTGATCACGCCATTTTGTTTAAGGCAGGAAAGAAATGTCTCCTCGTGATTGGCTTTCCACTTCCTTTGAGCTTCTTTTAATTCAGCGCTTTTATCTGGATTTGCAGCTATCAGTTCATCGACCGAAGCCGGCTTTTCGTCATTAGGAAGCGAAGAGTATGTTTCTTTGAGCCAGGATAGGATTTCGTCTTGATTGACGCCGGGTGTACCCGATTGAACAAGAATGCCTCGTTCCTGCAACAGTTTTCGAGGCGTGAGACCATACCAATCACCGCTCACTCTACCCAAAAACGTAAGGGCATCCGAATAGTCGGGATAGATTTTTTGCAATGAAGCCATCGTCTTCGCGAAGATCCCGTCTTCCTTGATTCTCCCCGCAAGCTCCTCGAGCGCTTCATCCATCTCGTCACGCGTGAATTTTCGCGCAGCTTCCCGTTTTTCGCCCGCGAGCAAGCCTTCGCCGATAAGGACATTCTTGAACACATCCCCAAAATCCCTCTGAGAATTGTTTTGGAGCGTTTTCAACTTGCCTTTTAAGTCAGGGTTTTCTTCTATGAGCTGAGAGGGATTAGCGCAAAGAGTCTTCCCATCGTAGCGGCGATGGAGCTCGGCAAACACTTCTTTGGCATCAGTTGTGAAAGGATGGCCAGCCTTATTCGCCTCGAAACCGTAAGCAGTAAAAAAGTCATCACGAGACTGATAGCCTATTTCCTTATACGCCTTCCCTATGCGTTCTGACAATTTTTTGTGGTCGTTAGTAATTCGGACAACTTTGCCATCGGGATAATATTCCTTGAGCTGCGCTACGATGCGATCCACTTTGGCCGCAAGCTTCGGGTCCTCAATTTTAATGGGCTCCATGATTAATCCTCCTCGCTCACGGCACTGCTCAGCGAACGCTTTTTGGGATCGAGCTTCAGAAAGGATCGCATTTCCTCCAAAACAACGGGAAGGTCGATTGGCTCCAACTCCAATCGAACATCAAGGTGAGCCTGCTTTCGCCAATCCCCTCGCGAACTTTGCGTTTCCACATTCACCACGGTTGCACGAATATGGGGTAGCAAGCATGCAAATACCGCCCGTTTGTCCTCCGACGGGTTCCAATAGCCTCCGACGTTTCCAAGCGACCTTCCCTCTTTATCGAAAAGTTCAATCCCCGCATACTTGAAATAGGGACTATTCCAATCAGATTTCAGGCATACTTCAGAGCCGGAAATACAGTGCTCAATATTTTGATTGCGTCCGAGGTACTTGGCCCCCGTTACTTCACATTCGAAGGGAAATGTCGAAAGGACACCGATGACGTAATCGCTAATTTTCTCAAATTCATCTTCATTCGGATTGTCCCAATTGAATAGGGGTGCATTCAATTTCTCGAGCCGGCTGTCGGTGTCATCGTAGTCATCTTCATAGGGCTCTTCCCACGACCCCCAATCGTTCCACTGGGAAACAGCACAGTTGAACGCAAGGTGCGCCAAACCATCAATCTCATCTCTGTTTTCCGCACGACCTTTTTTTAAAAGCTCCCACAGTTCATGGCTATCAATGCTGTCGTCCTCCCCTTCTTCCGCGGCATCATGCAAAAGCGCCCGGCCATGATGGACGCCGCCGAAAATGGAAATAGTTTCATAGCCATCGTATTCGTCTGCATCAAGGAAGGCGACGCCGTACTCACCTTCGGGAAGGCCCAAAAAGAAGGAATCAATGTCGCTAGAATTCGGTTCCCATGCCGTGCTGTAGTAAAGTTGAATTACCCATCTATCGCCATATCGGGAAAGTTCGACGCTCGCTTCTTCGCTCATCGGTCGACCCGAAGGACGAACTCCAAACTTAAAACCAGCATCCTGAAAGCGAGAAGAAAAGACCCTTTCTAGTGCTTCAACCTGAGAAGCGTAGCCTGAGGCGGAACTCGTCGACGATTCCCATCCGAGCGAATTATCTGAAGAAAGGTCCTCATCTACGGGCGCGCCCGAAAAGGCGAGCCAATAATAGCAAGTGAGCGCTGATTCAATAGCTTGATACATTCCTTCGGCGGATCGCAACCCCAGAATGTCATGGAAATCAAACCCTGTCTCTTCTGAATTTGCCGCCAGGTTCGCCGCAAAGTTCAGGAGCACCTTTTTCATGTTTTCGGTATCAGCGGCAATCGCGAGATCGTTGGTATGATAATTCGCCATAGTCAGCCCCTCCTTTTCCGATAAATCAGCTACTTGATTTTCGCTAGCACGTCCTGGAACTTCGCGTAGTTCACTTTCACGCCATCGTCGAGGTCTATCCCGATCATCTGATCGGCGAGATGGTGCACCTTCTCCTCGAACTCGCTTGCCTCGCGCAACTGGTCGTTCAGCTTGGAGATGCGTTTCTCCAGCTTCACACGGTTGCCCTTTTCTGCCGTGGCAAGCGCATCTTCCGCATACGACACCTGCGCACGGTAGCGTTCCTGCTGCTGATGCACGTAATCGGTGCGCACGCGCGCGAGCAGGTCGGGCTGATATCGGTGCATGTAGATGAGCGCCTTGAAGCCGTTCTTCTTGCCCGAGTCGAACTGCCAGTAAATCGGACGCTTTTTGTATGTCTGGCAGTGATCCTTGAAGAATTCCTTCAGAAAATACGAGCGGATGACGTCGCGCGACGTGCCCTTGCCGCCGAGCGCATCGGCCACAAACCGCAGGTTCTCCTCAATCGTCTCGGCGCCGTAAGCAACGCGCATGAATTCCACGAAGCGGCCCACGATGTCGTCTTCGAAGTACTCCTCGTCGGTGATGGGGATGACGTTGTCGGCGTCGGGCATGAAGGAAACGCTCGCCGGGTCGGGCATCTTCTGCAGGTAGTCCTCAACCGTGTCGCCCTGATCCGCCAGCACCAGCCCGTCCACGTCGAGCGAATAGCGCCCGAACATGCAGCCGACCGCGTAACTGATCAGGCTGGTTATCTCGTCGCGCTTGGTGCGCACGTACTTGTTGCCCTTGTAGCTTTCGGGAATCTCCTCCGCCGTGTCGAAGATGCGCGCCACCGAGACGTACTTGTCCTCGACTTCAATAGGAACCTCACCGACCATGTTGTATATCTCGGCGAAGATGCGGTTGAGCTCCTCCTCATTCGCACGCAACTGCTCGAACCGTTCGTTGACCTCGGCTTTTCGCGCCGCGTACTTATCTGCCAAAAGTGTCGCCATCAGTGATTGCCTCCTCTTTATGCTGCCAGTTTATATTGAATCTCGAACATTTGTTTGTTATAATTGTATCTTGAAAGGAAGTGCTCGGCATGGTATAAAATAAGCGGTTTCCTCGAATAGAGGGACCTCCGAGCGTCGGGGGGTTTCCCCCCCGACATTTTTATTTTTAAGGGGGTCGGCTCATGAGGGAGCTGTCTATTTTCATAGACGAGTCTGGCGATGCGGCATTTCGATCCGATTTTTACCTTGTCACTTTGGTGTTCCATAGGCAAGATGAGCCCATTCAGCCCAATATCGCCCAGTACGAATGCACCCTCACGAAAGAGTTGCTCGATACAATCCCCTTTCATTTCAACCCACTGCTTAATGGGCAGGACGACTACAAATGGAAAGACATTCGCAGCAGGAAGCGTCAACTTCATGCATTCAGAATATTCGCGGAACATCTTCCCATCGCTTACGCCGCATTCGTTTTCGAGAAGCGCAGTCGCGTCACAAATACTGCCCAACTGACGCGAGCAATAGAAGCCGACGTGAAGGGCCTCCTTCAATCGAAGCAAGCCTATCTGCAAGACTTTGACCAGGTGAAAATCTACTACGATGACGGGCAGAGCATCGTAACGAAGGCGCTTCACCTCGCTATCGAGGGCGCCATCTCGAGTCAGGCGGCCGTATATAAAGACGCCTCCCCCAAACTGTACCGGCTCGCGCAGGTCGCCGATTATCTGTGCGGAATCGAGTTGACGGCTGCCAAGTACGAGCGGCACCTGGAAACGCGAACCGACGTCGAGTTTTTCGGAAGTATCCGAAATTTCAAGAAGAACTACCTCAAAAAGATTCGCAGAAAGCGACTCAACTGAGGTTTTCGCTTCTTTATAGAGAAGTGTCGCCATCGGTGATTGCCCTTCTATCCCATTCTCTCTTCATATCGCTCTCGACGTATCAGATAATCGCGATACTCCGACTGACAAGCTTTCCTTATCGCCTTCAGCTCTCCTTCGATTGTGGGGAGAGCGTCACGCTTCGCGTGCGCGTCTTTGAGAAGCCCCTCCTTTTGCGAAAGCTCGCTTTCAATTACCGACAAGCGCTCCTTCAGGGGTTTTCTCGCTTTGAAATCGAACAATCCCAGTTGTTTGATCTGCTTTTGCAGTTCTTCCTTCTCCGCAAGAAACGAACGCCTCTCCTTTTCGAACTGCTCAATGCGCCCCGACTTTTCCTTGGCGTCGGCAAGCGCGGCACTCGCGTTGAGCAGCCTTTGACCCCAATCGACGCCATCCTGGCACCAAAGGAACCACATGCCGTTATCCGATTTGATTGTCTTTTGCTCATCCAGCAGCTTGGCCATCTGCGCAGCCTCACCCATCGGAAGATATCTTTGGTACTCAATCGTCCGCGAAGGATCCGACATGAGCTGAAGCATTTTGTCGTATTTTACGGAGCCTCCATTCGAGTTGGGCTGCCGCCATTTCACGTTACGCGTGCGGTTTAGATCATCAAAAATCTCCTGCTCCGTGAGGCCGCCTCCGCGCTCAAGAAGGTGATAGCAAACCCGTTCCCTCGGCCCGCCATCGAATGTTGTGCTTTTATCCCCTTTTCGGCCCTTCTCAAACTGTTCTACGACTTTTTCATGCCGATCAAGCGCATGCCGCTCAGCTCCCGCCTCGACCGCGGCCTGGCGCGCCGCTTCGCGCGCTTCCTCGTCTTTCCGCCTGTCTTCTTCGGTATACGTCTTCTTTTCCGCAATCTGCAGTGCGAGTTTCTGAAGCAGCGCCCGATTGGGCTCCACTTGGACGCTCGGTTTTCCCTTACTTGACGAGGCATCTTTGGCGACCAACTTGTCTGCCGCCTTCTTTTTCTTCAGCTCCTCCTCAATCTCGTAAGACAGCCAGACCGGGGGGCAGTGGCGCACACGCTTCAGCAAAGGATTCTTCTGCTTCCCTGCAACGTGGCCAACCACTCTCGGGAAATACATGTCAGCGTCCATGCTCTTGCGTTCCGAGAAGGCAATGGTAAAGGGTTTGCCAGCAAGCGACCGACTGAGCTGGCGCATGTCCCAAATCAGTCTCGCCACCAAGTTGTAGAAGCAGGGGATTCCCGCGGTGAGGCGGTTGTCGCAGCGAACCGCGTAATCGCCGTCATTTGCGTTGCAAATGGTAATGGCCTGAGCGTATGCGGCAAGATTGGCCAGCGTGATTCCCGTCAAGTCGCCTTCCGGCAAAGCTTTGCTAATTCCGGGAGCGATCGCGATACGCGGAATGACAAGGCCCTCGTCTTCCTCGACTTTGGCTAAAAGCGCAGCGAAATGGTTCGCCAAGTCGGAGATGTCGCTGAACTCCCCTTCTTCGACCACTGTTTTCAGATCATCCAGCTTCGGCTCATTGGCATGAATACCTTGGATAGAGTGGTGCTTGCCGTCCCAAGCGATATCGTCCTTCTGGAAGAACAGCAGGTCATCGGAAAGCAGCGACAACATAAAAACCGGCAGATCTTGCGTGTCAGTACTTCTTTCGAAGTCCAACTTGCCCTCTTTGCGTTTCTCTGGAGCATGTCGCTCGGCCTTCGCTTGAGAATCGACGCCCTGCTTTTCAGAAAGGCTGGGCGCACTCTCACTTGCCGGCGTGTTAGACGATCCACTGGGAAGATTAATCGAGGGACATTGGTCCACCGTCATCGAAAGGGGGTTCTCCTGCCTTCCCGCCACGCTGCTGACCGTCGTCGGAAAAAGAACGTCCGCATCGAAGTTTCGGCTCCCTACGAAAGAGACGGTGAAGGGCTTGCCAGCGAGCGACAAGCTGAGCTGCCGCATGTCCCAAATGAGTCGCGCCATCAAATTGAAGAAGCAGGGGATCCCCATGGAGAGGCGGCTATCATAGAGAACTCCATAATTGCCATCATCGGTATTGCGAACGATGATGGCGCGTGCGAATGCGGCCAGGTTGGCCAGCGTAATCCCCGTCAGGTCGCCTTCCGGCAGACTATTGCTGATTTCCGGGGCGATTGCGCCGCACGGGACGACGAGCCCCTCGTCCTCCTCAAGCTTGCCAATGAACGCAATGAAGTGTTTTACCAGGTCGGAGATGTCGTCGAACCCCCCTTCCTCGGCCACCGCACTCAGCTCGTCCAGCTTTGGCGCGTTCGCCTGAATGCCCCGTATGGAGTGGCGCTTGCCGTCCCAAGCGATTTCGCCCTCCTGGAAGAACAGGAGATCGTCGGAGAGCAGCGACAACATCAAAACTGGCAGATCCTGCATGATGGAACCCCTTTCTTGTTATCCTCGTACCCCTTTAACATCGAACGTTTGTTTGCTATAATTTCATCTTGAAAGAGCACCCTGGCCTGTGATATAAACTAGATAGCGTTCCGCAATGGAAGGCTGTCGAAGTAGCCGGGGGCTGTCCCCCGGCATTTTTGTTAATGGAGCTGTATTGACGCAATGACTGCTCATTTATTCCCCTTTGCAACCCAGCCAACATCATCCGCAATTCGCTCAAGCCTCTCGTAAGATAGATACATCCGAGCAGAAATTTGATGTTGCGCATTAGTGTCTTGCAGATAGAGGAACGGCTCTTTCTTACCGCTATCTCCCTTTTTCCTCCTAACTTCAGTAAAGCTACCGTGCGCTATAGAGTTCCTTATGTGACGAAAGAATGCGTCAACGGCAAGCAAGGACATATAGGGGCGCCAGTCTTTTGCGCTAATCTGCTTCTTCTCCATATTGGCGAAAAGTCCATAATGATCCTTGAGAATGCCCGGCTTAGATTCAGCCATGCATACATACTCGTGCGAACCGCTAGGAACCGTTGCTCCTTCACGCCGATTGTCAATTAGCCAACGAGCAACCATTCTAAGCTCAGCATGGCAGAACACGGAGTTACCCGGGATGCCGTCCAAACATTTATCGAGCAACTCTTTTGCCATTGAATTGTCAACGCGAGAGAACGCTTCGCATGTGCGCCCAGCAAAAGAAGAACCTGGCACAGGACATCCAATTAAATAATTGTCGAATAGAAATACTTTTCTATCACGACTTGCAATCGTTCCGTTAGCCCACCCAGAACGTCCTTGAGCAAGAAGTGCCTTTAATTGTCTTCCGCCCATATCAGCACCTATAGCAATGGATGACGTTTGAAGTCCCAGGAGGTTTCAAACGAGTCCCAGTCGAGTTTTGCAATAGATTCACACTGAACAACAAATGACGCGGCAATTGTCTTCAGGTTCTCAGGAAGCGCAATAGGAAGCTTGGCAATATCACCTGGCTGTGCATTCAAAGTGGGGACAAGAAAACTAGTCGCATTAGCAATAACTGATGAGTTCAACAAACCTAGCATGTAGTCAATCTGTTTAGAGGGGAAAATGCTAACCGCTGCCGAGTCAAAAAGATAGCCGGTCGGCTGAACCCTAAAAGAAATAGCCCCTGATGTAATCCTTGAGTAAGTAATGCACCTCCTAAAAACGATTCGATCAGGAATCACGCTCGCATTTTCCGAAGAACGCAGATTCAAACCATTTGACTCATAATCGATTACATATTCGCTATTTCCATACCAGCGACGAAACGAACCCCCTTTATTATGCGGATACCATTTCTTTGAATTACTCATCGATTCATCTGCGCTCTTGCAGCAATATGCAATTTTGGAATACTGGCACTCGAACCAGAGCCTAAGAAATCTAGCGTTGTCACTTGTTTGCAACCCGACACGAGGTGGGCAGATATCCTTGAGTTTTACGCAAGATGAAAAAGCGAATAACAGACCATCACTTGCCCAATACGCTATGGGGGTGCCGGGGATTTGGGTGAAGGTTTTTGCGTTTCTGCGGTAGAAGTAGCCGCAATCGGGGTTTGCTATTGCTTCTCGTGTTTTTGGTGCTTGGACCGCCACTCCAACAAAATCCGACAGGCGAACGTATCCGCCCTTATATCCGTCAACATAGCCGTTATGGAACGTGAAAGTGCAAATGGGAACCGTAGCGCCCGCAAAACCCGAGTATTCGAGCTGGATCAGCGAGGTAATGGTCTTCTCGTTAATCATCTTTTCGCGGAGTTTTTCATAGCTGCCGATGAACATCCAAACGAAGGGGCACATGATGCCAGCCTCGCCGTGTTCGCTCGCATAGTCCATAATGCGGACGATAAATGAAGAGAACAGATCGCTTTTTACGTCGGGGTAATTCTTCTTGATCCACTTGCTCATGAAGGGGCTGAAGCTACTGCTCCCCATGTAGGGCGGGTTGGCAACCACACAGTCGAACTTCCTTGCAAGCGCCTCGCACACCCGAAGCGCATCTTGCAGCTTTTCGCCCAAGTTGCTCTTAAAGAGACTGTTGCCCTCCACCTCGGCGACAAAACGGGCCGCATCCGCCCGCAGCGCCTCCAGCTGGGCTTCCGTCGGATTGAGCAAGCTCCCGATTTCGTCTAGGTGCTCCAGCGCATCGATAAACTGCTGGTCGGCCATGATCGCGGCGTCTTCAGGCAGCTCGATAACGCAGCCAGCCTCGTCGCGCTGGAACTTCGTCGGAGCAACCACAAGCACATCCGCCTGCACTCCACGGCCGAAGAAGCGCCTATCGTGCTCGCGCGCGCACATGGCCAGCGCCAAGTTGGCAATCTGCGCCGCGCGCGGGTCGATTTCCATACCCGACAAGTTCTTCTCCAAAATGAGCTGCGGAATCTCGCGCTCGCGGTACCCACGTTCCGCATACATGTCGAACAGCAGCTGAAACGCGTACACCAGGATATGACCCGAACCGCACGCCGGATCGCACAGCGTAATGTCCTCCGGCCCGTCGATGCGGATGAAGTCCTCGTGCTCGGCGTCGGGCGCAATGTAATAGTCCCACTTTTGGCACAGCATACTTTCGGGGAAGTTCAGCATCCACAGCCGCCCGAGCGAGTTCTCCACCATGTAGCGCACAATCCATTCAGGCGTGAACAGCTGCGTCGCGGGACCTATGGTATCGGGCGTCTCCTTCGCCTTCGACTTGAAAAACGCGTCTTTGACCTCGGCGTTGTAATACTGATACATCCACCCCAGGATTTCCACGCGCTCCCAATCCTCTTCAGGGATAGACGTCACCAGCCTGTCGATCACACTGTCTTGCCGCAAAAGGCCATCGGGCAACAGCAGCTCCATGGCGCTTCCCACCCGGTCGAACACGCCGGGGATACAGCTCGAAAGCTCGTCGCATTGCGCCAGGAACAAGCATCGGAACAACGCCTCGTCGTCGCCCGTCTGCATAAGTTCCATCACGCGCGACGCGTCCAGCCCCTCGATCTGCACGTCGAGCGCGCACTTCAACACCTGCGGAGCGAACGAGCCGTCATCCGCCGAGAGCATGCGCACGCGACACGGCAGGTAATCATGCAGCTCCATGAAGCGAATGGCCGCCAATCGGTTGAACCACGTGTACGCAGCGCGCTCGGCAAGCGCCGCGTGCCCCACCTCGCGCTGCAGCCGAAGGAGCTCAGAGCGCTGGCGCTGCTCGTCGGGCGACAGCGGCATGCCATCCACGCTCGTAGCGTCTTCGGGCAGCGCGTTCGCTTCCACCACCGAAAAGCGCCTCATGCGCGTTTCCACCTGCTCGATCAGGGTGTTTCGAGCCCACGTGCAGAAGTTCTTGATAGCGGTATCGTTCATGACGGGCCCCCTTTAGCTCAAGCGGACGGAATCGTTTTCGACAAGCGCTTCGAGGAGCGCCTTGCGCACCGAGGCAAGATAGGCGTCCACCTCGGCCTCGTTCGTCAGCACAGCGCGATCGAACGCCTCGTCGCGACGCAGTACCTTGCGCTTGAGGGGCTTGGGAGCTGCCTCGGCCGACTTCTCGGCGACGATAACCCTAGTCACCTGCCCCGATTGGCTAACGCCGCGACCGCCTTGGGGCATTCCCTGCGAAGCGACACTGCGGGCGGCGACAGGCTGCGAACTTGCGGGCTTGGGGCTCACCCGAGCCTCCGCAGGGACGGCACTTGCCTCGCGCTCCGTCAGCTCGCGCTTCAGGCGAATCTCGCGCTCGGCCTTCGCGCGGGCTTCGTCAACCGCAGCATCGACAGCCTGGTAACCCTCTTCAATCAGGTCCTTGAACTGCATCCTCAAAGTGTCGATGGCGCCTGCCGCCTTCGCGCTGTGCACGCGGCTTTTAACCGACGCGATTTTGTGCTCGGTGCCCGCAATCGCCAAATTCGCAGCCTGCTGATAGGAGTCCTGATTGTTCGCAAACTCCTTCAGCTCTTCGACCGCGCCGTCAATCGAGCTTAGAAGCTCGTTTTGCTTGCTGCGCACGATTTCGCCATGCATAGCCGATAGCTTTTTCGTGAGGCCGGGCAGCTCGCTCACCCGTCGATACGGCTGCGGATCGCACAGAATGCCCTTCATGTCCGCAATGATCTGCTGAGCTTCCTCGTTATCGCCAAGATAGAACGATTCGCGGTCCATAAGCGCAAGCGTCTCCACTGCCCCATCGAACAAGCGCTGCTGGTTGGGGAAGAACCCATCGACCGGCTCCATGTCTTCCGCAAAGTCGAGCAGTTTGTCGCCATTGGCGTTGAATGCGCGCAGGAACGCCTCGCCATCGGCCCGATCGGCGAGGATTTCACCGATCACATGGAGCCCGTCTTCGACAATGCTTTTGCCAGGATACGGGAACTCCGGCGCAAGGCCCGTGAAGTGGTCGTGCATGAGGCTTTGGCAGTGCTCCTGCGTTTCCTCGAGCTTTGCCTGGATGCAGTCGATCAGCTTGTCTTCATCCTCGGGCACAGCACTCGTGTCCGCAAAATCGCGAAGGATGCTGCGCGCTTTGCTGAGCAGCGCGTCCGACATCTTTTCGCGAATTCGAATCTCGACCTTGTCGGCATGTTTGCGCAAGCAATCGATCATGTTCTTGTCGTCCGCGCGCATCGCCTGCCCGCCGTAGAGGATGGTCGCATCTTGAGCGGCGACAAGCTGGGCGGCAACGGCGGCGATGTCGATATCGCGCCACCCGTATGGATCGGCCTGGTATTTCCGCTGGATGTCGCCCATCGTGGTTTGCACATGCAGGCGTTTTTGCAGCTCGAGGAACGTTTTCATGTCAGCGACCGCGCGCTCGTTCGCGCTGCCCATGCCCGCCATCGCCGATTGCTCGTTCGTGTGACGCAGAATGCGAATGATGTCCCCGTCGCCTTCCACAGGGTCGGAGATATAGTCCGCCTTGGTGAAGATGCTGTCGACCAGCTTGTCGAGCACCGTTTCGAACAGCTGTTTCGCACTCATGGCGCGTACCGTCACCATACTACCGTTGACGGCCACGCGCGCGTTCACCACCGCGTTTTCGATGAGCGTCTTCGCCTCTTTTTCGTCGTGCTGCGCCTGATTCATCTTCCCCTTGATGATCTCCTGCGTGCTGGGCGGAAGCTGGCTCTTGTTGATGGTTCGCGCGTACTTCCTGGTCCGCGCCACGTTTTGCATCATCTCGAAGTAATCGGCGTCATCGGAGAGCACCACGAGCGCCTGCCCTTGCGACTTCACGGCAATTTCGCCATCGGCAGCCTCGTAGAGTCGGCCCTCGTTGGCGATTGTTGCTACGTTGAGCTTCATGCCGCCCTGCGACGGGCCGTAGATGGATCCGTCGACGTAATGGTCGAACGGGAAGTTGTTGACGCCGCGGCTGAGCTTGCGCTGCGGGAATATGCCCTCGAACAGCACCTTCTTGATGTTCTCGATCACTTCCGCGACATCGATGGGCACCTGGGAGATTTCTCGCGCGATGTCTTGCTCTTCGTCGGTGAGGAAATTGTACGCATCGCCCTGACGCGCCACGTAGTTTTCACGCACCAGGCGATCGAGCGACGCCTTCAAACGTTCGCGCAGTGCAACCTTGTCCACGCCCATGTCGTCGACCATGAGCGTGGCGATGTTGTTCAGCGTGCCCTTGAGGTACGTGATGTAGCGGATAAGGTAGAGCAGCTTCAGCACGCTGATATCCTCGGGCCGCAGCACCTGATGCGCCTCGGCAGCACGCGTGGCGCGGTCGACCACCTGCAGAATGCCGTGCTCCAAATCCTTCGATATCGTGTCGAAGAACCGCCAGAACGGGACAAGCGCGGTGGTCTGCTCGCCTTGCACAACCTGCGCCGACTCCTGGAACGCCGACAGCATCGAACGCTCGCCTGTCGACATGTGCTTCGCCTTCACGCCGTGCTTGCGAATTTCGGTCATCACGTCGGGGAGCACCTTGAATTGATAGGACACGAATGGATAGGAATCGACGAAGTCGCCTTCCGATTCGTAGCCCAAAAGATCGCCACGCGAGCCTTCGAACGAGAAGAGATTGCGCAGAACCGCGCTTTGATCCTCGTATTCGTCTTGCAGGGTCAACTGCGCCACCTGCGTTTTGTCGAGGACACGACGCTTGATCACCTCGTCGACCGACGAGCTGGAAAGCGACAGGCGCGTCGTGAATCGACCCTGGATTTTCGAGAAGTCGTCGCCGACGATAAGTTGATTGCCGTCGATGGATTCCTGGCTCGTCACCATAACCCACACGCGCCCGGCGCAACGCGCGCCGATTTCCTCCACCAGCGTTTGCAGGCTCAGCATGAGGCTTACGTCATCGCCGATGAACTGGCCCACCTCGTCGACCATGAACAGCAGGCGGAAGCGCCCGCCTTCCTCATCCGCGCGGCGCGCCGCGTAGTCGCCTACCATGCCGACAAAGCTGTCGACCGCGATCACGTCGTCCTCAGTGCCGTTGAACCAGTTGCGCGCGGCGGCTTCGCTCATGCCGAGCGCGCTTTGAAGAGCCTCAACCACGTCATCTTCGAAGTAGGCGTACGTCTCGCGGCTTTTCACCCACGGCATGCCGTTCACCTGCTCGAACGTTGTACGGAATTCGTCGGTTTTGCCCCGCGACTCGATGAACATCTCGAGCTTCGCGAGCTTCAGGTCCTCACCGCAGAAGCCCAAATGCTCGAAGAACACGCGCTCGAACGCGCGCAGAAGCGCCGTTTTCGCCGTGTCGCCTTCCTTCCACTGCCCGCCCTTCGTGTCGATGTTGAAGAGGATCGCCTCGGTGGGCACACCGGCGCAACGGCGCATCTTGGAATAGACCATCTCGTCTTCGAGCTTGCCGTCGAAATAATCGATGGCCGCCCTGCCACCGACCACCTTGTTCGCCAACAGGTATGACAGCATTTTCAGGAAGTGCGACTTGCCCGAGCCGAAGAAGCCCGAAATCCATACGCCGATTTTGTCAGTGGGTATATCGAGGGCGGTTTCGTAGTTTTCGAAGAAGTACGCGAAGTGGCGCTGCAGCTCGCGCGTCACAACGTATTCGGAAAGTTCCTGTTGGATGGACTCCTCGTCGCTCTGCGAGACTTTGATGACGCCGTTGATGGAACGGTTGATGTCTTTGCTGAACAGGTCCCTAATTACCATGATAATCCCCTAAACAAGGTCGAAGGCCCGATAGTAATTCCCATCGGATAAGCTATTGAACAGGCTGAATGAATGTCCTGTGTACGAACCTGGGTACGCGATGACCACGGGTATGTCGCTGAATCTCACGTGCAAGTTGTCGAGTAAGGTATGAATTCTAAGAAACGGGTACACCTCACCCACCCCTGTGAGCACCAGCACATCCCCGCGCTCGTGCGGTTCGTAATCGATCGCCTCCGCGAACGCTGCGGGCGTGCATATCTTCGACAGCTGCTTAAGCTGGCTGGCTGTGCCATGTTTTGCTTCCTGCACCGGAATCGCCTTGAGGATTCGGCGCTTCTCGCATATGTTGAGAAAGGTGTCGTAGAGGTTGCGCGAAACGATGCGATACGGCTTGTCGCCCGCTTCAGATTCGCGTTCAAGGGCGGCGAAGAAAGTCCGTGCCTGCATTTCGAGGGCGGGGTCGTAGCAGAAGGTGAAAAAGCCTATCTCGTTTCCGATGCCCTTGTTTTCCAAAAAGTTGGCGTCGAGGAGATGAGCCCGAAGCGCTTCGCAACGATGCGAGAAATCGACCTGCGCACGAGCGGCTCGGGAATGCTCGGCAACGATGTCGCGCGTGGCCGTTTGCTTCCCGCGAGGCGATTTTGCCCCTTGCTTTGG